>Ga0310811_10008799_pt1 | contig 12999 bp, 8 predicted proteins | sample YCmetagenome_FD_207642 | JGI IMG/M metagenome (GOLD analysis project Ga0310811, IMG submission 207642) | Soil microbial communities from experimental microcosm in Duke University, North Carolina, United States - YC | ecosystem: Engineered > Artificial ecosystem > Soil microcosm > Unclassified ...
CGCCGACTACCGGCACATGTCCATCGACGACAAGCCGCCGCCGGCATCGTGGGGGCTCACCGGTGCAGGTGAGACCAAGGGCACCGACCACGTCACGGAAGTATTCGGCGAGGTGGGCGTGCCGATCATCAAGGGTCTGCCGGGAGTGGAATCCCTGAACGTCGACTTGTCGGCGCGCGAATTCAAATACGGTTCGGTAGGCAGCTCCGCCCACGTGTGGAAATACGGTCTCAACTGGCAGCCTTTCTCGACCTTCCGCGTGCGCGGCACCATTGGTACGTCATACCGCGCACCCGCGCTTTACGAGCTGTACCTGGCCAACCAGACCGGGTTCGTCTCGCAATTGTCGATCGATCCCTGCGTCGACTGGGCGGAAAGCTCCAACCAGTTCATCCAGAAGAACTGCGCGGCGGCGGGCATTCCTGGCAACTACGGTGGTGGTGGTCCGACTGCAGAGATTTCCCAAGGTGGCGGCAAGGGCTTCCTCAACCCCGAAACCTCGCGTGCCAAATCGCTTGGCTTCGTATGGTCACCCACCTTTGCCAACCTGCAGGTGGCGCTCGATTACTTCGACTACCACATTCGCGGCGAGATTCAATCGCTCTCCGGCGGCTCCATCGTCACCTCCTGCTACAACAAGCCGGTGTACCCGAACGATTTCTGCAACATGTTCTCCAGGAACCCGGGGACGGGCACCAACCCGTACAACATCACCGAGGTCCACGCCACCTACGTCAACGTCAACCAGGAGCGTGATCGCGGTTACGACCTGCAGTTCAACTACGCCAAGGACCTCTCATTCGGCCGGTTTTCGCTGGACGGAGAGTTCACCTACACCATGGAGCATATCCAGCAGGTGTTCAGTTCCTCCGAGGCGAGCGGATTCGGCATCAACAACTTCACGGGCTCGATCGGCAATCCCCACTGGGTCGGCATCGTGAACGCGGCCCTGAAACGCGGCGACTGGACGTTCAATTGGCAGGGCTTCTACACCAGTCCCTCCTCCGATTGGCGGTTCGAGGATCCGACCTTCACCTACCTTGGCATGCCTGACGTCACCGAGAACATCAGGATGGGCGGGCAGGTGCGGCACAGCGTGTCTGCGAGCTACAACTACGCCGACAAGATCAACGTCACCTTCGGCGTGCGCAACCTGACCGACCGAACGCCGCCACAGGTTTCCGGCACCATCGGCACGGAAAACCTGGCCGGCAATACGCCGCTTGCCGCCACCCAGTACGACTGGTTTGGCCGCACGTACTTCGCGCGCCTGAATATCAAGCTTTGATCGAAGCAGCTGGTTTCACTTCAAGGAGGCGACATTTGTCGCCTCCTTTTTTGTGCGTCATTCGTTGGATAATGTAAAGAGCCACGCAACACCTTCAGCCCATCTGCAATTCTGGTATCTTTGCCATTATCTGTTGTCGTATGAGCGACGACACGGCCCATTTTGTTGACAGGAGTAGGGAGATGCAGAACGCATTCTGCAAGGCGTTGTTCGCGGGCATTTTCTCCGCGATTTTGATTCCGACACTCGCACAAGCTTCGCAACCCATTTCCATCGAGAACCTTGCGCGTCTGCCGGCGCTGCAATCCGTGACGATGAGCCCGGACGGCAAGCATCTCGTGGGCCTGATTCCCGCACCCAAGAATCCGGACAACACCGCTTTGGCGGCATGGGACACGGACGCGCTTTCGTCCGGACCCAAGGTTGTCACGCCCTCCGGCGACCACATGAAATTCATCGCGGCTTTCGCATTGAAGGCCGACAAAATCCTGGCCGTCGCGCGGCAGGAATGGACAGGTAATCTCGGCGGGTGCGGCGAAGGCAAGGCCGTCGGCGCGACCCGGACCTTCGTAACCAAGGCCTATCTGACCGGCGACGACCAGAAACAGTTTGAAGAGGCTTTCGCGAGCGACAAGGCACGCAATGTTGGCGTGAGCGAGGACACTCGTCGGTGCCTCGAGATCAGCGGCACCGCGCGACTGGTCAACATGCTGCCGCTGGATCCGGACAACGTGGTGATCGAGCGCGCCAGCGGGGCAAGCCTGGTTTCGACGTATTACCTCTACAACCTCAAGACCGGCGACGCCAAGCTGTTGTTCACCGGCGGTGGCCAGAAGACACCGTCCCTGTTCGACCCGCGCACCGGCGAGGTGCTCGCCAAGACGGAGATCGAACCGACCGGCGACGATTACGAGCAGAAGATTTACATCCTGAACCCCCAAACCGGGCAGTTCGACCTGCAGACACCCCTGACGAGCAAGCTTTCCAACCGGCATGAGGTGAACGTAGTCGGACGGGACGACGCCACCGGCAAGTATTACGTGCTGACCGATCAGTTTTCCGACAAGGTCCAGGCGCTGATGTACGACCCTGCCACCCGGAAGTACGATCAGGAACCCGTCGTCACCGACAAGGACTATTCCATTGCGGACCTGTTGTTCAGCACGCGCCGCAGTGATTTCAACCAAGTCGTGGGCTTCGTGGTGAATGGCCCGCATCGCCAGCAGGTCTACGTCGATCCGGCGCTCAAGGCCGTCCAGGCCGGCGTCGAGAAAGCGTTTCCCGGACAGCAGGTCACGATCGACAGCTACACCGACGATCTTTCCAGGGTGCTGTTCACGACCGATGGCGCCAGCGTCCCGACCGCCTATCACCTGTTGCTGGACAAGCAGAAGGTCGCGAACCTCGGCAGCATGCGGCCCTGGATCAAGCCGGACATGATCGGGACGGAAAGCTGGGTCACCTACAAGGCGCGCGATGGAATGGTGATTCCCGCGATCCTCGACCTGCCGGCCGGCTGGAAAAAAGGCGACGCTCCGATACCCGCCGTGGTGATGCCGCACGGCGGTCCTTGGGCGCGCGACTACATGGGTTGGGACATCTCGGGATGGGTGCCCATGCTCACGTCCCGCGGTTACGCGGTGCTGCGCCCGCAATACCGCGGTTCCGAGGGCTTGGGGCGCGCCCTGTGGCTGGCCGGCGACGAGCAATGGGGGCTCAAGATGTCCGACGATGTCGACGACGGCGCCGCCTGGCTGGTCGCGCAGGGCATCGCGCAGAAAGATCGCATCGCCATCTACGGGTACTCCTACGGCGGCTTCGCCGCAGTGGCCGCTGATGTACGCAGTCCTTCGCCGTTCCAGTGCGCCATCGCCGGCGCGCCGGTAGCGAATCTCGGGCGTCTGGGCACATCGTGGAGTGACAACCGCCTGCAGCGCATCCTGCAGGGCAAGACGGTGAAAGGCATGGACCCCATGAAGAATACAGACAAGGCCCACCTGCCCATCCTGCTGTTCGGGGGTGACCGTGATGTGCGCGTTCCGAGCTATCACCTACGCGATTTCTACAAGGCGGTCGAAAACAAGGTCAAGGCCAAGTACGTCGTGATCCCCGACATGCCACACAGCATGCCGTGGTATCCAAGCCAGGCACGCGAGGTCGACAATCTGGTCGTGGACTATCTTCAGAACGATTGTTTCACGCGTCAGTAAGAGACGCCGGTTCCTTCAGACGATCCGCGTCGGCCCGCGGAAGCAGTACTGTACAGCCACCGGTGGTTCGACCGGCTGTATTGCTTCCGCGGGTGATCGGGTCCGACGGCACCGCCCGGGTATGCGGCGCAAATGCGCCCCAACCTCCTTCAGGCCCTCTCTTGGCTCAACACATGCTGAAGTGCATGCAGCTCTCCGCATAGCGCCGCCCGCGCAGCATCGATGTGCCCTCGCACCAGGCAAGCCTGCGCTTGCTGCCAAGGGGTCGGAAGCACTGGCTAGCGGCTTGCATCGCCATTACAACAATGCGATCTCGGCAATCGCGTCGAAGCGCGCCTTGATGCGCGCCAGCAGCGCGACGCGGTTGGCACGCAAGGCCGGATCATCGGCCATCACCATCACGGCATCGAAGAAGGCGTCGATGGGCGCCTGCAATTGCGCGAGGCGCGTCAGGGCGCCGGCGTAATCGCGCTCCGCAGCGGCCGGACCAAGGCGCGCGGCATTGTCGCTGCGCGCGGCGTCCAGCGCCTGCGCCAAGGCTTGTTCGGCCGGTTCGCGCAGCAACTCGGCGTTCAATTCGCGCTGCGCGGCGGCGCCGGCATCGATGCCTTCCTTGCGCAGGATGTTGGCGACCCGCTTGTTGGCGGCGGCGAGCTTCTCGGCTTCGGGTTGTTTGGCGAAAGCGGCGACGGCGCGCAGGCGGCGATCGAAATCGACCAGGCTCGCCGGTTGCACCGCCGCCACCGCTTCGAATTGCTGTGACGTGAAACCCTGCTCCGTGTAATAGCCACGCAGGCGGTCGAGGATGAATTCGCGCAGTTCGGCCACGACTTCTGCACGGCGTGCATGCGATGCCGTTCTTCCGCTCGAAGATGATTCGTCCGACTTCGGCTTGGCTGCGAACGTCACATCGGGAATCTGCGCCACGGCTTCTTTCAGCAACACGCCGAGTTCCAGATCCAGCCCACCTTCGACCAACGTGCGTGCGAGGCCCAGTGCCGCACGCCGCAGCGCGAACGGATCCTTGTTGCCGGTGGGCTTCATGCCCACCGCGAAGATTCCCGCCAGCGTGTCCAGCTTGTCCGCGAGTGAAACGCACTGCGCCAATACACCGTCCGCGATGCCATCGCCCGCGTTGCGCGGGCGGTAGAACTCATCCAGCGCGTCCGCGACCACGGCGGGTTCGCCTTGCGCCGCTGCGTAATGGCGGCCCATCACGCCCTGCAATTCGGGGAACTCGCCGACCATGCGGGTCAGCAGGTCGCAGCGCGACAACCCCGCGGCATGGGCAACCTGCGCCGCGTCCACATCGATGTCCTGCGCGAACAGGCGCTCGGCGATCACGCTGGCCAATTCCGCCACGCGCTCGGTCTTGTCCCACAAGCTGCCCAGTGCCTTCTGGTAGGTGACGTCGCGCAGCCCTTGCTGATACGACGCCAGCGGCGTTTTCATGTCCTCGTCGAAGAAATATTTCGCATCGGCGAAACGTGGACGGATCACGCGCTCGTAGCCGTGGCGGATCTGCGCGGGATCCTTCGATTCGATGTTCGCAATGCCGATGAAATGCTCGATTAGCTTGCCGTCTGCATCGAATACCGGCACGAACTTCTGGTTGGCGCGCATGGTGGTGACCAGCGCCTCGTGCGGCACCGCCAGGAATTCGCGCTCGAACGAGCAGGCGATCGCAATCGGCCATTCGTTGAGGTTGGCCAGCTCGTCCAGCAACGCATCATCGAGCTGCGGCGTGCAACCCGCGGGCGCGACGCGCGCGACTTCATCGCGGATGCGCTGGCGACGCTCGACTGGATCGGCCAACACCTTCGCCGTGCGCAGCGATTCGGCGTAACCGTCGGCGTCCACCAGATGCACCGGCGTCGGGTGCATGAAGCGATGCCCGCGCGACTGACGGCCACTCTTCAAACCGAACAACTCGCCATCGATCACCTGGTCGCCGTGCAGCATCACCAGCCAGTGCACCGGCCGCACGAACGCGAAGTCGTGATCGCCCCAGCGCATGGGTTTCGGGATCGGCAACGCGGCCGCGGCTTCGCGGACGATTTCCGGAGCCAGTTCCGCCGTGGTACGGCCCGGCGCAACATTGCGATGCACGAAGCGCTCACCCTTCGCATCCTCCGTCCGGCCGAGTCGCGTCCAGTCGATGCCGGCCTTGCTGGCGAAACCCAGCAACGCCTTCGTCGGTTGGCCGTGCTCATCCAGTGCGATGTTGATGTACGGACCGAAACTTTCGCTGCGCTGCTCGGGCTGCGTGAAAGCCACACCCGGTACCAGCACAGCCAGCCGCCGCGGTGTCGCGAAGGTCTGCGCGTGTTCGACATCGGCCGCGATGCCGCGTTTGGACAAACCATCGCACGCGCCGTGCGCGAAGGCGTGGGCAAGATCATCCACGGCGTGGATCGGAAGTTCTTCACAGCCAATTTCGATCAGAAGGGACTTGGTGTTGGTCACTTCGATCCCTCCCTGGAGCCGCCCTCTGTTCGGCATCCTGCCTCACCCTCACCGGCTGCGCGCGATGCCCCCGGCATCGCGCAAGCGCGGCCGCTTCGATCTTCGCAACCAATTTCGATCAGCAGCGAGCGCTCAGCCATGCGCGGCCTCCGCTTGCGCTTCGCGCGGCGCGGTCCACGCTTTCGCGACAGCGTGTGCGAGTGCGCGCACCCGGAGGATGTAGCGCTGGCGTTCGGTGACCGAAATCGCGCGGCGTGCATCCAGCAAGTTGAACGCGTGGCTGGCCTTCATCACCTGCTCATAAGCTGGCAGCGGCAAATTCAACGCGACCAGCTTGTTGGCTTCGGCTTCGCACGCGTCGAAGCGATGGAACAGTTCTTTCGTATCGGCGTGTTCGAAGTTGTAGGCGCTCTGTTCCACCTCGTTGCGGTGGAACACGTCGCCGTAGGTGACAACGCCGTGCGGCGCGGTGGTCCACACGAGATCGAACACGCTGTCGACGTTCTGCAAATACATCGCGAGGCGCTCGAGACCGTAGGTGATCTCGGCGGTGACGGGCTTGCATTCCAGGCCGCCGGCCTGCTGGAAATAGGTGAACTGGGTAACTTCCATCCCGTTCAACCACACTTCCCAGCCGAGACCCCACGCACCGAGTGTCGGCGATTCCCAGTTGTCTTCGACCAGCCGCAGGTCGTGCACCAGCGGGTCGATGCCGAGCGCGCGCAGCGAACCGAAATAGCGTTCCAGCACGTCGTCGGGATTCGGTTTCAGGACGACCTGGTATTGGTAGTACTGCTGCAGGCGGTTGGGATTTTTGCCGTAACGGCCATCGGTCGGGCGCCGGCACGGCTGCACGTACGCCGCGGCCCACGGATCGGGGCCGAGCGCGCGCAGGAAAGTTGCGGGGTGAAACGTGCCCGCGCCGACTTCCAGGTCCAGTGGCTGCAGCAGCACGCAACCCTGCTCCGCCCAATAGCGGTTCAGGGTCTGGATCACGTCCTGGAAAGTCGGTGCTGTCAACTGCGTCCACGGCGTAGCAAACAAAGCGCGCTAGTATAGCTGCGAGGCCCAAATCCCAAGCGTTCGACAAGGATCGGGCTTCGTTTTTCGGCAACGGGACAGGCGATGGCGGCAAACCCGAATTCGACCATGCTGATCGGCCGCGGCGGTCGTCTGGAACTGGGCGAAGTGCTGGCCGCGCTGATCGCGGATGGACTGCTGGCCGCCGAAGACGCCAAGCGCATTCGCGCTACCAGCCGCACGGGTCGCGGCGCGGTCGAGCTGCACCCACTGGTGGTGATCGCGAGCGCGAAGCCCGAGAACCGCACCGATCCCGGCAAGCCGCTGACGGTTGAGTCGCTGACCGTGTGGCTGGCAGACAAGGCGGACCTCCCCTATCTCAAGATCGATCCGATGAAGATCGACGTGGCCGCGGTGACGCAGGCCGTGAGCCAGGCCTACGCGCAGCGCCACCGGATCCTGCCGGTGGCGGTCGAACGCGGCGCGGTGATCTTCGCCAGCGCCGAACCGTTCGACAATCGCTGGGCCGCCGATCTTTCACAGATGCTGCGCCGCGAAGTGAAACGCGTAGTCGCCAATCCCCTGGACGTCCATCGTTATCTGATGGAGTTCTACGGCGTGCAGCGCTCCATTGCGAAGGCGCGCGAGGCCGGACAGGATTCCGCGGACGGTTCGGCGATCCTGAATTTCGAGCAGTTGCTGGAACTCGGCAAGTCCGGCGAGATCGGCGCGGACGACCGCCACGTCGTCCACATCGTCGACTGGCTGCTGCAATACGCGTTCGAGCAACGCGCGTCGGACATCCACTTGGAACCGCGTCGCGAAACCGGGCACATCCGTTTCCGCATCGACGGCCTGATGCACAAGGTGTTCGAGCTGCCGCCGGCGGTCATGACCGCGGTGACGGCGCGCATCAAGATCCTTGCGCGTCTCGATGTCGCCGAGAAACGCCGTCCGCAGGACGGCCGCATCAAGACCCGTTCGGCGGGCGGGCGCGAGGTGGAATTGCGCATTTCCTCGATGCCGACCGCGTTCGGCGAGAAGATCGTGATGCGCATCTTCGACCCCGACATCGTGGTCAAGCAGTTCGCGCAGCTGGGATTCTCCGACGAAGAAGAAAAAACCTGGCGGAAAATGGTGGAACGTCCGCACGGCATCGTGCTGGTGACCGGCCCGACCGGTTCCGGCAAGACGACGACGTTGTATTCCACGCTGAAGCACCTGGCGCGGCCGGAACTCAACGTGTGCACGGTCGAAGACCCGATCGAGATGGTGTCGCCCGAGTTCAACCAGTCGCAGGTGCAGCCCGCGATCGAGTTCGATTTCGCGGCCGGCGTGCGCACGCTGTTGCGACAAGATCCCGACATCATCATGGTCGGGGAAATCCGCGATCTCGAAACCGCGCAGATGGCGGTGCAGGCGTCACTTACGGGACATCTCGTCCTGTCGACGCTGCACACCAACGATGCGCCATCCGCGATCACGCGCCTGCTCGACCTCGGCGTGCCGCATTACCTGATCCAGTCCACGCTGGCGGGCGTGGTCGCGCAGCGTCTCGTCCGGACGCTGTGCCCGCATTGCAAGGTCAAGGCGAAACAGGACCCGCAAACCTGGTCGGTGCTGACACGCGGCTGGGTCATCCCGCCGCCCGCCGAAGTGTACGAACCGGTCGGCTGCCTCGAATGCCGCAAGACGGGCTACCTCGGCCGCACCGGGGTATACGAAATGATGACGGTCAGCCCGCGCTTGCGGGGCATGGTCACGCCACAACTTGACCTTGCGGGTTTCACGGGCTTCGCACTGGAAGAGGGCATGCAACCGCTGCGGATTTCCGCGGCCACGCAAGTCCGGCGCGGTCTCACCACCGTCGAGGAAGTGCTGTCGGTGTTGCCGGCGAACGAATGACGCACGCGCGCGGGTTGCGGTTATGCTGCACACAGTGCGACCGCCGGAAATGCCCATGCGCCCCTTGCTGCTGATCCAGACCGGCGAAGCCCCGGATGCGCTTCGCTCACGATTTGGTGGCTTCGCGGACTGGTTCCGCAATGCGATGCGACTGCAAGCCACGCAGATGCGCGTGGTGCGCGTGGACACGGGCGAACCCTTGCCGGAACCGGCGCAGATCGCGGGCGCCGTGATCACGGGCTCCGCGGCCATGGTCACCGAACGCGCTGCATGGAGCGAGCAGACGGCTGGATGGATTCGCGATGCCCTGGACGCGGAGACGCCGTTGTTCGGCGTGTGCTACGGCCACCAGTTGATGGCGGACGCGCTCGGCGGCGCGGTTGGCTGGCTGCCCGCGGGACGCGAGATCGGCACCGAATCCATCACGCGTCTCGCATCAGGCGAAATGCCGGGTTTTCGCGGGTTGCCTGCCTCGTTCCCCGCGCAGACGACGCATCGGCAATCGGTGCTGGTACCGCCACGTGGCGCGGAAGTGCTGGCGCGCTCGCAACGCGATCCGCATCAGTTGCTGCGTTACGCGCCGAACGCGCTGTCCTCGCAATTCCACCCCGAGTTCACGCCCGACTTCATGCGCGCGTACATCGAGGTGCGTGCCGACGCCTTGCGCGATGAAGGACTCGACCCCGATGCGTTGGCCGCTGATGTTCGCGAGACCGAAGCTGCGCGCATGTTGCTGGAACGCTTCGCGCAGGACGCGCTGAATCGCCAGCGCGTGGCGGCTTGATTCAATAACTCTGCCTTCGGAGGCGACGTTCCACCGCACCGCGCGAAACCAGCGCGAACAGGATGCCGAAACCGAACCCGGCAAGGTGCGCCCACCACACCACCGCTCCGAAGCCCGGTCCCGCCCAGGTGAACAGCAACTGCAGCAGCACCCACATGCCGATCAGCAGTGCGGCCGGCACGCGGATGAACTGCAGGTACAACCCCAACGGCAGCACCAACCCGAGGTGCGCGCGTGGAAACAACGCGAGGTAGGCACCCAGCGTCGCCGACACCGCGCCGCTGCAACCGATGATCGGCCGCAACTGACCCGACAGCGTCCACGCCCCGACGAGGTTGGCGAACGCTCCGCCCACCAAAAACAGGAACAGGAACCGTCGGGAACCGAGCGCGCGTTCCGCGGGCAAGCCGAAGATCACCAGGAACAGCATGTTGCCCAGCAGATGCACCCAGTCGGCGTGCATGAACAGCGACGTGAACGGACGCAACCACAACTGCGCGTGCAGGATCTGGCCGTGCTGGAACAAGCGCCCCGGCACCGTGCCCCAGTCGCCCAGCAATGCGTTGCGCGTCGCCGGCAGCGAGAGCATCAGCCACAGGTAAGAGGCCACGCAGGCAACCACCAGCATCGGGGTCACCCAGCGCGGGTGCGCATGCTGGCGGCTGGGTACGTCGACGAACATGGCGCATACCTTAGCGGGTTGCAGCAGGCAGCCACGACCCCTTCCGCGTCCCTAACGAAATCACCATTTGCCCATCACGACTGTGGCCGGCCGTGCGGGTATAGTGCGCCACGCATCGACTCGCGGAGGGCGCGTTTCGCGCCCCTGTCCGCAGAAGGAAGCGCAGCCATGTCTGTCGGATCCAGCCACACGCGCACACTCTCGTGGCAACGCCTTGCCGCCACGCTCCGCGGGACCCTGTTGCTGCCGGGTAACTCCGACTACGAAACGCGCCGCCGCGTCTGGAACGGCGCGATCGACCGACGCCCGCTGGCCATCGCGCGCTGCATCGACGCAGAGGACATCGCCGCGGCAGTCAAGTTCGCCGCGCGCGAACGCCTGCCGATGACGGTGCGCGGCGGCGGCCACAACGTGGCCGGGTTGGCCGTGCGCGACAATGCGCTGATGCTGGACCTGGCCGCGATGAACCGCGTGGAAGTCGATGCGCAAGCGCGCATCGCCCGCGTGGAAGGGGGCGCCCTGTGGCGCGACGTGGATACCGCGACGCAACCGCACGGCCTGGCCACCACCGGCGGGTTCGTTTCGACCACGGGCGTGGGCGGCTATACGCTCGGCGGCGGCGTAGGCTGGTTGATGCGGCGTTGCGGCTTGGCGATCGACAATCTGCTCGAAGCCGAAGTCGTGCTGGCCGACGGGCGCAGTGTCACGGTCAGCGACAAGCAGCACCCCGATCTGTTCTGGGGCCTGCGCGGCGGCGGTGGGGGCCTGGGCGTGGTCACGCGCTTCACCTTTCGACTGCATCCCTTGGCGAAGGTGCATGCCGGCGTCGTGTTCTATCCGGTCGACGCCGCGCGCGAATTGTTGCGCGCGTTTCGCGCGTTCACACCCGACGCGCCGGATGCATTGACCGCCATGCTGGTGTTCACCACCGCGCCGCCGTTGCCGTTCCTGCCGGTCGAAGCACATGGACAACGCGCGGTGGCATTGGCGTATTGCTGGAACGGCGATCCAGCGCAAGGCGCACGCGCCGCGGCGCCGATCGCGGAGGCCGCCGAGCCGCTGGGCCGACATGAAGGTGAGATGCCTTACGCGGCGTGGCAGCAAACCTTCGATCCCGCGGTGCCGCCCGGCCATCACTACTACTGGACGACTTCCCAGTTCGATGCGTTCGACGACGCGCTGATCGAGGCGCTGGCTCCGCGCGCTGCAGAACCTGCCGATCCCCTGTGCGAAGTGCACGTGCATCATCTCGGCGGCGCGGTCGCACGCATCGCCAACGACGCCACCGCATTTTCGCATCGTGACGCCGCGTTCTTCATCAACGTGATCGGACACACCGACGCTGCGGAACGTTTCGCCGGCATCCGTGACTGGGCGCGCGGCCTGCGCGCCGCGCTCGCGCCGCATGCTCGCGCCGACATGCAACCGAACTTCGTCGGCGAAGTGGCCGATCTGGACGCGCATGCGCCCGGCTCTGCAACACGAACGAAGCTGTCCGCGCTGCGCGCGCGCTACGATCCGGAAGGATTGCTCGCGCCCGTACGCTCCGGCTGAGCGGCGATTTCCACCAGCAGCGCACGCGCTTCGGCCACGACATCCTCGAAGCGCACCGCGGCGCCAGCGTCCTGCACACGTTCGAATGCCGCATCGCCCAATGCTTCCCGCGCTCTCCGCAGCGTCGCTTGTTGGGCTTTCTGCCACTGCGGCATCAGGGGCGCGCCGGTCCAGTCGCGCACGCGTACAGCGGCGGCCAGAAAGCGCGCGGCATGCTCAAACTTGCCGGCGCCGGCGGCGAGATACGCCGCGCCTTCCACGCAACCCGCAGCACCGCGCCAGTGCTGAAACCGGGTAAAAAAGACATCCAGATCGGATAGCCAATCCTGCGCGGCACCCCGCGAGTCACCGAGATAGAAACGCTGCAGAGCACGGTTGATCAACGCATAGCCCCGTTGGAAATAGTCGCCCTGCGCGGGCAGACACTCCACGGCTTCGCTCATGCTTGCTTCCGCCTCGCGATGGCGACCGTTCAAGGAATGGGCGATGCTGCGGCTGAGCAATGCATTTGATCGCACCCAGGCATCGCTCTGGAGTGTCGCAATGGCCAGCGCCGCCTCCACGCAGGTTTCGGCGCCGGCGAAATCCCCGCACGCAGCGAGTTCGAAAGCCAGGATCGCCTGGCCCGCACCTTCCAGGAACGCATCTCCAAGATCGGAAGCCAAGGCAATGCCTTCGCGCAAGCGCATCGCGGCGCGTTCGTGATCCGACAATTGATGCAGCAGCATGCCGCTGGTGACCAACGCGCGTGCGCGGTGCGACGTGGCCGCGTGATCGACCTGCAAAGCCCGTTCCAGCCATTGCGCCGATTGCTGGTAACCGTTGCTTCCACGGAGGTACCAACACAAATTGCCCGGCAGCGCGAGTGCGCTCCCGCCCAAATCGGGCTGCGTCATCGCGAAATCGAACGCCGCCTGCAGATTCGCCCATTCGTGCCGGATGCGGTCGCGCCAGATGCCTTGACGCTCGCCGAGCATTTCCGCGTTCGCGCGCTCGGTGAAGTCGACGAAATGCGCCAGATGCACGCGTCGCAGGCATGCCTCGCTGCCACCGGCCGAGAGCCGTTCCTGCGCGAACAGCCGCACGCTGT
>Ga0310811_10008801_pt1 | contig 12998 bp, 14 predicted proteins | sample YCmetagenome_FD_207642 | JGI IMG/M metagenome (GOLD analysis project Ga0310811, IMG submission 207642) | Soil microbial communities from experimental microcosm in Duke University, North Carolina, United States - YC | ecosystem: Engineered > Artificial ecosystem > Soil microcosm > Unclassified ...
TGTGGTTCGGTCGATATTCTGCCAAGCGTAACTGTCGGAGTGACGGATCCCTGACCTAGAAGGCAGGGGACCTCTCGATCGTAAGGACGGGTCGCCAGAATGAATAGATCAGCAGCAAAGAAGATGCAGCAGCGCAGTGCCGGCAAGCCTGACATTGAGTTGGGCAAGCGGATCCGCCTGCGGCGTGTGGAGCAGAAGATTTCGCAGGCCGAACTCGGCGATAAGCTCGGCGTCAGCTTCCAGCAGGTCCAGAAGTACGAGAAGGGCGTCAACCGTGTCGGCGCTGCCCGTCTTCAGCAGATCGCCACTACGCTCGACGTCCCCGTCACCTTCTTTTACGGCGGTGACAACAAGGCGCGCGAGGTTGAGAGCCTCCTGTTCCTGGACAGCGCCTTCAGTCTGCGGTTGCTGCGCGCCTACAGTAAGATCAAGGATCAGACCGTCCAGCGTCAGCTGGTGTCGCTGATGGAGTCGATCGCCGCCGACGAGGATTGACCGGTACTCGACGTCAGATCGCGGCACATGGACGCGACCTCGTCTCAGGACCCACTCCCGCGGCGAGAGCGGTCGATTGACTTGTACACGCCTCACTTTCAGCCGGTAATCTCAGGGCTACTCTCCTCGATCACGGCACCGCATCCCCGATGTCGACACGATTCTGGTTGACGGATCGAGCGACAATCTGATCTTCGAGCTCGCCAACTCCGCCATTGACATCTCCCTCATGGTGAGGAGCGCCGTCCTACGTGCGAAAGGCGAAGCCGCGCGGCTTGCTATGGAAGATCGCGGCAAACAGCGCCTCTTTGGTCGGGAAACGGGTATAGACCGTTGCCTTGCTAGTACGGCATGCGATCTCCTCGACGCTGACGCCGGCGAGTTCACGAGCCAGGAACAACTCGCATGCCGCGGTCGAGATCCGCAGGTCCACTTCGGCGGCCAAGTCCGTCGGCGGCCGTCCCAGACGCACCGCCTTTTGCGCCGCCCACCTTATGTTCGCTCCTCCATTCATCCACCCTAGGCTAGTTTGTCCATTCAATTAGTCTTCTGGGAAAGAGAAGGTGGCTTAGGCGCCATGATCCAGCGACAAACTGACGGGAAGAGCGGTGAACTTGTTCGAGGTCGGAGCTGTTGTCTACCGCTGGTCGGCGACGCACGGCGTCCGTCAGGGGCGGCAAAATGGTTTCAACCCGTAACATGCCGGCGGGTTCACCACCGCGCCGCTCAGCCCAGTTCTCGCTGCGCTCCAAGCGAAGTCGCCTTGCCAGGGCGGCAGACGGGCGGTTCCTCGCATGCGTGGTCAACCTGCCGCCGAGGCGGGCCGCCCTTTTTCAGATTTTGGTGGCATTGGATGCGCCCGCAAAAACCCAGTCCTCTCATGGTCCGCGCACGTTCAGAACCGCTTGATCTCGATTCCGTACTTCCTCAGCGCGTAGCCAATCTGGCGCGGCGTTAGTCCGAGCAAGCGTGCAGCTTTTGCCTGTACCCAACCAGATTTTTCCATGGCTGCAATGACCCGCTCGCGATCGGCCATCTTCGCGCCACTTACGAGGACTGTGCCAGGGGGTGCCAGTGAGGCCAGTTCGCTGCCGACAAGTGGGGCCGGCGCGGTCGCTTCAGACGGCAAACTGATCGGCTTGGCGGGCACTGGGACGACCGGTGCCGTTTGGACTGTCGCCTCCTCGGACGTACTTTTCCACAGCATCGCGGAAAGGCACTGGCCGTGGCAACATGCAAAATCATTTCTCACGATCGATGGCCCGGCCGACAGGGTCGCTGTGCGCTCGATGCAGTTTTCGAGCTCGCGGACATTTCCCGGAAAGCCGCAGTTCATCAGCACATCGATCGCGCTCGCTTCCAAGGTCAGCGTACGGCCGTTCACGCTATTGAAATTCCTCAGGAACTCACCGGCAAGCAGCGGAATATCGCTGCGTCTTTCGCGCAGCGGCGGCAGCAGCAAGGGAACAACGCTGATGCGATAGTAGAGGTCTGCGCGAAACTCGCTCCTTGCCACAGCCTCTTCAAGGTTCTTGTTGGTTGCGGCTATGACTCGAACATCGACCTTTATGGTCTGGTTGCTGCCGACCCGCTCGAACTCCTGCTCCTGCAGGACACGCAGCAACTTCGCCTGGAACGGGGCCGAAATCTCGCCGATCTCGTCAAGGAACAGTGTGCCTTTGTCAGCAAGCTCGAAGCGCCCCTTGCGCGAGCTGAAGGCGCCAGTAAAGGCACCTTTCTCATGACCGAACAATTCGGATTCCAGCACTGTCTCAGGTAGTGCCGCGCAATTCAGCTTAATGAAGGGCCGCTTGGCGCGGGACGATGATTCGTGAATAGCCTTGGCTACAAGTTCCTTTCCGGTACCGGATTCGCCGCGCAGCAGAACCGTGCTGTTCGATTTGGCCACGACCGCGATCTTTTCGAGCAAGCCGCGCAGCGCCGGACTGTCGCCGATGATCCCATGAACAGGTACCTTCTTACGCTCCCGTACAGGCTGCCTAAACTCGAATAATTGCTTTTGCAGACGGTCCTTCTCCACCATCAGCCGCTCGCGATCGCAGGCGAACAAGCGATGAAGCCTTACTGTCTGTCCCACCAGGTTGGCGATCATGGTGAGCAGCCGCGCATCATAATCGAGCCGGAGACTCGACCTTTCGTCACAGACACGGTCGAGCGTCAGTGTACCCACGACTTTCGGATCGATGCGGATCGGAACTCCGATGAACGACACCGGCATGTTATCCGAGGCACCGAGCACCTCAAGGTCAGCTGCGCTGAACGCCGGCTCCGCTGCCACGTTCTCGGCGACAAGAGGCCTGTCGGTCGCAACGATCTGGTCGATTGCCTTCCGTGGCAGGCGCATCCGGAAGCGGTCGTCGCTGCCTTCGCTCCAGCCAGCACCCACGGTAATGTCCGGCATCCCGTCATCGTCGAACAGTGAGACGATACCGTGTCGCATCTGCACAAACGATTGCAGAAGGCCTACGACGTTGGCCAGCGTGACCTCGAGCCGGCAGGGAGCGGTGAGTATTTTCGATATTTCGAAGATACCGGTCAGCGCGCTCTCGCGCAGCGGCTCGCCCGAGAGCTCGCGCTCCGTCTCTGGATGAGAGGCAGGTATCTCGCGTGCGGAAGCGATATGCAGCATGAGGCGGTCTCCGTTATTTTGATCATCCTCCCTAGCACCTTGTTCGGATTTGCGAGCTTCGTTTTGCATGTCATGCTCGATCTAGCGTTACGAATTAACGAGATGACATAGAAGCGTAACACCTTTTCATGGCACGACGGTAACCTTACAGTGGTTTGATTTCATCTTTTTTCGGAATAGGTGCGCGACGTCAGCGTAGAACACGAACTTCAACGCTGAGGCTTAAGTCAGCCGCGTTGCCAGGCTTGGTCGATTCACAGATGTTGCCCACCATTGATCGGCACCTCGGCCCCCGTAACATAGCTTGCGGCATCCGAGCATAGGAAGAAGATGACCTTGGCCACTTCGTCGGGTGTTCCCACTCTGCGCAACGGGATGTTTGGCACGAGACGCGCTTCCGTGTCGGGCGACAACATGTCCGTTCTGATCTCGCCTGGCGCGATCGCGTTCACACGAACGCCATAGGGCGCATAATCGTGGGCCATTTCGCGTGTGAGACTCGCAAGCGCGGCCTTCGACGTCGCGTAGGCGCTGCCGGCAAACGGGTGCACCCGCGAACCAGCGATCGACGTCACGTTGACAATCGATCCTGACGCGGCCCTTAGCTCGTCAAATAAACCCCTCGCCAGCAGGATCGGGGCCACGAGATTCAGATGGAACACTCTCATCCAGGTTTCAGTTGACGTCGTCAACGAGGTCAGCCGGTCACCATCAGACGTCTTCGGCGAGATGCCGGCGTTGTTCACTAATGCGTGCAAGGGTGCGCCCGCCAAGCGTTCCTTGACCTGCGCGATCAAGCGCGGCAGCATTTGATAATCGCTAAGGTCGACCTGGACATGATCCTCGCGCCCGGAGTCCCACGGGCACCGCGCGCCATCGAATGGCTGGCGCGCGCAAGAAATGATGCGCCAACCTGCCTCCGAAAACAGCTTGGCAGTGGCATGCCCAATTCCGCGCGATGCCCCAGTCAGCAACATCGCCTTCTGCTCTCCCTGATGGAGGCGGGCTTCATCGGCGCGAAAGGGACAGCCCAAATGTGTCTCGGGCAGCGGACCTGCGATCAGATCGTCATTTGGCAGATCGAGACCCACGCCCGCCTCCTCTCCTGTAGCGCCGCTGGCGAACACGTAGCAGGATTTGGGCCACTCCGATGCACGCAAAGACGCTCCGGTTTTGCGTCCTAATGTCGCGCACGCCAAAAGCTTGGCGGATTCGCGACATGGTGCGTGTGCTTTGCAACATCGATGGTGCATCACCCACACAATGCCTGGAGCACACTCGGTCACTGCTAGGACCAGACACCACACTGCGCTCTCGTGATCGAGATCCGAAGCAGCGAGCGGATAAGGAACGCTCCTCGTCGAGGCAACGATCGGTCACGATGGTGGAGACACCCAGTAACCGTGTCGGTACGAAACAGAACCTGACGCACCAACTCCATACGTTAGGTTTTCTCGCAACTGATACCGAGCTCATCGCAGCACATCGCCGCGCTGATTGGTTGCGCGATCACGAGCGGGCGCACTGAATGTCCAACTCAATGCTCGAACCCGAAGGGTCCGTCCGCGCGAGCGAGTGGCGGCCGCGGCAACGGAACTCACCGGCCCAACGTAACCTCCTTCGAAAACTTGATCCGCGACGAACCGCCGAGAAGCTTTCACTTGCGGGTCGTCGCGAGGCAAGGCCGAGGACGATGTCCATCTGGTCAGCGTGGTGGCGGTACGGTAACGCCGCTCTTGTCAAGATCGAGCTTCAGCGGACGGCATTCGGCCGCCGCATCTTGCTGTTCTCCAGGGCAAGGGTCCGTTGGAACGTCGGTTTGGGCGATCAATTGTCGTCCGGAAACGTAGTGGCAGTGCTGCTCGATGCAAAAAGCGGCGATCAGATCGATGAGACGGGTTACGACTTTCATGAAGCCACGAGTTCTTTTGATGCTTCTTCAATCAAGATCAATCGGCTCGGATCGTTCAAATCGAATTCTATAACGCGCGGCGCAAAGAGGCGCGCATAGCGCGTGAAAGCGCTCGTCGGGGGGAAACGGATCACGGTATCGCATCGCGCAAGAAGATACATCTCGATGAGAGCGGAAAAGCCGCCCTCAGCTCCGAGCGCCGCGCTGTGCAACGGCCCGGCCTGAGCTGCCTGGAAGCGCTTTGGGATGGTGAAAACGTCAGGAAACATAGCTGACACCCTCTCAAGGACGTGCGCGCTGTCTGTGCACAGGAACGCCCTGACCGGTTTTGCATGCGGTAACGCCTTGGCCTTGTCGATGGCGTTACAGACCTGTTGCAAAGCCCGCTCGGGATCAGCCCAGTAGGGCGCATGCCCCATAACATCCTCTCCGTTGCCGTGCCGAACATGAATGCCGATCACGCTGAACGACGCAAGGTGCTCACGGAAGATGGCATCAATCCGTGCCTGCACTTCGGATCGCGGCTTGATGCTCCGAAAGATCTCTCGTTCAGCCTCCTCATCGCAGCGCCACATCAGGCAGGCGTCACACACAACTGTATTTGCATCGCTATCTTGCCCGCTTTGGAACAGCTGATCGAGTTCATCGCGTTCCCGGAAAATCTGCTCATCCGGGCGATAGGCGCAATCAATAGCTGGCCTATTCCACCATGCCGGGAAAAATGGTCCAGGAAATGAGTGCTGGTTGATCCGGTCGTCGCAGATCACCTGTACGCCGGCAATATCTTGAACCGGTTCGAAGAAGACGGGAAAGGCGTTGGTGAATGGTTGATCGAGATAACAGGACCCCCGCCAATCGATGACCAGCTTCCGTCCGGTCCGCTCGGCAAAACGCCACGCTGCAGCCAGCGACCACAGGCAGTCGCCCAAGCCCGTACGTCGTCGGGAAACAACGAACTGATCATTTTTCGAACCGCCAGGCATCTGCATTGCCTCCTTCCGGACTCCTGGTTGAACAAGAGACGTCATTGGAGACACCTCACATATGGTCTTGGCCGATGTTATGGTCGGCGCTTGTGCTGCTCGCGCGTTGCGTCGGTAGAACTTCATAGCAGCGCTATCCTCGTAGTGGGTTCTCTCAACGCCTCCCTCTTTTCTTCCACTAGAGTTGTTGCGCCGATATACCCGATTTCAACTGGATGCCTATTGGTGCCCTATTCCACCTCGGCCTAGCCTCCTGTACATGGAGGCGCAGTCTTGGTCTTACATATGATCGCCGGTTATGCTTCGCCCAGCGCTTTAATGCGGACGCAAGCGGCGCGTGGCGGATGCAGCCGAACGCCCCGCTGTTCCCACAAGAGCCGAAGTTCCTTGACGAGATCTTCGCGCCGGGGCTGGTCCAACATAGTTGTGTCGAGAAGCCAGCCGAGCGAGGCCTCCCCCTCGATCCGCATCAGCAGGTCGAAGAGCTCATGCGAGATACGCATGCTCTCGCGCCCCGAATGTCCCATACGGATCTCGGAAACCGTTTCCTGACGATCTTCCGCTGTGTAAGAGCGAATACGATGAAGGGATGCATACGGAGGCAATGAAACGCCCAGTGTACACCAATCCGGCAGTGTTGCCGGCCGCTTCTCGACGAGGAATGGCTTAACTACAAGTCCGTCCAGGTCGGTCGTCAAGAAGGTGACGATGGCGTCTGAAACGGAATCGACGATCGGCTCGGCATTGTTGTTAAAGGACGTGTTTAGAAGAACCGGGATGCCGGTTCGCTTCTTGAATGCATTAATGACATCCCAATAGGCAGGATTTGTGTTGCGCGAGACCGTTTGCAGCCGAGCAGTTCCATCAACGTGCGTGACCGCACCAAGCACGCTATGGTGGGCCGCCCGCACACGAACCACGAAGTTCATGAAGGGAAACTCCCGCTTGCCGCCTGGGAGCTCAAAGAACTCGCTTGCATCCTCCTCCAGCACTGACGGCGCAAACGGACGATAGCCCTCGCGCTTTTTGACCATCGCGTTTATCCGGTTCTTGTTTTCCGCTGGCCGCGGGTCGGCGAGAATGCTGCGGTTGCCAAGCGCACGTGGCCCGAACTCAGAACGGCCCTGAACCCAGCCGATGACAGCGCCATTTGCCATCCAGTCCGCTGCACTCGCTGCGATGTCATCACTACGTTGAAAATCGAGGTGGCTGGACCATGCATTGAGCTCGTGTTCTATGGCTTGCTCGGTCCCGAGATCGGGTCCCCAATAGACGTCCGACAATCGCTCGCGCGGCGCGGGCCGGCCCAGCTCGTTTGACATCATCAATGCGGCGCCGAGTGCGCAACCGGCGTCATGCGCCGCGGGCTGGACGAAGATGTCGTCGAAAAGGCCGGAATAGAGCAGCTTACCGTTCATCGTGCAATTGTGGGCTACGCCTCCCGCCAGGCACAAGCGCTTCATGCCCGTCGCTTCGCGATGATGCCGCAGGATATGAAAGATGATCCGCTCCAGCGCTTCCTGCAGCGAAGCGCTGACGTCTCGATGCTGCTGTGTGAATGCCATTCCCTTTCGCCGGACCTGGATGCTGCGGATCAAGGCCGGGCCGATTCGATCCAGATGGACCCGATAACCGCCATTGTCCAACAATTCATAGAACTGCGCGAAGAGCTCGCGATAGGGCGCAGGGTCCCCATAGGGGGCAAGCCCCATCACTTTGTACTCGTCGAACAACCCGTAGCCGAGATAACGGATCGCCTCGAGATAGAACAGCCCCAGAGAGTTATGTTCTGGAAAGCTTGCGAGTTGCGAAATTTCGGTGCCAGACCCTACTGCCAGCAGACCTGAGAGAAAGTCTCCGCCACCGTCGACCGTAAAGATCAGGCTTTGCTCGAATCCAGACATGGCAAATGCGCTCGCGGCATGCGCTTCATGGTGATTTACGAAGAACACGCGCGACGCATCGACTTCGGTGCGGAACTCCCGCGCCAGCAGCTGACGTAGCAACAGTTTGGCGTCTAACGGCACGGCCTGAGAAAGAAATAGCCGCTCCAGCATGGTATTGCAGTAGGATTCAGTCGCGTAGAACGCGATGCGGTCGATCTCGCCAAGCTCCACTCCTGCAGCTGAAAGGCAGTATCGGATCGAGTTGCTTGGCAACTTGTTGGAGTGCTTGACTCGATTGAGGCGCTCTTCTTCGACAGCAGCAAGCACGCGGCCATCCCGCACGAGCACTGCAGCGCCATCGTGCAGAAATGTATTGGGCAGCTCGGCCGAGTTTTGATAGATTCTGTCCAGACCGCCACTCACTCCGAGACACAACATCTCGCTCTCCATTTGGTCATGACAGGAAGGCGAACCGCCCTCCCCAACTAGTTCGTCTGTACTGTCACGCTCCCTCGGCCACGCGGGCCAGGAAGCACAACCAATGCTTTGCGAAGTCCGGCCCGGCGCCGAGCCGGCTCAGCCTATTTGGGTGCTGGGCGTTCCCGCACCGTCCGACCGATCCGGCGCCGTGCGCCCGGCTTGTTATAAAGCCATTGCGACTGCCCCTGTCGCAGCTCACGCTACCTCAACCAAGACAGCGCATCGCGAATTCCGTCAACGCAGCAGACGGCGCCGAAACAATACCGTCGACACAAAGAAAGGTAATACCGCGTACATGCAGAGCGCACCGACATGGAAGGCAGCCCCGCCGCTGGCCGCACGGTCCAGCATCGCCGGGCGGATGAGATCGACCGAATGCGCCAGCGGCAACAAGCCGGCGATGTGCTGAAAGGAGCTCGGCAGTTGGCTCATCGGAAAGACTGCGCCACACAGAAACACCATGGGTGTCAGGATTAGCGTCTGGTAAAACACGAAGTAGTCGTAGCTCGGCGCAAGAGATATGACGACCATCGCCAAACTTGCAAAGACAAGGCCGGTCAAGGCCACCGTCGGCATCGCATACAAAATGGACGCCCAGGACGCATAACCCAGCGTCGCAGCGACAATTCCGATTGCGGTTCCGGCCAGAACGGACTTACTGGCTGCCCACACCAATTCGCCCAGAACGACGTCGCCAAGCGTGAGTTGTGTGGACAGGATTGCTTCCCAGGTACGCTTGGCATCCATCCGAGCAAAGGTTGCATACATGGTTTCAAAGGTCGCGGACGTCATGGCGCTGGTCGCGACCATGCCTGCTGCCAGGAACGAGATGTAGGAGGTCCCTTCAACACGACCCACGATTAGCCCGAGCCCAAAGCCAAGGCCAAACAGGTTGGTTATGGGATCTGCGAGGTTGCCGAGAACCGATGCAAGCGCGACTTTCCTCCATGCCAGGAAGTTTCGACGCCATACTGCAATCCAGTTGTACGCATTAGCGGGCATTAGCGCCGCATAGCTTTCACCCATCCCTCACTTCTCCATCTCGCGTCCGGTCAGCCGCAAGAACACGTCTTCGAGATTCGGCGGCCGCTGCAGAATGCGAAGGCCCGCTCGGCCGCGCAGTTGAACACGTACTTGCTCCGGATACGGCGCATAGCAAAACAGCGTCTCTCCACTCACTTCGATATTCCGAGTATAAGGCTTGAGCCATTCACCGAGCTCATGTGGATCACCGCCATAGATCTCGATCACGTCGCATCCGATATGCTCGTCGATCAAGGCGTTCGGCTTTCCTTCGGCTATCTTGCGTCCACTCTTGAGCACGCAAAGCCGATCGCATAGGCGTTCGGCTTCTTCCATGAAGTGGGTGGTGAGCAGGATTGTCTTGCCACGCGCAAGCAGAACGCGCAGACGCTCCCATATCAGGTGCCGCGCGTGCGGATCGAGGCCGGTCGTGGGCTCGTCCATCACCAGCAGATGCGGATCATTGATCAGGGCCCGCGCCAGTGTCAGCCGACGCTTCATGCCGCCCGACAGATGCGCGACGCGGACGTTCGCCTTGCTTTCCAGCCGTGCAAACTCGAGCAACGAGGGTACGATCGTCTCAACCTTGCGAGCACTCAAGCCGAAATAACGGCCAAATACCAGCAGGTTTTCGCGTACGGTGAATTCGAGCTCGAGGTTATCGAACTGCGGCACAACGCCAACGCGCATACGTGCTACACGCGCGCGCGCAGGCACAGGCTCGTTGAGGATTGTAATCTTGCCCGCATCCGGCGAGATCATCCCGAGCAGCATACGCGCAATCGTGCTCTTGCCGGCTCCATTTGGCCCGAGCAGACCAAAGCATTCTCCGCGCGCAACCGAGAACGACAGCTCATCGACGATGATTTTGTCGCCAAATGATTTTCTGACGCCGGCAAGGTCGATTGCTGCGGTGGACATGTTCATCTTAGGCTGACAAAAGGCGTTCAGCCGAAGTTGGCTTGCTTACGACGGTTTTGGTCCAGAGCAGGCCGTCGCACCACACATGCTCTACGCGCCCCCACTGGCAGGCGGCGGCCACGTCCGGGAAGAATCCTCGTCCATGGAGGTTGGCACTCGTATTGCAGAGCAGCGGAATGCCGGTGAGCTGTTCGAACTCGACGAGCAGCTCGGCGATTTTGTGTGGAGAGTTGCGGGCGACTGTCTGCAACCGCGCGGAGCCATCCAGATGGACGATAGCGGGGACCTTATCGCGCCACTCCTCCCGGGTCTGGTGATCGAACAGCATATAAGGATCTGGCGTCCCGGGACTGAAGATCTCCGGCGCCCGATCCTCCAGGCAAATCGGCGCTACTGGCCGGAAATGCTCGCGGCGCTTGATGTCGTTGAGGTGATCTTTCATTGCCGGCAAGGTCGCTGCTGCAAGAATGCTTCTGCCACCCAACGCCCGTGGCCCAAGCTCGGCGCGTCCCGATAGGAAGATTACGGGTTTGTTGTCAGCAAGAATGGCCGCAAGCTCGCGGAGAGTGCATGGTGCAGGCTCCCATTCTGACGGACTTTCGCTGGCCTGCAGCGCCGGACCGCTATAGACTGACCATTCTAGTGGCCCGAACCCCTTTTGTGCCGCCATCGCGCTGCAAGCGGCGCCAATTGCCGAGCCGCTGTCATTTGGAAACGGCGGCACCCAGACCTCATCGAACAGTCCCGTCGCCCGAAGCGCACTGTTCCACTTGATATTGAGCCCGCACCCCCCGGCTACACATAGGTTTCTCGCGCCCGGAAGCGACGAGTGTCGCAGCAAAACCATCGCAATTTCCCGGACAAGAAGACGTTCCAGGAACACATGAAACGACGCAAGGACGTCTTCGGCTCGCTTGGCCGTCAAGCGCAGCGCGCTCGCCTCAAAAAAGTCGTGTACAGCGGCAAGCGATGCCTCAGCATTGTTGATGTCGGCGCGGTAGCGACGGGCCTGCTCCGTATCCGCAGCGAAGCGCTTTTCGTAAAGCTCCTGAAACACAGCCACGATGGTTTCGTCGAAAGAGCCAAGCGCAATATAAGCCATCAGCTTGCCGGCGATGCCCAAGTCCCAATTGGTGCGATTCGGCTGCCTGTAAGGGCCAAAATGAAGGCCCGCGGCAGCATAGGAATGACCGATCATTGGAAACAGACTGGCAATGAGTCGGGCGCCTCGAGGTTCGACATAGTAGAGACGTGGAAAGATGCAGCCATCCCATACCAGACAGAACGCGGGCTTTCCGGCGCTGGCAAACGGGCTGGTGCTGTATGCCGAGGCGACGTGGCCGGTGACGTGCGGGTAACTCTTATAGGGAAACACCTTGCCGCCAAGGATCAGGCCATAGCCATCGACTGAATCTAGAAGGCCCTCGGCATGGCGCTCGACATATGGCGCCCCCTTCAACGCGATTGGAACCGCCCCACTGAGAACCTGGAACTGCGACTCGATCTCTCCATCCCAGCCGTCGATGACGAACTGATCAATATCTCGTGGATCCAGGCCATGCTCAGCCAACGCGAGCACGACTGCATCGAGGTTATCGACAGATTGATACCGTGGATTGTTGCCGCGCTTCTCTTGTTCGGTGCAAAAGACAAGCTGTCCGTCCTCGACGACAGCGATTGCCCCATCATGTGTTAACTTGATGCCACAGATGCGCATACGACCCCCTGGCCCTAATGACCGTAATTTGGTTGTTCTGACGAGTTAATCGGCTTCCGGAACAGCACGAGCAAACAGTCTTCATTGACCGACTCAGTATGGCAATGAAGACGCTCGATCTCGGATAGGTTCTCATTGAAGAGAGAAATCACTGTTTCCGCACCGGCAGCGTGCCCACAGCGTCGACACGGAGCATCACGCGCGGACCCGAACACCAGAGCGCCATTTGGTGCAAGCATACCGACCAGATTGAGGATGGCTGTGTGCATCTCGGCGATGTCCTTGAGGTAGTAAAGAACCTCGGCCACGACGATCAGATCGAACTGCTCAGCCGTCGAGAACTGCTGAATGTCGCATGTTATCCATGTGATATGTGACCACCTCTTGGTCCGCTGGCGCGCACGCTCGATCGCCTGAGGCATGACATCGACCACGGTGAGCCTTTGGCAGTGCGGCGCCAGCATTTCGGTGAACGCACCGGCTGCACATCCGACCTCGAGGGCATGCACAACGTCACCGTTGCAACGCGACATCCGCAGCATCTGCGCGTATCGCTCCTGCTCGAACGAATTGCTGTCGAGCCGCCATGGATCATCGACAGCCAATTCGCGCTCCAATAGCTGATAGTTCTTGTCCGATGTCACGGGGGCATCCAACCTATTTGTAGGCGCTCGATCGCTCGGGACCGCAAACACTCTCGGTCGCCGCCACGCTCGATGCACGGTGCGAAAGCCCGGGCTTACAAATTGCGGCAGAGCTCACACCACTTCTCGCGGAGCTTATTCCGGTGGCCGCATGCGGAATGACAGCTTTATTCTCTCCGTCGCTTGCCACCATGACTTTACGCGACAGCCAATCGCTATTGCTCAATGTACAAAGCGCGTAGGCTTTCATCGGCAGCAAGAGAAAGATATTGATGGGTGTGTGAAGC
>Ga0310811_10008802_pt1 | contig 12997 bp, 12 predicted proteins | sample YCmetagenome_FD_207642 | JGI IMG/M metagenome (GOLD analysis project Ga0310811, IMG submission 207642) | Soil microbial communities from experimental microcosm in Duke University, North Carolina, United States - YC | ecosystem: Engineered > Artificial ecosystem > Soil microcosm > Unclassified ...
CCGCTGTCCCCAGCGCACGACCGAACCGTTGATGAAGTCGACCTCCGTGATCGAGCCCTTCTCCAGGCTTTGCAGCATCGACGTCTTGAAGTTCGCGGGCAGGCCGTCGGCGGCGAGCGTCCATGCCTGTTCGGGATCGGTCATGGACAGCGTCACGCCGGCCGCTTGTGCCGCCGCGATCGCCTCGGCGACCGCCGCGAGCGACGTTGCCTTCAGTAGCGGCTCATCGTAGAGCTGTCCGTACGTGAGGCCCGTGATGCCGGTCAGCGCGCCGGTCGCGACGTTGACCAGCAGCTTGTCCCACATCGTGCCGACGATGTTGTCGCTGACCGTCGTCGCGAGGCCGGCGGAATCGAACGCATCGGCGATCGCCTGCACACGTGGCGTCACGCGGCCGTCCAACTCGCCGATGTAGGTGTACTTGCCGAGCACGCCGGACTCGATATGGCCCGCGCCGCGCAGCACGCCGCCCACATAGGTCTTGCCGGCGAGCACGCGCTCGCGGCCTACGGCGTCGATGAGGATGTCCTCGTGTCCCAGGCCATTCTGCAGGGACATCACGACGGTATCCGGCCCCACCAGGGATTGGGCGCCACGGATCGCCGCATCAGTGTGGAACGACTTGACCAGCACCACGACCAAGTCGGCCACGCCGACGTCGGCGGCCCGAGTCGTCGCGTGGACCCGGACGTGCCGGGTGCCGTCGGCATCGTCGACTCGCAGGCCGTCACGACGCATGGCATCGACATGCGCGACCGAGCGGTCGATCAGCCAGGTCTCGTGATTGCCTTCAGTGAGGGTGGCGCCGATTGCACAGCCCAGTGCGCCCGCACCCAGAATCGCTATTTTCAACGGCTTCTCCTTGAGGTATGGCTACACGATAGGAGCCGCCAGTCATATCGGCAATTCAATGGCTACAATGACAGTATTGCGATATACAATAATGCGATGGTTTCCGCCGATCTGCCCGATCTGAAGCTGCTCCAGCTTTTCGACCTTTTGTACGATGTGCGTAGCGTCACGCGCGTCGCCGAGCAACTCGGCCAAAGCCAGCCGACGATCAGTATTTGGCTCGGGCACTTGCGGGAATACCTGCACGACCCGCTCTTTATTCGAACGCCGGGCGGCATGGCGCCGACCCCTCAGGCCGACGCGCTGATCGGGCCGTGCCGGGAAATTCTCGAGTCGCTGCGGCGCTTCGCTGCCTGGGAGATCGCGTTCGATCCTTCCACGGCCCAGCGACGGTTTCGCATCTGCATGACCGACGCGAGCCACATCACCCTGCTGCCGCGCCTATTGGCCCACGTCCGTGCGCAGGCGCCCGGCGTTCGGCTGGAGGCCGCTCGGATCGACGGCAACACGGAACGCGCGCTCGAATCCGGAGAAGCCGATCTCGCGATTGGCTACGTGCCGTGGCTAGGTGGCGGCATCTACCAGCAGAAGCTATACGACCAGGACTGGGTGTGTCTGGCGAATCGGCATCACCCGAGGATTCGTGGCCGGCTCGGGGCGAAGCAGTATCGTTCGGAAAGCCATGTCGCCATCACGGCTGGGACGGGCGCGCAACTGCTCGAGCAAGCCCTGCGGCAGGCGCGTATCGAACGCGACGTGGTGCTGGAGTTGCCGGGCTTTCTCGGACTGGGGGCGATCGTCCAAAGCACCGACTTGATTACGACCCTACCCCGCCATATCGGCGAGACGCTGGCGCACGCGAGCGATCTGGCGGTTCATGCCTGTCCGATTCCGGTCGATGGATTTGCGGTACGGCAGCATTGGCACGCGCGATATCACCATGAGGCGGGCAACCGATGGCTGCGGGGCGTGGTGATTCAATTGTTCGGAGCTTCGCGTTGAACGTCCGCGCATACCCTGATAGCCGCCGCAATTCTTCCAGCACAGCCCGCACCCGCTAGAATTGCAGCTTTAGCCCGGAATACGCCGATGTCCTTCGCTTCGCTTGGCCTGATCGATCCCTTGCTGCGTAACGTGCAGGACCTCAACTACCGGACCCCTACGCCGGTGCAGGCCAAGGCGATTCCCGCTGTGCTCAGCGGCAAGGACGTCATGGCCCAGGCACAGACCGGCACCGGCAAAACGGCGGGCTTCGCGCTCCCGCTCTTGCAGCGGCTAGTGCAACACGGCCCGGCGGTCTCCAGCAATCGCGCCCGGGTTCTGGTGCTGGTGCCCACGCGCGAACTGGCTGAGCAAGTGCTGCAAAGCTTCATCCATTACGGCAAAGGCCTCGACTTACGATTTCTCGCCACCTACGGCGGTGTGAGTATCAACCCGCAGATGATGGGATTGCGCAAAGGCGTCGATGTGCTCGTCGCCACCCCGGGCCGTTTGCTGGATCTCAATCGCCAGAACGCCGTTCAATTCGATCGAACGGAAACGCTGGTGCTGGACGAAGCCGACCGCATGCTGGATCTAGGCTTTGCGCGCGAACTGAACGCAGTCTTCGCCGCGTTGCCCGCTCGGCGCCAGACCCTGCTCTTTTCCGCCACGTTCACCGATGATATCCGCGCCATGGCGGCGAGCATTCTGCGCAATCCGGTCAACGTCAGCGTCAGTCCGCCCAATACCACCGCTAGCAAGATCGAGCAGTGGGTAGTCACGGTGGATAAAAAGAATAAGCCCGACCTCTTCATGCACCTTGTCGCCAAGAACCGGTGGGAGCACGCGCTGGTGTTCGTCAAAACCCGCAACGGCGTGGAGTATCTGGCCGCCTTGCTGGATGAAGCGGGCTATGCGGTCGACACCGTTCACGGCGACAAGCCGCAACCCGCACGACTTCGCGCGCTGGAGCGCTTCAAGCGCGGCGAAGTCAACATGCTGGTCGCCACCGATGTTGCCGCGCGCGGGCTGGATATCGACGACCTGCCGCTGGTGGTCAACGTCGACCTGCCGATCGTGGCGCAAGACTATGTGCACCGTATCGGCCGTACCGGTCGCGCAGGCGCCAGCGGCGTGGCGGTGTCCCTCGTGTGTGCCGACGAAGCGCCGCAACTCGCCGCGATCGAAGCGCTGATCCGGCAAACGCTGCCTCGCAAAGAAGAGCCGGGTTTTGAAGCAGACCACCGCGTTCCGGAAACCAGCGCGACAGGTCAAATCATCAAAAAACCCAAAAAGCCTAAGAAGCCCAAAGTGCCGCATGCTGCGCCCGCCGCGATGCCGGTCTTCGGCAAAAAACCGCAGCAAAAAGGCGGCGAAAACAAACGCAAGCCGGCCGCGCAGCGCGCTATGACCGCGGGCAAAGGTGCAAGCTCTTCCAGCGGTAGTCCATTCGGCGCGCAAAAGCGGCGCGGCAAGCCGACCGGCAATTCATCGGCGGGTTCACGTATGCCGGCCGGCAAACCCGCGGGCGGCCGCGGCAAACGCCAACCCTGAGCCGCGGGGACAAGCGACACGGGCCTCGAAACAGGAGCGCTTGCCTCGGCAACCTGGGTCCCGGCGCCCGGGTCGGCGTTGCCGATGATCCTGAAACAAGTCACCGACCCAAATCGGAATCCTAGCAACAGCAAGTCCATCGCCGCGCCGACCGGTTCGGTTCAGGCGGAACGTGACACAAGTGCACCCAGAACCGTATCGAGCTCGACGACACCGCGCACTATTTCACCGGGATGCTTCTCAAAATCGATCCAGCCTTCATTGAATCCATCAAGCATGCGCATCCGTGGCTGCGGATATTGCATTCCCTGTGAGCGGAACAGTACTTCCCAAATTTGCCTGTCGACCACCTCCGCGCGGACGGGGCGACCGACTACGCGCGCGAAAGCCGACGCGAGATCGTTGGGTGACACCCGACGCGGGCCTTCTAGCTCAACAATGCGTACGCCGCTCCACGTCTGCTGGAGAAGGTCGGCCGCAACTCGCCCCACGTCCGCTGTCCCAACCATCGGCACGGGTTTGTCGAGCGGCTGCAGGTAACTGGCGATAACACCGTCGTCACGCGCGGACGCGACGTCCCATGCCGCGTTTTCCATGAACCAGCCCGGCCGCAGGAAGGTCACCGGCATTGGCATCTTGCGCAACGCCTGCTCCATCAACGTGCGCTGAGTGAGCAGATTGCTTTCCTGCGCCTGGGCCCCGATCGTCGACAGGCACACCACTTTCTCAGGCCCTGCCTTCACGATTGCCGTCGACACGGCGTCGATGACCGCCCGCGCCTCGGGAAATCCAGGCTCAGGATCGAACTCCGAAGGAGGCAGAATGAAAACACCCTTCGCGCCTTCGAACGCAGCGGTGAGCGACGAAGCGTCTTCCATGCGAGCCGTCGCGAGTTCGCAACCGCGCTCTGCCCACGGCTGTGCTCGCGTGAGGTCGCGCACCACGCCACGCACCGGTTGACCTGCCGCTAAAAGTCGACGGGCGACCGCGCCGCCGACCTTGCCCGTGATTCCCGTAATCGCAAACATCGATCATTCTCCTTACATGGGTAATTGAACGAGGTGTCTCGTCGAAGCGAGTGTTTCCGTGAGGCGCATTTTGCGGACGCGTCGCTCGAAACCAAATGACATGGATGACACTAGATAAGTGACACAAAGTCACTAATGCGGCATGATCCAAATTCGCACACAGCACGGCCGTCCGGCGCGATGATGCGATGCTGTCCTCCAGTCGATCGCTTGCGATCCATCACCCGTAGTACGCGCGACTATGAAATCCAATAGCGAGAAGCTGTCCGGCGGCATTAGCGTGTTTGCTGCCGTAGTCGATGCAGGGACGTTCGCCGCCGCTTCGGAAGTGTTGGAAATGTCGCCGCCAGGCGTCAGTCGGGCGATTGCGAGGTTAGAGAAGAAACTGAAGATCCGGCTCTTCAACCGAACGACTCGCTCCGTCTCCTTGACAGAAGAAGGGCGCCGATTCTACGAGCAAGTCATGCCCCACCTCGCAGGGCTGGAGGAAGCAGCCGCTGCCGCGACAGGTGGGGTCTCTGCCGTGCGAGGAAAGCTGAGAGTCAATCTGGATCCGGTTTTCTATCGGATCATTCTCGGGCAACGGCTCGATGAGTTCATGGATGCGCACCCCGAGCTCGAAATCGAGTTCATGGCGCGAGATAGTCTGGGCGACCTCGTCATGGACGGCTTCGATCTCGCACTACGATTCGGCGAGCCCCGGACGTCCACACTGATCGCACGAAAACTGCTCGACAGCGCCATCGTGACGGTCGCGGCGCCCTCGTATATCGCCCGTTGGGGACGCCCTGCCAAACCGGAAGAACTCGGATGTGGCAACCACAGATGTCTTGAATTTCGTAATCCGGAGACGGGCAAGCCGTTCCCCTGGGAATTCCATCGCAAGCGCAAACGCATCCTGGTCGACACACGAGGTCGCCTCACGGTCAACGACCCCGGCGCGCTTCTCAATGCATGCCTCGCCGGCTCCGGGATTGCGCAGATGCTGCTGCTGGGCGCCGAGCATCTGATTGCCGAGGGTCGATTGGTTAATCTATTTTCGGAATGGACCGACGAGCGGTATCCCTTTTACGCCTACTACCCGTCGCGGCATCACGTGCCGGCGAAGACGCGTGCTTTCCTCGACTTCGTTATCGAGCTGACCCGCAACGACACATAACCGGTGCGTCGGCACATCAGGTGTCGCCGGCAGGAACGATTCCCACGCCGCCCTCTCGCCTACACAGGCCACGCGAGCCGCTCCTCGAATCGCGAAAGCAGCGCTTCGTCCGGCGCAGAAACGAGATCGCTTGCGCTTTCGCCAGTCGGCTCGAGCGCCTCATGCAGATCGTGGAAGCGATAGGCGCTTGTGCACGCCGGGCAGAACACCGTCATGCCGGGGCGGTGATCTTGCCGCATGACGATCGTCGGGCCGCAGGCAAGACAGTGCTGCAATGGGATGCCATCGTCGCTGTGGCCGACGACGTGATGGCGGAATGACCGGCACGCTGCGCGAGCAGGTTGGCGTAGCGCGACACGCGCCAAAGGTGGCCGCCGGTATAAGGGTCTCTCGCTTCCACCACCCATGCGAGCGCGAGAAGACTCTGCAGGGGTGCGGCGTCAACCGTCGGCCGGAGCTCCGCTCCGCCAAAAAGACGCGTCAAAAATCCGGGGCGTTTTGTGCGTATCATGGGTCCCATCGGAAATGTACGAAATGTTCGTCGCCTGTTATCAATTTGAGCGATAAAGACTCGGCTAGCGCGGTTCGCCTACGCTTGCTCGCGCTGAAGGTAATTCGCCGGCAAGCGAGGTTTGGTTACACGCCGTGCTTTATTCAGCGCTTCGTCCGCTTGCCTGGCGCCGACGAGGTCCCCGAACGTAGCGAGAAATCACTGACATGCAGCCGACCCTGACCGCCATCTTGCCCTGCAACGATCTCGATCGTACCGAGGCGTTTTTTCTGCGGCTAGGTTTCAAGCGCGAGAGCGGCAGTCCGGATGACTATCGAATGCTCGCCGATGGCTTCGGCGGACACATCCATCTTAATTCGGCCGTCGCGGGATGGCTCGTACCGGGCCGTAATCCGTTCGGACTTTACCTCTACCGTGAGGATGTGGACGGACTCGCTGCCCTGTTTCGCAACGAAATCCTCGGAAGCGGCGACCCGAGCGACAAGCCGTGGGGCATGTACGAGTTCGCTCTGAACGCGCCTGACGACTTGCTGGTTAGAGTGGGATGGCCCACGCGCCTGCGCTAGCCGAACCGATAGAAAGGCAGCCCTATCTCCAAGTCGGAATGAGAGACGCGGCGAGCAGCGCACCCATCGCGAGATTGAGAATGCGCCAGTGGCGTGGCGTTCGCAAGAGTCGAGCGAGCAGGACGCCGAGCGCGCACCACAGCGCGACCGACGCACACGCAGCCAAGCCAAACGCTGCACCGAGCAGTATCGCGAGTCGGTTCGCGTTGCTGGCGAGCCATGCGAACGACGCCGCGGCGCCGACCGTCATCGCCCATCCTTTTGGGTTCAACCAGAGCAGCAGCATACCGTTGACGCACGTAACGGGGCGCGTGGGGCCCTCACCGGCGTTCGGCGGCCCGCTGCGCGCGATGCGCCACGCGAGCCACAGCAGATACGCGGAGCCGAGCGCTTTCACTGCCGTTTGAAGCGACGGCATCGCAAGCATCAGACCGCCAAGCCCGAGCGCGGCGATCGCGGCGAGCGAGGCCAGGCCGATCGCGATACCGAGTATCAACGGGATGGAGCGGACAAAGCCGAAGCGTGCGCCGGAGGCGGTGGCAAGCGTGGTCGCACCGCCGGGCGTCACGGTGGCGACGGCCACGAATAGCAGAAGCGGCAAGATGGAGGTCATCGGGCACATGGAGAAGCGTGGAGCCTTCACTGTACGAGTCGCCAACGCATCGCGAAAGGTAATAATTTTGATGCGAATCATTACGGCGCTTAATGTGCCCGAGCCGCCATTCGAATGCAGATCGTGGGTCAGCGCCGGGGCGAATAGCGAGCCGTGCGTCCACCCGATCCCGCAAGCATGTGGCACCATGCGTTCTCGGTTGGTGCAGGGTAGGTCCGCGCGGCCCGCGGATCACGATAACCTCAAGAAGAGGAAGATCAATTGGACCGAATTCGCACATTCCACGATCCAGCCACCGGGAAGACCTGGGGTACGCGCGTCGACGGCTTGAATGCCATCCTCATCTCGGGCGTCGCGAGTAAAACGAAGGAAATCGTTAAGCCGCAAGCAGACGAAGCGGCCATGCGTCGCTTCCTCGAGAAAGAAGAAGGCGAGCGGCTGCGCAAGGGCATGCTGCTCACCGATCCTCACGCGGCGGCAGGCGAGCCTTGCATGCTCCGGCACCTCGGCCGCGCCAATACGGGGGCACTGGCGATTGCGGAGTTCGACGGCAGCTTGCTGGTCAATCAGTTCGACGAAGCCGGGCAAGGGGATGCGCTATGGCGAATCGCAAGGGATGCAAGCGCCGAACGACTGACGTTCGTAGGCGCAAATACCCTGGTGTGGAAACTGATCGCGGTGCCGAAGCTGAATAAAGCACTCCTTCGAGCGGACCATCAGATCCGAGCATGGGAACCGGTATCGAACAGCGTCACCGCGCTGACATCGCAGAACAAGACGCCCGCGAGTTTTCTGGATTGCCAGGGCACGTTGGCGGCGTGGTATGAAGAGCCCGACCTCGTCGTGGAAGATCTGGCAACCCGGAGGAATCTACTGCGCCTAAAGGTCGAGCCCGAGCTGTATGCCGGCCACAGCCCCCAGCTCACTGGCGCACTCTCGGGTGACGGATCGATGCTGGCGCATTGCGCGCAGGCGGGCAAAATTCTCGTTCACGACGTCGCCAGCGGTACGCTCCGCTTCACCGTCAGCGGCGACTTCAAGATGGTCGGCAAGCTCGCCTTCACGCCCGACAACCGGCAACTGATCGTCAAGGAGCGATATGGACGCTGGGGCCTGACGGCGTTCGAACTGGCCACGGGCGAGCCTACGGCGGGATGGCCGGATTTGAACGATCTGGGCGAGAGTGAGTTTGCGATCGACAACGCCTACAAACGCATGGCTTTCTTCACCCGGGGCCGGGCCCATGTTTACGAATGGCCAACGATGCGCAAGCATTGCGAATTGCGAATCGATCAAGTCGCAAGATCCGCCGCTCTGGCATGGACCAGCGACGGCTTGCTCGCGGTTCGAACGGATCTGGGTTGTGTCGGGCTCTATCGGGTCGTCGCATCGATATAGCGGTCATCAGGCCATTCCAACACGAGGTGAAGGATACCGTTTTATGCCATGTTCCGGCAAAGAGCGAAGCGGGAAATCGGCGGTTTCTCGACGCGCATAGCCGAAGCCGCATGTGCGGCAAGCGCCTTCTGCTGGCTGCTGACGATGGGCATTTCATTCACCTCCTTCGTGGCCGGAAACCATGGCCGCCCTTTCACCTGAATACGTGTCAAACCGCCCTGCAGATTCCGTAATGCTTGCCCTCGTAATCGGGCTGATGCGTCAGCTCGCAAACCAGACGGAACGGACGCCCCTCGAGCTCCGTATTCGCGTTGTAGGAGGTCTTTCCGTGCAGCCAGCCCACATACTCCGCGCCCTGATAGCGGATCAGGATGGTCTGCTGGATCGTCGGCTGCGCCGGAATCAGCCGGAGCAGACCTGCATTGCGCTCGATCGCCGGAAACGTGAAAGCGCCATCTTTATCCGTCACCGTATGTTGCGTCGGGTTTTGCGCCGCATCGTCGGACCACACCACCTTCTGCACGAGTTCGGCGCCCGCGACCGGCTTGCCCGCTCTCAACACCGTTCCGTGAACTTCGGAGAACAACACCAGACGATCGAAAATACCCATTGCGTGTCCCTCTGATAAGCCGCACGTCAGCAGCACAGTCAATGCAAACATGCTCGCCACCGCAAGCCGCGAAGCCGACTGATCGATACGCTCTGCCAACCCGACCGTCGGATTAAAATCCTCGTCATTCTCTCTGACCGGCAGTCATGGCCTTGACCGACTTCCAAGAAGGCTACGTTTTGACGCGTCACTGGCGCGATTCCGGCACGCATACGGAAGTCGAATTCTGGCTGTCCACGCAATCCGGGCCACGATTGTTGCGTCTGCGCGATCAGCCGTGCGTGGCGTTCCTCCCAGAGGACCAACGCGCCGCGGCCGAGCGGGTATTGAACGGCGACACGCGAGTCGAACTGCGCCCGCTCTCGCTCAAGGACTTTCGACAGCGTCCGGTGCTCGGACTCTACACGAAGCAATACCGCCATCTCGCGGGGCTTGGCAAACGAATGGCGCAAGCAGGTGTCGACCTCTATGAGGCCGACATTCAGCCGCCCGACCGCTACATGATGGAGCGATTCATCACGGCGCCCGTGCTGTTCCGTGGCGAAGCCGACGCGCACGGCCGCCTGTTGAACGGCGAGATGAAACCAGGCGCGCAATATCGCCCGCCCCTGCGGCTCGTATCGCTCGACATCGAAACGAGCGCGCACGGGGAACTCTACTCGATCGCGTTGGAAGGGTGCGGACAACGCCGGGTCTTCATGCTTGCGCCGGAAAACGGCAACCCGGGCAGCCTCGATTTCCAGCTCGACTACTGTGACAGCCGCGCGCACATGATCGAGCGTCTGAATGCGTGGTTCGCCGAACACGACCCGGATGCCATCATCGGCTGGAATCTCGTTCAATTCGATTTGCGCATCCTGCGCGAGCACGCCGAACAACACGGCGTGCCGCTGCGCCTTGGGCGTGGCGGTACGCACATGGAATGGCGGGAACACGGAGCGCGCGCGCAGCACTATTTCGCCGCAGCGGCCGGCCGTCTCATCATCGACGGAATCGAAGCGCTACGCGCGGCCACCTGGAGCTTCCCTTCGTTCAGCCTCGAATATGTCGCGCAAGCCCTGCTCGGCGAGGGCAAATCGATCGACAACCCCTACCAACGCATGGAAGAAATCCAGCGCCGGTTCGACGAGGACAAGCCTGCGCTCGCACGATACAACCTGAAGGACTGCGAACTCGTCACACGTATCTTCGAAAAGGCGGATCTCATCGCCTTTTTGCTCGAACGCGCTTCGGTGACCGGGCTGCCCGTCGATCGAATGGGAGGGTCGGTAGCGGCTTTCACGCATCTATATCTTCCGCGCATGCATCGTCTAGGCTATGTCGCGCCGAATCTCGGCGACGTCACGGGCGAGAACAGCCCGGGCGGGTTCGTCATGGATTCGCGCCCCGGCCTTTACGATTCGGTGCTCGTGCTCGACTACAAGAGCCTGTATCCGTCGATCATCCGCACCTTCCTGATCGACCCCGTGGGGTTGATCGAAGGCTTATCCGATCCATCCGACGAGCAGTCCGTGCCCGGCTTTATCGGCGCGCGGTTCTCGCGAAGCAAACACTGCCTGCCGGAGATCGTGCGTGAGGTCTGGGCGAGCCGCGACCGCGCCAAGCGTCAACGCAACGCGCCGCTCTCGCAGGCGCTGAAGATCATCATGAACGCGTTTTACGGCGTGCTAGGTTCATCGGGTTGCCGTTTCTTCGATCCTCGTCTCGCATCGTCGATCACGATGCGTGGGCACGAAATCATGCGCCAGACGCGCGAGCTCATCGAGGCGGAAGGCTACGACGTGGTCTACGGCGATACCGATTCGACATTCGTCTGGCTCCGGCACCCTTACGACGAGGAAGACGCGGTAAAGATCGGCAATATGCTCGCCGAGCGCGTCAGCGCGTGGTGGAAGGCGCATTTGCGCGAGCGCCATGGGCTAGACAGCGCGCTCGAGCTGCAATTCGAGCGTCACTACTCGCGCTTTCTCATGCCGACGGTGCGCGGCGCGGAAGAAGGGAGCAAGAAGCGCTATGCAGGGCTCACGCGCGCGCAGAACGGCGGCGACGACATCGTGTTCAGAGGGCTCGAAACCGTCCGCACGGATTGGACGCCGCTCGCCCAGCAATTCCAACGCGAACTGTATCGGCGAATATTCAAGCGCGAGCCTTATGCCGACTACATTCGCGATTACGTGCAGCGAACGCTGCGCGGCGAACTCGACGACCAGCTCACCTACCGCAAACGCCTGCGACGCCCGCTGCACGAGTACCGCGCCAACGTACCGCCGCATGTGCGCGCGGCACGCGTCGCCGACGACTTCAACCGTGCGAAAGGGCGGCCATTGCAGTATCAGAACGGCGGGTGGATCAGCTACGTCATGACGGTAGCCGGCCCGCAGCCACTCGAGACGCTGGTGGCGCCGATCGATTACGGTTTCTATGTCGAGCGACAACTGCAACCTGTGGCCGATGCAATTCTCGCCTTCATGGGCGCCGACTTCGAAACCGTGATGTCGGCCCAGGCACGGCTGTTCTGATCGGCGGGACGCGGCGCCAACCGAAAACCGCGCCCCTACCGCTTACCTTTCGATGGCGCAAGAAACCCCAAAACCCTAAGAAGCCTAAAGTGCTGCAAGCTGCGCCCGTACTGGCTGCAAAGCGCTAACGTTTGGAATGCACAGCGAGCAACTGCCGATGACGAGCTTCGGTCTCGTCATCGGCGGGGAACATGCATTCCAGCCGTAGTTCCTGCGCTGCAACGCTCTGCGGTGCACCAACGGTCGTGACCATCGAGAAGTATCGAAGCACCACGCCATCGCTCATGAAACCGATCGGAATGACGGGCATCGTGGGCGCAGCGCTCGGCCCATGGTGCGTCCTCCAGTCGCGAGGCACGTCTGGATAGGCAAGCAATTCGTCGAGCAAACGCCCGGTGCCGGCATCGACAATATGGCCAACCGATTCCCTATGCACGCGTTGCAGCAAGCTTCGGGCGACCGTGTCCCAATCGGCCACGAACGAACGCATCCCCTGCGGATCGAAGATCAAATGCAGCATGTTGCGCGGGCCTTCCCGCGAGGCCATGTCGATGAAGCAGTCGAAGAAACGCGGCGCGGCGTCGTTGGTCATCAAGACATTCCAGTGGCGATCCATCACCATCGCCGGAAACGGCTCGTGCTGGCGAACGACCCGCTCGAGCGCACGGATCACGCTCTGCATCTCCTGCGCATCCCATGGCGCTTCCGAATACAACGGCGCATAACCAGCCGCGAGCAACATCGCATTGCGCTCGCGCAGCGGCACATCGAGCGTCTGCGCAAGCGTCAGCAGCGTGTCTCGGCCCGGCACGCTGCGCCCGCTTTCGATAAAACTGATTTGACGCTGCGAGATGCCGGCCTCGAGCGACAGATCGAGTTGACTCACGCCTCGGACGTCGCGCCAATACCGCAGCAAGTCGCCGAGTTCGCTCGGCGGCGCTTTCCTATCCGGACTCGTGGCGCTCATCGGACTCCTTCCAATTGGCATGGATGATCGGGGATGACTCAGGGTACAGGCGCTTGCCAGGCGAACGCCTCGAACTGCGTTTCGAGCGGCGGGAGCGTTACGCTGCTCGTGTAGTTCGTGATCGTCGATGCGGCCACTACCGCAATAACCTCGAGTATCTGCTCAATCCTGAACCCTGCTTCCAGAAAGCGTCTCTGATCCGATTCGGCCAAATGGCCGCGTTTTTCTATCAGCGTGCG
>Ga0310811_10008803_pt1 | contig 12995 bp, 8 predicted proteins | sample YCmetagenome_FD_207642 | JGI IMG/M metagenome (GOLD analysis project Ga0310811, IMG submission 207642) | Soil microbial communities from experimental microcosm in Duke University, North Carolina, United States - YC | ecosystem: Engineered > Artificial ecosystem > Soil microcosm > Unclassified ...
CACGACCCACGCGGGAGACTACACCCTCCAACCCAGGAACCGTCAGCATCATCTTCTGCATCGCCATCTCCATCTTCAGCGACTCTTCCAGTGAGATGTTCGGTACACGATCCGCATTCGGCGACAGTGTTCCCTCAGCCATCTCCGGAATAAACGCCGTGCCTAAGAACGGAAACAGGCACAGAGCAAAGATGAACAGCGCAATCACGCTGAGAACCGTAATACGGCGATGTGCCAGCGCCCACCGCAACATCGCGTTGTACGGACGGCGCAGCGTCCGCACCATCCGCGTATCGTCCTCAGATCCGCCCCGTAGCAGGTACGAGCACAGCACCGGCGAGAGTGTCAGCGAAAGCAGCAGCGAGATGCCCAGCGCAATCGCAATCGTGTACGCCAGCGGCGCAAACATCTTTCCTTCCATTCCCTCCAGCGTCATCAGCGGAAGGAACACAAGAATAATGATCGTGACGCCGAACAGAACCGGGGTCGCCACCTCGCCCACGGCGTCCAGCACCACATGCATCTTGCCCTGTTCCGAGGTAATCTCATGGCCTTGATGGCGCGCATGGCTGAGCTTCGCAAATACGTTCTCCACCACAACGACCGATCCATCCACCATCAGTCCAATCGCAATCGCCAGTCCACCCAGAGACATCAGATTCGCCGACAACCCGATCTGGTTCATCACTAGGAAGGTCAACAGCGGCGTCACCAGCAGCGTCGCACTCACAATCAGGCTCGAGCGCAGATCGCCCAGGAAGAGCACCAGCACAATCACAACGAAGACAATGCCCTCGCCCAGAACCTCCGTCACTGTATCGATCGCCGCGTCCACCAGCTTCGATCGGTCATAATACGGCTTGATCTGCAGCCCGCCCGGAATCATGTGCTTCGAGTTGATCTCGGCAACACGCGCCTTGACCCGGCTCACAATCTCTTTGGCGTTGCCGCCCGACATCATCAGCACCACGCCGCCGACCGACTCCGTATAGCCGCCCTTGATCATCGCGCCGAAGCGCACCGCCGTACCCATCCGCACATCCGCTACATCGCGGATGTAGATAGGCGTGGCACCCGACTCCTTCAGGACGATCCCGCGAATATCGTCCAGGTCTCGCACCAATCCCACGGAGCGAATCAGGTACTGCTCCGCATGCTGCGGAAGAATGCCTCCGCCCGCATTGGCATTATTCTTCGCCAGTGCTTTAACCACATCGTCAATCGTCAGGTTGTAGTAGCGAAGCTTCTGCGGGTCCACCAGCGTCTCGTACTGCTTCACATAACCGCCAGTTGAATTGATCTCCGCCACGCCCGGTATCGACCGCAACAACGGACGCACCACCCAGTCCTGCACCGTACGCCGTTCCGTCAGCTCCTGTCGGGTCAGCGGACGTTTTCCGTCATCCGGCCTCTCCAGCGTGTACTGATACACCTCGCCCAACGCATTCGTGATCGGACCCAGAACCGGCGTAACTCCCGGCGGCATACGGTCGCGCAGCTCATTCAGCCGCTCCGAAACCATCTGGCGCTCGCGATAAAGATTCTGGCCATCCGCAAAGACCAGCGTAATCAGCGACAGCCCAGGCTTGTTCAGCGAACGCATATCCGTCATGCCCGGCAATCCGGTCATGGCGATCTCAACTGGAATCGTAATAAAGCGCTCAACCTCTTCCGGCGACTTTCCCGGAGCCTCGGTCGCAATCTGGACCTGAATATTCGTTACATCAGGAAAAGCGTCTACCGAGAGATGCTGAGCCGCATTCACGCCAAACGCCACCAGCGCGATAGCTACGACAACGAGAATCAGGCGATGCTTCAGCGCACCGTGAACGATGGACTGCAGCATAACTACTCTCCGCCTCCCTTAATCGCGTTTTGCTTGCGCTGATTGTTCAGGTGAAACGCCCCATCCAGCACAATCTTTTCGCCCGGGCTCACCCCGCTTTCGAGCACCCTGCGATCGCCCGTCTCCAGCCCTAGTGAAACCTCGCGCAGCATAAACTTCTGCGGTTCCACCTGAACGAAAACGTAGTCCTTGTTCTCCTCGCGAATCACTGCGGTCGAAGGAATCGTCGTCTTGCTCTCCGTCTTATCCAAAAACGTCAACCCCGCCAGCATCGCAGGCTTATAAATGCCGCGCGGATTCGGAAGATCCATACGCACCTGCACCGTGCGCGTCACCGGGTCCACAATGGGCGACACATACGACAGCTGTCCCTGAATCGTCTCCGTCGGCAGCGCGGGAATCTTCACCACGACATTCATCCCCTTATGCAGCCGTCCCGCACTCTCCTCCGGAACATCGGCCAGCACCCACACGTTCGAAAGATCCGCAACCATAAATGCGATCTCCGCCGGCTGCACAATCTGCCCGATCGTTACCTTGCGCTCCAGCACCGTTCCGCTGATCGTCGAGATAATCGGATAATCCGCATTCAACTTGCGCGTCGTCTCCAGCTGGCGAATCGCAGCGTCCGACATGCCAAGTCCGCGAAGCGTGGTGCGGATCGCCGCCGCCTCCGCCGAGGCCTGCAGCAATTCGGCCCGTCGCCGCTCCAGCTCCGCACGCCCCATCACATCGGCCTTTACCAGCTGCTCGGCACGGTTCGTCGCCTGCTCCGCAAGGTGCTCCTGCGAGTACGCCTTGATAAAAGCAAACTGCGTATCCGAGAGATCCGTGCTGTGCAACGTCGCCAGTGCTGCTCCCTGATGTACATACTGCCCTTCAAGCACCAGCAGCTTGATAATGCGTCCCGAAACCGGCGAGCCGATACGCGCAATCCGGCTCGCATCCGTATCGATCCGTGCCGCCACCTGCAGCGATCCAGCCACATCCTCCTCTTTCGGCTCACCAATCTTCAGCTGCGCCACCCTCTCCGGCGTCACCGAAATCACAGTCGGATCCTGCTCCGCGGCAGAGGCCGCCACAGGCTTCTCCTTCTTCTTGCAACCACCCGCGGCAAACATCAGAACCATCACGGAGGCCAGCACACCGCTGGTAAATCTTCCTGTACGCTTCACGATCTTCAATGTCTTCCTCCAGAGGGAACAGCACCCAGTTCTTCAAGGTCCACCAGCGCCGACTGACGTGCAAACCGGGCATCCAGAAGGTCGCCGCGAACGCTCTGCAGCACACGCTGCGCATCCAGCACCTCCACAATGCCTCGTTCGCCAAAACGATACGCAGCCATCGCTGCATCCACCGCGCTCTCGGCCTCATACAGCGAGCCCGCCTGCAACGAAGTCGCCTGCTGGTCGGCTAATTGATAGCTCTCATACGCCCGCTCCAGCGCGGCCGTCAGCTCCACCTGTCGTTGATTCCGCATCGCAGCCGACTGCCGAATCGCGCCCTGCGTATCCGCAATCTGGCCCTTCCGCCGGTCCCACAACGGCAGCGGAACATTCACGCCCATCCGCCAGAAGGTAAGGTCAGGCTGCTTCTCCCACTCGCCATAAAACGTCGGCTCTGGAACCCGCAGAGATCGCTGGTGATCCAGCTCCGTCTCCGCCTGCTCCAGTGCCGTATTCGCTTCCTCGATCGCCGGATGATTCCTCAAAACCAGCGTGCGAAGCTCCGGCATGGGCGGCAAACGAATCGGAGCCTCCAGATCGCCTGTCGGATCGATCGGCAGATCCGGAGGCGCCGCAATTGCACCTCGCAGCGAAGCAATCGCATTCACCAGATTGATCTGTGCGCTGCGCACCATAAAGTTCGCACGAGCCAGCTCAGCTTCCGCTCGCGTCAGCTCCAGCCGTCCCTTCTCTCCAACCTGAACCTCAATCTCCACGCGGTTGCGAAGATCCTGCACCAGCGCCAGGTTCTGTCGCGCTTGCTCCACCTCATGCTTCCAGCGAAGCGCGTCATAAAAGGTGTGTTTTACAGTCGCCGTGACAGAGAGCTGCTCGCTGTCGCGCTGATAACTCTGGCCCACTCTTCCAAGATCGGCAACCCTCTGTCGCAGTTGGCGCTCATGCGGTATCTCCAGAGTCTGCGATCCCGCATAATGCTGCAGTAATCCAGGCACACCAGGCGTCGGAATATTCCGCGCGCTCTGCTTGCCCGCATAAAACTCAACCTGTGGATTCACATAAGCCCGCGCCGTATAGGTCGACGCAGTCGCACGATCCACCAGCGCATTCGCAATATGAAGTCGTGGACTGTTTTGTTGAGCCATCTGCAGAGCCTCATCCAGCGTCAGGATCGAGCTTGCCCCTCCGGGCTGAGGATTTGCTGCGGGAGCCGTCGGTGCTGGAGCCGCCGGAGCCGGAGCAGCAGGCAAAGAACCTCCACTCTCAGCAGGCTGTTGCGCGCCCGCGCATCGAATCGAAAAAAATAGAACAAGCGTAAACCATCGCAAAGACACATCGTTGGAACTGCAATCGAAAGACCAATCAGGAATCCCGCGAATCGGCTCGGTTTTCGCAAAGAAGTGTCCCTTTTGGTACACCACGGCCACCGAAATTGTCCTCTTTGGAGCAAAGAGCGCTCTCTATCTCAAGACTTGAGTCGCTTAGAGATGGAGAACAAATTGCATCCATCTCGCTCGATGCACACCTGGTTCTCAGCAACGGCCACTCCATCTCGTATCCCTATGCTGGTGCAATTGCCCGATACCGCATGGGAAAATAACGAGATGGGATCAGCGCCAACGCTCCTGAGGATCCTCCGAACATCGCGCGCGAAAGCCGCGATGATCGCCACCATGATTGTGGTCCTCGCGCTGACCACATGGCTCACTCCTCCCAAGGCCATCGCGCTCCACAACATGCTGCATCATCTCAACTTCCTGCCCTTCATTCTTGCGGGCATGATCTTCGGATGGCGCGGCGCTCTCAAAGCTTTCATTTTTGGCTTCGCGGTACAGGCACCCATCATCACGCGCCATTGGACCCGCTACCCCTTCGACGCGCAGGACGAGATTCTCGAACTCGTCATCTTCGGCAGCGCAGGCATCATCGCCGGTCTGCTCGCCGATCGCGAACGCTTCCAGCGCAAGCGCGTCGAAATCACCAAGCGCGAGCTCGAGCACGTCTACACCGAGCTGCGCGAAAACGTCGAAAAGATGAAGAGGACCGAACGCCTCTCCGCCGCCGGTCAGCTCGCCGCCAGCCTCGCGCACGAGATTCGCAATCCTCTCGCAAGCATCTCCGGCGCCGCCGGAATCCTCAAGCGCGGCAACGCCTCCGAAGACAATCGGCAGGAGTGTCTCGGCATCCTCGAGAAAGAATCGCAGCGCCTCAACAAACTGCTCACCAACTTTCTCGACTTCGCCCGTCCGCGCCTTCCGCGCTATCAGCGCGTCGATCCGGCCTCGCTCGTAAAGTCCGTCACGGTTCTCGCCCGCCATAACGCGCTGCGCCAGCAGGTCGAAGTCATCGAAGAGATTCCGCCGCACCTCCCTCTCATCGAGTGCGACGCCGAGCAGATGAAACAGGTTCTCCTGAACATCGTCCTCAACGCCATCCAGGCCACCCAGGGCGGCGGACGCATCACTGTGCGATCCTTCATCGAAGACCCATCGCTCTCTATCGAAGTAAAAGACGAAGGTTGTGGCATGTCCGAGCGCGATCTCAATCGCATCTTCGAGCCTTTCTTCACCACCAAAGAAAGCGGAACCGGCCTCGGTCTCGCCGTAGCCGCCAACATCGTGGAGCAGCACGGCGGATCGCTGCATGGAACCAACAACCAGGGTCGCGGAATGACCTTCCGTCTCGACCTTCCCCTCGATCGCACGCAGAAGGCGGTGTCCACGCGATGAGCGCCAAACACATCCTCGTCGTCGATGACGACAGCAGTCTGCGCAGCGTCATGAAGATGCAGCTTGAAGAGGCTGGCTATCAGGTCTCGCTCGCTGCCGACGGCGCCGAGGCCTTCAACCTCATCCGCGAAACCCGCCCCCAGCTCGTCATCAGCGACCTCAAGATGCCGACCAGCGGTCTCGAGCTGATGCATCGCATCGCCGAAGAAGACTTCCAGCCCACGCTCATCATCGTCACCGCCTTCGGCACCGTCGAGACCGCCGTCGAAGCCATGAAGCTCGGAGCCTACGACTACGTCACCAAGCCGCTGGACTTCGAAGAGCTTGTACTCGTCGTACATCGCGCCATGGAACGACAAAATCTGCTCGAAGAGGTGCGGAATCTCCGCTCCGCACTCGATCAGCGTTATGGCTTCGAGACCATCGTCGGCCGCGCTAAAGGTCTCCTTCGCGTGCTCGACCAGGCATCGCGCGTCGCCCAGCGAGATACCACCGTGCTCATCCAGGGCGAAACCGGAACTGGAAAAGAGCTGATCGCACGCGCCATCCATCAGAACAGTCCGCGCAAGAACCAGCCCTTCGTCACCATCAACTGCGGCTCCATCCCCAAGGAGCTCGTCGAATCCGAGCTCTTCGGCTACACCCGCGGTGCCTTCACGGGAGCCAACACCACCCACGCCGGCAAGATTGAACTCGCCGATGGCGGAACTCTTTTCCTCGATGAAGTCGGCGAGCTTCCTCTCGATGCTCAGGTCAAACTCCTCCGCGTCCTGCAACAGGGTGAGATCGCAAAGATCGGCGCCACCGAAGTCCAGAAGGTCGATGTCCGCGTCGTCGCCGCAACCCATCGCAACCTGCAGGCCATGATCGAAGATGGGACCTTCCGCGAAGATCTCTACTACCGCCTCGCCGTCGTGCCTCTGCTTCTTCCTCCGCTGCGCGAACGCCGCGAAGACATCCCCGAACTCGTCAAACATCTCTTCGACAAAGCGAAAGAGCGCCACGGCATCACCGGGGTCGAGCTCTCCGCCGCAGTCATGCAGCATCTCACCCGCTATCGCTGGCCCGGCAACGTACGCGAGCTCGAGAACGTCCTCGAGCGCATGCTCGTCCTCAGCTCCTCCAACCTCATCACCGAAACCGATCTCCCTGAGGAGATTCGCCGCGTGCCTCCCGACAGCTCCACCTTCTGGATCGAGCTTCCCGAAGAAGGCGTCAGCCTCGAAGCTGTCGAACGCGAACTCATCCTCCGCGCCCTCGAGCAGGCCAAGGGCAATCAAACCAAGGCCGCCAAGTACCTCGATATCAGTCCCCGAATGCTACAACTCTGTCAAAAAAAATTGCCGCGAATCACAGACATGAAATTGTCATCGTTCTTCTGCTTGACGACTCGCTCCGGGGAGTCGATAAATGTTCTATTGGAGCGTCACGCGGGTCCATTCCCCGATGGGATTACTCGCCGCACCCCGCTCCTGTGCGGAGGCTCATCATGGCTACTGTTTGTCCCGAATGCGATAACCCCATCGACATCGACAACGAAGTCGACGAAGGCGAAACCGTCCAGTGCGAAGAGTGCGGTGTCGAGCTTGAGGTCGTCTCCATCGATCCCGTCCAGCTCGCTCCCGTCGAAGAAGCAGGATACGAGGACGAGGAGTACCCGACTTCCGCTGCAGACGACGAAGACGAATAAGCCTCGCCTTCAGCCTCACGAAGTCGATCCGTATACTGGGGTTATGAATCGTCCCCGGTCCCTCCGTTCCTGTCTTGCAAAAGCCGCCCTGTGCCTCTCCTGCTGCTGCGCCTTCGCTGTTGTGCCCGCTACGCTCGTTACTCCGCTTGCAGCTCAGCAGCGCGGTCCCGTGCAACGGGTCGTAGAAGGCAAGGTGACGGATCATGCAAGCACTCCCGCCAAAGGAGCCGTCGTCTACCTCAAGGACGATCACACGCTCTCCGTCAAGAGCTACATCGCCAACGATCAGGGAGAGTATCGCTTCGGCCAGCTGGCGCAGAACACCGACTACGAAATCTGGGCCGAGCACAACGGACAAAAGAGCTCCGTCAAAACCATCAGCTCCTTCGACAGCAAGAACCACTTCTACATCGACCTGAAGATCGATAAGTAACCCACACTGTCGCGGGCGCTCTTCCCAGCGCCCGCCGCTCCTTCAAGTCGCGACGTCGCCTCTCACTTCTTCTCCTCGATGCGATCGCCGTGACTCGGCGGCTGGCTTGTCACGACAAAGCGCACCATGCCCGCGCTCCGGTTGATCGCCTGATGCGCCTCTCCCGGCGCTATCTCAATCCCTTCGCCAGCCCGCACAACAAACTCATGGCGCTCGATCTCCATCGTCAGCTCGCCTTCCAGCACAAAGAAGAACTGCCGCGCCCGCGCATGATGATGCCTCACCTCCTGCGTCCCCGGAGGCATCCGCTCTTCAATAATGTTCAGCTCCGGCGTGCGAACCAGAAACCATCCGTCGCATTGGTCGCCCCACGTATAGTGCTCCGCGTTTGCGGTTGAAATCACTCTTCCCGGCATCTTCCTACGATGAAACTCTTCACCTTCTGGATGCAGGAAAACCACTTGTTCCAGGCAAAGAAATAGCGAATATAATCGTTCTTGTCCGCTCCGTCCGGCATGTCGAATCCTCACCATTCCGACCGCTTTCGCTTCCTGCACATCGACCTCAACTCCTTCTTCGCCTCGGTCGAGCAGCAGTTGCACCCCGAGTACCGCGGCAAGCCCGTCGCCGTCGTCCCCACCATGGCCGACACCACCTGCTGCATCGCCGCCAGCTACGAGGCCAAGGCCTTCAAGGTCAAAACCGGAACCCAGGTAGGCGAAGCGAAAAAGATGTGCCCCGGCATCATCCTCATCGAAGGCAGTCACACCGAATACGCAAAGTTTTCAAAGGCCATCGCCGAAGCCGTCGAGCTCTGTTGCCCCGTCGCTCACACACCCTCCATCGACGAGATGGTCTGCCAGCTCATCGGACGCGAACAGGAGCCTCCTCGCGCTCGCCGCATCGCCCTCGACATCAAGCAGTCCATCTACAAAAACGTCGGCGTCGCTCTGCGCTGCTCTATCGGCATGGCCCCCAATCGCTACCTCGCCAAGATCGCCAGCGACATGCAGAAGCCCGATGGCCTCATCGGTCTTCTGCCCTCGCAGCTCCCCCGCGCCATCGCGCATCTCGATCTGCGCGACCTTCCCGGCGTCGGCGCACGCACGGAAGTCCGCCTCAACGCCAAAGGCATCACCACCATGCAGCAGCTCCTCGAGCTCGACCGCAACGGCATGCACAAGCTTTGGGATAGCGTCTGGGGAGACCGCCTCTACCACTGGCTCCGTGGCGCCGATACCGGTGACGACGGAGCCCCCGTCGCCAGCGACGTGCAGAAGTCCCTCGGCCACTCCCACGTTATGGCTCCCGAGTTCCGCAACGAAGAAGGTGCCTGGGCCATCGCCAACAAGCTCCTCCACAAAGCGGCCATGCGCCTTCGCATGGAAAAGTTCTATACCGGCTCCATGTCCATCACCATCCGTTATCAACTCACCAAAGAACAGGCCGAACGCGTCAAATCCAAACGCCACTTCAGCGGAATCAAGCAATCCGGCTGGGGCATGGAGGCACGCTTTCATCAGTGCCAGGACACCCTCACCCTCCTCGGCGCACTGCGCGGCATGTGGGCACGCCGTCCGCAGGGCGAGGAATTCCGCCGCCCCTTCTTCATCGGCGTCACGCTGCGCGATCTCATCCCCGAAGACGAGCACCAGGAAGACCTCTTCGGCGACCCCGACAACCGCACCCAGCTCTCCGCCACCATGGACAAGCTCAACCTCAAGTACGGCCACACCACCCTGCACTTCGGCTCCATGCTCCCCGCCCGAGAATCCGCACCCACCCGCATTGCCTTCACCCAAATCCCCGTCCAGTACGGCGTCGACTATATGTAACCGTTTTTGTAGCAATTAAAAAGCCAACAAATACTACCGGTACACTGCGATACGCTTTCCTAGTGACCCCCACTCCCTACATCGGCCGCCTCGCCCCATCGCCCACCGGCCTTCTCCACCTCGGTCACGCCGCAACCTTCTGGACCGCCTACCAGCGCGCACTCCAACACAAGGGCACCCTTCTCCTCCGCAATGAAGACCTCGACCCGCAACGCTCCAGGCCCGAATACATCGAAGCCTTCCTCGAAGACCTCGCCTGGCTCGGCGTTCGCTGGACCCCGCCCGTCATCACACAATCCGAGCGCATCCCCCTCTATCGCGCCGCCTTCGAGCACCTCCTCGCCTCCGGCCACGCCTATGCCTGCACCTGCTCGCGCAAAGAGCTCGCCCAGATGATCGCCGCGCCCCACGAAGACACCGACGACGAGCCCGTCTACACCGGACGCTGCCGTCCCGCTCTCAACGCTCCTTCGCAAACCCTTCAACCCGGCCTCAACTATCGCTTCCGCGTCCCCGACGACGAAGCCATTCGCTTCACCGACATCAACCTCGGCCCTCAGGCCTTCATCGCAGGCCGCGACTTCGGCGACTTCCTCATCTGGCGCAAAGATGGCCTGCCCAGCTATCAGCTCGCATGCATCGTCGATGACGCAGCCATGCGCATCACCGAAGTCGTTCGCGGAGCGGACCTCCTCAAATCCACCGCTCGCCAACTCCTTCTCCAGCACGCCCTCAACATGCAATCCCCTGCATACTTCCACACGCCGCTCCTCCGCGACCCCAACGGTGTCCGTCTCGCCAAGCGTTACGACGCCCTCGCTCTTCGCACCCTGCGTCAACAGGGCTTAGCCCCCTCTCAGGTCCTCGCAAAGATCGCGCATCTTCCACAATAAAAAGCATCGGCAGATTCCCCCTCACGAAATCCCGTCTCGCCTCTGACGCACTCCTCCACTTCTGCATCCCACCATCGTGAGAGGAGTGCATATGAACCGTTTGCAATCTCTGCGGCCGTTCCTGACCCCGGCAGCAGCGTTGGCTGTAACACTTTCCTTCAGCGCCGGATGCAACAAACACGTCGACAACACACCCCATTACATCGAGGCCATCAACAACTACTACGCCGGGCATCCCGCCTGCCTCTGGGACGACGACATGAAGTTCCCCGTCCAGGCCAACACCTCCGACGCCAGCAAGACCGCTCCTTACGATGCCCTCGTCGACCAGGGCCTTCTTGTCCGCACCACCGATGAGAAGAAGGTCATGATCATCGCCAGCAAACAGGTCAACAACTACGACCTCTCCGAAAAAGGCCGCGCCGCCTGGGTCGCCGATCCCGACCGGCCCGGCTTCGGAAACTTCTGCTATGGCCACCGCAAGGTCAGCGGCATCGACAGCGCCACCCCCACCGATGGCCAGCGAGGCTCCTCCACCACGGTCGCCTACCACTACACCATCGCCGACCCTGCCGCCTGGGCCACCGCGCAGGAGACCCAGACCGCCTACCCCAAAATCCAACAGGATCTCTCTGGCCCTCACTCCGCGACCGCCGTCCTCCTCTCCACCGACGAAGGCTGGAAGGTGGCTCGCCCCAGCACTACAGCTCCAGCTACGCCGCCACCGGCACAATGAGAGAGGAATCTGTCAAACTCAAAAACAGAAAAGCCAAGCAGAATAAGCAACTTAACTCTGCCGATCAGTTTCCTTCCAACAGCTAAAATAGAAACAGAGACAAGAAAAAAGCCCCGAGCAATTTTCGGGGCTTTTCTCTTTGTAACCAGTTGAAAATAAGGAAGAAAACGTCAACATCTTTATTTTGAATATTTTGCAGCGAAAGTACGGCCTCAACCTCTATGGAATCAATACTTTGCACAAAAAACGAAGGGGAGGGGGCCTCACTGTCCCGGCCCAAACAGAATCGTCCGCTGTTCCTCCCACGGCATCATCTTGTACTCATGCGGCGGAATCTCACCCGCCAGGTGTTGCACAAAGTAGTCCCAGCGCCGCCGCGTCATATAAGGAGTCGCCGCTCCATAGCCGTGGTGAACATTCGGAATCAGCAGCAGATCAAAATCCTTGTTTGCCTTGATCAGCGCATCCACCACCAGCAGAGTGTTGTTCATCGGAACGTTGTCATCCATCGTTCCATGCGCCAACAGCAGATGCCACTTCAGGTTCTTCGCCCGGTTCTGGTTCGCCTGGCTGTCGTAGTTGCTCGTTCCGTCTGGATTCTTTACCTCCAGACCGGACCACTTCTCCGCCCAGTCGTCCTCATAATCCCGCTCGTCGTGGTTGCCGCTCTCCGCAATCCCGACCTTGAAGAAGTCCGGATAGTCGAACATCGCCGAAGCCGTCGCATTGCCGCCGCCCGAGTGGCCAAAGATTCCCGCTCGGTCGATATCGATCCACGGATAACGCGCCGCCAGCTCCTTCATCCCAGCCACCTGGTCTGGAATCGTGTTGTCCCCCATATTGCCGTAGTAGTACTCGTGGAAGGCCTTTGACCGGAACGGCGTGCCCAGCCCGTCGATGCAGACAACAACAAAACCCAGCTCCGCCAGCGACTGCAGATCATGATGCGCCGGCTCAAAGCTGCGGCCGCCGCATGAGCCCGTCTGCGGTCCGGGATAGACATTGTTCACGATCGGATACTTCTTCGACGGATCGAAGTTCGTCGGCTTGAACAGAAAGCCGTAAAGATCTGTCCTTCCGTCCCGTGCCTTCACCGTGATCGGTGTCAGCGGCTTCCAGCCCGCGGCTTCCAGCTTGGTGATGTCCTGCTTCGCCACATCGACCACCACCTTGCCGCCGCTGTCGCGAACCACCGTCGTCTGTGGAGTCGTCGGCGTCGAGGCTACGTCTACGAAGTACTTTCCATCCGGCGAGGGTGTCACATCATGATTCGCATCCTCCGGCGTCAACAGCTTCATATCGCTGCCGTCGAATTGGATGCTGTAGTAGTGCTGAAAGTAAGGATCGCGCCCCTTCTCCTTACCCACGCCACGGAAGTACAGCGTACGCTCCGGCGCGTTCACAAAGAGCACCTGCGTCACATTGCCTTCGCCGTGCGTAATCTGGTTCTTCAGCTTCCCGGTCTTGCCGTCGTACAGGTACATCTGTCCCCAGCCGTCGCGCTCGCTGAACCAAAGCACCTCGTCGGTGCCCCACAGATACTGCCAGTTCACATGCTCGTTTCCGCTCTCGAAGAACTTCGAGGCCGTCTCGTTCATCACCTCGCGCACCGCTCCATTCGAAGCATCGGCAACCCACAGCCACTCCTG
>Ga0310811_10008804_pt1 | contig 12995 bp, 13 predicted proteins | sample YCmetagenome_FD_207642 | JGI IMG/M metagenome (GOLD analysis project Ga0310811, IMG submission 207642) | Soil microbial communities from experimental microcosm in Duke University, North Carolina, United States - YC | ecosystem: Engineered > Artificial ecosystem > Soil microcosm > Unclassified ...
GGCGAGCCGATGCATGCGCGGCCGCGAGGTGCCGGTCACCGCCGTCTCGGCGGCCGACATGTAGGCGCCGAGCGCCAGGCAAACCAGCACCAGGGGTGCGGCGACTTCGACCGGCAGATCGAGATTGAGCTCGGCTTCCATGCAAGCTCAGGCGGCAATCGCGTCGTCGAGCAGACCGTGCAGGAGCTTCTCGTCGACCTCGCGCGAGACGAAGGCTTTGCCGATGCCGCGCGCCAGCACGAAGGTGAGCTTGCCGGCCTCCGCCTTCTTGTCGCCGCGCATGTGGTCGATCAGCCGTGCCGCTTGCCAGTCGCGCCGGTTGCCGCCGCCGATGGCGCGCAGCCGCACCGGCAGGCCGACGCTCGCGAGATGGCGCCGCACCCGGTCGGCATCGGCTGCCGGACACAGGCCGAGGCGGGCCGACAGGTCGAAAGCCAGCGCCATGCCGGCGCCCACCGCCTCGCCGTGCAGCAGATCGGACCCGAAGCCGGTTTCCGTCTCAAGGGCGTGGCCGAACGTGTGGCGCCGGGCCGCGTCGCCGGCCAGCAGGGCGGCACCGTTCGCCTCGCACCAGGTGAAAAAGTCGGGTTCGTCGATCAGCCCGTACTTGGCGACCTCGGCGTAGCCCGCCAGCAGCTCGCGCCGCGGCAGGGTATCGAGCATGTCGGTATCGATCACGACCAGGCGCGGCTGGTAGAAGGCGCCGACCAGGTTCTTGCCGTGGCGGGTGTTGATACCGGTCTTGCCGCCCACCGAGGAATCGACCTGGGCGAGCAGGGTCGTCGGAACCTGGATGAAATCGACGCCGCGCAGCAGCACGGCGGCTGCAAAACCGGTCAGGTCGCCGACCACGCCGCCACCCAGGGCCACCAGCGTGGTCTTGCGATCGGGCCGCTGGTCGAGCAGGTCGTTCATGAGCCGGCCGAAGGCGGCAAATTCCTTGCTGCCCTCGCCGGCCGGCACGGTCAGCAAGCGGGTTCGCACGCCGGTCTTCTCGAAGGCGGCGGCGAGGCGTGCGGCATAAAGCGGCGCCACGGTGTCGTCGCTGACGATGATGATGCGCGGGGCGGCAAGCAGCCCGGCCGCGAGCTCGCCTGTCCGGTCGATCAGGCCGGGGCCGATCGCGATATCGTAGGCGCGACCGGCGAGATCGACCCGAATGGTCCGCCGAGCCTGGCCCGTCGCTTCAGTCGGCGCGTTCATGCCGGGGCTTTCGCCCGGGTCGCCTCGAGATGGAGGCGAAGCGCGTCGAGCACCTGCTCGGTCGTGCGGTCGGCCGGCTGGGCGGTCGATTCGACCACGATGTCGGCTTCGGCGTAGATCGGGTAACGTTGGGTCATCAGGCGGCCAAGAATCTCCCGGGGATCGCCCTGGCGCAGCAGCGGCCGGTGTCCGCGCTTCTTCACCCGGTCGAACAGCACGTCGAGATCAGCGCGCAGCCACACGGTGATCGCTCGGCCGCGCATCAGGGCCCGCGTATCGGCATCGATATAGGCGCCGCCGCCGGTCGACAGGACATGCGACGGCCGGTCGAGCAGGCGGGCGATGACGCGCCGCTCGCCCGCCCGGAAGTCGGCTTCCCCGTACTTGGTGAAGATCTCGGCGATCGAGCAGCCGGCCGCGCGCTCGATCTCGTCGTCGGCGTCGACGAACGGCAGGCCAAGCCGCATGGCCAGGCGCTTGCCAATGGCACTCTTGCCGGCACCCATCAGGCCGACAAGGGCCACGGTGCGCGGCAGTGACAGGGGAATTGGGGCGTCCATGACGAACTGCCGAGAGGATGTCGCCCATTCCGTCGACCGTTTCAAGCCGACCCGATCGCTAACTTGGTCGGTCAGGCCGCCCGACGATTGCCCGGCCGGCGGCCTCCGGAGTAGTTTGGCCACGTCGTGCCGATGTTTCGTTCCAGAAGTCGCCTCAACGTCCCGGCCCTCAAGATCGGGCCGGCGATCGTCGTGATCCTCGTCGGTCTGGTGATTGCCGGCCTTGTGGCGTTGGCTGTCATAGAGCCCAGGCCGCCGCTGCGTCACTTCGAGGTGCCGGTCCCCAATGAACGTTTTGCGCGTTAGCCTGCTAATTGTTGGCTTTATCCTTGCCGTCACCGCCGCCGAGGCAATGGCGCAGGTCGCCAATTTCGATGACCGGCCGACCGGCTTCCTGAGCGCGCGGATCGGCGGCATGCCGGCCGACGCCTGGAACGGCACCTCGCTGGCCACCGCCAAGCGCCTGGTGTCGGTGTTGCCGGCGGCGCCCGGCAGCCGGGCGCTGCGCGACCTCCAGTTCAAGGTGCTGGTGAGTGAGCTTACCCCGCCGCCGGCCGACGGCAGCCCGCCGCCCAGCCTGTTCATCCGCCGGGTCGAGAAGCTCGCCGCCATGGGCGAGGCCGAGAGCCTCAACGAGATGGTGCGCAACGCCGGCGCCTACGCGGATCCGACCGCCGCCAGCGCTGTCGCCAATGCCTTGATGATGGCCGGCGAGCGCCTGGGTGCCTGCGCCATCGTGCGCAACTGGGAGCTTACCGAGCCGTTCGGCCAGCGTGCCCAGGCGGCCTGCCGCTCCCTCGACGGCGACAAGTCGGCGGCAAGCGGGGTTGCGCTCGGCCAAGTCGACGGCCCGACCATGATGATGCTCGACATGACCCGGACCCAGCCGCCGGCCAATTTGCTGCGCAGCACGCTGCCGCCCGTCATCCGGGCGCTCGTGGGCATGAAGAGCCTGCCGATCGCGACCCGATTGGAGATCGGCGAGCGCGGCGAGGCGCTGGCCATCGTCGAGGCGACCCGGCTGAGCGATCTTTATCTTGAGGCGGTGAATGCCGGTGCGCCGCTGCCCACTGCGATCGCGCGCCGTGCCCATCTGGTCGCCGTGGCGCGCGGGGCGGCCAATTTCCAGGAGGTCGTCAATACCATCGGCGTGGTCTATGCCGATACACGTGGCAGCCCGCTGTTTCCGACGATCGCCCGGGCCAGCGCCGCCGGACTGCTCCAGCTCCCCGCCCAGCAGCAGTTCACCGGCGTAGCCACCGAGGCCCTGCGTGCCTTTCTGCTGCTCGGCGACAAGAAACAGGCCCAGACCTGGATGCGCCTGGCGATCGCCGGCGCGCACAACAATCCGCAGACCTTGAGCGCGCTCGACCGCCTGATGCCGCTCGCCGCGATCGCTGGCATCGACGATCCCAAGCGCCTGCCGTCGGCCGAGGTCAATCGCTGGTATGCGACCATCCGCCAGGATGATCCGGCGCGGGCCGCGCTGCGCGGCGCGCTGCTGCTCGAGCTGTTCCGCGCCACCGGCATCGAGGTGCCGCCGGGATCGACCGACTTGCCGGAAGCGCCGCCGGCCGGCGTCCGCCTGGTCATGCCGGCGGCCGCGACGCTGCAGGCCCTTCAGGCCGCCGGCGCCGGGCGGCGCCGTGCCGAGGCCTCTTTGCTGGCCTCGCTTGTCGCCGGCGAGACGCCGCTGGCCGAATTCCATCCCGGCGGCGTCGCGGCGATCGTGCGCGCGCTGCGCCAGGCCGGTGAGGATCATGCGGCACGCCTGTTCGGCATCGAGACGGCGATGGCCTACGGGCTGTGAAGACGAAGCCGCCGCCGCTGTCGCGCGAAGCGCAGGCTTTCATCGAGATGCTGACGGCCGAGCGCGGCGCGTCGCGCAACACCGAAGCAGCCTACGCCAACGATCTGCGCAATCTCGAGGCCTTCCTGGCACGGCGCAAGCAGAAGCCGGTGACCGCCGACACCGACGCCCTGCGGGCCTACCTGAAATCGCTCGATTATGTCGGCATGACGCCGCGCACCGTCGCGCGTCGCCTGTCGGTCATCCGCCAGCTCTTTCGCTTCCTGCTGGCCGAGCGCTTGCGCGAGGACGACCCGGCGAGCACGCTCGATTCGCCGCGCCTCGGGCGACCGTTGCCCAAGGTGCTGTCGCGCGACGAGGTCGATCGGTTGATCGAGGCGGCGCGCACCAAGGGCGGCGTCGACGGCGGCCGCATGGCGACCTTGCTGGAGATTCTCTACGGCACAGGGCTGCGGGTATCGGAGCTGGTGACCCTGCCGCTGGTCGCCGTGGAGCGCGATCCGACCATGCTGATCGTGCGCGGCAAGGGCGACAAGGAGCGCCTGGTGCCGCTCAGCGACCCGGCGCGCACGGCAATTGCGTCATGGCTGCACGTGCGGGCGGCGGCGCTGGCCGAGGGCGAAAGCTCGCGCTTCCTCTTCCCCTCGCGCGGCCGCACCGGTCACCTGACGCGCCAACGCTTCGCCCAGCTCCTCAAGGAAGCGGCGCTCGGCGCCGGCATCGATCCGGCGCGGGTGTCGCCGCACGTGCTGCGCCATGCCTTCGCCAGCCATCTGCTGGAGGGCGGCGCCGATCTGCGCAGCGTGCAATTGATGCTGGGCCATGCCGACATTGCCACCACCCAGATCTATACCCATGTCCTGGACGAGAAGTTGCGCTCCCTGGTGCAGGACAAGCATCCCCTGGCACGGCGCCGCCGCCGCCCGCCGGCTGGTTGACAGGATTTTGGCGACGGGCGACATCTGACCGCGAATGGCCACCTATCTCGACTTCGAGAAGCCGATTGACGATCTTGAGAGCAAGATTGCCGAGCTGCGGCACCTGCCGAACTCGGGCGATGTCGACATCGCCGAGGAGGTCATGCGCCTGCAGGACAAGGTGCAGAAGCAGATCCGCGCGACCTACGCCAAGCTGACGCCGTGGCAGCGCGTCCAGGTGGCGCGCCACGCCGAGCGGCCGCACGCCCAGCGTTACATCGATCGACTGATCACCGACTACATGCCGCTGGCCGGCGATCGCGCCTTCGGCGAGGACGCCGCCGTGGTGGGCGGCGTCGGCCGGCTGGGCGGCCGCAGCGTCGTCGTGCTGGGCCAGCAGAAGGGCGACGACACCGATTCGCGCATCAAGCACAATTTCGGCATGCCGCGCCCGGAGGGCTATCGCAAGGCGCAACGCCTGATGAAGCTCGCCGACCGTTTCCACCTGCCGGTGGTCACCCTGGTCGACACGCCCGGCGCCTATCCCGGCCTGGATGCCGAGGCGCGCGGCCAGGCCGAGGCGATCGCCAGCTCGATCGACACCTGCCTGTCGCTCGGCGTGCCGCTGGTCAGCGTGGTGATCGGCGAGGGCGGCTCGGGCGGCGCCCTTGCGCTGGCCTCGGCCGACCGGGTCTACATGCTGGAGAACTCGATCTATTCGGTGATCACGCCGGAAGGCTGCGCCTCGATCCTGTGGCGCGACAGCGCCAACGCCAAGGAGGCCGCCGACGCCATGAAGATGACGGCGGCCGATCTCAAGAAGCTCGATGTGATCGACGACGTGATCCCCGAGCCGATGGGCGGCGCGCACCGCTCGCCCGACGAGACGATCGACGTCGTCGGCAAGGTGTTGACCGAGGCCGTGAACGAACTGGTCCAGCTCGACGCCGACACGCTGCGGGCACGCCGGCAGGAGAAGTTCCTGGCCATGGGCAAGAAGGGCCTCTAGGTCGCCGCGTCGCCGTCGTGTCGTCCGGTCTTCGTCTCAGCGTTCTCGACCAGTCGCCGATCCGCAAGGGCGGGACGGCGGCCGATGCCGTGCGCGAAACGCTCGAGCTGGCGCAGCTCTGCGACCGGCTGGGCTACACGCGCTACTGGCTGGCCGAGCATCACGGCAGCGAGGCGCTCGCCGGCTCGACGCCCGAGGTGCTGATCACCCGCGTCGCCGGCCTGACGTCGCGCCTGCGCATCGGCTCGGGGGGCGTGATGCTGCCGCACTACAGCGCCTACAAGGTGGCGGAGAATTTCCGCATGATCGAGACCCTGTTCCCGGGCCGCATCGATCTCGGCATCGGTCGCGCGCCGGGCAGCGACCAGCGCACCATGCGAATCCTGGCCGACGGCAAGCCGAACTGGAGCAGCGCCGACAACTATCCCTACCAGGTGCGTGACCTGGTCTCCTGGCTGCACGACGCGCTGCCGCCCAAGCACGAGGGCTTCGGCGTGACCGCCCAGCCGGTCGGCGAGACCGCGCCGGACGTCTGGCTGCTGGGCTCGAGCGACGACAGCGCGGCCCTGGCGGCGCATTTCGGCCTGCCGTTCTGCTTCGCCCATTTCATCAATCCCGACGGCGGCGACCGCGTGACGCGCGCCTACATCGACCATTTCAAGCCGTCGTCGCTGCACGCCACGCCGGTGCCGATGATGGCGATCTCGGTGCTGTGCGCGGAGACCGACGAGGAAGCCGATCTGCTGGCGAAGAGCCGCGAGGTCTGGGCGATGCGCCTGCGTACTCGCGGCGAGGCGGGACCGGTGCCGTCGGTCGAGGAGGCGCTGGAGGCCGCCAGGGAACCCGGCGCCGAGCGCATCCTGCCCGCCCTGCGCCGCCGCTCGATCGTCGGCTCGCCCAGGACGGTGCGCGCCGGCCTCGAGACCCACGCCGGCGCATACGGGGTCGACGAGATCATGGCGGTGACCATCTGCTTCGACTTCGAGAAGCGGAAGCGCTCGTACGAGCTGCTGGCTGAGGCGTTCGGGCTCGGCACGGCATAGCGTCGCGCAATCACGTCGTGCGGAGCGATTAGTAAGACTTCATCCTGAGGAGCGCCCGCAGGGCACGTCTCGAAGGATGGGCAATGGGCACCCTGCCTGATCCCCATCCTTCGAGACGCCGCGCGGCGCGCGGCTCCTCAGCATGAGGTGGTTTGGTTGTTCCGAACGGTATTGGCGACCGGTCCGCGTCCTTTACCCCGCCCCTTTCCCCGCCGTCGCCTCCCATAGCGGCGAGGCCATGGTTTCGCTGAAATTCTTGAACATGAGATTGAACGAGATGCTGATGCGGTCGCTCTGGCCGTCGTTGGCGGGCACGGTGTGCTTCAGCCAGGCGGGGAAGATCACCAGTCGCCCTTCCTTGCTCTGGGCGTTGGCACCGTTGGCGGTGAGGCGCGTGTACTGGCGCGGCCTGGGCATGATCATCGAGGCCTGGCCGCGCGGATCCTGGAAGATGATCTGCGAGCCCGGCGCCGGGATCTTCACGTAGTAGACGCCGCTCAGATAGTTGTTGGGATGATGGTGCATCGGGTGATAGGCGCCCGGCGGATTGACGTTGGCCCAGCAGCCGGTGATCGCCATCGGGTACTGGTCGACCTGCAGGAAGCGCGTGACGCCGCGCGCCGCCGTTTCGACCAGCTTCGCGAACTCGGCGAAAGCCGGCCTCGTGTGCAGGTCCTGCGGCGTCTGCCAGTTGCTGCCGGCGGGTATCCTGGGGCGCGGTGCGATCATCCGCTCGATCTCGGCGGCGAGCGCCGAATTGAGCGCCGCCGCCGCCGCGGGCTGCAGATCCACGATCCATAACGGGGTCGGGAAAATCTCCTGAACTTCCTGCTTCTCGATCATCCGCCGAGTATAGCGGGGATTCGGGACGAAGGGATTTGCAGGCCGGACGGTTCGGTGGTCCAATCACGGTCGTGCACAGCTCGGGAGGAACCAGGAGGAGCCCGTGGCCATCACCGTCCAGCCAATCACCGAGAGTTTCGCTGCCGAGATCGGCGACGTGGATCTTACCCGCCCGATTGCCGCCGCCGATCTGGCCGCCATCCGCGCCGCCTTCACGCGCTATGCGGTGCTGGTCATTCCCGACCAGCATTTCGAGGACGAGAGCCAGCTCGACTTCGCGCGCCATTTCGGGCCGCTCGAGACCACGGTGTTCAAGACCCGCCGGGACCACAAGCTGCGCCTGCACGAGAATCTGGCCGATGTCGGAAACCTCGATACCGAGAACCGCATCCTCGAAACCAACGACCGCCTGCGCCTGTACAATCTCGGCAACAGGTTGTGGCACACCGATTCGTCGTTCAAGCGCGTGCCGGCCTATTGCTCGATGCTGCATGCCCGCTCGATCCCGCCGATCGGCGGCCAGACCGAGTTCGCCGACATGCGGGCGGCCTACGACGCCCTGCCGGACGCGACCAAGCGGCGCATCGCCGGCCTGGTTGCCGAGCACTCGATCATGACCTCGCGCGCCAAGCTGGGCTTTGCCGACTTCGACGAGACCGAGCGCGAGGCCTTCAAGCCGGTGCCGCAGGTGCTGGTGCGCCGCCTGCAGGATTCCGGCCGCATGAGCCTCTATATCGCGAGCCATGCCGGCGCGATTCGCGGCATGGCGGATGCCGAGGCGCGGGTTCTGCTCGACGAGCTCACCCGCCACGCCACGCAGCGCCAGTTCGTCTACAGCCATCGCTGGCGTGTCCACGATCTGGTGATCTGGGACGACCGCTGCACCATGCATCGCGGCATGGAGTTCGACGACCAGCGCTACGCCCGCGACATGCGCCGGGCGACGGTGGCCGACATCGCCCCGACCTGCGAGCAGATGGGGTTGGCCGTCGCCGCCGAATGACGCCAGCAGCCTTCCGCAAGCTCGCTCTGTCGCTCGAGGGGGCGACGGAAGGTGCGCACGGCGGCCATGCCGACTTTCGCGCCGCCGGCAAGGTCTTCGCCTCCCTGGGCTACCCCGACGCGAGCTGCGGCATGGTCAAGCTGACGCCGGAGCAGCAGCAGATGGTGGTCGCGGCCGAGCCGGCGATGTTCGCGCCGGTCAAGGGCACCTGGGGGCTGCGCGGCGCGACGACGGTCAGGCTCCCGGCTGCCGACGCGCGAACGACCCTCAGCACTCTCACCATGGCCCGGAAGAACGTCACGACGGCCAGGCGGTCGAAGAAGCGCCTCTAGAGCCCGCGATACATGATGGTGCGCCGCCATGACGGATGCCCGTGGCTGTTCTCGATCGTGAATTGCAGGCGAGTGGTCCTGTCCCATTGGCCGCGCGGCACGTCGGCAAAGCCGCGACGGGCGTAGAACGGTGCGTTCCACGGCACGCCGCGGTAGGTCGAGAGGTAGAGCGCGCGATAGCCGAGGGTGCGTGCAGCATCCGCGGTACGGTCGATCAGCGCCGTTCCGAAGCCGCAGCCCTGCCAGTCGTCGAGCACCGACAGCTGATCGAGCCACGCATGGCCGGCCCGCAGCGTCATGAGCGCGAACCCCACCGCGCGGCCATGCGACTCGGTGGCAATCCACAATCGTCCCGCGCGTCGGCCCTGCTCGAGCGAGGCAACGGAGGCTGGCGGCATGACGAGCACGCGCGGCAGGCCGACGCGAGCATAGCGCCGATCGGCCGCGTTCTCGATTGCCGGCAGCCGGCCGATTTCATGGCGACGAGGCAGGCGGATCATGGGCGGTGAGCCAGGGTAGGGGAGCACGATGAAGAGCCCGGTTCTTTACGTCGCGCTTTCGTATCGCGGCAAGCGCGCCGATTGTGCCGGCAAGCTTGTGCGCACGGGCAGCGGCGATGGGCTAGTCTCAGTCGCAGCCGGAGGAAGCCCATGACCATCGACATCGAACCATTGCGCAAGGAACTCGGACGCAAGATCGAGGACGAGGACGTCGTCACCGATGCACCGCTCAAGGCGATGATCGCCACCTTCGATCGCCCGGACAAGGTGCCGGCGATGGGCGAGCCGATCGCGCCGGGCTGGCATCTCTGCTTCCTGCATTCCTATGCCCGGCCGGCCTCCCTGGGGGCCGACGGCGCCGCCTTCGAAGGCGGCGTGCTGCCCAAGATCCCGATGCCGCGGCGCATGTATGCCGGGTCGACCTTCACCTTCGACGGCGACATCCGGGTCGGCGACAAGCTCAGGCGCGAGACCGAATTCACCGACATCCAGCAGCGCAAGGGCAGCACCGGCAATCTGATCGTGACCACCCAGACGCGGCGCATCTTCACGCCGCGCGGGCTGGCGCTCACCGAGGCCGCCAGCACAGTGTTCCGCGAAGAAGTGAAGGCGGGCGCCAAGAGCGGCGTGCCCGAACGCGATTCCGTGCCGAGCAATACGCCGTGGCGGCGCGCCATCGAGCCGCATCCGGTGACGCTGTTCCGCTACTCGGCGATCACCTTCAATCCGCATCGCATCCACTACGACCGTACCTACTGCATGGAGGTCGAGGGCTATCCCGGCCTCGTGGTGCACGGTCCGTTTGCCCAGCAATGCCTGTTCGACCTGCTGCGCGATTCGATGCCGGGCCGGCGCATCAAGACCTTCGCAGTGCGCGCCCGCGCGCCGCTGTTCGACACCGCGCCGTTCAACGTGGTCGGCCGGCCGACAGCCGATGGCAACGGCGCCGAGCTGTGGACGGTGACGCCCAAGGGCACGATCGCGGCGCAGGCGACGGCGACCCTGGCTTGAGGCGGATCTTCCTGGACCGCGGACGTCCCGCCCGCTCATGGGATTGAGCGGGCTGGATGCTCTCGGGCCGGAAGAGCATGAGCCTCAATCGTTCGCGGCGCCGAAGCGCAAGGGGCGGAAGAAGCTGCGGATGTCGTCGACCAGCAGGGTCGGCTCCTCGAGCGCCGCGAAGTGGCCGCCCTTGGGCATCGCCGTATAGTGCCGAAGATTGTAGGCGCGATCGATCCATTCCCTGGGCGGTGGCGGCGAGAGGTCGGCGGGGAAGGCGGCAAAGCCGGTCGGCGTCTCGACGCGTTGGCCAGCAGGCAAGGCATGTGGCTTCTGCTGGGCGAAGCCGCGGTAGAGCCAGGTCGCGGTGCCGGCGGTTCCGGTCAGCCAGTAGACCATGATGTTGTCGAGCAGCAGGTCCATGGAGAAGCGGTCAAGCGGATTGCCGGCGCAATCGCTCCACGCCTGAAATTTCTCGACGATCCAGGCCGCAAGCCCGACGGGCGAATCGGCGAGGGCGACCCCCAGGGTCTGCGGTCGCGTCGCCTGGATGCGCTGGTAGGCGACCTTGTCGTCCCGGTCGCCGCGGACGGCATCGAGCCAGGCCATCTCGGCAGCGCTCAGCGTCGCCTTTCCGAGGTCGGTGCCCGGCCGCAACCCCATCATGTTGAGGTGCAGGCCGATGACGCCCGACTTCCACTCGTCTTTCTCCTCGGTCATCGGATGATCGAACGCCGCCCAGGAGGACACGACAGCGCCCCAGTCACCGCCCTGCACGCCGTAGGGGCGGCGATAGTTGAGCCGCTCGTGCACCAGCCGATGCCACAGGCCGGCGATGGCGCGCGGACCGAGCGGACCGGCCCTGCCGTCGGTGCGGATCGGCGGCCCGGAGAAGCCGTAGCCCGGCAGGGACGGCACGATGACGTCGAAGGCGTCGAGGGCGTCGCCGCCATGGCGTTCCGGATGGGCCAGCCGGTCGATGATGTCGAGGAACTCGACGATCGACCCGGGCCAGCCATGGGTGACGACCAGGGGCATCGGCCGCGGTGCACCGTCGACGTCGGTGCCAGGCTCGCGGATGAAATGCAGGCGCTGGGCGCCGATATCGACCAGGTAGTTGGGCCAGCGGTTGATCGCTTCCTGGCAGCGCTGCCAATCGTAGCCGTGGCGCCAGTAGTCGACGAGGTCGGCCAGGAAGGCCGGGTCCGTACCCGACTCCCAGGAACCATCGTCGGCAATCGCGATCGGCGGCCGCCAGCGGCGCAGGCGTTCGTCGAGGTCGATCAGCGCCCGTTCGGGGATGTCGACCTTGAAAGGTTCGGGAGTCTCGTAGCGCGCCTCGGACATGGCCAAGGCGTAGCGCGAAAACGACCAGGCCGTGAACCCATAAAGTCCGAGATTGGGTGGATGGCGGCCTGTCCGTTTCCTGCGATCGCAAGGGACAGGCCATCGTGGGAGGGCGCTATTTCAGCGGCGGGAACAGGTCCGCGACCGTCTCATGCTCCGGCCCCTCCGGGAAGAAGCTCAGCCGCTGGCAATAGATCGGGAAGTCGCGTGCTTCCTCGCCGCTGGCCGGAAGCCGGTCGCGATAGAGGTAGCGCGCGGCGGGCTCCAGGTTGTCGGTGTTGCCGACGACGCGCAGGACCGCGAACATGAGCGGGCGAGACGCCCTGCGGTCCAAAGAAGAACGCAAGGCTAGTCCAGCAGATCCGCCCTGAGCCGCTGGCGGGCCGCGCCATCGAGGCCAAGGGCACGCTCGGCAAACGTTTCGGGCCCGCCGAAATCGGCGCGAACCACCTCGAACGCTGCCTCGAGGTAGGGCGTGCGGGCCTCGACGATGGCGGCGCGCGTATCGATGTCGAGCTCGGGATAGCGGCCGACGTGACCGGTCCACAGCTCGTTGGTGCGAAGGTAATCCTCCATCACCGTCTCCCACGGCACGCCCAGCAGGGTCAGCAGCAGCGCCGAAGCGAAGCCGGTGCGGTCCTTGCCGGCAGTGCAGTGGAACACGAGAGGCCGATGCGTGCCGTCGCTCAAGGTCGCGAACAGCGTGCGGAAGCCGGGTGCGCAGCGCCGCGGGTAGTCGCGATAATGGTCGGTCAGGAACTGCATCATCAGGTACGGATTGGCGGTGCCGTCGGCGACGGCGCCGCGGATCTTGTCGCCGACGCCGGGCTCGATGTGGGCGCCGACGATGCGGCACTCGATGCCATCGACCTGATGGGGTGTCTCGGCGGCCTCGTTGACGCCGCGCAGGTCGACGATGGTGCGCACGCCGAGCCGTCCCAGGGCGGCGCGATCGATCCCGGTCAGGTTGCCAAGATGGGCGGACCGGAAAACCGAACCACGCCGGACGATACGGCCGTCGGCAGTGCGGTAGCCGCCGAGGTCGCGGAAGTTCGAACCGCCCTCCAGCGGCACGACATGGGGAGGAGAGATTTCGCTCATGTCCCTCCTGTAGCATGCCGGCTTTGCGTCGGCGTTACCAAGTCGACCTTGCCAGGCTGCGCTTTCGCGTCGCGATCCGAACGACGCCGGTCGCGGTGATAAGAAGGGGCGAAAGGGAGGGTGAGTGCCTGTCGACCCAAGGCTGAAAGTGGCCCAGCGCTACCACCAGAGCGGCCAGCTTGCCGAAGCACGGCGTCTCTACGAAGCCGTTCTTGCCGAACAGCCGAACGCCTTCGACGCGCTCCACCTGCTTGGGCTTCTGTCTCTCGACAACGGGGACCCTGGGCGGGCGCTCGCGCTGCTCGACAGGGCTGTCGTCGCCCGGCCC
>Ga0310811_10008805_pt1 | contig 12994 bp, 12 predicted proteins | sample YCmetagenome_FD_207642 | JGI IMG/M metagenome (GOLD analysis project Ga0310811, IMG submission 207642) | Soil microbial communities from experimental microcosm in Duke University, North Carolina, United States - YC | ecosystem: Engineered > Artificial ecosystem > Soil microcosm > Unclassified ...
GGGACGAACGCTTGGACGATCATGACGTTCGCGACTGTCGTGTCGCTGAGCGCGGTGATGAACGAGCCGGACGAAACCGCCATGAGCATCGCGATCGCCAGCCCCGGCACCCCGATCGCGCGAAAGGCCCGGACGACGTGGCCGCGCTCAGCGAACGCGACCAGCACGAACACGGCCGTGACCGCGAACACCGCGCGCCCGGCGAGCTGGGAAGGCACGCTCATGTGCAGCTGGCGCTGCAGGATCCCGGCAAGGGACCACAGCGACGCGGCCAGCGCGATGTAGCCGGAACCGAGCAGCCGACCGCCACGCCGGGCCGCCTGCTCACCCACGTCAGCCCTCCCTGGCGACCCAAACCTAGTCATTCCGACCTTGAGCGTAGCCGCCGGCCACGGCAGGCGCCCATACGCCCTGAGGCTGCCGCCAGCCTTTGCCTCCGGGGCTGAGCGCGTCGGTTCGAATGTCAGTGCCAGGTGGCACAATTCCGCGCATGCCTCCCGTTAACGACACCGGAGTTCTCGCGGGCCTGACAGACATCCCATGGGCCGAGCTGCGTCATGCCTACGGTTCGGCCGATGACATCCCGGGAATCCTGCGGGCCATCGCCGACGGAGACGACGAGACGGCGAAGGAGGCGGCGTCGGAGCTGTTCGGGAACATCTGGCACCAGGGCACGGTGTACCAGGCGACCGCACCTGCAGTCCCGTTTCTGGCCCGCCTCGCCTCGGCTGGGCGCCGCACCGCTACCCTGACCGGGCTTCTCGGCTGCATCGCGGAGAGCACCGACGAGTACGGGATCGAGCCCGGCGGCGCTCGCGCGGCGGTCACCGCACAGGGCGACCTCCTGCTTCCCCTCCTGGCCGACCCGGATCCCGAAGTCCGCGCGATGGCCGCGTGGGCGCTGGCCCAGTGCCCTGGCATGCCCGGCCTTGTCCAGGCGCTATGTGACCGGTGGGGCTGCGAGACCACCCCCGATGTCCGGGGAAAGCTCCTGAAGGCGGTGTCGGTGATCGCCCCGGCGCAGGCCGTTCCCATGGCGGCCCGTGTCATCGCATCCGGCTTTCCCGGACAGGATGCGGCCGAGCGCCTCATCGCCGCCTGGTGCCTCTTCGCCTCGGGCGCGCCGTGGACAGGCAGCCTGCACGAGGCTGCCACTGCCTGGCTCGCGGACGGCCTGGACCCGGCGAAAAGCAACTGGAACCACGAGGAGCCCTTCCCCGGCCTGCTCCTTGACCTGGCCGCGCGCGGAGACCTAGCGGTCGCCGCTGAGCTTGCCGTGACAGCCTTCGACGCGGCGCAACGTCCCGCCGCCCGTAAGGCCGCCGTCTGGGCCGCCGAGAAGCTCGCCCTCGACCAAGCCGCGCAGCCACCCGCGGACGGTGCGACGGTGCTGCACCTCGAGGCGCGCCTGACCTTGGCCCGTGCGCTGTGGCGGGTCACTGGAGACGCTGCTCCCCTGGTGAGGAGCATCACGCAGGTCCTGCAGCCCCCGGCCCCCGACAAGGCGCTGTCGTATCTCCGGGGGCGGGCGGCCAAGGCCGCCAGCGACCTGGAACCAGCTGCCCGTTCGCTCCTGCCGGTCTTGCTTCCGCTGCTGAGCGACCCCGAGTCCTGCCCCCTCGCGGCGCAGGCGATCCTCGGCCTGGATCGCGCGGCGGCCGCGGATGTCCCTATTGAGGCACTGGTCAGCCACCTGGTAGCGGCGGTGGCCACGCCCGGAGGGCGTAACCAGTTGCTGGCGCTGGGACTGCTCGGGGAAACCAGCCAGCAGTGGCCGGCCGCGATCACCGCAACAGTGCGCGAGCGGCTAAGCGGGCTGGCCGAGCAGCCGCGCCGCGTCGTCACATTCGGAAGCTACGACCAGATCATCCGCGACGACGAAGCGCTGCGCGCTGAGATCCGCCGCTTTCTGGCGAACAGCGAGAAGTTCAGCGGAGCCGGAAATAACCACGTGCGGTCAGCGTCCTCCTCTGGTTAACGTCAGCTTTCGTGATCTATCAGGACCCGCTTGCCTACCTGCTAGGCCTGGAAGGCATCGCGCTGCTTGACGCCTGGGCCGGGGACCATGACCGTGCGTTCGTCGAGGCCCGGCTGGCCGAGATCCGGCGGCTGCTGGATGACGAGAAGCTGCGCGACCGTGGCGTGCTCGCCGAGCGCGTCAGTACCGCCACCGCCTATGAGCAGGAGTCCGTCGGGTATGACGGGCGAGCGGGCGGCGGGCTCTTCGCGCTCGACGAACCGCTGGTGGCCGAGTTCCTCAGCGACCGAGCACCCGGTGTCGCGCTGGACGCGGCCTGCGGAACCGGCCGTTTCGCCGAGTTCCTCGCTAAGCGCGGGCATCAGGTCATCGGCGTCGACAGCTCACCGGACATGCTCGCCTACGCGCGGCAGCGAGTTCCCGGCGGCGAGTTCCATGTCGCTGAGCTTGAGCGGCTGCCGCTGCCGGACGACTCCGTGGACGTCATCGTCTGTACGCTCGCCCTCGTGCACGTCCCCCGGCTGCAGCCGGTGCTGGCGGAGTTCGCCCGCGTGCTGCGCCCCGGCGGGGACCTGGTCATCTCGGACATCCATCATGAACACGTCACCCGGGGTTCGGTGATCACCGCGCGCGGCCCGGCCGGCGAGCCGCAGATCGCGGCCACCTACCGGCATTCGCTCGGCGTCTACCTGCGCACGGCACTTAGCCTCGGCCTGCAGGTAAAACGGTGCGAGGAGCCGGCTGCCACCGGGACAGGCGAACCGCTGCCCGTGCCCGCGACGGAGATCGGCGAGTGGCAGTACTGGCCGTGGACGCTGATGGCCTACCTCCCGGCGGCGGCGCGGGCCGCCAACCGCCACCCGTCGCTAGTCATCTGGCACTTCCAGCTACCCGCCGCCTGAACCAACCCGCGCCTGGGCGGGCAGCGCCTATCCCCGGCTCCCGGGCGTGGTTTCGCTGCCCGCCGGCGCGACGGCAGCGACGGGGGCCCATAGCCGGTCAGCGTCGCCGGCGGCCAGGCTTCCCCGGTAGACGTCGATCTTGTGGTCGATGATCTGCAGGTTCTCCTGGATCTCCGCCAGCTTGGCCAGCACGTCGGCGCGATGGGCCTCCAGGAGGGCCAGCCGTTCCGCCTCGTTGCCCGGGCCGGCCGCGACCAGTTCGGCGTACTGGCGGATGCCCCTGATCGGCATGCCGGTGGCGCGCAGCTTCGTGCAGATCACGATCCACTTGAGGTCGAGTTCCCGGTACCTGCGGCGGCCGCTGCTGGTGCGGTCGACGGGACTGACGACCAGGCCGGCGCGCTCGTAATACCGGAGGGCGTGCACGCTGACCCCGGTACGGCGGGCGGCCTCGGCGATGGTCACGCCCTCAGGGGGCACCGGGGTGCGGCGCGCCTTCACCCGGGCGGCGCTGGCGGCCGGCTTCGGTTTGACTTCGAGCACACTCTAAATTCTACCGTCACAGCCATGAGTTCATCATCAGTGCTGTCCCCCGCCGCGACTGCCGGGCTAAGCCCGCGCCGCAAGTCCCTGTTGCTCGCGATCTGCTGCATCAGCATGATCGTCGTGGTGATGGACATTTCCATCGTCAACGTCGCGCTTCCCGCCATGGGCCGGGACCTGGGTGCCTCGGAGTCCGGCCTGCAGTGGACGGTCGACGCCTATTCGCTGGTGCTGGCCGGGTTCCTCGTGCTGTCCGGGTCCACGGCCGACCGGGTGGGGCGGCGGCGCGTCTTCCAGGTGGGCCTCGCCGCCTTCGGCGTCGGATCGCTGCTGTGCGGCCTCGCGCCTGGCATCGGCTGGCTGATCGCGGCCCGCGTCCTGCAGGCCGTCGGCGGGACCATGCTCAACCCGGCGACCTTGGCCATCGTCGTGAACACGTTCACCGGGACCGCCGAGCGGGCCCGGGCCATCGGCGTCTTCGGCGCCATGTCCGGGCTGGCGCTGGCGCTCGGCCCGATCCTCGGCGGCGGGCTAGTCGACGCCTTCGGCTGGCGCTCGGTCTTCTGGATCAACATCCCGGTCGTGGCCGTGGCGATCGTGTGCGCCGCGCTTTTCGTGCCCGAGTCCCGGGCCGCGCGCGCCCGCCGGTTCGACCCGGTCGGGCAGGCGCTGATGATCGTGGTCCTGGGCAGCGTCGTGTACGCGATCATCGAGTCCACGTCCCTCGGCTGGACCTCGCCGGTCATCATCGGGCTGCTCGTGGTCGCCGCGCTTGGCGTGGCGGGCATCCTCGGCTACGAGCCGCGGCGCACCGACCCGCTCCTGGAACTGCGCCTCTTCCGCAGCGTGCCGTTCAGTTCGGCGATCGTGATGGCGCTGTTCGCCCTGTGCGGCTTCGGCGCGTTCTTGTTCGTGACCACTCAGTACCTGCAGGACGTCCGCGGCCTGGCACCAGTCACGGCGGGGTTGTGCCTGCTCCCGGTAGGGCTGCCGGTCCTCGTGGTTTCGCCGCTCACGGGGCGCGTCGTCGGCGCGCGCGGTCCCCTGCTGCCGCTGGTGGTCGCCGGGACCGCCCTTGCCCTCGGCGGCGTCATCTCGCTCTGGATCGGGCCGGCTACTCCCCTGCCGACCGTGATGGCGGTCTACCTGCTGTTCGGTGTCTTCCTTGGCGCGGTCAACCCGCCGATCACCAACTCGGCGGTCTCCGGAATGCCCCGCTCGATGGCCGGGCTGGCCGGCTCGCTGGCATCCACGGGCCGCCAGGCCGGCACCACGCTCGGCGTAGCCATCTCCGGGACGATCATCGGCCCGGCACTCGCCCATGGCGGAGTGACCTTCACGAGCGCGGCACACGGTGTGTGGTGGACGGTGGCCGCGCTCGGCGCGGGCATCGTGATCCTCGGGGTGCTGAGCACACGGCCGTGGGCAACCCGCACCGCCGCACGCGCGGCCGGCTCGTAGGCCACGATGACAAACGCCAGGAGCATGGCCCCTCAGGCACCTGCTGCGGTCACGATCGCATCGGTCGCGAACCCAGCTAGGAGACCCAGCGTGAGGCCTGTGGCCAGCAAGTCGGGGCGGCGGGCCTTCGCGGCCACGCCGAGCAGCTGGATGACGACGTAGAGGATGGACCCGGCGGCGAGGGTCAGGAAGACGACGCTCACCGGCTCGCTGGTGAAGGCATGGCCGACCGCCGTGCCGATGAACGTCGGGCCGCCGCCGATCAGACCGAGCGCAAGCAGGAAGCCCCAGCTCGGCCTGGTCTGCGCGTCGCTGTCCCGGCCGCCGGCGAGGGGCGCGACGATGCCGAAGCCCTCGGTGGCGTTGTGCAAGCCGAACCCGATGACCAGCAGCGTGGCCAGCGCCAGTTCGCCGCTGGCCGCCGACTGCCCGATCGCAAGGCCTTCGGCGAAGTTATGCAGCCCGATCCCCGTGGCGATCATCAGCGCCAGCCGCCGTTCCGGTGACCAGTTGGAGATCCGCCAGCTCGCTACCTCGGCCTGCGACAGCGCCCCCGGGCCTGGGCGTCCACGGGAGGCGGCGCCGGCGCGGCCCATCCACATCTCGTAGGCCACCAGCGACCCAAGCCCGATCGCGATCCCCGCGGCGAACAGCGCGCCGTACCCGAAAACCGGCGCCAGCCCGCCCGTGTGGTCATGCACGTTGCCAAGCGCGGAGTCGATTGGCTCCCAGGCGTGCGTGAGCACGTCCCATACGAGGAACAGGAGGATCCCGGTCGCCACCGCGTTCAGTATGGCCCGCAGGGTCACCGCCGAACGCCGGAGCCGCCCCACCGGCAGCCCGAGCACGATCGTCGCACCCGCGATGAACCCGAGTAGCAACGTTTCCGGCAGCCCCACGATCGCCTCCATTTAGGTTAGCCTTACCTTATTTCGCAGGCACAGGCTCTCTGAGCCGACCGGCGGGCGTCAAGCCGCTGCGCGCAAGTCATAGCGTTTTGAGAAGTAACGGGCGAGGCCGACGCCGCCAGGCGCGACTTGGGGCTAGGCGGGAGAACGCCCTTCGCGGTTGCGCTTGCTGCGGCGGACGCGCACGAACACGGCGGCCGCCAGGGCAACCACCACGATTCCCGCGATGGCGTAGGTCGGCCCGTGGAAGCCGTTGGCCACGCTTTCCCAGTTGGCGCCGAGCGCGTAGCCCGCGATACCGAGGGCCGCCGTCCAGGGAATGCAGCCGAGCGTCGTGTACACGCCGAACCGCAGCGGCGGCATGGCGGCGAAGCCGGCGGGCAGCGAGATAAAGGTGCGGACCACCGGCACGAGGCGGCCGACCAGGACCGCGGCGGCACCGCGCCGCTCGAACCAGGCGGCGGCCCGGTCGATTTCACGCTCGCGGATCCCTACGCGGCGTCCCCAGCGGCGGACAGCCGCCTGCCCGGCGTACCTGCCCACCGCCCAGGCGACGTAGCTGCCCGCGACGTTGCCCAGCACCCCGGCCACGATGATCCCGACGAGCGACGGGTGCACACCCGCCACCGCGCCGGCGGCAAGCGCGCCGCCGAACAGCATGATGACCTCGGACGGAACAGGGATACAGGCCGACTCGGCCAGCATCAGCAGGAACACCGCCAGGTACCCGTACTGAGCGATGAAGTGCTGCACAGACAGTCCTCCTCACGGCGCCGCGGAAGGCCGACCACGGGCACCACAGGCATCATCTTCTACATGATTGTAGAAGATGGTCAGCGACGACCGCGCCGCACAGCCATTGAGGACACCTAAAATTCTACAAGGATGTAGCGCAAGGCCTTCTACAGACGTGTAAAACTTCCTCTATGGCACCTGCACCTCATCAGCCCGGAACCCGTGCCCAGTACGGGATACCGCGTGCGGCAATCGTGAAAGTCCCTGAAGTCACCGTCTACTTCTGGGCCGTCAAACTGCTGACGACGGCGATGGGCGAGGCGATCTCCGACTACCTGGTGAACGACTGGAATAAGTACCTCGGCGTGCTGCTCGGCTTCGTGGTGTTCGCCGTCGCCATGTTCTTCCAGTTCCGCAGCAGGGCCTACAGCACCTGGCTGTACTGGCTGGCGGTGTCGGCGGTCGCGGTGTTCGGCACGATGTGCGCCGACGTCCTGCACAAGGTGGTCGGCCTGCCTTACGCCGTCTCGTTCGTCCTGTACGCGGTCCTGCTGGCCGCCACGTTCACCGCCTGGTACCGCTCCGAGGGCACGCTCGACATCCACAGCGTCAACACCCGGCGCCGCGAGGTCTTCTACTGGCTGACGGTCATCTTCACCTTCGCGATGGGCACGGCCGTGGGCGACCTGACCGCGATGACGTTCAGCCTCGGCTACCTGGCCTCCGCGTTCATGTTCCTGGGCGCGCTGTGCCTGCCGCTGATCGCCTGGCGATTCGGCGCGAGCCCCGTCGCCACGTTCTGGATCGCCTACGTCCTGACCCGCCCGGCCGGCGCGTCGTTCGCGGACTACTTCGGGATGCCGAAGGACATCAGCGGCCTCGGCCTCGGGCACGGACCGGTCAGCGCGGTGCTGATCGTCCTCGTCGCGGCCGGGATCTGGTTCCTCAAGGCATCCGGCAAGGACGCACAGCGGCCCCTGGCCGCAGTTCCTGAAGCCACCCCCAGCCACTACAGCGGCGCGGGATACGGCGGCTACCCGGAACACGGTTACATGCAGTCACACACGCACCGCCGCGAGGATTACCGCCAGCCCTAACTCTTTCACCGCACCCGGTTGATCAGAGCGGGCTCTGCTGTGCCGGCCGGAAACAGATACTGCGGAGCGGTGATCGCACCTATGCTCGCATCGGCGTTGGCGGAAAGAGACGGGACGGATCGTGTGCCTGCTGGACGACGCGAAGCTTGAGGCTTCCGCAGTGGTAGCCAACTGCGCGATGAACCGCGAGCGGGAACTGTCCGGCAGCAATGGTTACGGCCGCGAACTCGGTCTGGACCCGGTCGGGTTCCTGACCGAGCGCGCGGCTGCGGGCGCTGAGAGCGCCTGGCTCGACCTGTGCTGCGGGAGCGGCCGAGCGCTGCGCCAAGCAGCCGAGCTCTTCACGAAGGACGAGGTGCCGGCGCGGATTGCCGGCGTTGACCTGGTCGGCTATTTCGCGCCGGGTCCGCGTCAGGACAACCTGACCCTGGTTGAGGCGTCGATCGCGTCGTGGGAACCGGATCGGTTCTTCGACCTGATCACCTGCGTGCACGGGCTGCACTACGTCGGCGACAAACTCGGTGCGCTCACCCGGGCGGCGTCGTGGTTGACCGGCGACGGCGTTCTTGTCGCCAACCTCGACCTCGAAGGCATTCGGCTGCCTGACGCTGATACTGGACGGCATCGGCTGGCCAAGGTGCTGCGCGGCAACGGTCTCGTTTACGACCCGCGCCGTCGTCGCATCACCTGTCGCGGACACCGCGACATCGTCCTCCCGCTTGAGTACATCGGCGCCGACGACCAGGCCGGCCCGAACTACACCGGCCAACCGGCCGTCGATTCGCACTACCGGTGGAATGCCAAAGGTTGAGCGCGGTTAGTGAGCTGATTGTGGGTCATCCGGCAATGCCGTTTAGCTAGGCCGCCCTTGCTCGCGGGAAACGTCCGTTATGCCAGGATCGTCCTCCGCTTGCGCCAGCCCAGGTCATGATCACGAAGACTTTTTAGTGCTATCACACTAAAAAGTCTTCGTGAGTCCAAAAGTCTTCGTGATCATGAGCGAAACCGGCGGTTCGAAGAGCGTATCCCCGACGGCAGCCGACTTCCGCCAGCCACCTTGTGCTTAACTAAACGGCATTGGGCCATCCGGGGCAATGGCCCCGCAGCACCGCCCCGATTACGGTGCCTCGCACCGTTTTGCTACGTGCTCCGGACGGCTGTTTCCGTTATTGCGGGTCATCCACGGCAAATATCGCCACCTTTGACCCACGATCACGTTGGAGTGACGCGAACGATGGCAGTTTGTTCCGTTTTGCGGTGGCGGAATGGGTGCCCCCTGTCCTTTCACCGCTTTGACCCACAATCACGCTGGCGAGCCGACGTGCCCCCCCGGGCGCGCTCGGCGCAGGACCTGTGTCGCGACAAGACGGGCATACGGAGTTGTTCCGACCTGGGGCGCAGCGCTTAACTGCACAGCGTTGGGTCCGTTTCTAATCTCCTTGGAAGTGCAGTTCTGTTCCGGAGTCATCGCGGCACCGGCGGGCAAGCTCGAGGATCTGGCCGAGATGCGCGGCGTCCGCCTCGTTCGCTCCGGCAATTAGGGACGCGGCCTCGGCTATGAACTGCTCCATCTCGGCTGAACTAAGAATCAGGTCCCCGTAGGGGTCTACCCGCGCGAGCATAGGTTTGCCGCTGTTCCTGAAAATCGTGGCGGCACGGTCTCGCGCGTCTCCAACCACTGCGAACTGCGACAACCGGCGGCCTTTCGAGCTGGTGCCTTTCCGTGTTACGCGCATGAGCACAACGTCTACGCCCATCTCGCCCCCTCGCCCATGCCCTGGGGTTCAGCTGACGACCTGGCGGTAGACCTGGCGGGGCCGCCTTCGAGGCCGGAGGCCGGGGTCTCGGCCGGGGTGAAGCCGAGCCGTTCGTAGAAGGCTCGAGCCCCGCTGGCCGACGCGCCGGGATGGCCTGCACCAAAGGTCACCACCTCCACCGTGCCGGGGCCCGTGACGAAGCGGCGCATCGCGTCGGCCACCAAAGCACGGCCGGTGCCCGTCCCGCGCGCCTGTTCGGCCACGACAAGCCAGCGCACATGGTACGCAGGGTGTCTCGCGGTGAAGAGCAGGCCACCGAGCAGGCCGCTCCCGTCACCGGGAATGTCCTCCTCCCGGGCGATCCTGATGGTCACGACAAGAGTCTCCCAGCCGGCAGTTCCGCAGATGAGCCCATCGTGGAGGTGTCAGACGAGTCTGTCGCGGAATCATGACAGCCATCATTCATTTCGGGCACCAGAACCGGAGACAACCTTGACGACTACCATCGAGGGTCCTCGCACCGACCTCGCCACCCTCGCCGAACTCGCCGCGCAACTGCGGGTCGACTCGGTCCGCAGCAGCACCAGCGCCGGGTCGGGTCACCCCAGCTCCTCGATGTCGGCCGCCGACATCCTCGCGGTCTTGCTCGCCAAGCACCTGCGCTACGACTGGGACGACCCGCGCAGCCCGGCCAACGACCATCTCATCTTCAGCAAAGGTCACGCCTCCCCGCTGATCTACTCGGTGTTCAAGGCCGCCGGCGTGGTGACCGACGAGGAGCTCATGACTGGCTACCGCCGGTTCGGTCAGCGCCTTGAAGGCCACCCCACCCCGGTGCTGCCCTGGGTCGACGTCGCCACCGGTTCCCTTGGCCAGGGCCTGCCAGACGGTGTCGGCGTCGCGCTGGCAGGCAAGTACCTCGACCGACGCGACTACACCGTCTGGGTGCTCTGCGGCGACAGCGAGATGGCCGAAGGCTCGATGTGGGAGGCGCTGGACAAGGCCTCCTACTACAAGCTCGATAACCTGGTCGCGATCGTGGACGTGAACCGTCTCGGCCAGCGCGGTGAGACCGACCTCGGCTGGGACCTGGACGCCTACGCCGCCCGGGCCAAAGCTTTCGGCGCGCGCGTGCTCACCGTCGACGGCCACGACCTGGCCGCGATTGACCAGGCCCTGACCACAGCCGGCGACTCCGCCGACGGCAGGCCGACCGTGTTGCTCGCCAAGACGGTCAAGGGCAAGGGCTTCTCCGAGATCGAAAACAGCCCGGACTGGCACGGCAAGCCGTTGCCGGCCGACATGGCTGAACGTGCGATCGCCGAACTCGGCGGCCAGCGTGACCTGACCGTGCGCGGCCCGCTGCCGGACAACCGCGGCACGCAGGCAGCCGACGTTCCCTCGGGCGGGGCATCCCGGCCAACCACCACCCAGCCGGTCTCCGCCGACCCGCCCGCTTGGAAGCTCGGGGACAAGGTTGCCACCCGCAAGGCCTACGGCGACGCGCTGGTCGCCCTCGGTGCCCGCGACGACAAGGTCGTCGCGCTCGACGGGGAGGTCAGCAACTCCACCTATGCCGTCGAGTTCGCCCACGCCTTCCCCGGCCGGTACTTCGAGATGTTCATCGCCGAGCAGGAGATGATCGCCGCCGCGACGGGACTGTCGGTGCGCGGCTATATCCCCTTCGCCTCTACCTTCGCCGCGTTCCTCACCCGCGCCTACGACTTCATCCGCATGGGCGCCATCTCCATGGCCAACCTGCGATTGGTCGGCTCGCACTCCGGCGTGGAAATCGGCGCCGACGGCCCCTCCCAGATGGCCCTGGAGGACCTGGCGATGATCCGGGCCGTGCACGGCTCCACCGTGCTGTATCCCGCCGACGCCACCAGCACCGCTGCCCTGGTTGACGCTATGGCACGCACACCTGGAATCAGCTACCTGCGCACCACCCGCGGCGCGTTCCCGGTCCTGTACGAGACCGGCGAACAATTCCCCGTCGGCGGGTCCAAGGTTCTCCGCTCCAGCGACGACGACCAGGTCACCCTCATCGGCGCCGGGGTGACCCTGCACGAGTGCCTGACCGCCGCCGACCAACTGGCCGCCGACGGCATCGCCGCACGCGTCATCGACTGCTACTCCGTCAAGCCCATCGACGCCGGCACCCTCACCGCTGCCGCCGCCGCCACCGCAGGCCGGCTCGTCATCGCCGAAGACCACCACCCAGAAGGCGGCCTCGGCTCAGCCGTCACCGACGCACTCGTCCTCACCTATCCCGGGCCGCTTTCGATCACCAGGCTCGCCGTCGACGGCATGCCCGGCTCCGGCACCGGCGAAGAACTACTCGCCTGGGCCGGCATCAACGCCGCCAGCATCACCCAAGCCGCGCTGGCCATTACCCGGTCCGAGGTGCCCTGACCCGTAGAGTCCGACGCGTACGGTGGCGCCTCCTCCTATTGCGAGGGGCGGACCGCTAGTCCCCGGACATCACGGTAAACGTGAATCCGGTGTTTGTCGGGCGGCGCAGCGGAATGTCGCACTTGATCCGGCGCAGCACCTCGTTTCTGCTGAGGCCGAGCCCCTGCGCGATGAGTCGCTCGGGGCGTACGGGCACCGGGTCCGCGAAGGCGACCTCCACCTGGACCGGCCACGCCTCGCCGGGCCATGCCGACGGGGTGTCCAGCCGCCAGGCCCCCGTCCAGTCCAGGGTGAAGTGGTTGCGGCGGGCGAGCAGCGGATCCAGCAGCGTGGACGCCACCAGCTCCGGATCGTTGACGCTGTAACCGTCGAGCTGGGCCGGATCGAAGGACCTGACCGGCGCTCGCTCGTGCACGGTGAGCTTGCTCGTCCGATCGCAGGACACGCAGCGGACCAGCAGCCACACGTCCAGCAGTTTGCCGTTGGCGTTGACGCGGAACTTGCCCGCGGCGGTGGTGGCCGACTCCGACCGGCAGTCCACGCACCGCAACGACAGCAGGGGCAGCCTGGTCCGGCGAACCACCCAGGGCACCGCCGTATGAGGTTGTGAAGACATGATCTCTCTAGACCTGACACGAGGCCGGTTACGCGCGGCCTCAAACGCTGCATAACCGGGTGCACAAGGGCAGCCCGGCAGAACCGACGAGAGCGTCGGCTACAGGTGAGCGGAAGAAGGCGTCAGGTCTAAAGAGCAGGCGGGGTCATGCGGTTTGTCCTCTGTCCTCACTGCGACGGGGCTGCAGGCAATTTACGAGAACGCGGGAGAAAGGCTCAACCGGTTTTCCGGCCCGGACCTCGTCCTGCGGGCCGGGCGACTGCAGGGGCAGGAGGACGGCGGTCAGCCGTGAATTCACCGAACTGACCGTTCCCGTTCAGAGCTTCTACAAATGTGTAGTAGCTATAGTGTCCGCGTGAGCTCCGCTTCCGCTGCCCCGTTGCTGCTGAGCGCGCTGCCAACCGCCGCGGCGGTCGGCGTGCTGTGCGCCGCAGTCCTCGTTGAGATCGTCGCGGTCCCTGGGGTGCTGCTGCCGGGCGGCACCGTGACCCTCCTGGCCGGCACGCTGATCGGGGCGGGCCGGCCGGCGCTCGCCGTCGCCATCGCCGTCTCTGCGGCGGTCATAGCGGGCGACCAGCTGGC
>Ga0310811_10008806_pt1 | contig 12993 bp, 13 predicted proteins | sample YCmetagenome_FD_207642 | JGI IMG/M metagenome (GOLD analysis project Ga0310811, IMG submission 207642) | Soil microbial communities from experimental microcosm in Duke University, North Carolina, United States - YC | ecosystem: Engineered > Artificial ecosystem > Soil microcosm > Unclassified ...
CCTGCCCGCCGCCCCGAGCCCGCGCGGCCGCGACGAAGCGCCGCACCGCCGCGCGTGCCGCCCGACCTGAGGAGGCCTCCCTGCGGCCCGAGCTGCGCCCAACGGCGCCGAGATCACCGGGAGTGAGCATAACGATCAACGGGAAATAGCCAACCACGAGCAGCGAAAGCGCGGCGGGCCGTGCTTCGCGCCGCCACCCGCCCAATCTCACGCCGGCATCGCGGTCTTCACTCACGCACGAGTGCCAGCCGTCCGCGGAGCACACCGCCGCATCAGCCCACGCCGCAACCGCGGCCTCGCTGATGCCCGGAGGAAAAGCCAGGACGACGAACGACGCGGGATGTACCCGCGTACGCGCCGTCCACCAGGGCACCACCCCAAGCCGGCCTCAGAGGCAGTCCCGACACACCATCACCGCGCCCTCGATCCGCGCAAACGCGTGCCGCGGCCGAACCGATCGCCAACCACTCCCCACCAAGATCCCGTCCAACGAACAGCTGGGCGGCTCTTCACGGTTGCAATCCCGGCCACGGCACATGCCGGTCCTCCGACGTCTTCGACCGGATTCAGCAGACGAGCCCGAGGTAATTATCGTCCCCTGATATACCTTGCGGCGCAAGGCCCAACTGCTGCCCCCGCAGCAGAGCCGCCCTACTTACCGTTCGTTGCTCCTGGCCATCCCCAGGACGAGCCGGGTGATCGTGGGGTGTCTGCGGGTCGGCCGGGCCTGTTCCGTCGGGACTTCGCCGCCCAGCGGCGCTTGACCAGGTCGCGGTGCCAGCGCAAGATCGTCACAGCTGTGACCGTCAAGCGCAGCGGCCTGGCACGCACGCGGTACCGCGGCCAGTAGCGCCGCGAACAACGCCCGGTCGGCCCAGGTCAGCTTCGAACGAGCAGTGGCGCGGCGTTCCAGGAGCGCGATCTGATGGCGCAGTAACAAGATCTCGGCATCCTTCCAGGCCGTCGGACGGTGTGACAGCCTGAACCACTCCGGTAGATACACGGCCAGAAGGAACACGAACCGCTGGCACATAGCCGACGATCATCGCGGACCTGGCGGAACGACCGCAACTCAACTGACAGCTGACCTGCACGGACGTGATTTTCGGAAAGCACAGCCTATCGCGCCTGCCAGCGCGCCCATGTTGGATGAGGGCTCAGCTGCGCTCGAGGTCACCAGGCGCCGATCGGCCCGAGGAGGCGGGCGAGCGACAACGCGTCGGGAGCCAGAGCGCTGAGCAGGACAGCCGGGCCGTCGAGGGGCAGGGCGGCTACCGCCCCGTCGGCCTTGTCGCGCGGGGGAATGTTGAGGCGGACGGCGGGCGGTACACCGATCCAGTCCGGGTCGACGATCAGGGTCGTGCTGCCCGCCCGGTCGTTGGCGGTGACCGCGGGACCGAGGGAGCCGGAAAAGCGCGGGCCGACGGCGAGGGCGTGGTCGAGCAGGATCCGCCCGGCGCGGCGCACGCGCAGGCGGGTGACCGCGTTGCCGGGCCGCTCGCCGTGGCGGCCGAGGAGGGTCTGCTCGTGCCAGACCAGGCGGGCGTCCTCGGCCAGTTCGATGCGCACCGTGGTGCGATGGCGGGCGCCCTCCGCCGCGATGAGCGGCTCCGGGGCCCAGACGAGCGACGCGCCCGCACCGATGCGGACCGTGACATCGAGGGTTGACTCGCACCGCCGCAGGCCGGGGAGGGCGATGGAGGCGGCGACGCTGTGTACCTCGACGCGGGCTCCGGGACCGAGGTGCACGCCGAGGCTGAGCTCGTCGCCGCCGATCGGGCCCGCCGCGCCGCCGACGAGGTGGACGTGGGCAGCGCCCGCTTCGTCCTCCGCGTGGGTCTGCCGGAGCAGCAGGGGCGCCTGGCCGACGAGCTCGGTCAGGCGGGTGCCGCCGTCCGGGCGCGCCTGGGCGGCGAGGCGGGCGCCGGCCTTCATGCCGCCGCGGGGATCGCTCGGCGCTGCGCGATCAGTTCCTTGATCCAGGTAGCGACGTCGCCGGCCAGCGGATCGACGGCAAACGAGGTGAATACCGTCGGGCGCTCCCCGCGCTTGAGTGCGGCATCCCGACGCATCACGTCGAGGTCCGCGTGCACGAGTTCGGCGAGGTCGGTCTTGTTGATCACCAGCAGGTCGGAGGAGGTGATCCCGGGCCCGCCCTTGCGCGGCACCTTGTCGCCGCCGGCGACGTCGATCACGAAGATCTGCCGGTCGATCAGCCCCTTGCTGAAGGTGGCGGTGAGATTGTCGCCGCCGCTCTCGATGAGCACGAGGTCGAGCGGCGTGAATCGCCGTTCGTGGGCCTCGACGGCTTCGAGGTTGGCGGAGATGTCGTCGCGGATCGCGGTGTGCGGGCAGCAGCCGGTCTCCACGGCGCTGATCCGCTCGGGGTCGAGCACACTCTGGCGCAGCAGGATCTCGGCGTCCTCGCGGGTGTAGATGTCGTTGGTGACCACGGCCAGCGAGTACGACTCGGCGAGTGCGCGGCAGAGTGCTGCGACGAGTGCGGTCTTGCCGGAGCCGACCGGGCCGCCGATGCCGATGCGCAGAGGGCCGCCGGTGCGGGCCGGGCGCGCGCGCAGTCCGATTCCTGCCGCGCCGCCCTCTTCCTCAGGATGCCTACGATGCAAAGAGACGCACCTCCCATGTGCTGTGGTGTTCTGCCGAGATGTCCAGGCGTGGTGCGCTGAACGCGGGCAGTTCGCTGTACGGGCCGCGCGCCGCCTTGTTCGCGGCGTCGGCGGTGTCCCGGACGTGTGGTTCGAGGGCGGCCAGGACGGTGGTGACGGTGTCGGGATCGATGCCCATCAGCCGGGTCGCCGCGTTCGCGGGCCCGGTGACGGAGCCGAGCGCCGCGGCCACCGCGACTTCGCAGCCCGCGAGTCCCGCCGCCGCTCCGGCCGCGCCGAAGGCGATCGGCTGATGCGGGCCGTCGAGGTGGACGGACGCCGCGGCGTCGAGTGCCGGTCCCGACCAGCCCGCTTCGGCCGCGCGCAGCAGTTGCCGGCCGAGCGCCCGCGATACCCGGCGCTGAACCGGCGACGGGGTACGCGCCTCGTACTCGGCGTCGAGATCGGCAAGCGCAACGGCCTCCTCGGTACCAGCGGCGGCCGCCGAGAACGCCGCCGCCACCAGACCGGTCGTGGCCAGGCGGCCGAGCAGGAACGTGTACAGCTCATCGGCGTCGTTCACTCGTTCGGCGGCGACCGCGGCCTCCAGTCCCCCGGAGTGCGCATGCGTCCCGGCGGGCAGGCGGCTGTCGGCGAGCATGAGCAAGGCGATCAAGCTCATGTCAGAACAGGAAGTAGCGCTGGGTCAGCGGCAGGGCCTGCGCCGGGGTCGGCTCCACGACCTCGCCGTCGATCCGCACGGTGAACGTGTCCGGATCGACCTCGATCCTCGGCAGCGCGGTGTTCTCCGGCAAATCCTCCTTCGTCAGCCCGCGCACGTCCTTCTGCGCGAGCAGTTCCCGCCGCACGTCCAGCCGCTCGGCGAGTCCGTCCTCCAGCGCGGCCGGGGCGACGAACGCGAGGCTGGTCGCGGGCGCCGCGCCACCGTACGCGCCGAACATCGGGCGCGGCAGCACCGGCTGCGGGGTCGGGATCGACGCGTTGGCGTCGCCCATCGCGGCCCACGCGATCGCCCCGCCCTTGATGACCAGGCTCGGCCTGACGCCGAAGAAGCGCGGATCCCAGAGCACCAGGTCGGCGAGCTTACCGGGCTCGATCGAGCCGAGGTGGTCGTCCATGCCGTGGGCGATCGCCGGATTGATCGTGTACTTGGCCACGTAGCGCCGCACTCGGTGGTTGTCCGCCGCGCCGTCGCCGGGCAACGCGCCGCGCCGGGCCTTCATCGCGTGCGCGGTCTGCCAGGTCCGGATGACGACCTCGCCGATCCGGCCCATCGCCTGCGAATCGGAGCCGATCATCGAGATCGCGCCGAGGTCGTGCAGCACGTCCTCGGCCGCGATCGTCGTCGGCCGGATGCGCGACTCGGCGAAGGCCAAGTCCTCCGGGATCGACGGCGAGAGATGGTGGCAGACCATCAGCATGTCGAGATGCTCGTCGATCGTGTTGACTGTGTGCGGCCTGGTCGGATTCGTCGAGGCGGGCAGGAAGTTCGGCAGGCCGGCCACGGTGATGATGTCCGGTGCGTGCCCGCCGCCCGCGCCCTCGACGTGGTACGCCTCGATGGCCCGTCCGGCGATCGCCGCGACGGTGTCCTCGACGAACCCGGCCTCGTTGAGCGTGTCGGTGTGGATCGAGACCTGTGCTCCGGAGGCGTCCGCGACGCGCAGGCAGACGTCGATCGCGGCCGGGGTCGCGCCCCAGTCCTCGTGGATCTTGAATCCGGCCGCACCCGCCCGCAACTGCTCCCAGAGCGCCTGTTCGTCGGTCGTGTTCCCCTTGCCGAGCAGGGCGAAGTTCACCGGCCATGGGTCTAAGGCCTCGAACATCCGGGCCAGGTGCCAGGCACCGGGCGTCACGGTCGTGGCCTTGCTGCCCTCGGCAGGTCCCGTGCCGCCGCCGATCAGGGTCGTGATCCCGGAGGCCAGCGCCTCGGTGATCGACTGCGGGCAGATGAAGTGGACATGGCCGTCGATGCCGCCCGCGGTGAGGATCTTCCCGTTGCCGGAGACGATCTCCGTGGACGGGCCGATCACCAGCGCCGGATGCACCCCGTCCGTGGTGTCGGGGTTCCCGGCCTTTCCGAGCGCGACGATCAGGCCGTCCCGGATCCCGACATCCGCCTTCACGATGCCCCAATGGTCGAGCACGATCACGCCGGTGATCACGGTGTCCGGGCTGCCCGGCACGCCGTCCCGCTCAGTCCGGGTGACGTGGCCCATGCCCATCGACTCGCGGATCACCTTGCCGCCGCCGAACACCGCCTCGTCGCCATAGCCCGACTCTGCGCACAGGTCCCGCTCGACCTCGATCAGCAGGTTCGTGTCAGCCAGGCGGACCCGGTCGCCGACGGTCGGGCCGTACAGCGCGGCATAACGGGCACGGGATATCTCAGCCATCGAGCTTGCCTTTCGTACGTGCTCCGCTGACTCCGCGCAGTCCCGTCACGATGCGTCGTCCGCCGATCGGGACGAGCTCGACCTCGCGGGCCAGCCCCGGTTCGAAGCGGACCGCGGTGCCCGCAGGGATGTCCAGGCGCAGACCCCAGGCCGCGTCCCGGTCGAACTCGAGAGCCGGATTGGCCTCGGCGAAGTGGTAGTGCGAGCCGACCTGCACCGGCCGGTCACCCGTGTTGAGCACCGTGAGCGCCGTGCGCGGTGCATCGGCATTGAGCGTGACCGGCTCCCCGGCGAGCAGGAACTCGCCGGGGACCAGCGGCTGTGCCTTCTCCATCACGGCCCTTATCCGATCGGCCGGTGCACGGTGACGAGCTTCGTGCCGTCCGGGAAGGTCGCCTCGATCTGCACCTCGTCGACCAGCTCCGGCACCCCGTCGAGTACGTCCTCGACACTGAGCACGCGGCGCCCGGCATCCATCAGGTCGCTGACGGTCCGGCCGTCGCGTGCTCCCTCCATCAGGAACGAGCTGATCACGGCGACTGCTTCCGGGTAGTTCAGGCGCAACCCGCGCGCTTGCCGTTCCCGGGCCAGTCCGGCGGCGACGTGGATCAGCAGGCGTTCCTGCTCGTGCTGCGACAGGAGCATGAGATGCGTGCCTCTCAGGCTTCCGCTGCGGAGACGGCCATGGGCATTCCCAGATCGACCGCGCCGGCCCTCTTGCACGCGTCGTGGCACTTGGCCTCGAGGCTGCAGCACAGCGAGCAGATCGCCCCCTGGTGGAACGGGCAGTCGGCCATGTCGGGACGCTCGAAGGTGTCCGTGCACATCGTGCAGGTCAGCTCCGCTGCCGAGAGCAGTCCGTCCACGATCAGCGGTTCTTCGAGTTCGTCAACCCGCGCGATGTAGTACTTGCCCTTGGTCGCGTAGGCCAGGATCGGCGAGAGGACGAGCCCGATGCCGAGAGCGATCAGCGGCGAGAAGGCCTTGGCGTACGCGCCGAACGCGTTGAAGTACGCGGCGATCGAGACCGCCGAGGCGATCAGCATCGAGCCGAAGCCGACCGGGTTGAAGTTGTACAGGTGCGCGCGCTTGAACTCGATGTACGACGGGCTGAGCTTCAGCGGCTTGTTGATCACCAGGTCGGCGGTCACGGCGCCGATCCAGGCGATCGCGACGTTCGAGTAGAAACCCAGGACGTTGCCGAGGAACCCGAACACGCCGCCCTCCATCAGCGCGAGCGAGATGCCGACGTTCAGGAAGATCCACACGACCCGGCCGGGGTGCCGGTGCAGGACGCGGGAGAAGAAGTTGGACCAGGACAGCGAGCCCGAGTACGCGTTCGTCGAGTTGATCTTGATCTGGGACAGGATGACGAAGAACGTCGCGAGTCCCAGCGCGACCGGCGCGGCGAAGGTCCTCAGGCCCAGCAGGTACTGCTGGATAGGCTCGTCCGCCACGGACTTGCCGATCTTCTCGGTGACGTAGAACGCGAGGAACGCACCGCCGAGCTGCTTGAGCGCGCCGAGCACCACCCAGCCGGGGCCCGCGGTGAGCACGGAGGCCCACCAGCGCTTGGCGTTCTCAGGGGTCTTGTCCGGCATGAAGCGCAGGTAGTCGACCTGCTCTCCGATCTGCGCGATCAGCGAGAGCGCGACACCCGCGCCCGCCCCGGCGCCCAGGACGGTGAACCCGGCGCCGCTCGCCGAGTCTCCGCCGAAGTGAGTGAACCTGGCGAACTCGCCCGGATCCTTGATCGCGATGGCGATGAACGGCGCGACCATCAGGATCAGCCAGATCGGCTGCGTCCACACCTGCATCTTCGACAGCGCCGTCATGCCGTAGATCACCAGCGGGATCACCAGCAGCGAGGCGATCAGGTAACTGATCGCGAGGGGAATGTGCAGGCCCAGCTGGAAGGCCTGCGCCATGATCGAGCCCTCGAGCGCGAAGAAGATGAAGGTGAAGCTGGCGTAGATGATCGAGGTCAGAGTCGAGCCGAGGTATCCGAAGCCGGCGCCGCGGGTGAGCAGATCCATGTCCACGGAGTACTTCGCCGAGTAGTACGCGATCGGGATTCCGGTGGCGAAGATGATGACCGCGGCGATCAGGATCGCGGCGGCGGCGCTGGTGAAACCGTAGGAGATGGCGATCGAACCGCCGATGGCGAAGTCGGCGAGATACGCGATGCCGCCGAGCGCGGTCGTCGCGACGACGTACGGGCTCCAACGGCGGAAGGACTTCGGTGCGTAGCGCAGCGAGTAGTCCTCGAGTGTGTCGTTCTTGGCCCAGCGATGGTACGCGCGCCGGACCTCGGTGGACGTGGCTGGCCCGGATGTCGGCGCATCGGAGTCACCCGCGAGCGGTGCGGCGGCCCGGCTATCGGTGTCGGTCATGCTCTGCTTCCCTGTCACGGTCGCGGGCGGGTCGCCCCGAGCGTCGGTCCGGGGTCGGGCAAGAGCGTGGCGCGCGCATGTTGAAAACGTGTTACGCGGCGTTACTTCACAGAGAAACTATTTCCCCAGGGGGGTATTCCGGGGGCGCGAAGCCCTACGATGGGTACGTCTACCGGTGCACGGCGCAGAGGGGCGGGCTAGAGTTGCGCGACGATGTCGAAGTCGAAGGCGTCGGCCCGCGCCAAGTAGATGGGTTGCTGCACGTGGTTGCCACGCAGCGAGACCACGCCGCGCGGCCCCTCATACCCGGCGGCCTGACCCGTGCGCATCAGAGTACGCACATCCAGGACGCCGGCCCGCTCGGCGAGCGCGGCGAGCAGCCGGACGCCCTCGTAGCAGGACTCCCCGAGGCTGCTGAGCACGGGCGCCTGCACGCCGAAGCGCGCCGCGTAGCGGCCGTTGAACTCCAGGCTCTCGGCGGTCGCGAGGGTCTCGAAGTAGCCCGCCGCCGCCCACAGGTTCTCGGTCGCCTCGGGGCCCGCGGCCATCAGCATGTTCTCGTCCATATGCGTGCTCAGTCGCAGGGCGCGCTGATGCAGACCAACCGCCGCGAACGCCCGGTTGAAGTGCACCGCGTCCGCGCCGATCAGCAACATCAGCACCACGTCGGCCGCACTGCGGTCGACGGCACGCAGCACGCCCGCGTAATCCTCCGTGCCGAGCGGTACGAATTCCTGGCCGCAGATGCGTCCGCCGCAGGACCGCGCGTAGCGCAACGCGGCGCTGGCGGTGACCCGCGGCCAGACGTAGTCGTTGCCGACGACGAACCAGCGGCGCACATGGTACGAGTCGGCCAGCACCCGCATCGCCGGGAGCAACTGCCGGGCCGGGGTCTCGCCGGTCACGAACACGCCCGGCGTCCGCTCGCCGCCCTCGTACTGCGCGGTGTAGACGTACGGCACACGCCCGGCGATCCGCGGAACCAAAGCCCGTCGCACCGCGGAGATGTGCCAGCCCACGACCGCGTCCACCGCGCCGATCGACACCAGCGTCTCGACCTGCGCCGCCACGACCTCCGGTGCCCGGCCGCCATCGATCAGCAGCAGCCGCACCCGGCGTCCCAGGATCCCGCCCGCGTCGTTGAGGTCGCCGACCGCGAGCCGCGCCGAAAGCTCGCAGGACGGGCCGAACACCCCGGCCGGACCGCTCAGCGGAATGACCAGGGCGACCATCAGCTCGGTCTCGGGGGGCATGGCCGCCATCCTGACCCGCGGACAGCCCGCACGTCCAGCCCCGCGCACCCGGCGACCCCCGAAGAAAGGGCAGGTCCATGACCACCGCGAAACCACAGCGTGATCTGGTGCACCTGCTCAGCCGCGCCGAACACCTCGCCGCGCGCCGCCTGTCCGCCGCACTCGAGGCCGAGGCCGCGGGCGCCTCGATCGAGCAGTGGCGCGTGCTGAACCTGCTCGCCGACGGCGCCGGCCACACGATGACCGAACTCGCCGACCACGCCCTGCTGCCCGCACCCACCACCACCAAACTCACCGACCGGCTCGTCGCCGACAACCTCGTCTACCGCCACCCCGACGCCGCCGACCGCCGCCGCGTGCTCGTCCACCTCACCGAACGCGGCCGCGCACTGCACGCACGCCTCGCCGCGGTGCTCGAAAGGATGCGGTGCGAAATACGGGAGGCATTCGGCGCAGAAACAGGGATCGAAGAACTCCTCGACCGGCTCGCCGACGCGCTCGACCGTCCCGCGCCCCGCCACGACCGAATCGCCCAGTGACCCGTCGGCCGATGCCGAACCAGCCGAGTACGGTCACACTGGCGCCGACCTCGCAACTGTAAGCGTCTTCTTCTCCGGACACCGGCTCACTGCGATCAACGCCGACGCAGCGCACCGGTCTGCTGGTGAGTAGGAGAGTAAATGAACCCCACAGGGACCTGAGAACCCAGATCTACGAAGAGGACGTGCTCTTTCTGAGGTGGGTCGCCAACGCGAGCCGCCACCTTCGTGGAAGACGGCATCGACACCCTTATATTCCGGGACGGTCTCATGTGGGTCCACACAGTCCACTACACGCTGCAGCACAAGGACGGAACACGCGGAGGTTGTTGAGCGCAAGCCGCCAGTGCACAGGGGCACCTGCGGCTCGCGCGAATTCAACCTCCCGTTCAGCGAGGGCAAGCCAATCGCCGAGACCGTGTCACCTTTGCCTGGCGCGAAGCAGGGGCTTAGGGGAAGATCGTCGGCACGAGGCCGCCGTCAACGCTCAGCGCGGCTCCCGTCGTCCCGGACGCCTGGTCGGACGCCAGGTAGGCGATGAGGCTGGCGACCTCGGCGGGGCGGATCAGCCGGCTCAGCAGGGAGCCCGCAGCGCGGCCGCCGGCCACGAACCGCTGTTCCTGCTCGTCGCGGCCGAGGCCGGGGTAGAGGTCGTCCCACATGGACAGCACGCCGTCACTCATCGTGGGCCCGGGCAGGACGGCGTTGATGGTGACGCCGGTGCCGGCGACCTCCTGGGCCATGCCGCGTGACACGGCCAACTGTGCGGTCTTGGTCATGCCGTAGTGGACCATGTTGATCGGTGTCTGGATCGCGGCTTCGCTGCTGACGAAAATCACCCGGCCCCATCCCCTGAGGGCCATCCGGGGGGCGTAGTGGCGAGACAGCCGCACTCCCGAAAGGACGTTGACCTCGTAGAACCGCAGCCATTCCGCGTCTGGTATCTCGAATACAGGCTGGGCAGTGAAGATCCCGACGTTGTTGACGAGAATGTCGACGTCGGGCAGCGCGCGGATCAGAGCCGCCGCTCCGTCGGCGGTGCCGACATCGGCGGCGATGGCCCGCCCGCCGAGCTTGCGTGCCACCTCCTCGGACCGCACGGCGTCCCGGCCATTGATGACGACCTCGGCCCCGGCTTCCGCGAGAGCCCGCGCGCAGGCTTCGCCGATCCCCGCGGTTGACCCGGTGACGAGCGCGACCTTTCCGCTCAGGTCGATGTTCAGCAAGAGGTCCCCTCCTTTCGTTCTAGGTGGCAGCAAGTGCCGTCGGCACCCTGAGAGAGCATCTGCGCGGCCGCGCGGTCAGTCGCGGAGCAGCGCGGCCTCGGCGACCGGGCCGGCCGGGGCCACCGACCGGGTGAACTTGGCCAGCGCGTAGTAGATGACCGCGGCCAGGATGCCGCCGACGAAGTAGGCGATGTCGCCGCCGTGCAGCGGCCCGGACGCGACCGCCCCGACGTACACCGACGAGTCCATGAACGGCACCGACAGGCCGAAGCCGGCCAGCAGCGCCACCACCGCCTGCCAGCCGAGCGGCAGGCTGCGCAGCTTGACCACGGACTGAGGGTCGACCTGGCCGCGGCGCAGCCGCCAGTCGACCAGCACGATGCCGACGAACGGCGCGACCCAGTAACCGATGAACAGCAGCATGTTGGACAGGTCGGTCTCGAAGTTGCCGCTGTTGAGCGCCAGGGCCAGGATGAAGCCGCCCGCGGCCACGATCACCGCGGAGACCGGGCGCGGTATGCGCAGCCCGGCCGCCTGCAGCGACAGCGCGCCGCTGTAGTCGTCGAGCGCGTCGGCGCCGATGTTGCCGAGCACGATGGCGATCATCGCGATGGCGCCGAAAACGCCCTTCCCGACGAAGACGTAGATCCCGGCGCTGCTCTCGTCGGTGATGATCGACGCAGTCGTCAGCCCGAGCATCTGCAGCCAGATGGCGGAGATCGCGTTGCCCGCGGTCATCCGCCATATGATCCCGGCCGACGGGGTGCCCGCGGGCTGGTAGCGGGTGTAGTCCGAGGAGTACGGGGCCCAGGTGAAGGTGTAGCTCATCACGATCGACAGGAAGAGGATGAAGCTGCCGACCGCCCCGGCGCCGTGGGCCTGGGCCTTGATGTCGACGCTGCCGTGCATCGCGACCTTCACCGTGATGGCGATGAAGACGAGGGCGAGGACGACCGAGACCCACTTGCCGAAGGTGTGGATGGCCTCATAGCCGATAAAGCTCAGCACCGTCTGCGCGGCGATGACGATCAGCAGCGCCCCCCAGAACGGTATGCCCACCAGGACCTGGATCGCCTCCGCGCCGAACAGGCAGTTGATGCCGTCCCAGAGGATGTTCGTGGCCCAATTCAGCACGGCCGGCAGCACAATGCTGCGGCCGAACGGCAGCCGGGCCAGCGGCAGTTGGGCCAGGCCGGTGCGGGCGCCCATCACACCGAGCACGCCGACCGGGACGCAGGCGAGCAGGTTCCCGGCCACGATCGCGATGACCGCCCAGGTGAAGTCGAGCCCGATGAAGCTCGCGGTGGCCAGGGCGCCCGCGAAGAACAACCCGGCGTTCATGTTCGGGAAGAAGAAGATGGACAGCAGCCGGGAGCTGTCACCGTAGCGCTCGCTGGCCGGCACCGGGTCAAGGCCACGGGTCTCGACCTGGAAGTCGCCGCTGCCCCGGGGGCCGGTGTCGCTGACGAACTCTTTCTGCAGCTCATGGACGATCTCGGCCATGGGGGCTCCTCATGGATGATGAGTTTAAATATCGCATAGAAAGCTTGATTGGTCTTAAGATGCCGAGAGCTTGTTGCCGGGAGGTTGCCGGGCCGTAAGGACTAGCGATGGACTGAGCGGCCCGAGTTGCGGGATGGCCGCGAGGGCCCGATCTCGATCAGGAACTCGGGCCTGGTCAGGGCCTGGACGACCAGCGGCGTGTTGGGCGGGTAGTCGCCGTACGGGAAGTGCCTGGGCCCCGGTCGGGTGCGGATCTCGTAGAACGGCTCGACCGTGTCGGTATCGACCAGGTAGGTGGTGAACTTCATGACCGCCCGCATGTCCGCCCCCGCTGCCCGCAGCACGGTCGCCATGTTCTCCATGACGAGCGCGAACTGGTCCTCTAACAAGCCGTGCACGCTGACGCCTTCCGGGTCGACCGACAGCTGGTCGGCGATCGCCATCAGCCGGTCGCCGGCGGTGCCACGTAGGCGGTCGAGTACAGGCCGAGCGGAGCGCCCAGGCCCGGGCCGTCGAGCGGCAGCGGGTAGGTCACGGTCACTGGGCACCGCCTTCGGTCAGCACCGCCGCGAGCTCGGGCAGGTGACCACCTTGGGGGTCTCGGAGTTGCGGACCACCACGCACAGGCAGGGGCCGTCGCCTGGGTTGGTCTCGCGGTGCACCAGGCCGCCGGGGATGGCGGCGATGTCGCCGGGGCCCGCGGTGAACACCTCCTCGCCGCCGTCCGGCAGCCCCCGCATCACCGAGTCCGACCTGGCCCGCGCCCGTGAGCTGCACGACCGCGTGGCGGCCACCACCGAGCCCGCAGAGTGGGTTGCGCTGAACCGCGAGTTCCACCACGTGCTGACCGCGCCCGCGGGTCGGCCGCACCTGCTGGGCGTGATCGGCCGGATGCCCGACACCTCTGTCCGTCCTCTACGTCGGCGTGTCCATCGGCACTGCGGCCGGGCCCGGCACCGCGGCGACACCGACCACGCCGAGCTGCTCGCGGCCTACGCCGGGCGGGATGTCGAGCGGGCGGTCGCGGTGAGCATCAAGCACATCGACGAGACCCAG
>Ga0310811_10008807_pt1 | contig 12993 bp, 12 predicted proteins | sample YCmetagenome_FD_207642 | JGI IMG/M metagenome (GOLD analysis project Ga0310811, IMG submission 207642) | Soil microbial communities from experimental microcosm in Duke University, North Carolina, United States - YC | ecosystem: Engineered > Artificial ecosystem > Soil microcosm > Unclassified ...
TTCCGTCGGTGATGCCGGGCTTGGGAAATTCGACCAGGACCTTGCCATTCGAGAGCTTGCCGGCCGCCACGTCTACGTCGAACGCGCGGATATGACATGCATTGTCCGGACTGTCCGTGAAGCCGGTGTCGATGACGTAAAGCTTCTTCTCGTCGGGAGAGAAGGAAATCCCGTTGGGCTCGACGAAGTCGTCGGCGACGACCTTGATGTCTCCCGATTTGGGATCGACGTGGTAGACGTTGTGCTTTTCCTGTTCGGGTTGGGCCTTGACGCCCTCGTAATAGCCGCCGATGCCGTAAACCGGATCAGTGAACCAGATCGAGCCGTCGGAGGCGACGACCACGTCGTTCGGCGAGTTCAGTTTCTTTCCGTTATATTTGTCGGCGATGATCGTGATCGATCCGTCGAGCTCGGTTCTGGTGACCCGTCGTCCGCTGTGCTCGCAGGTGAGCAGGCGTCCTTCGCGGTCGATCGTATTGCCGTTCGAATTCATCGACGGCTGGCGGTAGACGCTGAGGTGACCATCGTCCTCCGAGAAGCGCATGATGCGATTGTTGGGAATGTCGGAGAAGAGCACGTAGCGGCCGGCCGGGAAATAAACCGGGCCCTCGGCCCAGCGCGTTCCCGTTGCGACCCGCTCGACCGCCATTGTTCCGGCGAAACCGGGGAAGCCGGCAGGCCCGAACGTAGGTTTGCTCGACTTCTTGCCGGCCTCGAGGTGGGCATCCGGATAGCGGCTGCCCGACAGCGGGCCCAAGGGCAGGGGATCGGTATTTCTCGTCGGAGCGCCGGTTTGACCGAGCGGAGCCTCGGTTTCCGCGGCCGCTGCGCTCGTTGTTATGGCGGTCGCAGCCAGGGCCGCCGCGCCCTTGATCAATTTGCGGCGGTCGAACGGCTTGTCGAGATGATCAGGAAAGGTCAGTGGAGTTGTCATGGATTCCTCCCTTGATTTTTGTTGGGAGCAAACTCCTATAACGGCAATCCGGCATATTGCGGGCGGATTGCGCAGAACAACCTCTGATAGCGCGAAAAGCCGCGCCGATTTTCGCCGGCGCGAGGAACTAGATCGCGTCCCAGCTAAAAATATCGGCGGAACGGTCCAGCTTGTAGAACGACGGCTTCAGCGCCGGCATGGCGTGTTCCGCGATGGTCTGCGGCGTCCAGCCTTCGCTGCGTTGCACCGAGCGCAACGGGCGGTTCTGGCTGAACAGGAAAATCTCGTTCATGCGCACGCCAAAGATCTGCCCCGTGACGTCCTTGGCGGCGTCGCTGAGCAGATAGGACGCGACGGGAGCGATCTTCTCCGGTCCCATCTGCTTGATCTTCTCGACGCGCGCCTTTTCGGCGTCGGTTTCCGTCGGGATGGTTCCGATCAGCCGGCTCCAGGCAAAGGGCGAGATGCAGTTCGAGCGCACGTTGAAGCGGTTCATGTCGAGCGCGATCGATTTCGACAGGCCGACGATGCCGAGCTTCGCCGCGGCGTAATTGGCCTGGCCGAAATTGCCGACGAGGCCGGATGTCGAGGTGAAGTGCACGAAGGAGCCGCTCTCCTGCTCGCGGAATAGCCGCGCGGCGGCGTGCGAGACGTAGAACGAGCCCATCAGGTGCACCTTGATGACGGCCTCGAAGGCTTCGACGCTCATGCGATGGAAAATCATGTCGCGCAGGATGCCGGCGTTGTTGACGACGCCGTCGAGCTTACCGAAATGATCGGTCGCCGCCTTGACGATGCGGCTCGCAGGGATCGCTTCCGCCACCGTCTCGAAATTGGCGACCACCGTGCCGCCGCGCTTTTTGATCTCTTCGACTACTTCCTCGGCCGGTGCGGCGCTATTGCCCGAACCATCCGCCGCGCCGCCGGGATCATTCACCACGACCTTGGCGCCCTCGGCGGCGCAGAGCAGCGCGATCTCGCGCCCGATGCCGCGGCCCGCACCGGTGACGATGATGGATTTGCCTTCGAGTGATTTGGCCAAGAGTGCCTCCTGTTCTCCGTTGTCATTCCGGGATGGTCCGAAGGACCAGACCTCAGATGCGCAATTGCGCATCGGGGAATCTCGAGATTCCGGGTTCGCGCTCGCGCGCCCCGGAATGACGAGGGTTGTTGTTACTTCTCGTTCGTAAAGATGATGGTGCCGCTTGCCGCGAACATGCCGCCGACGCCGTGGCACACTGAAATCTTCGCATTTGGCACCTGCGCCGGCGCGATGCCGCGCATTTGCCGCACGCTCTCCTGCAGCGCGTACATGCCGTACATGCCCGAATGCATGTAGGAGAGGCCGCCGCCATTGGTGTTGAGCGGCAGCTTGCCGCCCGGCCGGGTATGCCCGGCAGCGATGAATTTTCCGGTCTCCTCATGCGGCATGAAGCCGAGATCGCCGAGCCCGAACAGCGGCAGATGCGCGAACGCATCGTAGATCATCAGGTGATCGACGTCCTTATGCGTGATGCCCGCTTCCCTGAAGGCGAGGGGGCCTGCGACCTTGAAGGCGCGCGAGGAGTCGAAGGTTTCCATCTGGCTCACCATCGGCGTTTCCACGCTCTCGCCGGTGCCGAGGATGTAGACCGGCTTCCTCGGAAAGTCCTTGGCGCGGTCGGCGGAGGTGAGGATCAGCGCGCCGCCGCCATCGGTGACGAGGCAGCATTGCAGCAGCCGGAACGGATAGGCGATCATCCGTGAATTGAGCACGTCGGCGACCGTGATCGGATCCTTCATGGTCGCGCGCGGATTCTTCGCCGCCCATTCGCGCTGGACCACCGCGACCATGGCGATCTCCTCATGGGTGATGCCATGGGTTTTCATGTAGCGCAGCACGGGAATCGGAAACATGCTCGGCGGCCCGTACACGCCGTAGGGCGCCTCGAACTGGCCGTTGAGGCTGTCGGGGGCCGTGAAGCGCGGCTGCTTGCCGATCATCGACTTGCCGCTCTCGGCATGCGTGATGAGCACGGTCTTGCAGAGACCGGCCTCGATCGCGGCTGCGGCATGGCGGACATGCAGCATGAAGGAGCAGCCTCCGACGGAGGTGCCGTCGACCCAGGTCGGCGTGATGCCGAGATAATGCGCGATCTGCTGCGGCGTTTCGACCGCGGTGGCAAAGCCGTCGATGTCGGACAATTTCAGCCCGGCATCGGCGATTGCGTTCAGCGCCGCATCCGCATGGAGCTGGATCTGCGACATGTTGGGGATGACGCCGAGCTCGGTGGTCTCGGCCGCGCCGACGACGGCAACCTGATTCCTGCGCATGGCCTTACCCCTTTGCCGGACGGAACAGAGGAAGGGTGATCTTGTCGTCGAGCTTTTCGAATTTCACCTCGACCTTCATGTCCAGCTCGAGCGCTTCCGGCGTCTGCGGACAATCGACGATATTGGTCATCATCCGCGGACCCTCGTCGAGCTCGACGACGGCAATGGAGTAGGGTGGGGTGAAGCCGGGCGCGGCAGGGCGATGATTAATGACGTAGCTGTAGAGCTTGCCCTTGCCGCTTGCCTTGAAGACAGAGACCTTGCGCGAGGCGCAGGAGGGGCAGAAAGGCCGCGGCGGAAAATAGACATGCGCGCATGCGTCGCAGCGTTGCAGGCGCAGCTCGCCGGCCGCTGTGCCATCCCAGAAATGCTGGGTCTCGGGTGTCGGTTTGGGTTTCGCGCGGGCGGGCTCGGCCATATCGTTTCTTTCCTCCCGATCTTCCTGAAATCTTTGATGCGACATTTGCCCGCTGGCCGTCAACGGTCGATCCTCGCGCAGCGCATGCCGCTTATTCCGTCACCCGCACAATGGATGAGGCTGGACCGCTTGTGTCGCCCGGATGGCCCGCGTAGAAGGACCCCGGAGCGCTCAAGAAATTCGGAGGAATTCGATGTTTAAAGTGGTAGGCGCGGCACTGGCCGCAAGCCTCGTAATGGCGACGCAGGCGTTTGCCGCGGACGCGCCGTCGGAGATCAAGATCGGCACGCTTTACGCGTCATCCGGCCGCTTCGCTTCGATCTCCATGCCGGTCTATAGCTCGCTGAAATTGTGGGTCGAGCAGAAGAACGCCGATGGTGGCGTCTATGTGAAGGCCTTCGACAAGAAGATCCCGATCAAGCTCGTCTCCTATGACGACCAGAGCAACACCGCGACGGCGTCCACCCTTTATAACCAGCTCATCACGCAGGATAAGGTTGACCTCCTGGTTGCCGATTCCGGCTCGGTGCTGACGGCCCCGGCCGTTGCGATCGCGCGCGACCACAAGATGTTTCTGTTCGACCAGACCGGCACCGGCGCCAGCTTCTTCTCCAAGGACAATCCCTACATCGCGCTGATGGCGGACCCCGTCTCGACCATCTGGCCGAAGCCGGTCGCCGATTTCATCACCCATGATGGCCCGGGCCTCGGCATCAAGAAGGTCGCGATCCTCTATTCGACCAACGAGTTCACGGGCACGCAGGCCAACGCCTTCCGCAAGTTCGTGAAGGATTCCGGTGCGCCGATCGAGATCGTCTACGACCAGGGCATCCCGACCGAGACCTCGAACTACAACGTCATCATCAACAACATCAACAACACCAATCCGGACGCGGTGATCCATTTCGGCTACGCGCCGAACGACATCGCTTTCCTGCGCAACGTCCAGGACGTCGGCATCAAGTTCAAGATGTTGTTCTCGATCTATGCCGGCCTCGAGACCGAGCTTCTGGAAAAGAACGTCGGCGCCAAGGGGCTGGAGCACATCTGGACCTATGTGCCGCCGTCGGAGCTGGATTATCCCGTCAATTTCGGGATGAACATGAAGGATTTCCGCGCCGCCTGGGAAAAGAAATACAACGACGGCAAGATGGAGTTCGGCTTCAACGCAGTTGCCGGCTACACCACCGCGCTTGTGCTCGAGAAGACGCTGTCGGTGGCGACCAGCCTCGACCAGATGGAGCTGCGCCGCGCGGTGTTCTCGCTCAACGGCCAGCTCAAGACGCTGGACGGCACCTTCGCGCTGGATGATATGGGCGGCCAGATCGGCGAACTGACGCCGCTCGGCCAGCTCGCGGTCGACGAGCACGACCACATCAAGTTCATCTCGATCTATCCGCACGAGACCGCTACCGGCAAGCCGGTCTATCCAGCGCCGTAATGCTGATGTCGGGGGCTAACGCGATTACCGGCGGCGGGCGCAAGTCATGACCTACGCGCTCGTCGCCGGCGTGCTGTTCGGGCTTTATTTCAGCCTGGTCGGCATCGGACTCAATCTCGTCTTCGGCGTCATGCGCATCGTCAACCTTGCGCATGGCGACATGCTGATGCTCGGCGCGTTCATCGCCGTCGGCGTGGTCGGCATGTTCGGCATCGATCCGCTATTCGCGGTACCGCTCGCCTTCGTCATCTTCGTCCTCGCGGGCTTTCTGCTTTACTGGATATTGGTGCCGCGGCTGCAGGGCTCGGCCAATCCGGAGATGCTGTCGATCATCCTGTTCTTCGGCCTGTCGCAGGTGATCGAGGCCATCACCACGATCTTTGCCGGCACTAGCGAGCGCTCGATCCAGAGCCGGCTGCTCGGCACGGTTTTCACGACCATCAAGGTCAAATGGTTCGGCGGCAAGGCCGGCGGGGCGGGGCCGATCCAGATTTTGGGTCAGGGTTTTCCGGCGCCTTGGGTGATCGCGGCGGCAACCAGCCTGGTCGCGATCGGGCTGGTTTACCTCTATCTCTATCGCACCCGTCTCGGCACGCTGACGCGCGCGGTGATGTCGCGCCGCGATGAGGCGCTTGCCACCGGCATCGATGTCGACCGTGTTTCAGCAGCGGCCTTCGGCATCGGCCTTGGTCTTGCGGCTATCGCCGGTGTGTTCGCGCCCTTCATGTTCGGCTCGGTGACGCCGGCCTTCGGCGCGGATGCGACCGTCACGTCCTTTGCGATCGTCGTGCTGGGTTCACTCGGCAACCCCTTGGGCACCGCGCTTGGCGGCGTCGTCTATGGCGTCTGCTACATGCTGGTGCAGACCTATCTCTCCTCCTGGGCCGACCTCTTGCCTTACGTGCTCGTGATCCTGATCCTGTTGTTGCGTCCGAGCGGCTTGCTCGGAAGGCGGGTGCGCGTTGCCTGATGCGTTGAAGCATACGCTGTTCGTGCTGGTGCCGCTCGTCGTCGTGTTTGCGGTGGCGCCCGGCGTCTATCAAAACCATTTGCTGCTGTTCAACTTCGTGATCTTCCTGATCCTCGCCCAGGGCGTGAACATCATCTATGGTTTCACCGGCTATCTGCCGTTCGGCTATGTCGGCTTCTTCGGCGCCGGCGCCTATGGCTTTGCCGTCGTGGTGATGCATCTGCATACGCCCGCCATCGCCGCGGTGCTAGTCGGCGGCCTCGTCGGCGTCGCGCTGGGGCTGTTGCTGACGCCATTGCTGCGGCTATCAGGCGCCTATTTCGCCATCGCCAATCTCGCGGCCGCGCTTGCCGTGCTGCATCTCGTCGCCAATCCGGCACTGGAAGGCATCACCAAGGGGCCGTACGGCGTTTCCCTGACCGGCATCTTCAATCCGACCGATGCCTATTATGCGGCGCTGGTCGTGCTGGCGCTGACGGTCGGCGGCGTGGTCTATTTGAAAAACTCCGCCTTCGGTCTCGCGTTGCAGGCCGTGCGTGAGGACGCGGTCTCGGCCTCGATGGCCGGCGTCAACGTCGTCAAGATGCGCGTGATCGCCTGGCTCGCGTCCGCGCTGGTCGCGGGTCTCGCCGGCGGCATCTATGCCTGGTATGTCTCGGTGTTCTATCCCGACAACGTCTTCTCCGGCGACTTCTCGATCTTCGCCATTGTGTTCGCCCTGTTTGGCGGCGTCGCCACCATTACCGGCCCGATCCTTGGCGTGCTGATCCTCTATGGCATCTACAATCTGATCGGCTTCACCACGCCGCAATATTTCCAGCTCATCTATGGCCTCCTGATCATGGGGCTGGTGCTGTTCCTGCCCGCAGGGCTGGTATCGCTGGCAACGCGCAGGGGGTGGCATGTCCCCTGACACCAAGCCCATTCTCAATGTCACCAAGCTGGTGAAGCGCTTCGGCGGCTTTTACGCGCTCGATGGCCTGAGCTTCCATGTCGTGCCCGGCGAGATTTTGGGGCTGGTCGGGCCGAACGGCTCCGGCAAGACCACCGCGATCAACGTGATCTCGGGCCTGTACGCGCCCGATGGCGGCGAGGTCGTCTTCGACGGCGCCCCGATCGGCGGCGTCGCCTCGCACAAACTCGTTCATGGCGGCATCAACCGCACCTTCCAGGTGCCAAAGCCGTTCCTGTCGCTGACCGTGCGCCAGAACATCCAGGTCGCGCTGTCCTATGGCTATGCCCAGGTCACGCCGCCGACCATTGACGAGCTGCTCGACGAATACCGCCTGCGCGAGGTCGCGGACCGGCCCGCCGCCGATCTCAACAGCGCGCAACAGAAGATGCTTGATCTCACCCGCGCGCTGGCCACGCGGCCGCGCCTGCTCTTGCTCGACGAGCTCGCCGCCGGCCTCAACCCGGCCGAGCTCGACTGGATCGCCGGACGGATCAAGGCGCTAGCGGCCACGGGCATGGCGATCATCGTGGTCGAGCATCTCATGGGCTTCATCGAGCAGATCACCGACCGGGTCATCGTGCTCAATGCCGGCAAGGAAATCTTCGAGGGCACGCTTGCCGCCGCGGTGCGCGAACCCCAGGTGATCGAGGTGTTTCTGGGAGGCGAGCATGCCGCCTGATGCTGCACTGCTTCTGAACGCCAAGGCAGTCGATGCCGGCTACGGCACCATGCAGGTGCTGTGGGGCGTCGATCTCGACGTGCGCCCGGGCGAAACCGTGCTTCTGTTAGGGGCCAACGGCGCCGGCAAGACCACCTTCCTGAAATCCCTGGTCGGTCTGATCGACGCCCGCCGCGGTCATATCAGCCTTGGCGGCGAGGACATCACGCGGATGCGCTCGGCCGAGCGCATGAAGCGCGGCATGACCTATATGTCGGAACTTGCCGTGTTTCCCGACCTCTCGATCGAGGAGAACATCCGCGTCGGCGCGCAGGCGTTGGGGCACGCCAATCCCGGCGCGCGGGTCGACGAGCTCTACGGCCTGTTCCCGGTGCTGCGCGACAAGCGCCGCGATCCCGCCTCCAGCCTGTCGGGCGGGCAGCGCAAAATGCTCGGTATTGCCAAGGCCTTGTCCGCGGAACCGAAGCTTCTGGTGATGGATGAGCCCTCCGCCGGGCTGTCGCCGCTGTTCGTGACGGAAGTCATCCGCGTGCTCTCCAGCCTGCAGGGGAAGGGGCTCGCGCTCTTGATTGCCGAGCAAAATATCGCTTTCCTTCAGGTCGCAACGCGCGTGTTCGTGCTGGAAGGCGGGCGCATCCGTTTCTCCGGCACGGTTGCCGAGATGAGCGGCAATGAAGGGCTGCACCGCGCCTATTTCGGGCTGAAGTGATGCGGACGATCAGAATCGGATCTGGCGCAGGCTATTCGGGCGACCGCATCGAGCCCGCGGTCGAGCTCGCCGACAAGGGCGATATCGACTATCTCGTGTTCGAGTGCCTGGGCGAGCGCACCGTGGCGCTGGCGCAGCAGGCGCGGATGAAGAATCCGGAAGCCGGGTACGATCCGTTGCTCGAAGAGCGCATGCGAGCGGTGCTGCCGCTCTGCGCCGCCAAGGGTATCAAGATCGTCACCAACATGGGCGCGGCCAATCCGGAGGCCGCGGCAAGGAAGACGGCCGACATTGCGCGTTCGCTCGGGCTGTCAAAGCTGAAAATCGCCGCGGTCGTCGGCGACGATGTGCTCGATGCCTGCAAATCCAATGATCTTCCGATCATGGAATTCGACGGCACGATCAAGCAACTCGGCAACAAGCTGCTCTCGGCCAACGCTTATCTCGGCGCCGAGCCGATGGCAGAGGCGCTGAGTGCCGGCGCCGATGTGGTCATCACCGGCCGCGCCTCCGATCCCGCACTGTTCCTCGCGCCCATGATCCACGCCTTCGGCTGGGCGATGGACGACTGGAATCTGCTGGGGCAGGGCACGGTTGCCGGGCACTTGCTCGAATGTGCCGGCCAGATCACCGGCGGCTATTTCGCCGACCCCGGATATAAAGACATCCCTGACCTGGCGCGGCTCGGTTTTCCCATTGGCGAAGTCGGCGAGGATGGCTCGCTCGTCGTCACCAAAGTACCGGGCTCCGGCGGCGCGGTGACGGCGCAGACCTGCAAGGAGCAGTTGCTCTACGAGGTCCATGATCCCCAGAAGTATTTCCAGCCGGACGTGGTCGCGGACTTCTCGCAAGTCTCGGTCGAGGAGATCGCGCCCGATCGCGTGCGCGTCTCTGGCGGCCGTGGCACCAGGCGCACCGATACGCTGAAGGTTTCGGTCGGCTATGTCGATAGTTTCATCGGCGAGGGCCAGATTTCCTACGCCGGCCCCGGCGCACTCGCGCGCGGCAGGCTGGCGCTCGATATCGTCCGTGAGCGGCTGAAGCTGACGGGCGTCTCCACCAATGAATTACGCCTCGACCTGATCGGCATGGACTCGCTGCACGGAGCGCAAGTCTCCGCGCGTGGCAACGAGCCCTATGAAGTGCGCGTGCGCGTCACCGGCCGCACCGAAAATCTGCGCGAGGCGGTGCGCATCGGCAACGAGGTCGAGACGCTCTATACCAACGGCCCGGCCGGCGGCGGTGGCGCCTGGAAATCCGCGCGCGATGTGGTCGCCGTTGCCTCCGTGCTGCTGCCGCGCGAGCTGGCGAAGCCGCATGTGCGCTTTGTCGAGGCCTAAGCGATGAAGCTCCGCGAGATCGCCCATTCCCGCACCGGCGACAAGGGCAACACATCCAACATCTCGGTCATTGCCTATGACCCGAAGCATTTTCCCCTGCTGAAACAACAAGTGACCGCCGAGCGCGTCAAAGCGCATTTCGCCGGCGTTGTCGAAGGCGAGGTGGTGCGTTATGAATTACCGAACATCGCTGCGCTGAACTTCGTGATGGACCAGACGCTCGGCGGCGGCGTGACGCGTTCGCTTGCGCTCGATGCGCACGGCAAGTCGCTGAGCTCCGCGCTGCTCGACCTCGAAATCGTCCCGCCCCGGGACAATTAACCACGACAAATAATCAGGCAGAACAACATGCCGAACCCGACCCTTGCCGCACTTGCCGATGATCTCGAAGCCGGTCGCACCACCGCCCGTAAGCTCGTCGAGGAATGCATCGAGCGGATCGCGGATCCTGCCGGCGAAGGGCAGCGCGTCTTCATCCATGTCGACAAGGACGCCGCGCTCGAGGCAGCGGATGCGATGGACCACCTCCGCCGCGCCCACGCGGCACCGACGCGCTTTGCCGGCATTCCCGTGTCGATCAAGGATCTCTTCGACATCAAGGGGCAGGTGACCCGCGCCGGCTCCCGCGCGCTGGAAGACTCAGCCCCGGCGGAAAAGGACGCGAGTGCGGTGGCGCGGTGGCGGCGCGCCGGCTTCGTGGTGATCGGCCGCACCAACATGACCGAGTTCGCCTATTCCGGCATCGGCATCAATCCGCATTACGGTACGCCGAAAAGCGCCTGGCAGCGCAGCGTCGGTCACGTCCCCGGCGGCTCGTCCTCCGGCGCGGCGGTATCGATCGCCGACCGCATGGCTTATGGTGCGCTCGGTACCGACACCGGCGGCTCCTGCCGCATTCCGGCTGCCTATAACGGCATCGTCGGCTACAAACCGACCCAGCGCCGCGTTCCGCTCGACGGCGGCGTGCCGCTCTCATTCTCGCTCGACAGCTTTGGGCCGCTTGCCAATTCCGTGCAGTGCTGCGCGACGTTGGACGCGGTCCTGGCCGACGAGCCGTTGCCGGTGATCCAGCGGCGACCGATCAAGGGCATGCGGCTTGCCGTGCCGACCACGATCGTGCTCGATGATCTGGATGACGCCGTTGCGAAGACGTTCGAGCGCTCGCTCGCCACGCTGTCGCGCGCGGGCGCGCAGGTCGAGCATATCGAGGTGCCGGAATTCCTGGACATCGGGGTGATGAACGCCAAGGGCGGTTTTTCGGCGGCGGAGAGCTATGCCTGGCATCGCTATCTCCTGACCAGCAAGGGCGATGACTACGATCCGCGCGTTTCCGCACGCATCCTGCGCGGGGAGGCCATCACCGCGTCGGAATATATCGACCTGATCAATGCGCGGCGCTCGCTGATCGCGCGCATCGCGGTGCGGCTTGCGCCCTATGACGCGCTGGTGCTGCCGACCACGGCAAACACGCCGCCGAAGATCGCCGATCTCGCCGACGACAAGGCGTTCACGGTTGCGAATTTGCGCAGCCTGCGCAACTGCACCCTGATCAACATGATCGATGGCTGCGCGATCTCGCTGCCGGCGCATCGCGAGGGCGAGGTGCCGGTCGGGCTGATGCTGGCGTCGACCGGCGGCTCCGATCGGCGTATCTTCGAGCTTGCCGCGGGCATGGAAGGAGCGATCCGTGTTTGACCTGACCTTTACCGTGATCGACCGTGAGGGCGGCTCCGTTCCGCTGACGCTGCCGATCGATCAGGCCGTGATCGCCGGTTGGACCGGCCGCGATCCGGTCGCGCGCGACAAGCACATCGCCGAGCTGGAAGCACTCGGCATCAAGCGGCCGGCCTCGACGCCGATCTATTACCGCTGCTCGGCGCGGCGGCTGACCCAGGAGGATTCCATCGAGGCCTGCGGCGAGGATTCGTCGGGCGAGGTGGAGTTCATCCTGATCGGCTGGCAGGGCCGCACCTTCGTCGGCCTCGGCTCCGATCACACCGACCGCAAGGTCGAGAGCTACAGCGTCACCGTCTCCAAGCAGATGTGCGACAAGCCGGTCGCCCCCACGCTGTGGGAGCTGGAAGACGTCATCGGCCATTGGGACAAGATGATCCTGCGCTCCTGGGCCTGCAACAGGGGCAAGCGCGAGCTGTACCAGGAGGGCACGCTGGATGCGATGCTGCCGGTCAAGGAATTGCTGACTAGGGGTTTTGAGGGCGGCAAGCTGCCGGACGGCTGCGTGATGTTCGGCGGCACCTTTGCCGCCAAAGGTGGCATCCGCCCCGCCGAGCGCTTCGAATGCGAGCTCGAGGACCCCGTGCTGAAACGCACCATCCGTCACGCGTATCACATCACGACGCTGCCGGTGCGAGGTTAGTTCATCGTCATTGCGAGGAGCGAAGCGACGAAGCAATCCATAGTTCTGCGTGTGGTGCTATGGATTGCTTCGCTTCGCTCGCAATGACGGCTAAAAATTGCCAGAAATCGGGTGGCGACGCACGGACCGAACTGCCACATTGGCTCTTATGACAGCCACAGCCAAAACCGCTATCCGCACGGTTCCATCCTCGGACATCGCCTCGCGTGTTGATGCTCTCGACTGGACGCAGGCCGAGACCGATCTCGACGCGCAGGGCTGCGCAGTCTTGAAACATTTGCTCACGCCGGACGAATGCCGCGCCATTACCGCGCTCTATCCGGACGACGCGAATTTCCGCAGCCGTGTCGTGATGGGCCGCCACGGCTTTGGCCGCGGCGAGTACAAATATTTCTCCTACCCGCTGCCCGACCTGATCGCCTCGTTGCGGCCGGTGCTCTATGCGCGGCTGCAGGGCATCGCCAACCGCTGGAATGAGTCGATGGGCATCGATATCCGCTATCCCGATCGCCACGACACGTTCCTCAAACGCTGCCATGAAGCCGGCCAAAGCCGCCCGACGCCGCTGCTGCTGCAATATGAAGCCGGTGACTACAACTGCCTGCATCAGGACCTCTACGGCGAGCATGTCTTCCCGTTGCAGGTTGCGATCCTCTTGTCCGAGCCCGGCCGCGATTTCGAGGGCGGCGAGTTCGTGCTGACCGAGCAGCGTCCGCGCATGCAGTCGCGCGCCGAGGTCGTTGCACTCAAGCAGGGCGACGCGGTGGCGTTCGCCGTACATCACCGCCCGGTGCAGGGCACGCGCGGCACCTATCGCGTCAATCTCCGTCATGGCGTAAGCCGGCTGCGATCTGGCC
>Ga0310811_10008808_pt1 | contig 12992 bp, 12 predicted proteins | sample YCmetagenome_FD_207642 | JGI IMG/M metagenome (GOLD analysis project Ga0310811, IMG submission 207642) | Soil microbial communities from experimental microcosm in Duke University, North Carolina, United States - YC | ecosystem: Engineered > Artificial ecosystem > Soil microcosm > Unclassified ...
CCTCGTCGTCTCGGTAGTGCAGGAGGGCCTCATCAGAATCTCCGACACGCCGGGTGACTTAGGGCTCATCTGGAACTCGAAACTTTCTTTACCAAAAGATCGTAGTCGCAGGTCAAAAATATGTTGCCCCCTCGCAGAGCCTTCCGTAGGCTATGCGTCATGTCCGTAGGGCTGAGCACACAAGAAGGAGGTGCCTACGGTGGAAATCTTCACGACTAACGTCGCGGCTGCCCCGCTCGGCGCCGCTTGCTTGGGTGCCCGCACGCCGTGGACAAACTCTGTTGCCGCAGGGGCGAACCATGCCCTTGGGCGGAAACTCTCCACCATCGCTGGCATCCCGGACGCGCGTCACGCCGCGTCGTGGCGTGTCCAGCCGATGAGTGTGCAGACGTCGCAGTTCGCCGCCCTGCGTGGGGCCGAACTGCTTCCGACGACCGTTCGTAAGCCGAATAACGTCCACACGACCCGTATCGACGCCGGCGGTTACGGCGCGATGGGTCCGCATCCTGAACGGGAACGACTGGCCTAAAAAGGCCAGGTACGAACCCCGACGGCCGCGGACCCGCACACAGGGTCCGCGGCCAGATGTATTTCTAGGCCCGGTCCCATCTACGAGCAGCACCCAGCAAACAACTGGTTCAGCTAGCAAATCGAGAGGGATGGCAACGATGCAGTGGCCCGACGCCTCGTTTGAGGCGGTCGCCGTAATCGATTCGAGCGTCGACAAGAACGTCGAGCAGGGTGGGATCGCAGCATTCTTCAGCCTCGCCAACATGCCGGTAGGGCGTGACCTGCCGTGCACTGAGGACCCGGAACTCTTCTTCGCCGAGGCGCCCTCGGACGTCGAGGCGGCGAAGGCCCTGTGCCAGGGCTGCCGGATCCGCGTGGCCTGCCTGGAAGGCGCGCTTGACCGCCGCGAGCCGTGGGGCGTCTGGGGCGGGGAACTGCTCCTGCGCGGCACGGTCGTTCCGCGGAAGCGGCCTCGTGGACGTCCCCGCAAGGAGGACGCCGCGCTCGCTAAGTCCGGCGAACAGGCCGCGTAAGCGGATGTGGCGGCTGACGTGGAACAACCGGCCGTTCTGAAGACCTCGACTGCACCAACCACCGCGGCGCGCCAGTCGCACCTTGACCTTGCCCCAAGGGAAGGCCAGAGGCTGAGCGCGCCGCACTCAAACATGCCTACGAAGCACCCATGAACACAAGCACACAATGCGAAGGTGTCAGCAATGTACGTTCAGCAATACATCGTCAAGGACAAACAGCAAGAGCATCTCAAGCGAGCGGAAGCAGTGCAGATGGGCCGTCAGGTCGCCCAGATGCGCAAGCTCGAGAAGCGGCGGGAGCGCGCGGAACGGCAGTTGCTCCAGGCGTGGCAGCGCGTCGAGCAGCTCAGGGAGAGCATGAGCCTCAGCTAAGGCAGAAGCTGAGGCTGAACCTGAAGGCGAAGCGTAAAGAACCCGGGATGTGCGAGGGCCATCCCGGGTTCTTTTTGTTGGGCTCGGTGGACTAGCCGCGCAACGGCGCTGCGCCGTGCCGTTGTACGCTCTCTTTTGAGATGAGCGAGACAAACATGTCGGAACTTCCGCCAGAGATCGACACCTCTAGGCCGCATTCGGCGCGGATCTACGACTACTTCCTCGGCGGGAAGAACCATTTCGCGGCGGACCGTGAGGTCGCCGAGAAGTCGCTGGCCAGCCTTCCCTCAGGGCGCATCGGAGCGCGTGAACAGCGGGCGTTCCTGGGGCGCGCGGTCAGGTACCTGGTGGCCGAGGCGGGCATCAGGCAGTTCCTCGACATCGGCACCGGGCTGCCGACAACGGACAACGTGCACGAGGTGGCGCAGGCCATCGTGCCTTCGGCCCGCGTCGTTTACGTTGACAACGACCCGCTGGTGCTCGCGCACGCGCGGGCGCTGCTCACCTCGTCGGAGGAGGGCCGCACCGCCTACATCCACGCCGACCTGCGATCGCCCGACGAGATCCTGTCCTCGCCTGTGGTCCAGGAGGTGCTCGACTTCTCGCAGCCGATCGCGCTCATGCTGGTGGGCATCCTGCACTTCCTTGTGGACAAGGACCAACCAGAGCGGATCATCGACACCCTGCTTGATGCCGTGGCGCCGGGTTCGTACCTTACGGTGTCGCATCTCAACCCGGAACATGATCCAGTGGGCGTGGCCGCCGGAATGCGCGCTTATCGTGCCGGCGGGGTCACGGTCCGGGCACGTGACTCCAGCGAACTGGCTGCGCTCGCCTTCCGCGGCCTGGAGCTAGTGCCGCCCGGCATCGTGTCGGTGTCGGAGTGGCGGCCGGAATCCCTCGCCGAGCCACGGCCTACGCCGGCCGAGGTCAGCTGCTACGGCGGCGTGGGCCGTAAGCCGTAGGGGCGTGCTGCGCCAGATCCTTGGCGGTCCTGACCACTTGATCCTGGACTGCGGGGGCGGCCACGACGGGAGGATACTTGCCTGGCTTCCCGCGCTCGGTGACGTACTGGCCGTTGATCACGGCCGGGTCGCCGGTCCATGCGAGCTCGACGCAGACCTGGGCGGCTTTGGCGGGATCGCCGCGCTGCTGGAAGAACCTCACCAGCGGGTAGACATACCTCCAGGACGGCACTACCTGCGGCGTCAGCGCCTGGGTCATCGCGGTCCACGCCATGCCGGGGTTCACGGTGGCCGCCACAAGCCCAGTGCCGGCCAGTTCGCGGCTGATAGCGAGGGTCCACGCGGCGGTCAGTAGCTTGGCTCGGGCATGAGCGCGGATGCCCACGTAGGCCCGTGTGCTCTGGATGTCGGCGAGTAGTTCGCCGGGCACTTGGCGGGCGAGCCACCCTAGGCTTGAGGTGACGTTCACGCACCGGGGTGAGCCGCTGGCTCGCAGCAGTGGCAGCACTGAGTGAGTCACTGTCACCGGGGCGAGGAAGTTCAGCGCGAGCGTGGCCTCATAGCCGTCGGCGGTGACCTCCCGCGTCGGGGAAACCCCGCCGACGTTGTTGACGAGTACGTCGAGCCGAGGTGGCAGCCCGAGGTTGGCCAGTCGTTCGCCTACGGCCGCGCCGAGTCGGCTGTTAGCCCCGACAGTCGAGTGATCGACCTGGATGAACCCCGCGCACGCGCGCCCTCCAGCAGCGGCGATGGCCTTAACCGCCTCTTCGCCCCGGTGTGGGTCTCGTCCGGTGATCAGCACGCAGGCGCCACGCGCGGCAAGTTCCCTGGCGGTATGGAAGCCGATGCCCGAGGTCGCGCCGGTGACCAGCACGATCCGGGTGCCGCCGCCTTGGCCAACTGCCTGGGTCACCGGCCAGCCCTTTCTGTCAGGCGGGGGATGAACAGTATGGCGACGTAGCAGAGCAACGCCACCCCGGTGGCCATGGCCATGGTGAACGACGCGCCGTCGGCCCCCGCGCCGGTGAACCTGGCGCCCGACAACCACGCGGTGATGACCGCAAGGAGGGCGACCACGCCGATCGCGATGGTGGCGGCCTTGCGGGCCAGGGCGGCCCGGATGACGAGGATCATCGCGGTCACTAGGAGCAACGTGCCGAGCAGCGCGTGCAGGGCAAGTCCCACCGGGCCGTCCGCCACCGCGGCGCCGAACGCGGCGAAGATTTCCTTTCCCTGATCTGACGCCGGGATCTTGGCGTACAGGTTCACCCATATACCCAGGCCGTATTCGGCGAGGAGCATAACCACGGCGGCGAATGAGTTGGGCCGCAACCCGCGGTCGGCGCGGGTGGCGGCGTGGGCGGTGGGGATAGCGCGGTCGCGGTCGCGCGTGTCGTGCTCGCTCAATGTCAGATCACTTCCGGTTCACAGTTGGTGCGCGGGTAGTGCGCTGCCGGGACGCTGATGGCTGGACCGAACGACGAGATTTATTTATACAGACAGTATGACTAAAAATAAACCTTGGCAACCGCCAGTTCGCAGGGCCGAGCCCGCCTGCAGGTAAGGTCTCAGGCGACGCTCCGTGCTACAAACGCATGTGACCGGCTGGGGAGGTGGCGTACCGCGATGAGCCCGCGCCCGTACCGGCTTGGCAAGCGCGAGGAGGCGATAGGCCAGGGTCGGCGCCGGATCCTGGATGCCGCCAGGGAACAGCTCCGCACGGCGGACGCCTACCCGGGCTTCACTGTCGACGCGGTGGCCCGTCGCGCGGATGTGGCCCGGGCCACGGTCTACTACCAGTTCGGCTCCAAGACCGGGCTGCTCGAGGCGATCTGCGATGACCTGGCAGAAGCTGGCGGGATGGCCGATCTGGCCCGCGTATTCACCAGCTCGGACCCGAACGCGGCGATCCGCGGCTTCATCACGGCGTTCGCCGGGTTCTGGGCGGCAGACCGGGTCGTAATGCGTCGGCTGCGCGCCTTGGCCGCGCTGGATCCCGACGTGGGCGCGGTCATCGCTGCCAGAGACCAGCGACGCCGTGAGGGACTCACGGTCCTGGCCGGCCGCCTGCCCACAGACGCCGGACCCGCTGCCCAGCATGCGGTGCAGGTGCTGTACGCGCTGACCAGCTTCGAGAGTTTCGATGCGCTCGCCGGGCCAGATGGTGACATCGCCGACGCCCTCCCGCTCGTCACCAGGCTCGCCGAGGCTTTCCTGGGCTCGTGAGGAAGCCCTCCCACACCGGGCCGGTCCCGTCGGATTGATACTTCGATGTCTAACTCTTAGACTTCTATTCGTTATGCGGGAACTCGGTCTGCCAAGGGCGAGTTCCCGCCAGGACGAAGAGATCGGAGAAACGGCAATGAGCCAAGAGCGCAGGTTCCGGTTCGGCGCGGTCACCGGCTTCGGCCGTACCGGGCAGGAGTGGGCTGCGGCCGCGCGGCGCATCGAGCAGCTAGGGTTCTCAACGCTGCTCTGCCCGGACGGCACCGGCACGTTCGCGCCGTTCCAGGCATTGAGTGCAGCCGCCGCGGTCTCCAGCGCCCTGCGCCTGGGGACCTATGTACTGGCGGCACCGCTGCGCACTCCCGGTGAGGTGGCGTGGGAGACCGCGAGCCTGGACGTGCTCAGCGGGGGCAGATTCGAACTCGGGCTTGGTGCGGGCCGTCCGGCCGCTGAGCACGATGCGGGCCGGCTTGGGCTGCCCTTTGGCACGCCGGCCGAGCGCGTGAGTCGCATCGAGCAGACGCTAGACGCTGTGCGCGCCCGCTATGCCGCGTCGGGCGAGAGGTCCAGGTACGACGCCGTGCGCGGCGTGCAACAGCCCCGGCCTCCGGTTCTCCTGGCCGGCACCGGACCGAGAATGCTGCACCTCGCCGCCCGGGAGGCGGACATCCTGGCCCTAGGCCTACCGCCGCAGAGCACGGAGGACGACCTGGCCGCGAAGGCCGATCAGGTCCGCGCCATCGCGGGTGACCGGTTCGACCAGCTTGAACTCAACGTCAACATCGCCCTGGTCGGCGACGAGATCCCGCCGCAGGCCGCCGCATGGCTCGGCGCGGACCCCAGCGAACTAATCCGCAACGGCTCGATCACCGTGCTTACCGGGTCCCCACGGCAGATGGCCGACTCGCTGCTACGACGGCGTGACCGCACCGCAGTGTCCTACATCTCGGTCAACGCCCAGTTCGCCGACCAGTTCGCCGCGGTGATCGAATTGCTGGCGGACGCCTGAGATGAAAGCGGTTCCGCCAAGCGCCAATGCGAACGACGCGGCGGGAGGCTCAGGAACCTGGGGCGTCGGCGCGTCCGGGAGACGTCCGCAGCGCGTCCGTTAGCAACGCGGCCAGCGCTTCGAGTTGCACGTCGGCGGACGAGTGGACCTTCTCGTCCGACCCGTCTAGCGCCCGGGCGGCGAGCCCCGCCTTGCTGTCGATCAGCTCGGCGATCCGGGTGTCGATGGTCTGCGCGGCGATGATGCGCCATGCGGTGACCGGTTCGGTCTGCCCGATGCGGTGGCTGCGATCGATGGCCTGAGTCTGCTCGGCGTTGGTCCAGGACAGCTCGGCCAGCACGATGTTCGAGGCGACCTGCAGGTTCAGGCCAACCCCGGCCGCGGTCAGCGAGCAGACGGCGACGGCGACGTCCGGGTCGTTCACGAAGGCATCGATGTTCGCCTGCCTTGCCTTGGATGTCTGGTCGCCGCGGATCGACGAGAAGCGCACCTCCTGCCGGGTGAAGGTCTCTTCGGCGGCGTCCATGACGTCGACGTGCTTGGCGAAGAAGACGACCTTGCCGCTGCTGCGGGCCAGCTGAGCCGCGTAGTCCGCGGCCAGTTCGGCCTTTGCCTGGCCGATGTGCCGCATCATGGTGAACACGTTCTCGCCGGACTGCGCCTTCGTCGCGTCCTTCAGCTCCGCCCGGGCCACGCGGCGGACCAGGTCGTAGTCGATGCCGTCGACGCCGACGTCGAGCGACTGGTTCGCGAGCGCTGTCTGGTAGCGGGCCACCATCCGGCTGGCGAGGTTCCGTTCTGCCGCCCGGATCGATCGGCCGGCCCGTCCGTCCAGCTCGACAGGGATGTCGGCGATGCGGCGGGCGGGGATGTCGGCGGCCACGTCGAGCTTGCGCCGGCGGACGATGCCGAGGTCGATCACGCACTGGCGCGCCGCGGGGTAGAAGCCCCGGTCGGCGGGCGTCAAGCCGGTGTCCTCGAGCGCGTTCGCCAGCTCGTCAAGGGGTTTGCTGTCGTCGATCCAGCCCAGGAACTGCCAGATCGCCCGGAAGTCCTCGATGTCGTTGATCAGCGGGGTGCCGGTCAGCGCCATCAGCAGGGGCCGCGCCGTGCGGGACCGGATGCGGCTGGAGAGTGTCAGGACGTGCTGCGAGCGCTGCGACGTCTTGTTCTTGATGAAGTGAGCCTCGTCCACGACCATGCCGCGGAAGCCGAAATCAGCGAGCCACCCCATGTGGCGGTCGAGTATTTCGTAGTTGAGCACGACGATGTCCGCGAAGCCGTCGGCGGTCTCGCCGTCGCCGTGCACCACGGTGGCCGGGTGGTGCGGCGTCCAGCGGGCCGCCTCGCGGGCCCAGTTGGTCTTGACGACGTTCGGCACGACGACGAGCAGCGGGTAGGCGTTCGCAGCTTCCGCGGCGAGCAGCGCCTGGGCTGTTTTGCCCAGACCCGGCTCATCGGCGAGCAGGAACGTCCGGTGGCCAGCAGCGGTCGCGGCGACCAGTTGCCCCTGATGGGGCATCAGCTCCAGGCCCGCTGGGGTGAACCGTCCCGTTGGCGCCGGGAGCGCCATGCATGCCGGGGCTCCCGCGTCGGCCCGCTCGAAGGAACTCAGCAGCGGGCTGAGCAGTTCCCAGCCGTCCAGGCGGCGGGTACGGGAGGTGCGCTGTGGAACAGCGGAGAAGTCGGGGGCGAGGAAGGGATTCGCCAGATGCCGGGAAATCACCGACTGCGGCACAACTCGCGACTCCGTGTTGGCGGGCGCGGTCGCGGTCTCTGCCGAGGCGATCTCCTCGGGCGCCGGCTCGATGCCGAGGTCCCGCATCATCTCCCGCTTGAGCGACCGGGCGGCGTCGGAGACGCCGGCGTCCTCGGCGAGCAGCGCCAGCAGCCCAGCGTCCCGGACGGCGGTCGTCGCGAGGATGGCCGCGATGCCGTCTATGCGCTTAAGCTGCTCACCCCGACGATTGCTGTTCCCTGGGGCCGCTTGGACGCGGGCACGTTCGTCCCGCAGCAGCAAGGCGACGGCCTGGAACTTCGTGCGCACGGCAGGCGTCACGCGGCCGCGCTGGACGGCCGCCTCGACCTCGCGGGCGGTTCCGGAGAGCACCGAGAGGACGTCGCTGTGGTGGTGGACCCGTCGCTGCTTCGGCGGGGCGGTACGGCGAGCGCCCCTCTGGCGCTGGCCTGTTCGAGCCAAAAACTCCTCCTATGGAATGCCGGGCACGAAGGCCGCGGCAGTATGCCACTCAGTCCCACAGACGGGGCGCGGAACGTCCTGGACAGATGAACTGTCGCTTCGGACGCCGGGCCGACTTGCGGATCTCTGCGGATCGACGCAGCCAGCCACGGCAAGCATCTCACGCGGACCCGGATTCGCCAATGGACGGGCAAGAAACCGCAACACGGAAAATGTCGTCGCCGGACGACCTGTTCGGTTCCCGCGTGCTTAGTGATGATAACGCGTGCGAGGGCGCATAATTCCCGGCCCGTTGCCGCTTGCCGCGTCCGCAACGTCATGGGCACGTGGCCGACAGAGCCATGACACAGCCCGCAGCGCGGCATTTTGGCGCGGATCGATCTAGTCACTGCGATCCTGCGGACGCAGGCTAGGCATATGGACAAGCTGCGTACCTCGCCTGCCGACGCAATCAGCGACTTGCCCGACGGTGCGTCGATCGCCGTCTCCGGCTTCGGCCCGAGTGCCGGCGCACCTTTCAGCCTGCTCGCCGCGCTGGTCGAGCGCGGCACCAGAGATCTCTGTTTTGTCGGCAACACGATTCCGCCCGGTGCCCAGACTCTGGTCGAGGCCGGACGCGTCCGGCACCTGATCGTTTCGTTCACGGCGAGAGCGGGCGGTTCGTCTCCGGCGGAGGAACTGATGCGGAGCGGCGAGGTGACATTCGAGATGGTCCCGCAGGGCACGCTAGTGGAGCGCCTCCGGGCCGCTGGCGCTGGCCTCGCGGCCGTCTACACCCCGACGGGCCTGGACACTCCGATCGCCGACGGCAAGGAGGTGCGGTACTTCGACGGCAAGCCCTACCTGCTGGAGACGGCGCTCCCCGTCGACTACGCGTTCATCGCAGGGCACCGGGCCGACCGCCTCGGCAACGTGGAGTTCCGCGGTGCCAACCAGCACTTCGGGCCTAGCTTCGCCAAGGCGGCGCGGGTGGCCATCGTGGAGGTCGACGAGGTCGTCGAACCGGGCGAGATCCCCGCGGAGCGGATCGGGCTCCCAGGCATCTTCGTCTCGCGCGTCGTCCGCAAGACCGTGGTCAACACGCTGCCCAAACACGGTCCCGCGCGCCGCGACCACGACGTTCCCCGCACCTACAACGGCAAGCCCGCCTGGACACGCCGGCAGATGGCGGAACTGGCCGCGTCGCTCCTGCCCGAAGGCGCCTACGTCAACCTCGGCCTCGGCATACCGAGCTACCTGTCCTCGTACGCAGGTGACCGGCACCTCATCCTGCACGGCGAGAACGGGATCCTCGGCTACGGCACGATCGTTCCCGACGACCAGACGTACCCGGACGTCTTCAACGCGAGCGGATTCCCCGTCACCCCGAGCCCGGGTATCTCCTACTTCGACAGCGTGACCGCCTTCGAGATGGTGCGGGGCGGCCGGGTAGACGCGGTCGTCCTCGGCGCCTACCAGGTAGACGCCGAGGGCAGTTTCGCCAACTGGCAGACCGACGGCATGGTCGGCGGCGGCATCGGCGGCGCTATGGACCTGGTCGCGTCCGGCCGCACCGTCATGGTGATGATGGAGCACCGCGACAGCCGGGACCGGCCGAAGGTCGTGCAGCGCTGTAGCTATGCGCTCACCGGCAAGGCCTGCGTCGACATCCTGGTGACCGATCTGGCGCAGTTCCGCCGCAAGGACGGGAGGCTGGCAGTTGAGCAGGTCGCCCCTGGGTTCACGAAAGAGGAAGTGCTGGCGCTGACCGGCATCGACGCCGTGACGGGCATGCCGGCAAAGGCAGAAAACCCCTAAGGGAAAGTCGCGAGAGGAGACCCGTGTGCCATACGTCGACAGTGGCGAGGCGCGGATCTGGTACACCGAGCATGGGACAGGGTTTCCCATGCTGACGCCGCCACCGAAGCGGTCGGCCGATTCCTCCAAGACCACACTCCGAGCTAGGTCTCCCGCGAGTTGCGCCCGTCCCAGTAACGCACCAAGTTGCCGGCCCGCCCGCAGGCCGTAGCCGGTTCCTCCCGCGAGAAGCCACCGTCCGTTCTGCTGAGAATTCTCTCGTCCAGAACGGGCGGTTGTTTCCTCAGGGAGCAGCCGGTCAGGGCTGCATGCGTGCGGACTTTGTCCAGTGGCCGAACAGTTCCGGGCCTAGCCTGTCCGCGTACCGGTCGAGCGCGGCTAGCAGCGTCTCGGCGTCGTTGGCTGCTGCCGCCTGCCAGTCCCGGGTGGCGAGGGACATGAGGCCGGCGAAGAGGGTGACGATGACGCGGGGCCGGGGGTCGGTGTCCGGGTCGACGCCCTCGCGTGCAGCGAGCTTGCGAGCGAGGGCCTCACCGTGGTCCCGGAAGTCTCGGAGCGAGGCGGCGAGCAGCGTGGGCGTGGACTCAATCAGCTGGACGGCTGTCAGGTAGGCGGGCTTGCGGCCCTGGCCGCTCTCGCTGGTGATCATGATGCGCAGCGATTCCCTGAAGGCCTGCCGGAGTGCGGTCAGTGGATCCTCCTCGGGCGGCCTTGTGTCGAGCGCTTGCAGCAAGGCATCGGAGCCGGTTCGGGCGAAGGACAGCGCCAGGTCCTCTTTGCTCGCGAAGTGCCGGAAGAACGTCCGCTCGGCGACGTCGACCGCGTCCGTGATCTCCCGGACGGTGGTGTGTTCGTACCCCTTGCTCTCGAAGAGCTCTAGGGCGGCCTCGATCAGAGCGTCCCTGGTCCGCTGCTTCTTTCGCTCACGGCGAGGCGCGGACAGGTGGGGCCGGGGGCGGCCGCCGCCAGCGGTCGCTGGCCCGTCCTGGTGAGTGAGCACTTCCTGCATCCTCTCAGGATACGGCACGGGATGCTCTAAGTCACTTAATGCCTCACAGCAGGGAATGCTGAAGAGCATATGATGCATTAAAGCATACAGTGCTATATGACAGCTCTTGCCAAGTGTCATTGAATGACATACGGTAGGCGCGGCGGGGGACACCCGCTGGAACCCGAAGGGAGACAAGCCGTGAGCCAGACCCAGACCGCCGGGCACGCCAGGACGGGCGCGCCGGCCCGGCGCATGCGGGGACTGCGTGGCAATCCCGCGCTGACGCTGGTGGCGGTTGCGCTGGGAGTGATGATGGTCGGCATCGACGGCACCATCGTCGCTGTCGCCAACCCGTCCATCCAGGAGCACTTGCACGCGTCGCTGGCAGGCATTCAGTGGGTGACCAACGGCTACCTGCTGGCGCTTGCGGTGGCCTTGATCACCGTGGGAAAGATCGGCGACCGGTTCGGTCACAAGAAGGTCTTCCTCGCCGGCATCATCGGCTTCGCCGCCTCGTCGGCGGCGGTCGGCCTGTCGGGGAGCATCGGTAAGAGCATCGGCCTGGTCATCGCGTTCCGCGTGGCGCAGGGCCTGTTCGGCGCGATGCTGCAGCCGACCGCGCTGGCGCTGCTGCGCAGGAATTTCCCGCCCGAGAAGCTGAATGGCGCGATCGGTATCTGGGGCGCCGTGATCGGCGCGTCCACCGCGGCCGGGCCCATCGTCGGTGGACTGCTGGTGCAGCACATCGGCTGGGAGGCCTGCTTCTACATCAATGTCCCCGTGGCCCTGATCGCCCTGGTCGCATCCCTGCTGGTGCTCCGGGAGACCGAAGCGTCCCCGGCCGGGTCCTTCGACATCCCGGGCATCGCACTGCTGACCGGCTTCCTTTTCACCCTGGTGTGGGGCCTGATCAAGGGCTCCGACTACGGCTGGGGAAGCGGCAAGACGCTGGCGTTCTTCGGTGCCGCCGTGGCGCTGCTGGCGCTGTTCGTGCTGCGTGAGGCGAAGGCTAGTCAGCCGCTGCTGCCGCTACGGCTGTTCCGCTCGGTGCCGCTGTCAGCCGGCGTCGTGCTAGTGATGGCGCTGATGTTCGCGATGTTCGGCGCGATGTTCTTCATGACCTTCTACCTGGAGAACGTCCACGGCCTCGGCGCCGTCGCCACCGGTGTCCGGCTGCTGCCGATGACCGGCATGCTGATCGTCGCCTCGCCCATCTCCGGCAGCCTGATCTCCCGGTTCGGCCCGCGGATCCCGCTGGTCACCGGCATGCTGCTGGCGGCGGTGGCCTTGTTCGGCCTGTCCCGGCTCGGCGTCGCCTCGCCGACGACGGACACCATCGCCTGGTTCGCGCTGCTCGGCGCCGGGCTGAGCCCGGTCATGGTCGGCGCCACCGAGGTCATCGTCGGCAACGCCCCGGTGGAACTCGCCGGCGTGGCCAGCGGCCTGCAGTCCACCGCCATGCAACTGGGCGGCACCATCGGCACCGCGGTGCTCGGCGCGATCATGGCGGCGCGCGTGGACTCCCTGCTGCCCGCCCGCTGGGCCGGCGCGCACCTGCCGGCGCTGGACCCCGCGCAGCTTGCCGCGGTCAAGAGTGCGGCCTCGGTCGGGACCGCGCCCGTCAGCAGCAGCACGCCTGCCCAGGTCGCCGAGGCGATTACCAACGTCACGCACGCCACCTTCATGAGCGGCATGACCGCCTCCTTCACCGTCGCGGCCATCGTCGCCCTCGGCGGCGCCGTCATCGCCCTGCTCACCAAGCGCGGCGCCCACGCCACCGAAACCGCGGCGCTCGTCTAGGCGCGAACGGCCCTCACGGGGATGGCACGGAAACCCGTGTCATCCCCTTACGGCATGCTAAGAGGCACCATGCAACTGATCATCGGTACCTACACCGAGCAACTGCCCCACGTGCACGGCAAGGCGAGCGGCATCCTCACGGCAAGCTTCGACGAAGCCAGTGGGAGCGTCGGCCGGGTCACTACGGCCGCCACCGCACGTAACCCGTCCTACCTCGCCCTTTCCGCTACCGGGAAGAACTTGTATGCCGTCAGCGAGACTGACGACTTCGAGGGTCGGCCGGGTGGTGGGATCGCTGCCTACGCACGTGACCCCGCCACGGGCGGCCTGGCGCTGCTCAACACCGCGGCCTCGCTCGGCCCGGCGCCGTGTTATGTCGCGCTCGACCGGACGGAACGTTTTGTACTGACGGCCAATTACGGCACTGATGCCGGATCAGTCACCGTCTACCAAGTCGGCCCCGACGGCCGACTCGGAAACCTTACTGATCACGTCGAGCACAGCGGGTCTGGCCCCGTTCCCGTCCGCCAGACAAACTCGCACGCCCACATGATCGCCAGCGATCCAGTAGGCGGCGCCGTGCTGGTGA
>Ga0310811_10008809_pt1 | contig 12991 bp, 7 predicted proteins | sample YCmetagenome_FD_207642 | JGI IMG/M metagenome (GOLD analysis project Ga0310811, IMG submission 207642) | Soil microbial communities from experimental microcosm in Duke University, North Carolina, United States - YC | ecosystem: Engineered > Artificial ecosystem > Soil microcosm > Unclassified ...
GACGTTTGGGATTGTTGAGGTTATAGGTGACGCAAAGCTGAGAGCCATTGGAACGTCTGCAGAGGGAACCGTCAGAGTATTTCACATAATTTTGTGCTCCTTTTGATGAGATCTCTTCAGAGCACACTGAGAAACGATGCCCGGTACGTCTGCAAATGATGCACATTGGATCGGCCGCTTTGGAGGACTTGTTGTCCTGAAAGGACTGCACGTCCAAGTCACCCACCTTCTTAGCCTTTGGCTTGGATGGGTTATTGTAGGGTTCAAATCGGGAGGATGATGACAAGTTGTGATCTGGAAGTGTGCTATGGGATAGTTGCTCCTGCATGCGGAACATGATGTCCTGCATGGTTTCGTATTTCTTGTTCTGTAACCAACGGTTCCATTCTGCCTGGTCATGTTGGTCAGGACATAGAGTATAGTTCTGACGCGTCTTGATGTTGAACTCTATGATGGCACAAAAGTTCTTATGCACAGCGTCGTCTTTGGAAAGCGTGGTAAAATGATTAGTCCAGCATATGAGAGAATTGGAGTTGCTGATGTCCTTAATCCATGTGAGATAACATTGGTATGCCTCTTGCCAAGAGAGAGGGTCTATGTCGAGTTCATTCTTGAATTGAGAGAGATCGAGAAGATGATATGAGACCCCATTGACATTTATCTTACACCTCTTAAGCGAGTGACCTTCATGATGAAGATGTTCTGTGTTGGCATTAGTGAATGATGTGAGAGGGCAATATTGGCCAGCAAGCAAGAGGTTGTGGATGAAGCTGTGAATTCCAAAGTTGTAGGTAGAATCAAGACCGGCTCCAGATGGTGCCTCTTTCGAGGAATCGAAGAGGACTTTCAAGACAGTGGAGACATTGGGTCTGACTACACTTTTGGGTGTAAGAATGGCGGTACCTTTATTTTGTGAGTTGGGAGAGAGTTGGGCAAAGGCAGAAATCCATAGCTGTAGAGCTGTGCCTGTCGGTTGCGAAGGAACAGGGATAAGAAGTTCGTCTGCAGGAACATTGGTCTCTCCTGTGTCTCTGCACTGTTGCAACACTGCGTTATCCATGGCCCTTCTAAGATTCTCAGCGACTATCTGATCATAGGACATCTGTCCGGTTGAACCAGAAGTATTGTTGGCTGTAGAAAAATTGCCCATGGTGGAAGAGGAACTGGCCACAGGGCCTTGGACGTTGGTAATGTAAGCCATGACTGAAAGATGTCGTAATTTGCGGGGTCATCAACGTGGGGATGGACAAAAATCATTGAGCAACGTGCAAATGGGGATGAGCACAGAGAAGAAGAAAGAATGGTGAATCAGTTCTCAAGCTGAACCTTAAGAATGAGATGAGCGCGATGTGTGCTTCATTAGGATCAAAGCACGTGTCCTGGAGAATCTTCACATGGGCTCGCTTACAAAGGCCATGTTTCACATGTCAACACTCACAGGCTTGTGATCCGCTCTGAAATGGCCACCTTCCTGCACAAAAGTGAGTGCTTGAGCGATGATAAATTCAAGCTCCGTTTATCGCAGTACATTACATAATTAGTGCAAGCGCTCTTTTGTCTTGACTATGGCCTTTCATTAACCCTGCTGGACTATGGAATCTTCCCTTCAGTTCTGCACACTTCTATCTATCTCACACCAGATGCATGTTAGGTGCCAAACAGGTGCTCTCACCTTTTAGACGATCACTGCAGGAAGGCTGAAACGCGGCAAATCTGATATACAGATTACACTATGTTCTTTTGCTACAAGACATAGTGAAATTCACTTGCGGCTCTAGGCTTGACTTGTGCATCACATTATTCCTGGTTAAATGTAGTGGAGCAAACATCAATTAGTGGCACTGGTGCCTCAGCAATCTACCCATTGTTGGCCTGTGATATTGAACATACTTGGAACTTCGTAGCCACCAGTAAGCGACATAATGTCATGCTTTTGAAATGTGAAGATTCAGAAATCGATGAACAGTCTGTCAAAACTTGCCAAACAAAACGCCTCTCAGAACTCTATAGACAGTCTGAGTCATATGTACAGGCTACTGTAATTTCAACCACTGCATACGAGTCTAATGGATTTCGACTTCATTATGTGTTTTATAGCAGCGCCTAGGATTATTTGCGCTCAACTGAATTTAAGGAGTTTGATCCGAATGCAGTGAGAAAAATAGTATTAATGCATGTAAGAAAATTTGACCAATTGATTCAGGTTTATTCAGGAGCAGAAGTGGAGATGATAATACCAGGGGGTGAAACAAGTTTTGTTGCTCAAATTTCCTCAGAAGGCCTACAGTTGAGGACGAGGTGCCGGTGACCAATTATATTGACAGTTCGACTTCAGACGTGCTGGTGCGTGCCCATCTTGAGATGACCAGCCAATGGCCGAACAACGAGTTTGACACTGAACAAACTCTGTTATAGCACAGTTGCCTACCTTGTGTCACCAAGTCAGATAGGAGACCATGGAGTTCCACAATGCACGCATGCAGTGTTTGCGAAGGAGGGAAACAAGATCGGGAATAGATGGCATCTTGCCAAGCATAGAAGTGTACCACCTATGCCAGGCTTCCTGATGTACGACTTCTTGTTGACTTTGTTGTCACATGGGTTATTTAAGTTATCATTGTCCAGACCTTTGCTCGCGTCTCTAACCTAACCTTGCAGAACATCATCCCTTCTCGAAACGCGCTGGCATCATGCTTTTCCAGGTGTCCGGGATGCTTGGAAAAGTGTGATGCCACATCTGCAGACGTTATGGCAAGCGCTTTACAAAACATTCTCATACCTATTAACATTGTAATGGTTGCATGTTTGGCTACTAGTCTGTGATTTATGATCATTCTTCTACCGCAGGTCAAGAATAGCTAGTCTTGCGTTGTTTGGTTGAATGTCACGAATGCTCATCTTCCTATTTATCAAGTGATATTGCATGTGAGCTTTGCAAGTTATGTGAGCTGCAAAGTCACTTCTACCCTACAAGAACTTGGGGATGTGATATGATTCAATATAAACCTTGTATGTGACCTGTGATTTTACATTTAACGACTCATCTCTATCCTAGATTTTGTGTCACCGCAATGCAGCCTTATCATCTTCTATTTTTTGCTCATTACTTCCCGATAGAGCCCCTGCATTCTGCATTCATAAAAAGAGAAAAAGATGCTCAACATTGCATCTGATGCCAAGTGTGTTGTGCATGTTTTCTGTGTCTCAACTGCTTGAGTCACAAGGTTTGAACTTTGCAACACATTGGTAATGCAGTGTGCAACACAGTGAACTATTGTACCCAATTGTACTGCACTTTTCATAGATCTGGTGTGGCACTTCTTCAGGAAGCCATGGTTTAGTGTCTCCACAGGTGCCGCATGCAGTTCATGCACAGGTTGTCGTTGTCATATGACTGCACCTTCGTGGGCATACTCTGTTCAGCACAATATAAAACCTTTGTGCAAGGGGACCCATCCAGCATCTCACGTGTTCAAGCCACCATTGTGGCAGACCCTACTATCACCGCTCCAAATTGGGTAGTTGCTAACAATTTCGCTTCACTCAGGATTATGGCATCTGCCAATTCATCAGAGGACTGTGGCCAGTTGTGCAAATGTTCCAGGAAGAAAAAGAGAGAAACCTGGTTATTTGCATTGGTGGGCATTTTAACTTACAGTTCCCCATGACGATTATCCATGCCTACAGATGGAACCTCAAACAAGTATGGCAATAAAGTAGGTCTTCCAACATGCATGCCTTCTGATTTTCTTGACAATAAACATCCGTACTCAGAACACCAATATCATCGAACTATATAGTGAGATGGTCAAGAATGACAAACAGTTCACATACTACAACAGTGGTGTAGGAACGTATGCCAAGGGACATACACACTGGATGAAGCAGGTCTCGAGTGTCCTAGATCTGGCTTTTGCATTGTAAGTATCGTATCTTTGACCTTTCACAACTCGCAGTAATGGCAGTAAAGTAATATCAGACAAACAATTATGCACGCCTACAGATGGCTCTCAGACAAGTACCGTCCTGGTGATAAAATCTTCCTGTTCAGTAAGTTCCTTGGATGTTGCATATAGTCAACTGTACTAAAATATAAGGCCAGGATTTTCGAGAGGTGCATACCAAGTTTGTGCATTGGCAGGAATGATCCACAAAGTATTCAACAATTTTTATCTATGATCTATGATATTTCTTGTTCATTACTCATTTGATAGATGGGACTCATATTACCTGGAAACACAGAACAGATCCCCTAGTGAGTATATCTGATGATTGTTCTTGATTGACTAGCTGATTCCAGCAGTGCCTTTGATCTTTACTCTGCCATCAACAGTGGAAATAAAAAGGACAAGGAGCTTGCAGCAGGATTCAGATCAACATTCTTGAGACAAGAGGACGTAATAATACATTTCATTGGCGTATGGTGAGTATCATCCCTGAGTGTGAGCATACCAGCATAATCCATATACTTTATAGGGACACCATTTTGTCTGTTGGTATCTGGAAGGAGAAGATCTTGCCGTCCACTGATACATGCGATCACATCTGCCAATTCCGCCAGGCACTTGCACTAGATGAGCGCAGGGTGAAATTCCTACCTGAGTATGTCTATGGGGGCATGAGTGATCGATCTAAATCCAAATCGGTGCCAACTCCCGAGGACGACCATAATACCATTAAGGAGGTTTGGTGTGCTGGTAGTCATTCTGATGTGTATGTATCCCCTGTACCAGAAGGCTATCGTTTGACAACTTGTTCTAGCAGTGGCGGAAAAAGGGAGAAGAAAAGCAAGGTGCTTACATTTCAAGACATGCCTTTATTATGGATGCGTGAAGAAGCTTTCGACACAGGGCTCCTGCTCAATCCTCCCAAGGTAGCTTTTACATCCAAAGACTTGAAGACATCCCAGATTACCAACTCATTAACACTCCCGTGGTGGGCTCTCGAGATATTGCCTAACAGACATCTTTGCTACAACTTGAATAACTCCAACTAGCATATGCAATTGTGAGTGACAATGTTTGCTCTACTCTGCTCACACATTGAGGTCTTGTAGACCGCATGTTGGAAAAGGTCGCATTATTCTACCCGGGCAAAGGATCCATGCATCGGTTCTACTTCGTCCAGATTACTGCTCGAAAGCAAGTTTCTGGAGAAATCTCCGGCAATGGCCTGAGCCAATATACTTGTTGAGAGGTGATCCGTCAGAGCACCTGAGCACCCTTGCCGGTACCAGTCTAATATCACACATATCATTGTGCATTCCCCCCCCTGTCATTGCACGTCACTTACCTAGTTACAATTATTTTCCTTTCCATCTCTTTTCTCGCTACTTAAGGCGGTTAGACACCTCCGTCGCACCTCAGTCTCTTAACCATGGACTGAGGTGTGTACATTCTCTTTATATCTATCGATAGTATACTCACTAGCGTGTTCATAGGCTCATTAGGTTTGTACATCAGTATTCAGTCTCTTAACCATAGACTGAGGCTCGTTAGCTCTCACCTTCCAACAGGTTATGAGCCCTGACTAAAGGACAGCGGCATCACATTCCCTTACCAAAACATCTTGTTCTCGCTGAAACTCCCCTATCTTCAGCACTTTCCATCACACCATGTCTTCATCTGACTCTCTCCCAAAGACCGAAAAATATCCCCATGAGAAGCTCACCCTCGACGGGTCTAACTACTCCCAATGGGCCACTGGCTTTAAGATGTGGGCCGGTGGTATTGGGCTATGGTCATATGTTAATGGAGATGAAATAGAACCATCTCCACAAGCCCTGCTATCAGACCCTGACCAGAACATTATCCATAAGGAGAAGCACGACGAGCATGTGAAGGTTTACAAACAGCGTCGACTTCTTGCCCTCAGTGCCCTTTTGACAGCCATTGACGCGCAGGATTTTGTATACCTGTGCAATATTGATGACCCTCACCTCACCTGGACAGCCCTGGAGAAGAAATACCTTCCCCAGAAGACCATACAGTTCAATCAGTATCTCGACCAGCTATTCACCCTCCCGAAGGCACACAACAGCGCGTCTATTGCAGAGACATTACAAACCCTTATCATCCTGAAGGCAGACCTCGTGGCGCTATCAGTCGCGCCAACATCTACTATCCCTTCCACCTCCACAACATCTACCACTGCCACTAAGGATGAGTACAAAATCCTAGATGCTATATTTGTGCATATCCTACTTTGAGCTCTACCTGATTATTACAACCCCCTTCATCAAACTCTTGTTAACAGTGACGCTGTGCTAGATTTCAACGACATTGTGAATCGATTGAAGACCCAGGAGCTGCACTGTGCAGGCACCAGTGGTGCACCAGAGCACATTGCCATGCTCTCCGGCCACCGGGGCACTAATGCAACTCCCAAGACCAGTGATTGTGTCCCGCCAAAGGGCTTTGATGAATCAAAAGGAGACAGATGGCTAGTTGGATGGAGACCCAAGTGTGGCCACTGCCAGAAAGCCGGCCATGTCTGGGTGCAGTGCCGTGCACGACTTGCCAAGGATGACAAGAAGTCAGCACCATGTTTGTCCCCTGCTGCTGTCACCGCTAACATGGAATCTCCTGTTGGATGTTGCGCAGCCTGACAGCCTTGGTGGCGAGCAGTAGAGTTAATTTGGAACTCTGACGACGAATAAGGGAACGTCTCATGAGAAATGTCAATGGCTAGCGTAAGTGTCAAAAGATATTGGGTCGTATCATCGCGCGTTACCGTGAGGAGCGCTAGAAATTTTACTTAGTATATAACCTTGGTAGTTCACTTAGAAGCATCTCAGTCCTATGGAATAGAGACTGAGATGTGAGTCATTCGTTTTATTTCTTTCATACTCATATTTAACTCATTATTAGTCACTCGTTACAGGTACATAGTATTTACATAGAGTCCTACGGAATAGAGACTGAGATTCACTTGTTACAGCGCCCACTTGTCCTCCCCCGATCCATCATAGCCTTTATAGGTTATGAGCCCTGCTGTTGCAACAATGGAATCAACGCTCCCCAGCTCTTCATCGTCGTTATTTAATATCCCCCAGCTAGCCGAGGACAGCACAAACTGGATTACCTATAAGGAGAGGATGTTGACGGCTATTAGCGCTCAAGGTTTGATGCATTATGTTGACGGTCGCGCTGTGAAGCCCGAACCCTTCAAAATGGATGACAAAACGGGAAAATTGGTGAAGCCTGATGGCCAGCCAGCTTCGGAGGATGAGATCGAGGAACGCGACACGAAAATCGACGAGTACTGTCAAAAAGATGCTTATGTCAAACAGCACATTTTCAGTACAATCACGGACCGACTTTTATTGCGAGTCCAGAAACAGGACAGTGGCGCAAGCATCTGGAAAGAGATCTGCAGCATCCACGAGGGCAAAACTGAGCTTGTGCAAATAGATTTGCGACGATGCTTACAGGAGACCCAATGCAAAGAAGGTGGAGATATTAAGGCACATTTCGGGGACCTACTCCAACTCCGAGAATCGCTAGCAGGCATGGGGGCATCAATTGACGACAAGGATTTTTCAGCAATAATCATGGGATCCTTACCCGAGTCCTATAGGCCCCTGCTATCATCTATCAATGCCGCAGCACAAGTGTCACAGAAGCCACTCACCTCACATGAGCTGGTTAATGTCGTATCTGAAGAATACGAGCACCGGCAGTTGACCCGAGGAGCCATGAAGAAGGCTGGGAATAGCGCTTTGTCAGCAAAAACGACTAGAAGGGGTCGCACCAAGAATAGCGCAAATAGCGCAAATCAGGAAGCCGTATGCTTCAATTGCGATCGGAAAGGCCATTACAAGGCTGATTGCTGGAGACCTGGAGGTGGAAAGGAGGGCCAGAGACCACCACATCGAGGACAGAATGAAGGGAATTCCTCAAAGCAAGCTGCTAATGCAGCTGCCGAGCACGACACGAAGGATAACTATGCATTTGCATCATCAGATATGGTCAACATCGCAAAGCAAATAAAAATACCTGCCGAGTGTCATAGCGCAATTGTTGACTCGAGCGCAACCTCCCATTTTTGTCCAGACCGGTCCAAATTCATTACTTTCACCTCAATCACGCCACAGGATGTGCACACAGCTGACGGTTCAAGTATAAGTGCTATCAGACGAGGAGATGTTAAAATAGACTTACCTTTTGGGGACAAGAAGACAACCGTTACCCTCAAGGACACTCTCTTCACGCCGAAAATGGCATTTACATTGATCTCAATGACTCGGATCACCAAGGCCGGCTATGCAGTCCATTTTGAGGACAATATGTGCAAGATACTATCCCCTGCACCTAGCCGAAGCGTCATTGCCAAGATCCCTCAAGTCGAAGGCCTATACAGCATCGCAACACAAACTCAGCATCACGCCAATGCGGCAACATCAAAACTCACCATTCGTGAGCTTCATCGCGTCCTTGGACACATAGCGCAACCGGCAGTGATAGACACTGTAAAGAAAGGAATTATTGAAGGCGTTGAGCTAGACTTGAGCTCGAAACCTGAATTCTGTGATGCCTGTACACAAGCCAAGTCCACTTGTCAGCCATTTCCTAACGAGTCAAAGAACCGCACACGCACCTATGGAGAATTAATCCACACCGATGTGTGGGGCCCAGCACGAACCGAGAGCATCATGGGATCCTCCTATTACATCAGTTTCACTGATGATTATAGCCGTGAGATGAAGGTCGAGTTCCTGAAGCACAAAAGTGAAGCACTTACCGCATTCAAGCATTATGAGGCGAACCTGATGCGGCAGCACCCTGGCATCAAAATCCAGAAACTTCGATCCGATCGAGGAGGAGAATACCTAAGTGCTGATTTTGATCAGTACCTGAAGGATCAAGGCATAGTGCGTCAGCTTACCGTGCATGACTCACCACAGCAGAATGGTGTAGCGGAGTGCCTAAACCGGACACTCGTTGAACATGTGCGCACTATTTTATTGGGTCGGAATCTACCAAAGTATCTGTGGGCAGAAGCTATCAATTATATCACTTGGCTGAAGAACCGCTTACCTTCACGTGCAATCCCCGGTTTCACGCCCTATGAACTCATTCACAAGACCAAGCCTAACTTAGTGGCAGCCCACGAATTTGGCTGCAAGGTCTATGTCCACTCACTGGAAGGAGGCAAACTTGAGGCAAGGGCTGAAGAAGCTATCTTTGTTGGCGTCGACGACCAAAGCAAAGGCTACCGAATTTATTGGCCTATGAAGCGCCGAGTATCTATTGAGCGCAATGTTAGTTTTGTGCCGATGAACATGGATACAGCTGTGGACGTACTGAATGAGGGGGAGTCTGAGGCATCAAAGCAGTCAACTGACCATGATACCTCCAGCAGTAACGTTCAGCACGTCGCACCACCAGCAGAAACTCCATCAACACCACCGCGTGTAGCACAGCCACTTCCCGCACCAGTAGCACCTAGGCCGAGTCGCGTAAGACCACCAGCAGGTTTCTACAAAGCTCTCAACCAGGGGGAGAGAGCATCAGCGGCAGTCACAGATCTGCTAGAAGTGTCAGAGATGGACTTGATTGATGAAGAAAATGTCAAGACTTACCATCCTATCCATTGGGCACTAGCGGCGGCTGAACCCGAGCCCACACTCCAGCAAGCTTTGAATGGCCCAGACACTGTAGAGTGGCAGGAGGCAATAGACTATGAAATCAGTCAGCTGGAGAAACTTGGAGCATGGGAAATTGTAGATGCACCTCCACACGCAAATATCATACCGTGCCATTATGTCTTGGCAACCAAACGCGGACCAAATGGAGAAAAGCTCAAGTTGCGAGCGCGTCTAGTTGCAAATGGTCAGCGTCAGAAGGAAGGCCTGGACTACTCAGAAACCTTTGCACCCACCTCTAATATGTCAACCATACGAACCGTCCTGACAATGGCAGCTCAAAATGATTGGGAAATACATCAAGTGGATATCAAGAGTGCTTACCTAAACGCACCCCTGCGGGACGATATCTACATGCGGCCACCACCGGGATACTTGAAGCCTGGACAGGAGGGAAAGGTCTTAAAGCTTTTGCGGAGCTTGTATGGACTCAAGCAGGCTGGTTTTGAGTGGTCGGAAGAGTTGGAAAGGTTCTTCTTGGACGCGGGATTCATGAGGTCGCAGACCAATCAGGCAGTATACTACCGCCGATCAGAAGACGAGCACACAGTGATAACGGTGTCAGTCGATGACATGGCCGTAACATCAAAGCATCTGAAGCACATTCAAAAATTCAAGGATCAGTTGCACGAACGTTTTGAAATATTGGACTTGGGAGAACTCACCTGGCTGCTCGGACTCAAGATTGAGCGCGATCAAGAAGCACGCACCATCATGCTATCACAGGCTGCATACATCGATACCATCCTTGCGAGATTCCACATGGAGGACGCTAAACCCATGCAAACGCCAATGAATTCTGGAAGCATCCTAAACATAGATCAGTGTCCATCCACACACGCTGAGTGTGAAGACATGAAAGACGTACCATATCAGAAGGCCATAGGATCGCTGATGTACGCGGCTGTGAGCACGCGCCCTGACGTCGCCTTCGCAGTCTCAACGCTATCACAATTCATGTGAAATCCAGGACACGCACATTGGGAAGCTGTAAAACATGTTATACACTATCTCAAAGCAACAAAAGATGCAAAGCTTACCTTGGGATCCATGAATGCCGGACTCGAAGCATATGTCGACTCTGATTGGGCATCCCAGGCCCATCGTCACTCGATATCCGGATACATCGTCCTATTGAACAGCGGACCCGTAGCGTGGAGTGCTAGAAAGCAACCGTTAATCGCCCTATCAACGGCCGAAGCAGAATATATTGCACTTACCAGCGTGGCGCGCGAGATCCTGTATCTCCAACTCCTTATCGGAGAACTCTATGACGAGGTACACGAGCCGACACCCGTCAATTGCAATAACCAGGCGGCTATAGCGTTAGCCACCAACAACAAGTTTCAATCACGCACCAAACATATCGATCTCCGATACCATTTCGTCCATACATACGTCCGAAATGGTACCTTCGACCTCCACTACTGCCCCACGGATGAAAATATTGCCGACGCCTTCACGAAAGCACTTGCGAGGCCCTGGTTCCAGAATCTGCGAGCGAAAATGTCCCTGGATACTGCTCGAGGGGGAGTGTTGGACGTTGCGCAGCCTGACGGCCTCGGTGGCGAGTGGTAGAGTTAATTTGGAACTCTGATGACAAATAAGGGAACGTCTCATGAGAAATGTCAATGGCTAGTGTAAGTGTCAAAAGATATTGGGTCGTATCATCGCGCGTTACCGTGAGGAGCGCTAGAAATTTTACTTAGTATATAACCTTGGTAGTTCACTTAGAAGCATCTCAGTCCTACGGAATAGAGACTGAGATGTGAGTCATTCATTTTATTTCTTTCATACTCATATTTAACTCATTATTAGTCACTCGTTACAGGTACATAGTATTTACATAGAGTCCTACGGAATAGAGACTGAGATTCACTTGTTACAGCGCCCACTCGTCCTCCCCCGATCCATCATAGCCTTTATATCTCCATTGGCAGACCAAACTGACAAACCTGTCGCATCCCCACCATTCATTCTCTCGCTTAAAGACCACTCTGCCAGCATCTCATCTACCCTTAATCTGCCAGATGAAATGTTTCATGTAGGCTCAGCCGCTACTGCTCACATGGAGCCTGAAATGTCACGCTTTTCCCACTATACCAAACTGTGTGATCCTATTCGTGTGATGCTAGCTGATGAACATGTGGTTCTTGCCCCAGGGTGGGGCAAAGTGAGACTTATCCTACACTATGGTACATCACTGACAGAACAAAACTTTGAGTTCTTGCATGTCCCGGACCTGCGCTGCACCCTCATCTCTGTCTCCACTCTCACCTCTGCTTGTATCTCCTTCACCACTAGCTCTAGGGGAGGAACACCACGTTCCAATGATGGGACTGGTCCATACCTTGCAGATGTACACCCCAAGGGCAGTCTGTACCTACTTGATGCAACCTACCATGCCCAGAATGCGCCCCCTGCGCACACAATGCTATCTCAATCGTCAAGCTCACCCTCGTCACTCCACACCTGGCACAACCACCTATGTCATGCTGGCTTCTCAACCATTGTGAAAGCCATCGGGCATGTTAGTGGTATGAATGTCGACACTATGCTACTGGATGGTAAGCCAGATGACGCAGATTCAATCCACTGTGTGTCCTGCATCCTGGGCAAGCACAAATGATTGCCTTTCCCCAATGCTGCGTGCCGAGCACAGTCTACTGCCAAATTAATACACTCTGACATTTGGGGCCCAGTCAACCTCGTCTCCTCTACTGGGGATTCATACTTCGTTGTATTCACTGATGACTATACATGATACTCAGTGGTATATCTCATGTGCACTAAGTCAGACGTATTCACTCACTTCCAACACTTTGTGCCTTGGATTGAAACCCAGTCTGGAGGCCATGTTAAGTGTTTGCGCAGTGATAATGGTGGCGAGTATGTATCTAAACCATTCCTACAGTACCTCACTGACTGTGGCATTGAACACAAAACAACCATGCCCTACACTCCCCAACAGAATGGGGTGGCAGAATGCAGTCACCAGACTGTAGTCATGCATGCACTCAGCTCCCATCACCAGAGTGGCTTTCCCCATTCCTTCTGGGGCTGGGCTATCCTTAACTCAGCGCATGTCAAGAACATCCTCCCTTCCTCCTCACTCGCTGGCCGGACTCCCTTCGAACTCTTCTACAGTTGGAAACCCGACATCAGCTACCTTTGCCCCTTCAGTTGTCTTGCCTATGCACACATTCCCAAGGACACTCGCCATAAGTACGAGTACATCTCATGACGTTGCTTCCTGCTCAGCCATGTCCGACATGCTGGATACATCCTCTGGGATCCTTCTGCTCAGTGGACGGTTCGTTCCCACCATGTTCAATTTGACGAACA
>Ga0310811_10008810_pt1 | contig 12991 bp, 6 predicted proteins | sample YCmetagenome_FD_207642 | JGI IMG/M metagenome (GOLD analysis project Ga0310811, IMG submission 207642) | Soil microbial communities from experimental microcosm in Duke University, North Carolina, United States - YC | ecosystem: Engineered > Artificial ecosystem > Soil microcosm > Unclassified ...
CCCCGGTCCACACCCGGAAAACTTCTATCTTGTGCAGATAATTCACTTCTATGGAAATCATTCGAAGCATCCAAAACAGGATCTACGAGATCAGAGGCGAAAGGGTGATGCTGGACCGGGACCTCGCCGCCCTCTATGAGACTGAAACTAAGGCACTTAACCTCGCTGTAAAACGTAACATCAAACGTTTCCCCCCAGATTTCATGTTCCAGCTGACAAAAGAGGAATTCGAAGAAATAAGGTCTCAGGTCGAAGCCGTGGAAAAAGGCGGTTTAAGGTTGCAAAATGAAACCTCAAAAAAGCGGGAATCTTTGAGGTTGCAGAATGAAACCTCAAAAGACGGCAGAGGCGGCACCCGATACATGCCCTACGCCTTCACCGAACAGGGCGTCGCCATGCTCAGCGGCATCCTCAACTCCGACCGGGCCATCAATATGAACATCGCGATCATGCGCGCCTTCGTAGAAATACGAAGGATCGTACTCCAGCAGAGCGACCTGAAGGCACAACTACAGGAAATAAAAGCGCGCCTGGGCGAACACGACACCCAACTAAACCACATCTACGACGCGATGGAAAACCTCCTCGACGAAAAAGCCGCCCAACGTAAATGGGATGACCGCGAACGAATAGGGTTCAAAAGCAGATAAGTCCCCTCATCCATCGTCACCCGGCCCCCAACAACGCGTCACCCGTCCCATCGAGTATGTCAACAATTCGTTATTTCCCCCTTACGACTTTGACGGACCGAAAATGCAGTAGAATTTTGCACCCGATGAAAATCCTCCTACTCCTGGGAATAACCTTTTGTTCACTTCAAGTGCTGGGACAGACCCGCTGGTTGTCGGGCACCATAACCGACGCCACCACCCACGAACCACTGCGAAACGCCAGCATCACCAGCAAGCCGGACAACAAAGGCGTCAGGACAGATTCACTCGGAAGATTTCGCCTCCCCGTCAACCAGGGCAACCCCACTATCATAATCTCCATGATCGGCTACGCCCCAAAAACCATCAGCTCCGCTGCATATCCCGGATCGTCCTACTCCGCGGCAATCCCCGGATCATCCCCCTTCTCCGCGGCGTCCACCCTCTCCAACACTATAACCATAGAACTCACCCCCGACGCAAAACCCCTCGACGCAGTCGTAATCACCAACAAGCACGGCAAATACCGTAACAAAGACAACCCCGCCGTCGAACTCATCAGAAAAGTCATCGCCGAAAAAGAGAACAACCGGCCCGAATCCTTCGACAACATATCCTTCGAAGAATACGACAAAGTCGAGATCAGCCTCCGCGATATCGACAAAAAGAAAATGAACAAACGGCTCCTCAAGCCCTACAGTTTTCTCTTCGACCACCCCGACACCCTCGCGGGCGAAGATACTTCCCTGTTATACCCTGTCTACCTCGAAGAAAAACTCTCGAATAACTACCTGCAAAAAAAGCCAGCCCGCAGCAAACAGATCGTCATCGGCGATAAAAAGGTCGATTTCGGCGACCTCATCGACGCAAAAGGCATGAGCGACTACGTAAATACGCTCCTTGCCGACGTCGACATCTATGATAATAATGTCATGCTGTTCACCAACCAGTTCCTGAGCCCCATCTCCAACGCCGCCCCAACCTTCTACGAATTCTATCTCGGGGACACCGTAATACTCAACGGTGAAAAGCTCGTCCGCCTGAATTTTATTCCCCGCAACCCCGACGACCTTCTGTTCAGGGGGATGTTCTATATCACACTCGACGGCAAATACGCTGTAAGCAAGTTAGCGTTGACCATCAGCAAAAAAGCCAACCTGAATTTCATCCGCAACGTCCACATCACTCAGGAATTCGTAAAGACTGCCGACGGACACTACTACCGCCAAAAATCCGACGCCGCCGCCGATTTTTCCTTTAGCGCGAAGAAAAAAGGCATCCACGGCCGCAAGATCGTATCCTACAGCAAACTCGTCACCGACCAGGCAATTCCCGAAGCCATATTCAGGGACGAGACCAGCGACTCCCTAAAAACTGCCGCAGCGGAAAGACCGGACTCCTTCTGGACCGCCCGCCGTCACGAGTCCCTTACCCCCGGCGAATCCCGCGTCTACGGGAATATCGACAGCCTTAGACATCTGCGTTCGTTCATCCGTACCAAAGACCTTATCAATCTGTTCGTCGCAGGCTACAAAAGCGCCGGCCCCGAATTCGAGATAGGACCCGCGAATACTTTTTACAGTTTCAATCCGATCGAGGGACTGCGCCTCCGCCTCGGCGGGCGAACTACACCAGGTTTCAGCAAAAGGATCTGGCTCGACGGATACGGCGCCTACGGCTTTAAAGACCGCCGCTGGAAATACGACGCCGGCGTAGCGTACTCCTTTAATAAGCTGTCCGACTACGGCTATCCGCTGCACTATCTGAAGGCGTCCTTTATGCACGACGTCAAGATCCCCGGCCAGGAACTCCAGTTCGTACAGGACAACAGCTTCCTCCTGTCCTTCAACAGGGGCCGCAACGATAAATGGCTATACAACGACATCTTCCGCCTCGACTACGTCCACGAACTCCAGAACCATCTCTCGTATGGCTTCGGGTTTAAATACTGGGCACAGCAGCCAGCCGGAAGTATACAATATATACAGGTCAAAAGCTCGGGCCTGGACACCGTCAGTAATATCTCCACCTCCCAGCTGTCTGCACAGATCCGCTGGGCGCCCCACGAAAAATTCTATCAGGGTAGGGTATATCGCGTTCCCTATCCCAATAAATATCCCATTATCTCACTGCAATACATCGCGGGTGTCAAAGGGCTTTTTGGTGGAGAATATTCCTACCAGAACATCAACCTCAGCCTGTTCAAGCGCTGCTACCTGTCCACGTTCGGGTACACCGATATCAACCTGACCGGCACATACATCAGCGGGAGGCTGCCCTTTCCGCTGCTGGGCATCGTCCCGGCCAACCAGGGCTATATCTATCAGGCCAACTCCTACAACCTGATGAACTTTCTGGAATTCGTCAGCGACCACTACGCGGGCGTAGACGTCGAACACCATTTCAACGGCTTTATATTTAATAAGGTACCCTTCCTGAAACGGCTCAAGCTAAGGGAGATGCTCACCGCAAAAGTCCTGTATGGCGGACTGCGGGCCGAAAACGACCCAGCCAGGGACCCCCAGCTCGTAAAATTCCCGCTGCTCGACGGCCAGACAAGCACATTCGCCCTGGGCAACCAACCCTACATCGAGGCAGGCTTCGCCATCGGCAATATCTTCAAGTTCCTCCGCGTCGACGCCATCGAACGATTCTCCTATCTCAACCATCCGATAGTCCCCAGATATGGCCTCCGTTTCCAGCTGAAATTCGATTATTAGAAAATTTGCTAATTCGAATTTTTATTAATCCAATTTTAATGCAACCCAGATGCAAGCCCAATATTATTAATATTTCGACTTTTCTCCATCCATCGGGCCCATCGTCCCAAAAATCAGACAAATCCCTGCAATCGCTTTCATTTCCCTTGCGAAATTTTAGCAAACCCCAACTTACGGTACGGCATCTAAAAAATCGTGTAAACAATAGGTGCTAAAAACCAATATTATAAAAATAATACTAAGCTATAATGTCGCATATTTTTTGCTTGACGTAGCATTGCCGTACCCTGTTTGTTGGAAAAACTTTAGCACCACGTCTATTTTAGCGGTTGTTAACTGATTCATAATTCTTCAACCAACTGCTTGTTGTATGAAAGCAAAATTACTGCTGCATCTACGTGCACTATTGTTCTTTCAGATCCTCTTCTTTACGGCTACGGCCCAAAATCGTACCCTCACCGGTACAGTTTCATCAAAAGCAAATGGTCAATCTCTCGGCGGAGCTACCGTCTCCGTCAAGGGAACCAAAATAGCGACGACCACGGATAACTCCGGGAACTTTACCCTCAGCATCCCGGCCAACGCCAGGGCGCTTGTCGTCTCCTATATTGGCATGACCAATCAGGAAATTTCGATCCCGGCATCCGGATCGGTCTCCGTCCAGCTCGAACAGTCTACCGTGTCCAAACTGGACGAGGTCGTCGTCGTCGGCTACGGAACGCAGAAAAAGAGCGTCGTTACCGGCTCCATCTCCAGCGTGCGGGCAGCCGACCTCGAGGAGCAGCCCGTTGTCCGGGTGGAGCAGTCGCTGCAGGGCCGGACCTCCGGTCTGACCATCGCCTCGCAGTCCGGTCAGCCAGGCGCGGCCGCAACGGTCCGTCTCCGCGGCTTTACTACTTTTGGAACCGTCGGCAAGAACGACCCGCTATGGGTTATCGACGGCGTCATCGTCGACGCAGGCGGTATCGGCTACCTCAACCAGGACGACATCGAGTCCATCGAGGTACTTAAAGACGGCGCCTCGGCAGCCATCTACGGTACCCGCGCCGCCGCCGGCGTAATCCTCATCACCACCAAGAAAGGTCGGCCCGGCCAGCTCCGGATCAACTACAATGGGTGGTATGGTACACAGGAGCCGATGAAAAAGCTCAGCCTTGCCAACGCTTCACAGTACGCCCTGCTGAGGGATTCCGCTTTATCCGCTGCGGGCAAGCCCCTGGCCTTCCCCAATCCTGCTTCTTACGGAGCCGGTACCGACTGGCAGAAAGCCATCTTCAACTACAGCGCCCCCAAGACCAATCACGAGATCTCCATCAGCGGCGGCAGCGACAAGTCCACCTTCTTCACTTCTTTCGGCTACACCAACCTGACAGGTGTCGTTGCTTCCGACATCTCGAAGTACCAGCGGATGAACTACCGCATCAACACCAACTTCAAACCGGCGAAATTCATCAGCTTCGGCGAAAATCTGGGTTTTGAACACGGCAAAAGCAGCGGCGTCGGAGAAACGAACCGTGAATTTGGCGGCGTCGTCAGCTCGGCGATCAACCTTGACCCCATCACTCCCGGCATCGTAAACGACACCGTGAAATATGCCGCCTTCATCCCGGTAAACCCCGCCCAATGGTCGGCGGCTACAAAGACCGGTTCCGGTCAGTACTACGGCATCTCCCCCTATGTAGGTCAGGAAATGAAGAACCCCCTGCAGTATATCCAGAATCACCTGGGCAACTACAACTGGGACAACAACCTAGTTGGCAACGCGTACGTAGACATCTCCCCGATCAAAGGGCTGGTCATCCACTCGACCTTCGGAACGAAGATGGCCTGGTACGGCTATGAGTCCTTTACTCCCGTAGCCTACTATAATACATCTACTTCGATCAACCAGTCGAACGTTACCCGCAACGACGCCTGGCTGATCAACTGGAACATCGAGAATACCATCTCCTACAACCGCACGCTCGGCGGTCACAATGTGACCCTGCTCGGTGGCTGGGGTGAATATAAGGATGGCAACGCCAGGACGGCCACGGTAGTCTACAACAACACACCCGCTACGACCTTTGACCAGGCTACTTTTAATACAACCGTATACAACGCGCTGCCAGCCGACCGTCAGAACAGCAACGCCACCGACGGTACAGACCACCGCGTCAACTCCCTGTTCGGTCGCTTACAATACAACTACCAGGAGAAATACCTGCTGCAGGCACTCGTCAGAAGAGACGGTTCTTCCCGGTTCGGCGGCAACAAGAAATTCGGCTATTATCCGTCCGTGTCCGTGGGCTGGGTACCAACCCTCGAGAACTTCTTCCCGCAGAATGACGTGCTCAACAACCTGAAGATCCGCGCCAGCTACGGCGTAACCGGCCAGGACCTTATCACCCCCGATTTCGCCTTCATACCCGTAGTCGGCGCCGGCGGACAAAGGAACTATTCCTTCGGAACGGCCGGTAACGTAAACATCGGATATGCGCCCAATGCGCCCGCCAACCCGATTCTGGCCTGGGAACAGACGAAGTCTACCGACGTCGGATTCGACGCCATCCTGTTCAATGCGCTGACCTTTAGTTTCGACGCCTATCAGAAGACGACCACCGGCATCCTCGAAAATCCCGTTCTCCCGGGATACGCGGGCTACGGCAGCTTTGCGCAGAACCTCGGCGAAATGCAGAACAAGGGCCTCGAGTTCGAACTGGGTTATAAGAGGAAGATCGGCGAACTGACCCTGGGCGTCAACGGAAATGTCTCCTTCTACCGGAACAAGCTGACAAAAGGTTTGCTGGGACAAGCCTATCTCGACGACAACAGCGCCACCTTCCAGAACCTTGGAGGTATCGCAAGGACACAGATCGGAGGCCCCTACAACCAGTTCTACGGATACAAGTACCTGGGCATCTTCCAGACCCAGGCCGAAGTAGACGGCTATGTAGGCAAGGACGGCGCGACCAAACTTCAGCCGAAGGCAAGACCCGGCGACCTGAAGATCGCAAACCTGCAGAACGACAACACCATCGACGCCAACGACCGCACCTATATCGGCAACCCGAATCCGACCGTCAGCTATGGTTTGACCATCAACCTCGCCTACAAGAACTTTGATTTCGTCGCCTTCGGCAGCGGCTCGGGCGGAAATCAGATCTTCCAGGGCCTGCGCAGACTGGATATCGGAACAGCGAACTACCTGACCAAATACCTGAACGCCTGGACACCGACGAATACCGGTTCCAAACTGCCCCGTATCATCGACGGCGACCCCGGTCAGAGCTATTCGAGGTTCACCGATCTCTATCTGGAAAGCGGCAACTACTTCAAGATGCGCACCATCCAGATCGGCTACACCCTGCCCAAAAGCATGACCACCAAATGGGGCTGCCAGCGCCTGCGCGCCTACTTCCTGGTCGAGAATCCATTCACCATTACCAAATATGACGGCTTCGATCCTGAGATCGGTATCAGCCCTGACGCGGGCGCTGGTTCGATGTTCGGCGTCGACAGAGGTACCTATGTACCTGCCAGGTCCTTCCTGTTCGGTGTGAACGTCGGCTTTTAATCTTAATCAGCTACTCAAATCATTCGCAATATGAAAAAGAATCTTGTATATATCGCGGCGATCGCCCTTGGCACTCAGCTGCTGGGCTCCTGTAAAAAAGAGCTGGAAGTCAACAGCCAGGGACGCCAGACTACCGACACCTATTATAAGACACCGGCGCAGGCGTTTACAGCGCTAGTTGCAGTCTACGACCGCTTTGGCTTCCAGACCGGCGGCCTATACGACAAACTTGCTATCAACGACGTCGCCGGGGGCGACCAGGTAGCAGGCGGCGGTAGCGCAACCGACATCAACGACCTGCAGGTCATGCAGACCTGGACGCTCAGCTCGACCTCGGGTCCCGAAAGCTATATATGGAACAGAAGCTACACCGGCATCTACCGCGCCAACGTCCTGCTTGCGCAGATCGACGGCTGCGGCCTCGACGCTGCTACCAAGACCCGCTATATCGCCGAACTCAAGGCGATGCGCGGAGCATTCTACTTCGACCTCGTCTGGTATTTTAAAAATGTACCCCTGCTGAAGGGCATCCTGCCGGTCGACAGCCTGTACTCCGTCGTCCAGGCCCCTCCTGCCGACGTATATGCCTATGCGGAAGCCGACCTCCTGGCCGCAATCCCGAATCTGCCGCAGACGGTAAGCATAGGTTCAGAAGGCGGCCGCCTGACCCAGGGCGGAGCCAAGGCGATCCTCGGCAAAATGTACCTGTTCGAAAAGAAATGGCAGCAGGCTGCCGATATGCTCAAGGACGTCAACGGTCCGAATCCCGGCGTTGCGGCCTCGTCCTATGGCTACTCCCTGTTGCCCAAATTCTCGGACCTTTGGAAACCCTCGAATAAATTCAATTCCGAGTCCGTCGTCGAATTCGTTCACACCTCGACCTCCAACGGTGGCTGGAGCGACGCAGGCGCCAGCGAAGGCAACCTGATCTGCATCATTTCCGGACCCCGCGGCTATTCCGTCGTGAAGGACTCCGTTGCCCCGGACTACTACTCCGGCTACAGCTTCCTGATGTTCACCAAAGACTTCGCGACCGCCATGTACGGAGACCCCCGCTATGGCGCGACTGTAGCCAATATGGACAGCCTCGTGGCTACCAATCACGCCAAATACAATGCCGCGGCCGCCTATGGAAACACGGGCTTTTACCTGAACAAATACATGGGACATGCGGCCGACGTAGCGTCCGTCAGCGGAACAAAAGAGTTGAACTTCCCGCAGGACGAGTACGAGATCCGCCTTGCCGACACCTACCTGATGGAAGCCGAAGCGCTGATGAATGCCGGCGCCGACGTTAGCTCCGCAGGCAGGGCCTACCAATTGTTCAACGCCGTTAGGAATCGCGTAGGACTGGCCCCGACTACCGTGACCCAGGCCAACATCGAACACGAAAGATGGATGGAGTTTGCCGGTGAAGGCCAGCGCTTCCCCGACCTGGTACGCTGGGGCAAGGCCGCAACCGTGCTCGCAAGCCGCGGCTTCGTCGCCGGAAGGAACGAGATCTTCCCGGTACCTCAGACCGAACTGAACAACACCAAACTCGAACAGAGCAAGGAGTGGGGTGGTACAAAATAGTTTATGATGAATACAGATCAGAAGGCCCCGCGCCTTCTGATCTTTTCGTTGCTTAGCCATGAAGTACCTTATTACAGGATTGCTGATCGGACTCGCGGTCCTTTTTTCCCGGTGTTTACAGTCGGGCAGACCAGCTGACCCGCGCGGCGCGGCATACGCCGGTTCCGAAGCCTGCAGGCATTGCCATGCGGGCATTTCCGGTAACTATCTGCACACCCATCATTTCCAAACCTCCTCGGTCGTTGCCGGCAACCCAATCCCCTCCGCAAAAGACTCCGCTGCCGACCGGGTCTACTTCGCCGACTCCAGCTATGTTCGTGTCGAAGAAAATACTGGTGCTTTTTTCCAATCCTATTACAGAGCCGGCCAAAAGACAAGGTCGGAGTCATTCGATATCGCTTTCGGCTCCGGCGAAAAAGCCCAGACCTACGGGTACTGGAAAAATGACCAATTACTCGAGCTACCCCTCACCTGGTATGCCAGCCAGAAGACCTGGGCGAACAGTCCCGGCTTTTCCATCCGGCGTGCCCGCTATGAAAGGGTGATCACGAGCCGTTGTTTCGAGTGTCATGCTTCCTATATCAGCAAAGAGATGGTCCAGTCAGGCCCCCTGGCAGTGACCGAGCACCTGGACAAGTCCTCCATCGTCTTCGGTATCGACTGCGAGCGCTGTCATGGACCCGCGGCGCAACACGTCAGGTACCAGACGGAAAACCCCGACCAAAAGACAGCCAAATACATTGTTCCGATCAGATCCCTGACCCGTCAGCGCCAGCTGGATATCTGCGCCGCCTGTCATTCGGGCAACGACCTGTCGCCACAGCGTTCGCTTTTTGCATTTGCCCCCGGCGATACCCTATCGCATTTTTACTATCCCGAGTTCACCGGCGAAGCCCCGGACCCCGACGTCCACGGCAAACAGCTGCAGCTGCTGCAGTCGAGCCTTTGTTTTCAAAAGTCGGACATGACCTGTAACACCTGTCACAATACGCACCGGACCGAAAACGATAACCTGGCCGTCGTCGTCTCCAAATGCATGGACTGCCACCAGCAGTCCGCGCACGCAGCAGCCGTCCTGAAAGAGAACGAACGGAAGAAGCGGGATTTCAACACGACCGGCAGCAGCTGTATCGACTGTCACATGCCACTACAAACGTCCAGGACTATTTACTTTAGTAGTGGAACAGGGGAGAGAAATATTCCCTACTTTGTAAGAACACATAAAATTGCAATATATAAATAGATGTAATTTCGCTGTTTTGAATGAAGAAGAGCTGGCCTATCATATTATCTGCCCTGTTTGCTTCCCTGCATGTCCTTGCCCAGAGCAGCATCCTGATACCCGAGATCGTCAATTTCTCCAAGAAGACCTATGAAGCGGGCAATCAGAACCGTTCGGTCGACCAGGATCGCAGGGGACTGCTGTATTTTGCCAACGACGACGGCCTGCTCGTCTTCGACGGCACCTACTGGAAAACCTATTCCCTGCCCAACGGCAGCATCGTGCGATCGCTTAAGGTAATAGGCGACCGCATCTATGTAGGAGGACAGCAGGAGATCGGCTATTTCTTTTTCGACAGCGCCGGCCTGTTGACCTATCAATCCCTGAAACAGCTGATCCCGCACGGCGAGACGGAGTTTGCCGACGTATGGAACGTCGTTTCTTATCGGGACGACGTCTTTTTCCGGTCTAACAAACGTATCTTTCGTTACCACGACGGAAAGGTCACCGCCTTTCTGAGCATCAACTGGGGCTTCCTCGGGGCATGCAATGGCCTGCTGATCGCCCAGGAATACGACAAAGGGCTGATGGAATTCCGGGACCAGCGATGGCAGGCCCTGCCGTCCGGATACGATTTTTCAAAGGACAAATCATCCATCCGTTCCGTCTGTGAGTTTGGCCCGCACCGGACGCTGATGACCTCGCTGAAGTCGGGCATCTATTCCATCGATGGCGAGACCGTCCACAAGCTCGGGTCGCCCGCGATCGATGCCATTACCGCCCAGCTCGTGCACGCCGCATTTGCCATCGATACCGACCGCATCGTCATCGCCACGCGGCTCGACGGCTACTACATCATAAATTCGAAAGGAGAGATCGTCCAGCACGTCACGAAAGCCGACGGCCTTCAGTCCAATACTGTAAACACCGTCTACGCGGACAAGGAGAAGAACATCTGGCTCGGACTCAACAACGGCATCGACCTCGTCATCTACAACAGCGCCATCAGCCACCTCAATCCGGACAACGACAAGAAAGGACCCGGCTATTCTGCCGCCCTGTTCAAAGACCGGCTCTACGTAGGTACAGGTATCGGCCTCTACAGCATCCCGATCGGAGCGGACGACAATCTGCAGGGGCTCCGCGGCGGCTTTACACCGGTGAACAATGGCAACGGCCTCGTATGGGGACTTTCCGTCGTCAACGGCGAACTGCTCGTCGGCCGCCACGACGGCGCATATCTCGTCGGGAACAACAACTGCGTTCCGCTCGATACCTCTACCGGCTTCTGGTTCTTTCAGCCGCTGACAGCGCAGCAGCCCTGTCCGCGCGTCATCGCAGGTACCTACAACGGCATCAACGTCTATAACTACGTCGACGGGAAATTCCAGAACCATAAGTCCCATACCTCTTTCGAGGCCGCGAAATATACCGTCGTCGAGGGCAGCGACATATGGGTAGCCCATCCCTATCAGGGCCTCTATAAGATCAGCTTCAACGACACCGGAGGCCCCGTCCATAAACCCTATGACGACGTTCACCATATCCTGTCTTCGGGGCACAACTACCTTTTCAGGATCCACGACAAGATCGTCCTCGTCTCGAGAAAAGGTTTTTACGAATACGACCGGTCAGCCGGTGACTTCAAAGAATCCGTTCGTCTGAAAAAGCTATTCGGGAACGCCAACATCTCCTACCTGCGCGAGGATCCGGAAGGAAATATTTGGTTTGTGGAAGAAAAAAGACCCGGCGTCATCGACATGTCCGACCCCGATCACCCCGTCCGCATCTATTTTTCCGAACTCAATAACCGCATCCTGGGCAACGACGAGGAATTCATCTATCCCATCAACCGGCGCAACGTCCTTATTGCCAGCGAAACCGGATTTTACCATATCAACTATGAAAAATACCGCACAGCCAGCCATCGTCTGCGCGCACTCCTCCGTTCGGTGACCGCCTTCAACAAAAAGGACAGCGTCCTGTTCGGCGGCTACCTGCCGGAGAAGGATTCGGGCTCCCGCGGAGATGTGTTTGTCATACAACACCGGATCAGTCACCGGTGGAACTCCGTCCATTTCGAGTTCTCCTCCCCCTATTTCAACGGAACAGTGGAATACAGCAGCAGACTGAAAGGATACGACGCTCAATGGTCCGCCTGGTCAAAGAAGACCGAGCGTTCCTATACCAATCTGCCGGCGGGCAAATACACATTCGAAGTGGTCGCCAGAGGCAATAACGGCCAGAAATCACCCCTCAGCCTGTTCGAATTCACCATCTCTCCTCCCTGGTATAACAGCATCCTGGCCTGGGTCATTTACGTCCTCGTGTTCGTCGCGCTGCTCTACTATTTCTACAAGCGGCAGCAGCGAAAATACCTGCTCCAGCATACCGATCGGCTGAAGAAACAGCGGGACAGATACGAAGAAGAACAGCGCCGCCTCCAATACCAGCACCAGCTGGAGATAGAAAAGAGCGAGAAGGAGATCATCCGTCTGAGGAACGTCAGGCTACAGAGCGAGGTCGAGCACAACAACGCCGTACTCGCCTCCAATACCATGAACCTTTTGCAGAAAAGGGAGCTGCTCAATAAGATCAAGGACGAGATCCTGGCAGTGCAGGACGAGATCGAGCCGGAAAAAAGGACCAGGAATATGCGGAGGATCATCAAGATCATCAACGAGCAGCTGGAGATAAATGACGACTGGGAGCGGTTTTCGCTCTACTTCGACAAGTCGAACAACGACTTCCTGAAGACGCTGAAGGAGTCTTTCCCGCTGCTGACCCCTTCCGACCTCAAACTCTGTGCATACCTCCGCCTCAATCTCTCTACCAAAGCCATCGCCGACCTGCTGAACCTTTCGATCCGCGGCGTGGAGAGCAGCAGGTACAGGTTGAGAAAGAAACTGCTCATTTCAAACGAAGTATCGCTGTCCGACTTTTTGGGCGCGATCGGCAACGCAAACGCGAATAATTCACCCGTTCAATAAAATTACTCTGTCGTGAAGAAAATCAAAAACTCCCTGGCCCTTATTCTCTGTCTCGTTTGTTCACTACCCGTACTGCCCCAAACCACCGTTCCCTCCGCCGGCTGGCTAAAAGTCAAAGATAAATCCATCGTCGACGCCACCGGCCGCCCATACATCCTAAGGGGTATGGGCCTGGGCGGCTGGATGCTGCAGGAAAGCTATATGTTCCACCTCGGCGGGATCGGACCGCAATACCGCATCCGTCAAAAGATAGCGGACCTCATCGGCAACGAAAAGAC
>Ga0310811_10008811_pt1 | contig 12990 bp, 9 predicted proteins | sample YCmetagenome_FD_207642 | JGI IMG/M metagenome (GOLD analysis project Ga0310811, IMG submission 207642) | Soil microbial communities from experimental microcosm in Duke University, North Carolina, United States - YC | ecosystem: Engineered > Artificial ecosystem > Soil microcosm > Unclassified ...
AATCTGATCGAGGCGCAATTCGAGCTAGGACGCGCGTATTGGTTCAATGGCCAGAAGGAGCGCGCGACGCACACGTGGCAAGCGGCCTTCGACGCGAACAAGTTCAATCCGTGGGGAAAACGCTGCGGCGAGGCGCTCGAGTTGGTGAAGCAGGGAGGAGAACCCTAGGGGCGGTTCCGCGATTTTTCGTCGCGGCGCTGTCGCTCGTTGCGTCATTGGTCCCGCTTCGCCTCGCGGCGCAGCCCAATCCGCCGCCGCTGAGGCTCGACCGCGGACGATTCACGGCGGTCTTCTTCGAGAGCGAGCAGACGCTCGCCAAAACGCTCCTCGACGCAGCCGTGCGGGCGGACACGTTCCCGGGGCTGCCCCGGCCGCAACAACGCGTTCTTCTCGAGCTGGCCCCGGACCGACGTCGGTTTCGCGATTGGATCGGTCCCGGCGCCCCCGAGTGGGGAGCGGCGATCACCTTTCCGGAGTCGCGGCGGGTGGTGATGCAGGGTCGTTCGGCGGGCGCGGACGCCGGCGATCCGACCAATGTTTTTCGCCACGAGCTCGCTCACCTCGCGCTGCACGAATATCTCGGCGACCTGCCGCCGCGGTGGTTCGACGAGGGATACGCGAGCTACGCCGCCCGCGAGTGGAACAGAGAGGACGCGCTCGCGGCGAACCTCGCGCTGGCGTTCAAGGGCACGCCGACCTTCGACCAGCTCGACTCGGCATTCGCCGGCGGCTCGACGACGGCGCAGAACGCCTACGCGCTCGCCTATCGCGCGGTGATCGAGCTGGCGTCGCTCGACACGGCCAACGGGCTGGCGCCGTTTTTCAAGAACTGGAAAGCCAGGGAGTCGTTGGACGCGGCGGTGCGGTCGACGTTCGGACTCACGCTCGCCGGTTTCGAGAAGCGTTGGCAGCAGCGGACGCGCCGGCGATACGGCGCGCTGGCCTTGATCAGCGAAGTGACCTTCGGCGGGATCCTCGTTGCGCTGGCGACCATCCCACTCTATGTGGCGCGGCGGCAACGGGACCGTCGACGTATGGCAGCGCTCGTCGCCGCCGACGCGGCCGCCGAGAAGGCGGCAAGAGAGAGTGCGCTCGAGGCGCTGCTCCGGGGAGATGACGAGCCCGGTTCGAGCGAGCAGAGCCCTCCCGTGATGCCGAGTTAATCCCTCCGTAATCTTCGACTCATCATCGCGTAACTTCGCGTCCCCACGTTGCTTGACAGCCCTCTTGGGAAGGTCTACACTACTGCGCCTATGGCAGAGATCGAGACCGGACAGCGCTCGCGTGGAGCGGTGTGGTGGGGGATTGCTGGGGTGGTGATTCTCGCCGGCTTCGCCGATCTCGCGCGGGGCGGCGAAACGATTGCCCCAATTTTGCTTGCGATCGGTTATTGCGTGCTGGTTCCGCTGGCCATTCTGAAGTAGTGTGATACGCCGCGATTTTGCGGCTGCATGATCGGGAAGGGGGCGCGTCCGATCAGTCGGGTCGGGCGAATAGCTCAGTTGGTTAGAGCACCTGCCTTACACGCAGGGGGTCGGGGGTTCGAGTCCCTCTTCGCCCATCGAGGATTGGAGAAGTAATGTCGTCCGGATTGCGAACCCGAATGCTCGGAGCGGGTACTCTAGTCAACGTTTGGGAGGTAATGACCGTGAAGTCCACGCAACGCCATGCGGTGACGGTCGCGAGCTTGATGGGGCTCATGCTGGCCGCGGCGCCGCTCCTCGCGCAGCCGGCGCAGCAGCCCGCACAGCGCGGTGGTCCGCCGAATCCGGACACGCCGCAGATTCTCGTCGCCGTATTGCAGAGCAGCGACCGCGCGCTCGGCGTGCAGGCTGCCGATGAGATCCGGCGCCGCATCCAGCAAGAGCATTCGGCCAAAGAGCTCTACGCCGTGCCGAAGACGAGCATCAACAACACGCTCGAGGCATCCGGCTACAAGGCCGATTCGGCGCTGAACGCGTCGGATCTGATGGAGCTCGCCAAGCAGGTCCACGGCGATTACGTGCTCGAGGGCAAGATCGCCAAGAGCGCGACGGGCGTTCAGCTGGACGCGCGGATCCTCACTCGCACCGGCCAGCAAACGCTCGCGCAGCCGCTTCCGTCGCTCAGCGGAAAGGATGCGGGCGACGTGGCGAAGCTCGTCGAGCGCGAAGTCACCGCCGCGCTGAAAGGCATGGGGCCGTACAAGACGTGCACCAACGACCTTCGTGCCGCGAAGTACGACCAGGCGGTGAAGGACGCGCAGCTCGGTCTCGCCGCCTATCCCGCATCGACGCTCAACCGTCTGTGCATTCTGACGGCGTACAACCAGATGAAGCCGGCGCCGACGGATTCGATCATCGCCATGTCCGAGGCCATCCTGGCCAAGGATCCGACGAGCGTCATCGCGCTGAACAGCGCGGCCGAGGCCTACACGGCGAAGGGCGACAAGGACAAGGCGATCGAGTACAACTTGCGCATCTGGCGCGCCGATCCGTCGAACACGACGATCGCGAACTCGATCGTGAACACGCTCGCCACCTCCGGCTCTCCGGACAAGGCGATCCCGATCATCGATACACTGCTCGCGCAGAACCCCGGTGATCCGGCGATGCTGGACACCAAGTGGAAGCTTTTGTTGAACGCCAAGCGGTGGAAGGCCGCCATCGCCGCCGGCGAAGAGCTCGCGAAGGCCGACACGTCGAAGGCGAACCTCGCGTTCTTCCAGCGCCAGATCGGCGCGGCGCAGAACGACAGCAACACAGCCAAGGTGCAGGAAATCGCGTCGCGGGCCGCCGCGAAGTTCCCGAACGACCTCGATATGCAGTTGCTGCTCACGCAGTCGTTCCGCAAAGCCGGTCAGTTGCAGCAGGCGCTCGAGCACGGTCGTCGCGCGATCGCAATCGATCCGAAGAGCACGAACGCGGTCGTGTTGACGATGTATACGCTCAATGACCTGAAGCAGAAGGATAGCGCGACCGCTGTCGCTCAGCGTGCGATTGCCGCGGGCGTCAGCAAGGATACCATCGGCGCGCTCCTGCTCGCCGACGTGCCACCCCTCGTGAAGGCGGCGCAGGAATCGAAGAAGCGCGAGGATTGGCAGGCGGCGTTGGACGCGGCGCAGGCGGTCGACGCCATGGCGCCCACGAAGGAGAGCAAGTTCTTCATCGGCGTGTCGTCCTTCCAGGTGGCGTACGACCTCGTCCAGCACATCCAGACGCTGACGAAGACGACGAAGAAGGAAGAGAAGGCGACCGCGTGTGCCGAGGCAAAGCAGGCCGATGATCTCCTCGCCATCACGCAGACGGCCATGCCGGCCGGCGGCGCAGTGGACAAGAACACGGCGGCGCAGATTCTGACGACCATTCCTCAGATCACTGAGTTCACGGCCGCGGTGAAGAAAGGCTTCTGCAAGTAGGCCTTCCGCGATACGGAAAGCGAAAGCCCGGCGTCTCTCGACGCCGGGCTTTCGCTTTCTCGAACCCCTGCGGATGCGCGTGCGTAGGTCACAGCCGAACCGGCACGCGATGCCTAGGTTGGCGCCTCTTCTTCGCCGGGCAGATGCACCACGTGCACCCACAGATCACGCGGCCGCGCTCGATAGACGAGACGACTCGCATTAGAGATCTCTCCATCGACGTTCACCGCGACCGCTTCCGGACTGTCGATCGTCACCGACTTGACTTGGACGTAGTGCACGCCTTCCTGTCCGATGTGCTCGCCCTTCTTCACGAGAAGCACCGTCCGCGCGAAATCGCGCCGTGGCATCGATTCGACGATGCACAGATCGAGCAAGCCGTCGGTCGCCGACGCCAGCGGCGTGACCATCGTTCCCCCACCCGTCGACCGGGTAATGCCGACCGCGAACATGAGAAACTCGCCGTCGTACTCGAAGCCGTCTCCCTCGAAACGCGCTCGGCCGGCACGAAAGTCCGCCAGCTTGCGCATGCCGCTGATCGCGTACGCGATCGCGCCGAGCGCTTCCTTCGCGTCCGCCGGCGTTTCGGCCGTCGCCTCGGCGCCGACGCCGCCCGTCGACACGTTCAGAAATCGGCGCCCGTTGAGCGACGCCGTGTCGAGTCGCCTGGGCTTGCGTTGCAGGATAACATCCATGGCATGATCCGCATCCGCCGGTATCCCAACCTGGCGAGCGAAATCGTTGGCCGTTCCCACCGGGATGATCCCCAGCGGCACGTCGTATCCGTCCAATCCGTTGACGACTTCGTTCACCGTCCCGTCGCCCCCGACGGCAGCGACGACGTCGACGCCGCGGCGCGCGGCGTCCGCCGCCATCGCCGCCGCCTCGCCCGCCTCGAAGGTCGTCAGCGGCTCTACGAAATGGCCCTTCTCACGGACCCACTCGACGAGATGTCTGAGCTCGGGCCGCTCGTCGCGCGCGCCGTGGATGATCATCGCGATATGCTTGGAGCGCATGCCGCCGTCTAGCGCATATCACGCGCCTGTGCTCGCTGCCGAGACGATCGAGCTTCTCGGCGGCGCGAAGCGCGTGCTGGATTGTACGCTCGGCGGTGGCGGACACAGCCAAGCGTTGCTGGAGTCTGGAGTGCAGAGCGTCGTCGGCGTGGACCGCGATCCGGATGCCTTGACCGCGGCCACAGAGCGGCTCGCGTCGTATGCCGCCGCCGGACGCTTCTCATCGATTCAGTCCAACTACGCGGACGTCGCCGACCATCCGGATCTCGAGGGCATCACCTTCGACGGGATCCTCCTCGATTTGGGGATCTCCTCTCACCAGGTCGACGCCGAATCGCGCGGTTTCACCTTCCGTCCGGGGGCGCCGCTCGACATGCGAATGGGGCCCGACGCCGAGCGCACGGCGTCCGACCTGCTGAACGACGAGCCCGAGGCGTCGCTTGCCACGACGTTCAGGAAGTTTGGCGACGAGCCTCGGGCCGCCCGCCTGGCGCGGGAAATCGTTCGCCGGCGAGCCACCGAGGCGTTCGCGACAAGCGATGACCTGGTCCGGGCGATTCGGGCTGTGCTGGGACCGCGGAGCGGAGCGGCCGATTTCGCCCGGCTGTTCCAGGCAGTGCGGATCGACGTGAATGATGAGCTATCCGGGCTGACGCGCGCGCTCCCGGCGCTCCGCGACCGCCTCACCCCGGGGGGAACGATGGTGGTCATCGCCTATCACTCGGGCGAAGACCGGATCGTAAAAAACGCCTTCCGCGAGTGGAGCGCCGCCTGTATCTGCCCGCCCAAGCAGCCCGTGTGCACCTGCCGCGGGCGGCCACTCGGCACCACCATCACGCGCCGAGCCCTCACCGCGTCCGATGACGAGACAGCTGCCAACCCCCGCGCACGAAGCGCACGGCTCCGAGCATGGCGAAGCGCCGAGTAGCGGCCAGGCGACGGTCGGCGATCGCCGTCCTGCTGGTTGGTTTCGTTTTGGTGGCTACAGGCGTCATAGCGCGGAGAGCGCTCGGCGTACGCCAACAAACCGAAATTCGAAAGCTCCGTCAGCGGCGAGATTCGCTGCAAGCGGAGCGTGTTCGGCTCGAAGGCGTAATTCGGGAAGCATCGAGCCGGGCGCGACTCCAGCCGATCGCCGAACAGCGCCTCAACATGCACATCCCGACCCCCGAGCAGCAGATCATCCTGCAGCGTGGCGACAGCGCTTCGGCGCGTACGCCTCGCACGCCACCGATCCGGCATGATTCGCTCTAGCCGAATCGGTCTGGCGCATTCGGTCCTCGCCCTGTTCGCCGTCGCCATCCTCGTCCAGGCGGCGCGCGTGCAGCTGGTCCAGGGAAGGGGTTGGCGCGCCCAGGCCGAGCGTCAGCAGACGACGGACAAGGTGGTCCCCGCCCATCGCGGCGAAATTCTCGACGTCTCGCGCCGCGTGCTCGCCCAGAGCCACGAGGTGGTGAGGGTGGAGATCGCGCCGCGCGAGATCAACGAACGGAAGAAGCTGCGGACGGTGCTCGCAAAGTTGAAAGTCGAGCCCTCGGTCATCGCCAAGGCGCTCGATACGACCAACAAGTATCTCGTCGTGCCAGGGCGATTTCGAACCAGCGACGCGGCGCAACTCGTCGCCATGCGGGGCGTGCATTCCTTCCCGTCGATCGAACGCACGTACGCCGTTTCAGAGGGTGCGAAGGGGATCCTCGGCAACGTCGATGCGGACAACAAGCCGGTGGGAGGACTCGAGCTCTCGCTCGATTCCATCCTGCGGGGGAAGGCGGGGACCGCGACGATGGTCCGAGACTCTCGCGGCCGCGGCCGCGAGTCACCGACGGCTCCGGGCACGGCGCCCGTTTCCGGAAACAGCATCGTCCTCACGCTGAACGCCGATCTCCAGGAGATCGCCGAAAAGGCGCTCGCCGATGCTGTGGCGCGAATGAACGCCGAGGGCGGCGACATCGTGATTCTCGATCCGCACACCGGCGAGATTCGCGCGATGGCCAGCCGTCGTCCGGACCCGCGTCAGACGGCGGCGACGGTGCTCACCGAACCCTTCGAGCCCGGCTCGACGTTTAAGCCGTTCATGGCTGCCGCCCTGATCGACCGGGGGCGGGTCACGGACACCGATTCCGTCGATACCGGCAACGGGGTGCTCGAGGTCGACGGACGCAAGAATCCAATCCGTGACGATCACTTCGTCGGTAAGGCGCCGCTCTCGGTCGTGCTTCGCTGGTCGAGCAACATCGGCATCGTCAAGTTCTCCTCGCGTCTCACGCCGCGCGAGAAGTACGAGACCATTCGCGATTTTGGCTTTGGAACCCCAACCGGCTTGCCGTACCCGACGGAATCGGGCGGCATCCTCCGCGCGCCGAAGAGCTGGTCCGCGCAGTCGCCGATCTCGCTGCCGATGGGATATGAGGTATCGGTCACGCCCCTGCAGCTCGCGCTGGCCTACTCGACCTTTGCCAATGGCGGTGAGCTCGTCGAGCCCGCGCTGGTGAAGCAGGTGATCGGACCGGACGGCTCGGTGCTCTACGAGCATCAACGCCGTGTCGTCAGACGCGTCGTCAGCAAGGCGACGGCGGACAAAGTCCGGCATATGCTCCTCGACGTGGTCGACGAAGGTACGGCCGTCGAGGCGGCAATCGACAACTTCATGCTGGCGGGGAAGACGGGGACTCCGCGCAGCACCGTCCACGGCCACTATGTGGTGGGGCGCTACAACCCGAATTTCGTCGGCATCTTCCCGGCGGATAATCCGCAGTATGTGATCGTCGTGAAGATGACGGCGCCGCAGAGCTCGATCTACGCGGCGCAGACGGCCGCGCCAGTGACGAAGGTGATCTTGCAGGCTGCCGTCGCGGCGCGCGACGCCGCGCTCGACCGCGCGAAGCTCGCCACGAGCGTTCATCCCAAGAGCGACACGGTGATCACGCAGCTCGCGGTGAACCCGTCGCTCGAGGATTCAGGCCTTGCCCGACGCAAGGCCGTCGGCACCGGCGACGCCGTCACCCCGGGCGTTCCGTTCGTCGTCTCGCTTCCGGCGCCGCCCGAAAGGCCGCCGCGAAAATCGATGCGGTCCGTGCCCGACGTCCACGGGCTCGTGCTTCGCGACGCGGTGCGTACGTTGCATAGTGCGGGCTTCAAGGTGCAGCTCGCCCACGGGCCGAGCGGCGCTCCCGCCACATCTCCGGCTGCCGGTGAGCTGGCGCCGACCGGGACCGTAGTTCGCTTGCTCTTCGACTATTGAATGCACTCTGACATCGGCGCGATCGCGAGCGCCCTGAAAGAAGCCGGTCTGCTCGTCGAGCAGCGCGGCGCCGCGGACGTCGAGATCACGGACGTGACCGACGACAGCCGCGTCGTGTCGGACGGCGCGTTGTTCATCGCGGTGAAAGGAACGGAGCGCGATGGCCACGAGTATCTCGACGCCGCGGCACAATCGGGGGCGGTCGCGGCCATCGTCGAGGATGCGTCGCGAACGATGCTTCCGGCGCTCGTCGTCAGCGACGGTCGTCGCGCCGCCGCGATCGCGGCCGCGGCGTTCTTCGGCTGGCCGGCGCGTGATCTTCAGCTGGTGGGCGTCACCGGAACGAACGGGAAGACGACCACCGTCAACATGCTGCGCCATGTGCTCGACAGCGAGAGCGCCCGCAGCGCGTCGATCGGAACCCTGGGCATCGCGATCGGCAGCGAAGCCGAGCCCCTCGCCGGCGGCGGCGGGCTGACGACGCCAGGCCCGGTCGAGCTGCAACGGGTGTTTCGCGCGTTGCTCGACGGCCGCGTACGCCGCGTCGCGATGGAAGTGTCGTCGCATTCGCTCGACCAGCGACGAGTCGAAGGGGTGACGTTCGACGTCGGCGTGTTCACGAATCTCACGCGCGACCATCTCGACTATCACGGCACGATGGAGAAGTACTTCGCCGCGAAATCACGCCTCATCGAACATCTCCGGCCGCACGGGACCGTCGTCTACAATCTCGACGACCCGGCATGGGCCGCGCTCAAGACTGAGCGGCGTCGCGTTTCGTTCAGCGAGCGGGTTCCGAACGCCGAAGTGCACGCCGAGGACATCCGGTTCAACCCGCGCGGCAGCGAGTGGACGCTGTGTCTCGCCGGTGAACGGGAGCCCGTTCGGCTGCCGCTGATCGGCGACTTCAACGTCATCAACGCGCTCGGCGCCGCGGCGGCGGCGTACGCGCTCGGGTTGTCTGCCGCTCAGATTGCGGCCGCGCTCTCCATGATGCCGCAGGTTCCCGGGCGACTCGAGGTCCTCCGATCTTCGCCAACCGTCCTTCGCGACTACGCCCACACGCCCGACGCGCTCGAGCGCGCGCTGGACGCTGTACGTCCCTTCGTCGAAGGACGCCTGATCGTCGTCTTTGGCTGCGGCGGCGACCGCGACCGCGGTAAGCGTCCGGTCATGGGGGCCATCGCCGAGCAAAAGGGGGATCTCGCAATCGTGACGAGCGACAACCCGCGCACCGAGGATCCGGAGCGCATCCTCGACGACATCGAAGGGGGCATGACCGGCAAGAATCACGAACGCATCGAGGACCGTCGCGCGGCGATTGCTCACGCTCTCGACGTCGCCGCGGCGGACGACGTAATCGTGCTCGCCGGCAAGGGACACGAGACCTATCAGGTCCGCGGCGCGATCAAGTATCCCTTCGACGAGAAGATCATCGTCCGCGAGCTCTCGGTTGCCCGTGCCGGCGGCGGTGCGACATGAGTACGCCACCGCCGACCACTCAGCCGCCGAACTTCTGGACTCGTGATCGCGTCGTCGCCGCGCTCGAAGCTGTTACAGTCGGCAATCCCCCCACCGGCCCGCAGCCTTTTCGTCGCGTTTGGACGGACACCCGAACGATCGAGCCGGGTGACCTGTTCGTCGCGTTGGCCGGTGAACGATTCGACGCGCACGACTTCCTGAAGGACGCGGTTCTCAAGGGCGCGTCGGGCCTCGTTGTCTCGCGCGCGGCGCCGGCGGCAGGACTGGGAGCTCCGGTGTTCGAGGTCTCGGACACCCTCGTCGCGCTCGGAGCCCTGGGCCGCTATCGCCGGAAGGCGTGGAGCGGACCGGTTGTCGCCGTGGTCGGGACCAACGGCAAAACGAGCACGAAAGAGCTGATCCGGGCCGCGCTGGGCAGCAGGCTCGATGTGCACGCGACGACCGGCAACCTGAACAACCTCGTCGGAGTGCCGCTCACGCTGCTTGCGATACCCGATTCGGCAGACGTCGCGGTGATCGAAATGGGAACGAATGCGCCGGGCGAAATCGCGCGCCTCCGGGCAATCGTCGACCCGGACGTGACCGTGGTGACGTCCATCGCCGAAGAGCATCTCGAAGGATTGGGTGACGTGGCCGGCGTGCTCCGCGAGGAGCTAGCCGGGGTCGAACAAGTTCCGGTCGCGGTGGTGCCGGCGTCTCAGCCCGAGGTGGCCGACGGCGCGCGCGGAAAGGCGCGGCGGGTCGTCACCGCGGGCCTGGATGGTGGCGATGTCTCGGCGCTCGGTAGCTCGATCGACGAAAACGGTCGCGGCCACATGCGCGTCGATGGTTGCGAGATCGTCGTGCCGTTGCGCGGCGTACACAATCTGCGAAACGCCACCCTCGCTCTGGCCGTGGCGCGCGAACTTGGCGTGACTCTCGACGACGCGGCGCGGGGCATCGCTACGATGGCGCCGCCGCCGATGCGTGTGAATTGGGAGCGGCTCGGCCGAGCGACGCTGATCAACGATGCGTACAACTCCAACCCCGGCTCGGCGCGAGCAGCCATCGAGCTGTTGCGGCACGCCGGCCAAGGGCGGCAGCGTGTCGCCGTGCTCGGCAGCATGCTCGAGCTTGGCGTGCAGACGCCGCAGCTCCACGATGATGTGGCCCGGTCCGCGCTCGCCGAAGGGGGCGTCGAATTGGTGGCGGCGGTTGGTGAGTTCGCGGCCGCCTTCGCGCGCGTGTCGCCGAACGATCCGCGGGTCGTGGCGGCGGATGACGTTGACTCACTCTGGGCGGCGCTCTCGTCGCGGCTCTCTCCCGACGCCGTTATCCTCCTCAAGGGTTCGCGGGGCATGCGTCTCGAGCGACTCGTGAAGCCGATCACCGAGTGGGCGACGGGCGGCATCGCTGCCGATACTGTGGGACATCCCTAAACAGAGACCATCGCGCCTCGTGCTATACCACTTCCTGCTGCCTTTTGGGAAGCAGTACGCCGTACTGAATGTCCTCAGGTACATATCGCTCCGGGCCGTGGCCGCCGCGGTCACCGCGTTGCTGCTGTCGTTCGTGCTTGGACCGATCATCCTTCGCGCCCTGAAGCGGCAGTCGGTTCATCAAGTCGTTCGCGAAGGCACGCCGGACTCGCACGCAGGCAAGGGAACGACGCCCACGATGGGCGGTCTCATTTTCCTTTTCGCCGCTCTGGTCTCCGTGCTGCTGTGGGGACGCTTCAGCTTGAGCCGGCCGTATCTACTCATCGCGATTTTCGTGACGCTGTGGATGGGCGTAATCGGCCTGCTCGACGACTATCTCAAGCTGCAACAGAAGAAGCGAGGGGAGCGAAATCGGGGACTCGTCGAGCGGTACAAGCTTACGGGACAGGTGATCGCGGGCCTCGCGCTGGGGTGGTACCTCTGGCAATACCCGCTGGCGCCGAATCTTCCCGGCGCGTCGACGACGCTGCCGTTCTTCAAGTACTACCTCGTCACGCCGCTGGCGGGGTTCGCCTGGCTGTACGTCGGTTGGGTGACGTTCATTCTCACGGGCACCAGCAACGCGGTGAACATCACCGACGGCTTGGACGGGCTCGCATCGGGCCTGTCGGTCATCGCGTTCGGCACGTTCGCCATCTTCGCGTATATCGTGGGGCGCCTCGACTATACCCGCTTCTTGTTGATGTTCTATTTGCCGGACTCCGGGGAGCTCACCGTATTTTGTCTTGCCATGGTGGGCGCGCTGATCGGTTTCCTCTGGTTCAACACCCACCCCGCTCAGGTTTTCATGGGTGACACGGGCGCGCTCGCGCTCGGCGGGGGATTGGGCGCCGTTGCCATCCTGCTCAAGTCGGAGTTCGTGCTCGCGTTCGTCGGCGCCGTGTTCGTCGCGGAGATGATGTCGGTGATCTTGCAGCGCTATGTCTTCAAGTACCGTCGCTGGAGGCGTGGCCTCGAGTACGCGCAGACCCACCGCGTGTTCAGGCGTGCGCCGCTGCATCATCACTTCGAGGAGCGCGGATGGAAGGAGACGCAGGTCGTCGTTCGCTTCTGGATCATCGGAATCCTCTGCGCGTTCTTCGCCCTGAGCACGCTCAAGCTCCGCTGACCGATGGAGCCTCAGAGCCAGCCTCTCGCTAGTCCCGCGCTTCGCCCCGAATGGCTCGCCGGCGAGATCGCGGTCGTCGGTCTCGCGCGGAGCGGCAAGGCCGTCGCGCAGCTGCTTGCTCGCACCGGCGCGCGGGTCTATGCCTCCGACTTCGCCACAGATCCCGATCTCGAGGCGACGAAGGAACTGTTGCGGCAAGAAGGAGTGGACGTCCAACTCGGCGGCCACGACATGGAACGCCTGGCCCGCGCATCGTTGGTCGTCGCCAGCCCCGGCGTTCCGCCCGACGCGCCACCGTTCGTCGCCGCTCGGAACGCCGGCGTCGATATCGTGAGTGAAATCGAGATCGGCCTTCGGTTTCTCCCACGGCTCTCGTACATCGCGATCACCGGCACCAACGGGAAGACCACGACCACGGCTCTCGTCGGCCATCTGTTGACGGCGGTGCGTCGGCGTGCCGCGACCGCCGGGAACATCGGAACGCCGCTGACCGAGCTTGCGCTGTCACGCACGCCGCCCGCCTGGGTCGCCCTCGAGGTTTCGTCCTTTCAACTGCACGATACGCCGAGCATCGAGCCGACGGTTGGCGTTCTGACCAATCTCTCGGCGAATCACCTCGACCGGTACGACAGTGTCGAAGCCTACTACGGCGACAAGGCTCTCCTCTTTCGGAACGCCAGCGCGGCATCGAACTGGGTGACGAACGCGGACGACGCCGACGTTCAGCGGATGACGGCCGGCCTCGCCGGCGTGCAGTGCCGTTTTTCAGTGCGTGAGCGGACGGAAGCGTACTTCGATCACTCGACTGGGATGCTCGTTGTCCTTGGGCATCCGCTCATTCGACGCGACGAGTTTTCGCTGCTCGGCGACCACAATGTCGCCAACGCGCTGGCGGCATCGCTCGCCGTGATGATGGCCGACCGGGAGCACCGTACTCATCACGCGCTGAACGCGCTACGTGACGGTTTGAGGAGCTTCAGCGCGCTTGAGCACCGCATCGAGACTGTCGGCACGTTCGACGACGTAACCTGGATCAACGATTCCAAGTCCACGAACGTCGCGTCCACGCTCGTGGCACTTCAGGGAATGCAGAGTCCGACCGTTCTGCTGCTGGGTGGTCGGCATAAGGGAGAGCCGTATACGGCACTCGCGCCGCAGCTCAAGCGGACTGTGCGGACAGTGATCGCGTACGGGGAGGCGGCGCCGCTGATCGAGGCGGACTTGAACGGGCTCGTGCCGATTCGACGACTCGAATCGTCGTTTGATGA
>Ga0310811_10008812_pt1 | contig 12989 bp, 9 predicted proteins | sample YCmetagenome_FD_207642 | JGI IMG/M metagenome (GOLD analysis project Ga0310811, IMG submission 207642) | Soil microbial communities from experimental microcosm in Duke University, North Carolina, United States - YC | ecosystem: Engineered > Artificial ecosystem > Soil microcosm > Unclassified ...
GCCGGGCGGTGGCAACGTCGTGGCCGACCAACCGCTGCGGTTCGGTCGGGACCGGGTTGTCCTCGGTCGCGACGACCTGCCACCTCGGCACGTCCTCGGCGGGCACCTCCGACACCACGCCGCCCAGCGCTTCGGCGGTGACGGGACGCTGCGCGAACGCGGCGATCCGGTCCCGGCCTCCTGCCCACTGGCCCAGGCCGCCCGGCTGACCTTGGAAGACCTGCGGTCCATGCCGCTGGTCGACGATCCCGGCTCGCTGCCGGGCTGGCGGGGCGACAGCGCACCCCGCAGGCGTCCCCTCGTCGCCGTCGAGGAGCGACTGGAGGCGCTCGCCTACACCCGCCACCGCACGATGCCCGAGATACAGCACTTCGCGGACATCGCACGCCGCTACCTCAACCGCCCCAACCAGAAATAGGCCGGCCGACTTCGAGCCGGGGTTGCATCTGCGCCCGGGTGCGGTTGACTTCTCAGGTGGAGGCCACGGCAGCTCCTGGGGGGCGGACATGCCGCAGTTGCGTATCCACTTCACCGATCAGGACATCGCGCGCACGCGGTTGCGGCTGAAACCCGACCTGATGTGGGAAATCGTCAGCAGTGCGCAGATCCTGCAACACAAGGACGACGATCTGTCGTTCGGCGCGTGGCGCCGCCATGTGCGCGAGCTCGCGTTACATGATCCGGACCTGCGAACAGCGCTGCACGCCGTGGTGACGGTGGCGCCGCACGCGGCTTACTTCCCGGATCTCCTCACCCCACCGGAAGACCTGTGCGGCATCGACGAGTGCGTGGACGCGGTCCTGTCGACGGAGCCGGACCGCCTGCGTGCGGAAATCGACCTGATCCGGCCCGCGTCAGGACCGGAGGCGAGCTGGCTCAACGACCTCGCCAGAGGGCGGCCCGCGGCACTCCGGCGGCTGCGCGACGCCTTGCGCGTCTACTTCGGGTCCGTGATCGCGCCCTACCTGCCGACGATCGAGGACGGGCTGTGCTCCGCCGTGACGCCCTTGATCCAGCGGTACCTGCACAGCGGCCCGGAGGGGCTGCTGGCCGCGCTGGGACCCGCCACGCGGTGGGATCCGCCCGTGCTGTCCATCGGCTACCCCCTCGATCGCGACCTGCACCTGGACGGCCGGGGGCTGGTGCTGATCCCCTGCTACTTCGTCCTGCACCACCCCGTGGCCCTGGCGGACCCCCAGCTGCCTCCCGCGCTGGTGTTCCCCATTGGCACCGAATCACGGCTCCTGGCGGCCGGGCGTGCCGACGGCGACCACCTGACGGCACTGCTGGGCTCCACCAGGGCGTCGATCCTGCGGTCGGTGGTCGGCGGGAGCACCACCACCAGGCTGGCGAAGCTGGTTGGCGTCGCCCCGGCCACGGTGAGCCACCACACCGGCGTCCTGCGCGAGGCCGGTCTCATCGCCACGGAGCGCGAGGAGAACTTCGCCCACCACCTGATCACGCCGCTGGGGCTGCGGGTGCTCGCCGCCGGACGCTGAACGCGGCGTCCTGCGGTTTCACCGACGCGACACCCACCGACGACGACAGCCACCCCGCCGCGTCGAGCCCGACTCTGTCGGCGCGGCGGAGCAGCCCTTCACGGCGTCGACTAGGAGTTGAAGCAGTCGTTGCCAGAGCTCACCCAGCGGTGGGACCGGACGATGTACTGGGTAGGAGGCACATACGACTGGCCTTGCGGCACGTAGTACAGCCAGTGGCTGTAGTTCGCGTTGGCGTACAGGCAGACACCGCTGAAACTCGAACTGGTGCCGTGGTTGTAGATGGCTTTGACCGTCTGGCTGGACGCCCAGCTGCACACGACGGGCGTGTTCCACCAGTCGTTGTCGCTGTTCACCCAACTGCAGCGGTTGCGGCTGCCATCGGTGACCGGCCAGACGCAGAGGTCGCCCGAGGGACAGCTCAGAGCCAGCGGCGCGACGCCGGCGTCGGACGTCTGCGCCCAGCCCGCCGTGGCGGGTCTGGCCGCAGCGGCCGGGCTGGTGTCGGCGCTGGCGGTGCTCACCAGGCTGACCAGGGCTCCGAGAACAACCACCAGCACACACAATGCTTTTCTCATCTTGCCTCCTGAGAGAGTGATGTGCTGGACGCGGACTGTACTGAGACCGCCCCGCGCCGGGAGGGTCCTTCGAACCTGGTCGAAACCCTTCTACGCGACCAGGACCGGACGGTCTCGCCCTGCCCGATCGTCTTCACCGCGGCACCACGGTGGCACCACTGGCGAGCGTGCGTAACGGAGCGGTTCACGGCTGCGACATGCTGGCTGTGGAAGCCCTGCCGGGTGATTGGTCACGCGCGGTCTACCCGTACGGACTGCTGTGCGGGTTCCTGATGTCCGTGTCGGGTTATCTGATGCGGGACTGGGATGCGCCGGTCCCGATGATCGCCCTTGTGCTGTACTTCCCTTACTACATCGGGGCCGGGTTCCTGGCCGCACGGCACGGTGGTGTCAACTCGGCCATGGCCACCGGCGCGGTGACCGCGCTGACCGGCCATGTCGTCGTGTTCACGGCGACGGTGCTCTACACCCTCGTCAACGGTTCGTGGCCGGGGGCGTTGGTGTGGTTGGGCATGGGCGTGTCCCTGGTGCTGTTCACGCTGGTTCTCGGTGCGGTGGGTGGCGTGGCGGGCGGCATGATCGTCAAGGTCATCAGACGATTCCGCCCTGAACCGCCCAGCGGCACGGCTGACCGGTCCTGACTCCTTCACAAGGTGACGTGGAAGTGCCGGTGGCCGGAGCCCACGGCGTGCGCGGCACGACCGCCGCCCGCGGTCGGCAGGGACACGGTCGCGGTGGTGTTGACCGGGATCGTGACGTCCAGATCGAACGAATTGGCGGTTTTCCACCAGGAGACGGCGATCGTGCCGTAGGGGGTGTCCATGGTCGCGGCGACGTGCGAGAGTCCGGCCGGCGTCTGCGGCTCGATCAACGACGCCGCGTATCCCGGCGCTGCCGGCCGGATGCCGGCGAGCTGGGTGTACAAGGAGGCGTTGACGCCGGCGAACATGGCGTGGTCGTGGGTCTCCATGTTCGAGCTGTAGAGCCATTCCTCCCACGAGCTGGTGGCGCCACGGCTGATCTCGTAGCCGAAGCCGGGGTAGGTCTGCTGGTCCAGCATGGTCAACGCCACGTCGACCCGGTTGACCCGGGCCAGCGCGTCGACGAGGTAGCGCGTGCCGAAGATGCCGGTGTCGAGGTGGCCCCCGTTCTTGGTGAGCACCGTGTCCACCAGCCGGTTGCCGACCGCCGTGACGTTGCCGGCCGGCACCATGTCGAACGCGAGCGGGAGGATGCTGGTGGTCTGGCGGCCGTCGGCGTAGGAACTGCCGTCAGCGTTGAGGAAGTGTGCGTTGAACGCCTGCTTGATGCTGTCGGCCAACATCGTGCAGGCGGCGGCGTCGGCCGTTTTTCCCAACGCCTGTGCCGCCTTCGCGACGTCCTCGGCCTGCACGTAGGACAATGCGGTGTTCACCAGGGAGACCTCGCTGGTACAGCTGCCCTCGCTCGGCCCGCCCTGCCCGCCGTTCACACCGCCGTCGTGCACCGGCGGGCACCAGTCGCCGAATCCCCTGTCGTCCGGCCAGATGTGGCTGGGAACTTGGGCGTTGTTGGTGTCCACGAAGGCTTTCATCGCCGGGTACTGGGCGGCCAGTGCCGCGCGATCGCCGTACTGCTCGTACAGGTTCCACGCCAACGTCACCTGACCGCCGGCCATGTCCGGCTGCTGCGCGTTGCCGGCATCGTTGGGCAACGCCGTGCCCGGCGGCAGGTCGGCGAGGTAGTTGGCGTAGAAGGCGTCCATACCGAACTCGCGGATGGCCGCGGCGCTGTACGCCTGCACGTCCATCGCCGGCGGCGTCCGCTCGTCGCGGACGGGGTTGTCCGTCGGGATGGACATCGAGTTGTTGAGGATGCTCCAGCGATTGTTGCGCCACAGCTGGTTCAGCGTCGGGTCGGAGGACGTGAAGCTGCCCGTACTGGGCACGTCGGCATGCACGACACGGCCGTCCAGACTGTCCACAGTGGCGGTTCCCGGGAAGCCGGTCACCTCCACGTAGCGGAAACCGTGGTAGTCGAAGCGGGGTTCGTAGCTCTCAGTGCCGCCGGTGCCCGCGAGGACGAAGGTGTCGGTGGACGCGGCGTTGCGGTTGGTGGTGGTGTCGAGACGCCCGTCCGGCCCGAGTTCCTCGGCGGTGCGCAGCTGGATCTGCGTCCCGGCCGGCCCTTTGGCGCGGACGCGCGCCCAACCGGCGATGTTCTGTCCCAGGTCGTAGACGTACACGCCGGGCGCCGGCTGGGACATCCTGACCGGCCGCAGTGTCTGGACGACACGGATCGGAGGCAGGGTGCTGGACGTGAGCGTGCCCGCCGGGGCGGCCACGGTGGTCACCGGCCGCCAGTGCGACGCGTCGAATCCCGCCGTGTCCCAGCCGCGCTGCTCCTGGCGTGCGTCGTAGGTCTCGCCGTTGTAGATGTCGTCGGCGATGATCGGGCTGTCGGACCACGACCAGTCACGATCGGTGGTGACGGTCTGCCGCGTGCCGTCGGTATAGGTGACGGTCAGCGTCATGATGGCCTGTTCCGGTCCCAGCCAACGAAATCCGTACGGGCTGAAGTGCTGGCCGTAGCCGTTGCCGAGCATGATGCCCACGGCGTTGGCGCCTGGCTTGAGCTGGCTGGTGACGTCGTAGGTGTCGTACAGGTTCCGGCGGTCGTAGGGGGAGTTGGCCGGTGTCAGCACGGCGTCACCGACCTTGCCGCCGTTGAGGTGCAACTCGTAGAAGCCGAGGCCGTAGACGGCAACGTCCGCGTGCGCGATCGGCTTGCCCAGAGTGAACGTGCGGCGCAGCATCGGCGCGGCGTGGCCGGCGCCGAGCAACACCGGATCGCCGGCCGGCTCCAGTTCGCCGCCGACGATCTTCTGCTGGGCGAACCGGGGATCCGGAGAGACGGAGAAGTCGTCGGCGAACAGCGGAGTTCCGTCGAGAGCGTGCACCGACAGGTTGTCGTACAAGGCATCTTCGGTCACGTTCGCGCTCACCGAGGTGCGGAACCCGATCGTGCCCTGTGCCAGCGAGGTGTCGGTTCTGGTGTCCACCTGCGTGCCGTCGATCGCCGTGGTGATGGCGGCGCCGTCCGCCCTGATCCGCAAGTGGTGCCGGTCGCCCGCGTTGGTCGGGGTCAGCACGGCGCTGAGGTCCACCTCGGCCAGCGTGGTGAAGTGGCCGGCGACCTGGACGTGCGGGCGGAGCATCACCTTGCCCGGCGTGGTGACCGTGTTGATCTGCCACAGGTAGTAGTCCGCGCTGTCCTTGGCGCGGAAGACAATGCCGGCCGCGGCGGCCTTGATGGTGAAGTCGGTGTCGAGCACGAAGTCCGACCACGAGTTCGTGCCCGCGCTGTCCGGACTGATCCACTTCGCGCCCTGCCAGTCGGTCGGCGAGCCCAGCTGCCGACTGAACGCGGGCGGCGACGTTCTGGTCTCGGCGCGCACCTGCTGCGCGACCACGTGCGCCGGCGCCAGTGGCAGCAGGAGCAGGGCGACCAGCGCCGAAATCCCTGGCCTGGCGGGGAAACGTGTCGACGCTGATCGGACCATCGCCGGGTCACCTCACGGTTTTAACGTTTCAATCCGACCTCATGGATACCGCGGGTCGACGCCGGCGACAAGGAGTCCGGTCGTTTCTGTCCGGGACCGGCCAAGGCGACCGACCGCGGTCCCGGGTCCCCGAGTCCGGCTCACGCGGGTGCGGTCGACGCGCGTACCACCAGTTCGGTGGCGAGCTCGATGTGGTGGGACTCGATCTTCTCCCCGTTCGCGAGGCGGAGCGCGGTGCGCAGGGCGACACCGCCCATCTCCCGCAACGGCTGACGCATGGTCGTCAGCGGCGGTGCGGCCATCCGGGCGAGGAGCGTGTCGTCGAAGCCCACCACGCTCAGGTCCTCGGGGATGCGCAGACCACGGGTGCGAGCGGTCTCGATGACGCCGAGGGCGATCTCGTCGTTGCCGGCGAAGATCGCCGTGGGCGGCTCCGCGAGGTCGAGCAGGGCCGCGGCGCCGAGCAGGCCGTTCTGGTACGTGAACTCCCCCGGCCGGACGTAGCCGCGCGGCACCGGCGCCTTCTCCGCCTCCATGGCCGCCCGGTAGCCGTGTGCCCGGGCCTGGTTGCACGCCGCGGAGGCCGGTCCACCCAGGTAGGCGATGCGGCGGTGGCCGAGGTCGAGCAGGTGCCGGGTCGCGGCCAGGCCGCCGGCGAAATTGGTCGACCCGACGCTGTTGACCTCGCTGTCCGGCAGATGCAACGGGTCGATGACGACCAGCGGGAGGCCGGCCCGGCCCAACGCGTCCAGGTGGGCGGCGGTGTGCACGCTGGTGACCGCGATCAGCGCCCGGCGCCCGGCCGCGACCAGGTCACGGGCCCAGTTTTGGGCCCGGTTCGGCTTGCTGACCACGACCGAGACCCCGAGCTCGTCGGCGGCCTCGACGATGCCCTCAAGCGCCTCGGCCGAGTAGGACCTGAGGCCACCGTCGAACTGAACCTCGATGATCGAGGGCAGCCGTGGTGCGCCGCCGCGGACCACGGGTGTCACGTAGTCGTGCTGGTGCAACAGTTCCTGCACCCGCATGCGGGTCCGTGGCGAGACGTCGCTGCGCCCGTTGACCACTTTCGACACGGTCGCGACGGAGACCCCGGCCAGCCGCGCGACGGTCGCCAGCGTCGTACGGCTACTGTTCGCCGGCATCGTCTTCCCCGGGCAGCACGTGAACCGGTGTGGTGAGCCGCCGGTCGTGACCGACCACGCGGGTGGCGCCGGTCAACCGAACCGTTGTCCGGCAAGGGAGATCGACCGAGGATCTGCCGACATGCACTTCGACCTCCCCGGGTTCGACGATCCGCCGTAGCTCCCGGCCGGTGAAGGCGGTGCGGTCGGCGTGCACGTCGAACCGCACGCGTGCGCTCGCGCCCGGTTCCAGCCGCACCGCGGCGAAGCCGGCCAGCTGCCGTACCGGTCGGGTCACCTGGGCGAGGACGTCGTGCAGGTACAGCTGGACGACCTCGTGGCCGGACCGGGCGCCGGTGTTGCGCACCCGCACCGACACGGTGAACTCGCCGTCGGTGGGGATCTCGGTCGCGCTCGTGCGCAGGTCGTCGACCTCGAACGTGGTGTAGGAACTGCCGTGGCCGAACGCGAACAGCGGCGACGGGTCGAGATTGCTGATGCCGCTGCTGTTCATGCCGAGCGGAGGCTGCAGGTACGTGCCGGGCTGGCCGCCCGGACGGCGGGGAATCTGCACCGGCAGCTTGCCCGTGGGCTGGACCCGGCCGGACAGCACACCGGCGATCGCCGCCGCGCCCTCCTGGCCGGGCATGAACGCCTGCACCAGACCGGCGGCGTGTGGATGCACGTCGCCAAGGGCGTACGGACGGCCGGAGACCACGACGACGACCACCGGCGTCCCGGTCGCGAACAGCTCGGCGAGCAGATCGGCCTGCACGCCGGGCAACCGCAGGTCCTCGGCGTCGCAGCCTTCGCCGGAGGTGCCGTTGCCGAACAGGCCGGCGCGATCGCCCACGACCGCGACGCACAGATCGGCCTGGCCGGCCGCGGCCGTCGCCGCGGCGAACCCGGACCGGTCCGCACCGCGCACGTCGCATCCCGGCTCGTGGACGATCTCGGTGTCCGGCAGTTCGGCGCGCAGCGCGTCGACCACGGTCGGCACGGTCAGTCCGATGGGCAGCTCGGGGTAGCGAGGCAAGACGTGGTTGGGGAAGGCGTAGCACCCCATCAAGGTCGTCGGGTCGGCGGCACACGGCCCGATGACGGCGATCCGACCCGGCGCCGGGCGTCCCTCGCCGACGAGCGGCAACGCGCTGCCCGCGTCGAGCAGCACGACGGACCGCTCGGCCAATTCGCCGGCCAGCATCCGGTTGGCCGGCGAGTCCAGGTCGACCTCGTCGGCCCCGGCGACCGACGCCTCGGGCGTCCACTCAGGATCGAGCAGTCCGAGCTGGATCTTCTGGGTGAGCAGCCTGCGCACCGCTCGATCCACTGTGGACTCCGGGAGTTCGCCCCGGTGGACCCGGTCCGCGAGGTGCTGGCCGAAGCAGAGCGTGTCGGGCAGCTCCACGTCGACGCCCGCGCACAGCGCCTGGACGCCGGCCTCATCCGTGTCCGCCGCCATGCGGTGCATGGTGGCGAGGAACGCGATCGCCCCGTAGTCGGAGACGACGGTGCCGGTGAACCCCCAGTCGTCCCGCAGCAGATCGGTCAGCAGCCACGTGTCGACCCCGGCCGGCACACCGTCCACATCGGAATAGGAATTCATCACCGAACGGGCGTGGCCCACCGCGATCGCGGTCTCGAACGGCGGCAGGACGACGTCCATCAGCTCGCGGCGGCCGATCGGCGCGGGCGCGTGGTTCCGCCCGGCTCTCGACGCGGAGTATCCGGCGAAATGCTTGAGGGTGGCGATGACACCGGCGCCTTCCAGACCCTGCACGTAGGCGGTGCCCAGCATCGCGACCAGATGGGGATCCTCGCCCATGGTCTCCTCGACCCGGCCCCAGCGGTAGTCCCGGACCACGTCGAGCAGCGGCGAGAGGCCTTGGTGCACGCCAACTGCACGCATGTCCCGCCCGATCGCGGCGCCCAGCCGTGCCACCAGCTCCGGGTCGAAGGTCGCGGCCCAGGCGATCGCCGCCGGGTAGACCGTGGCGCCGTAGGTGGTGAAGCCGGTGAGGCACTCCTCGTGCACCAGCGCGGGAATGCCGAGCCGAGAGTTCGCCAGCACCGTGTGCTGCGATCGGACCAGTTCGGCGACGCCGTCCGCCACGGTCACCGGCCGGCTGCCGAACACCCGGGTCAGGTGGCCCAGCCCGTGCCGGCTGGCCTTGGCCAGCGGCGCCATCCCGGCCGTGAACACGTCCTGCATCGGCGCCACCTGCGAGCTGCCGCCCTGCTCGTCACCGGAGTGCGGCGTCTCGTTGCCGAGCCAGCGACTGCCGAGCTGGCCGACCTTCTCCGGCAGTGTCAGCTCGGCCAGCAGAGCGTCGACCCGATCCGGCACCGGCAGCGTCGGGTCCTGCCAGCGCGGCACCTCGCGGCTCGTGACCGGCGCCTGATCAGCCGTTGCCATCGCGCTCCCCCTCTGCGGGCGGGTTTCGAAACATTTCGATAATCAGAATACGGCAGATAACTTTTAGTGAGCAAGTAAGTTACATGAACCTTGACAGTTCGAGGCGATCGTACCTAGGGTGGAAAACCGCGACAATTTCGAAAGTTTTCGGAGTACGGCCTCCAACGAAGTCGGCGGCTCTCGGGAACGGAGAACCCCAGCGTGGCAACCCCAATCTCTCGACGTACCGTGCTCGGCATGGCCGCCAGCGTGCCGCTCTCGCTGGCGCTCGCCTCCTGCGGCACATCCGGTCCGGGCGCCAGCAGTGGCGCCACCTACTGGTTCCTGAACGGGCAGCCCCAGGAGGGCATCCGGACCGGCGCCGTCGACCGGTTCAACCAGGCCAATCCCAACGAGAAGATCACCCCGACCACATTTCAGAACGACGCCTACAAGACGAAGATCAAGACCGCTATCGGCGCCGGGCAGGCGCCCACCATCATCTGGGGCTGGGGCGGCGGCACACTGCGCTCGTACGTCAAGGCCGGCCAGGTCGAGGACCTCACCTCGTGGTTCGACCAGAACTCCAAGATCAAGGACCGGCTGTTCCCGAGCGCGTTTCGCGCCGCGACCGTCGACGGCAAGATCTACGCGCTGCCGTGCGAAACCGTGCAGCCGATCATCATGTACTACAACAAGAAGGTCTTCGACTCGGTCGGCGCGCGGCCGCCGCAGACCTGGGGCGAGGTGATGGACCTGGTGCCCAAGCTCAACGCGAAGGGCATCGCGCCGTTCTCGCTCGGCGGGCAGTCCCGGTGGACGAACATGATGTGGCTGGAGTTCCTGTTCGACCGCATCGGCGGCCCCGAGGTGTTCCAGGCCGTCTTCGACGGCCAGCAGGACGCCTGGTCCAACCCGGCCGCCATCGACGCGCTGACCAAGGTCCAGGACCTGGTCCGGGCCGACGGGTTCATCAAGGGCTTCTCCTCGATCACCGCGGACTCCAACGCCGACCAGGCGCTGCTCTACACCGGCAAGGCCGCGATGATGCTGCACGGCTCCTGGTCGTACGGCATCCAGCAGTCCCAAGGTGGGGACTTCGTCTCCAGCGGCTCGCTCGGCTTCATGAACTTCCCCGCCGTCGACGGCGGCAAGGGCGACCCGAGCGACACCGTCGGCAACCCCGCGCAGTACCTGTCCATCTCCTCGAAGGCGACCGACGAGCAGAAGAAGATCGCCAAGGACTTCTTCGCCAAGGGCGTCCTCGACGACGAGGAGATCAAGCAGTGGATCGGCAGCGGCGGGGTGCCGGCCGTCAAGGGCACGCAGGACCTGCTGGCCAAGGACAAGAACGCCGACTTCCTCAAGTTCACCTACGACATCGCCAACAACGCCAAGGTCTTCGCCCAGTCCTGGGACCAGGCGCTGAGCCCGACCGCGGCCGAGACCCTGCTGGACAACATCGCCAAGCTGTTCCAGCTGTCCATCACGCCGCAGCAGTTCGCCACCAACCTCAACGCGGTCATCGGCCAGTGAGTTGAGCGTGCGGAGCGTTTCGATGTCCATGACCGAACTCGCGAGCGATTCGACGGCCCGGGGCGCCCGCACCCGCCGGCGCGACCACGACGGCATCCTGCCGTGGTTGGCCGCGCCGGCACTGGTGTTCTTCGTCGGCTTCGCCGCCATCCCGCTCGTCGGCGTGTTCGTGCTGAGCTTCACCACGTGGGACGGGATCGGCGCCATCGTCCCGTCCGGACTCGACAGCTGGCGGTCCGTGCTCACCGATCCCGGGCTGCCGCACTCGCTCCTGGTGACGTTCCTGGTGATGGTCGTGTCCTGGGCGGTCCAGACACCGTCGAGCATCCTGCTCGGCACGTTCCTGGCCGGCTACCAGCGCTACCGGGCGGTGCTGTCCGTGGTGTACTTCGTCCCGCTGCTGCTCAGCTCGGCGGCGATCGCGATCGCCTACAAGGCGTTGCTGGACCCCAACTTCGGGCTCGGCGCCGGACTGGGGATCGGGTTCCTCAGCCAGGACTGGCTCGGCCGGCCGGCACTCGCGTTCGGTCTCGTCATCTTCGTCGTGTCCTGGCAGTTCATCCCGTTCCACGCGCTGATCTACCAGGGCGGCGTCCGGCAGATCCCCCGGTCGCTGTACGAAGCCGCGCAACTGGACGGGGCCGGGCGGGTCCGGCAGTTCTTCACCATCACGCTCCCCCAGCTGAAATACACGGTCATCACGTCGTCCACGCTCATGGTGGTCGGGTCGCTGACCTTCTTCGACCTCATCTTCGTGCTGACCGCCGGTGGCCCGGGAGACGCCACCCGCGTGCTCGCGCTCGACATGTACAAACGGGGATTCCAGGCGAACCTGATGGGTCCCGCCAGCGCCATCGCGGTCATCCTCGTGCTGGTCGGCCTTGCCCTCGCCCTGCTGCTGCGCCGGCTCGGTGGCCGCGACGCGAGCCAGAGCCAACTCGAAGGCGCCTGACATGCCCACCACACCGACCAGACCACACCACCACACCGGTCCGGCCGACCGGCGCAACTGGCTCGGCAACCTGACCGCCGGACTGTGGCTCGCCGTCGTCGTCATACCGCTCTACTGGATCCTCATCACCAGTCTCAAGGCGCAGAGCGGCTACTACGCGAGCAACCCGTTGGCGCCGCCCAGCAACCCCACGCTGGACAACTACCAGTTCGTCCTGCAGTCCGACTTCATCACCTACTTCCTCAACACCGTCGTGGTCACCGCCGGCGCGGTCGTGCCGGCGGTCACGGTGTCCTTCATGGCCGCCTACGCCATCGTGCGCGGCTGGTCCAGCCGGTTCCTGCGGGCGGTCAACGGCCTTTTCCTGATGGGACTGGCCATCCCGCTCCAGGCCACGATCATCCCCGTCTACCTGATCATCATCAGGTTGCACCTGTACGACAGCCTGCTGGCGCTGATCCTGCCGTCGATCGCGTTCGCCATCCCGCTGTCCGTGCTGATACTGGCCAACTTCATCAGGGACGTCCCCAAGGAGCTGTTCGAAGCGATGCGCATGGACGGCGCCACGGAGTGGCGGACGATGTGGCGGCTGGTCGCGCCGCTGACCCGACCAGCCGTCCTCACCGTGTCCATCTTCAACGCGCTGACCATCTGGAACGGGTTCCTGCTGCCGCTGATCCTCACCCAGAGCCCCGACCAGCGGACCCTGCCGCTCGCACTGTGGACCTTCCAGGGCCAGTACAGCGTCAACGTCCCCGCCATCGCCGCCGCCGTCGTCCTCACCACGCTGCCCATCCTGGTCCTCTACGCCTTCGGCCGCCGCCAACTGCTCGGCGGCCTCGCCGCGGGCTTCAGCCGATGACCGGGAAGCCTTCTCCTCACGAGTGCTCGCGGAGGATTCGGACGGACAGGCCGGTCGGGGTGTAGGTGGGGACCGCGCGCATGCCCGGGACGTTGACGCGGATCGTGGCGAACCGGCCGCGCAGTTCTCGTGCGGCGAGCACCCGGATCCGGTCCTGCGGGCAGGACGAGTCCACGAGAATCTCCAACACGCCGCCCGAGATCACGACAGATCCGCTGAGGGCGGAGAGCGCGTCGCCGTGGCGAAGCACGAGCTCTCCGCCGGTTTGCCGATAGCTCCGCACGTGCAGGTCGCAGTTCAGCCGCAGCGTGCCGCCGGCGACCTCCACCGGCCCGATGCCCAGCGCGCTCGACGAAGCCGCCACCACAGTCCCGCCCTGGACCCGAGTTCCGCCCCGGTAACGGTTCGCTCCGGTGAGCGTGAGCGTTCCGCTGCCCGCCTTGACCAGGCCGCCGGCGCCGTCGATGTCGTTGCGCCAGCTGTCATTGGCACAGAACCCGCC
>Ga0310811_10008813_pt1 | contig 12988 bp, 12 predicted proteins | sample YCmetagenome_FD_207642 | JGI IMG/M metagenome (GOLD analysis project Ga0310811, IMG submission 207642) | Soil microbial communities from experimental microcosm in Duke University, North Carolina, United States - YC | ecosystem: Engineered > Artificial ecosystem > Soil microcosm > Unclassified ...
CCACCGCAATACCTTCGCGGCACGGCAAAAAAATCGCCAAACGATGCGAAGTGCAACGAAATAGTTGCATTTCTTGATTCCCCCGGCGTAAGATGAGGCTGGATGCGGCTTTTGATATCCGCACTTGCCGTAAAGCTGCCCTTTCTTCCTTGGGTTCTGAACTAACAACGTTGTCTCAAATCTGAGGCTTGCGGCCCGCCTCTGACCGGCTTTGGAGAGACTTGTTATGTCATGGTACGCGTACTGCCTTACCGAGCATCACCTCACCAATGGAACACGTACACGGCGTCCTTTCATCCTTGACGGCATTCAGGGAGTGAGTGGGGCCACAGTGCTCGGATATCCGAGCGGGGAGTTTGCGGTCATCGTCAGTGAATTTGACCGCGCGACCACCAGCCTTGACGAAAAACAAGTTCTCGAGCACGCGCGTGTGGTCAGCGTCTGTTTCCGTCAGGGTACGGTGCTGCCGTTCCGATTTGGAACAATTTTTGACAGCGATGAATCGCTCAAGCATGCGGTTCGCGCCAACCGCCGGGCCTTCGGCGAGAGCGTTGCCCGGCTCAAGGGCAAAGCTGAAATGCACGTCAAGCTGATCGTTCGTGACGGTGCCCTCCGCGAGCTCCGCGACGTTCAGATCCCCGATACCGTCGGCGGCGAGTACCTGTCGAAGCTCCGGGAAAAAGCCATGAACGACCGCGAGCGCCAGACCAAAGCCAGAGCGCTCTCAGTGCAGGTCCACCGGTTGTTCAATCCTCTGGAAGAGGAAATCAGTTGCAAGCGCGTGGAAGCCGATGGAATGCTCATCGACATCGCCCACCTGATTGATAACAAATCCATCGAAAAATATCAGAACCGCTATTCGAGCGCAGCCAAGCAGCTGAAGAACTGCGAAATCTCGGTCAGCGGCCCCTGGCCGCCGTACCACTTTTTGCCGGGGAAGCTGCGTACCGTGGCGTAAGCGCGAGTCCAGAACAATCGCAAGAGCCGGAGCAAACGCTCCGGCTTTTCGTTTTTGACTGCGCTTTGTAGTTCAGGGACTCTGCGACCGCTCATCGATCGTATGACCCTGGGAATTCTTATTGCCGGTCTGGAGGGCCGTTTCGGATGCCCTCCCGTGACCTAAGTCATCCCAACCGGCTGCCGCTTTTTTTTGGAATGCGAGGTAGAATGACCCAGGTGGCATTTTGTCGATCCAAATCCCGTGGCCAGCATCTAAGATAAAGGATGTTATGGTCGCGCGAGGCTTCCGGCATTTGATCAATCGCGATCCGGAGCGGACTACAAGGCGTCCTTTTTTCAGGAGTCTCTTTCAGTGAATTCAACCTTAAAAACGGTTCTCTTCTGGGCAGTCATTCTCGGGTCCGCCCTGGTGTTGTGGCAAGTAGTCAAGAACGCGAACTCTGGCCAAAAAGTGGTTGAGCTCAGCTCGGCCCAGTTTTTGACGGAAGTTGATCAGGGAAACGTCAAAGAAGTCACGATCAACGGCCTGGAAGCCACTGGCAAAGAAGCCAACGGCCAGAGCTTCCATACCAGCGTCCCCGCCAATTATCCCGATATGTACAAGGAGTTCCGCGAAAAGGGCGTGAACTTCACCGTGAAGGACGTGAGCAACGGCAGTTGGAGCTGGCTGGTCAATCTTGCGCCTTTAGCGCTTCTGGCGGCGCTCTGGTATTTCATGATCCGCCAGATGCAGACCGGCGGGAACAAGGCGCTGTCGTTCGGCAAGAGCCGCGCGCGCCTGCTCTCCATGCAGCAGAAGAAGGTGACGTTTAAAGATGTTGCCGGCGTGGATGAAGCCAAGGAAGAGCTGCGCGAGATTATTGAGTTCCTCCGCGAAGCGCAAAAATTCCAGAAACTAGGTGGGCGCATTCCGAAAGGCGTGCTGCTGGTCGGACCTCCGGGAACAGGCAAGACCTTGCTGGCCAGAGCTGTTGCCGGTGAAGCTAACGTTCCCTTCTTCTCGATCTCGGGCTCAGACTTCGTAGAAATGTTTGTCGGCGTGGGCGCGTCGCGGGTGCGCGACCTGTTTGAGCAGGGCAAAAAGAATGCTCCTTGCATCATTTTCATTGATGAGATTGACGCTGTTGGGCGTCACCGCGGCGCTGGCCTTGGCGGCGGACACGATGAACGCGAGCAGACTCTGAATCAGTTGCTGGTCGAGATGGATGGCTTCGAGTCAAACGAGGGCGTCATCCTGATGGCGGCCACGAACCGCCCGGATGTGCTCGATCCGGCGCTGCTGCGGCCGGGACGCTTCGACCGACGGGTTGTAGTCAACCGGCCGGATGTTCGCGGTCGCGAAGAAATTCTTCGGGTACACACCCGCAAAATTCCTTTGGCGGATGATGTAGATCTTTTTGTTCTGGGGCGCGGCACACCGGGATTCTCCGGTGCCGACTTGGCAAACATGGTCAATGAAGCTGCACTGGCGGCTGCGCGTCAGAACCGCAAGGCTGTCCTGATGTATGACTTCGAACTGGCCAAGGACAAGGTGCTGATGGGCGTCGAGCGCAAGTCGCTCCTGCTTTCGGACGAAGAAAAGAAAGTTACGGCCTATCACGAAGCGGGACACGCGCTGGTTGCGGCGAAGCTGCCGAATTCCGATCCTTTGCACAAAGTCACAATCATTCCTCGCGGAATGGCTCTGGGCGTGACCATGCAGCTTCCGATCGACGACAAGCACAACTACACTAAGGAATATCTCGAGACCGAAATCGCGATCATGATGGGTGGGCGTCTGGCTGAAGAAATTTTCCTCAACCAGATGAGCACCGGCGCTGGCAATGACATTGAACGTGCGACCGAACTTGCCCGCAAGATGGTTTGCGAATTCGGCATGAGCGATCTGGGCCCACTGACGTTCGGCAAGAAAGAAGAGCAGATATTCCTGGGCCGCGAAATCAGCCAGCATCGCGATTACAGCGAAGCTACTGCCATCAAGATTGACGATGAAGTGAAGCGGCTGATTGGCAAGGGATACGAGACTGCCAAAGGCATTCTGGGCGCGAATCATGACACCCTGGTCAGGATTGCGTTGGCACTGCTGGAGCGCGAAGTGCTCGACGCGAACGAGATCAAGATGCTGATCGACGGCAAGGACTTGCCTAAGATCGTTCCTCCGCCAAGGTCCGACGATAGTGGAGTGCAGCAGGTTCTAAAGCCGGAGCCGGGACGTCCGGGGCTGAAGGGCGGAGAGCATCCGGCGCCAGCCTAAAGCAATTGAATATTCAAAACAATAAGGCGGCCCCTCGGCCGCCTCTTCTGTTTCATCCGATGGTCAGACAAACTGTCCTGCACGCGTAATCTAACCGCTGCCAACTTTTATGGTGCCGGTAGTGGTTCTTGTTCGTGGCGCAACTCTTGTGTTCGCTAGACTGAGCTTGGTGATAGAACTCCGGGCCTTCGCTACAGCCGTCTTGCGCACTCCTGTCTTGGCTTTATCGCCCAAGCCGCTGCCGGTCAGTGACTTTTTCTCGATCGACATGAAAGCTCCTTTCCGATTGCGCGTCAATCGGACCACGCGATCTTGATCGCCGTGAGGGTAGCAGAACCCTGTAATCGTGTCTTGTAAAAAATAAAGACGGCCCCAAGCGGCCGCCCTTATTTTCAAAACTGCGCTTTGCTACGGGAGAACGATGATTCGGCCTTTCATTCCGAGGTCATCGTGCAAAGCGCAAATATAGGGATAAACACCGGCGGTCGTGAATGTGATCCGAAACCGGGTTGTTCCCAGCGCAGCCCGCGGCAGCCCGATTCGCTCCTGCGGCGCCGAAATGATGAATCCCGAATGCACGCTGTCAGAAGTCGAAGTGATAGTTGCGTGCAGGGCGCCATCTGCGTCGAGGCTCACATTGCCGGAGGGAGGCATGGGATCAGCAGGCTCGGTGCCGAACGTGATGGTGTGCGGCGTAATCGGATCGAAGTTCGTCCACTCGACCGTTGTGCCGGCGTGAATCACCAGTTCAGGTTCGATAAAGCGCATGACTGAAACCGTGTCATGCCCGCCGCCGTTAGCGACAATCTTTCCGACTCCAACTGCGACGCCGTTTGCCGAGTGCCGGTGCGCACCCGAAAGGTCGGGTGCGTTCAGCAGATCTTCCGCTTGCTGCGCTGCCTGCTGGTTGTAGAAGGCCTGGTTATGAGGGAGCGGCGCTGAGTTAGCCAGAACGTGCACGACGCCTGTCATGTCCTCATGGACCAGACAAGTCAACTTGAAGTTACCCACGGTGGGGAACATTACAGTAAATGTTTGCCCCGTGGTCATTGGAGGCGTGCTCACGCAGGCGGATCCGTCAAACATCGCGCTGCCGATGGCAAATCCGGGGCAGCCCACGGGAAATGGCAACCGTACTTGCCCTGCCATCAGGAACGTGACGGTGTGAATTTCGTCAACTTCGAAAGTCCACGTGACGCTGTCGCCTTCATGGATCCAGATTTCGTTGGGTAGAAAGGCAAGCGCCTGGCGTCCTTTGTTATTAGTATTCGCGCCAACTTTGGCCTGCCACTGCGCACCAAAAGCGGGCGACAGAGCCAGCAGGAAAACAAAAAGCCCTAACGTCAGATTGGAACCTGGTCTTTTCATAATTTTCTCCGTCTTGAATCGCACGTTCAATCTGGAGCTTGAGAAGCCACAGAATATCGGCCCGAACAATAGCGGAAAAGACCCTGAGATGCAAGTGGGAAGCCGAGTTTGGCCAGGTTTCCACGCACAGTAATCGTCCGTCGCCAATGACGTGTTTCGGTTCCCTGCAACCATTTGGAGCACATCCGAAACCCGGCGTGATCCCGAAACATCTGATCCGTCTCCCCGTGTGCAGAGCAGCCCCGGCACAGCAGCCGGGGCACTGCATTCAGCAGCCCTTGAACGAGATGAACTCGCCTTGTGGCTGCGGCAACACCGGCGTGAATTGTTTGAATGTGAACGGCCTGCTGGTATCGAAACCGGCAGCCGAGGCGGCATTCGGATCGGCAAACGGCGTCAGCGCGGCGACAGCCTGGGAGATGTGGTCCCAGCAGAGTGTGCGCTCGTAGCCGTTATTGTTCGGCGGATCGACGCTTTCGGCGACGCCCTGTGCTCCACTAACGGTTTCGATGGGGCCGCCGTCAACCGAGGCGACTCCAGGGGCAACGACGCGCGCCAGCGTGCGATGGTCGCTTTCAATGCCCATGATGCGAGCCGATGTCACGCGCAGGTCTGGAGTGCTGAAGCGGCGGACACCGACCAGGTAAGCAGCAATGAACGCGTCTTCCAGAGTGACCAGAATGTTGAGCGTGGTCTGCGCGTTAGTGAACATATCGGGCGGATAGTAGAACGTAGTGAACGGGCTGGCCTTGCCGCTGGCCGATTGCTCGAGCAGGTAATGGGACATTTCTTCGTTGCGGGCGGCGCGGAGATAGCCTTGGTCGTCGTCGGCAAGATTCTTGAAAAAGGGTGCGGTCTCAATGATGTTGGTGTAGGTGGTTACGGCTAAGGCCTCGGCGATTTCTGCCGCGATAAGAATTTCGCGGTCTCCGGGGGTCAGGCCGCCGCCGCGTTTCTTGGGCATATCGGATGCTTCGGCGGCGCGTAACAGGCCGCCGAAGGCCGATGACCCGGCGAACGCCAGGGCGGAAACGCTGGCGCCATAAAGGGACGCGCGTTTAAAGAAGGAGCGCCGGTCAGGATTCTGCGGAGCTTCTACGATCGGAAGGGCTTTTTCGTCTGACATGATTTTCTCCTGAGAGTGTGAGGGGAGTGTCGGGGAAGCCGCTTTGCGCAGCAGCGTGGCGTTTCGCACTCCTCGTACATGCTGAGTACGGGCGGGGCGCAAGAATGGATTGCGGAAAGCAGAATTTTTGAGAATTCCTGCTCGGCCGTGATTTTCCGTTACGATGGAAGGGTGAGAGGCAAGTGGACTGCATACAAAGTAATTGGTCTGGTCTTGCTGGCGACAGCTGCGTTTGGGCAGCAGCCGAAGTCCCCGGCGAAAATGGCCAGCGGAAGCTGCGGACCATTGACGGGCCAAATGTTGAAGTGTCCGCGGTTCGGTTTCACCTACAGCGTCCCATTCGGATGGGTCGACCGTACCGGTGACATGCAGGCAGGCGCAAGCGGATCACAGTCTGCAAGCCAGCAACCAATGGCACAGTCCGCAGGATCAGAGACGCTGCTTGCGGTGTTCGAGCGGCCTCCGGAAGCTGCTGGCGAGACCATCAACTCGGCGGTGGTGATTGCGGCGGAGAGCCTGAAGGATTATCGGGGAATCAAGGTCGCAGCCGACTATCTCGGACCGGTGAGCGAACTGGCCGAGCAGCGTGGCTTCAAAGTCGTGAATGAACCCTACGAGTTCACCGTCGGAATGAGGCGCCTGGCGCGGGCCGATTACAGCAAGGAACGCGGTAAGCTGGCCATGTGGCAGAGCACGCTGGTGACGATTGAGAAAGGCGAGATCGTCTCGTTCACATTTGTGGGCGGAAGTGAAGATGAAATCGAGGAACTGCTCGGGGAGTTGAGATTCGGGGCGAGAATGTCGAGGGCAGGAAATCCGCCGTAAATCAAGAGCAAGAGCTTTTAACCGCAGAGGACGCAGAGAAATCCGAACAGAGAGTTTGAGGCGAAAAGCGGTACTTTCTTGATGGGACGCGTCAATTGTGTTTTGGACGTCTTTCGGGCTCTTACCACTTCTGAATGTGAGTGAACTATGAAATTAACTTTTGCTTCAGCTGTCCGCCGTTTCCTTTTTGTTGCCGCCGTTTGCGTAAGTGTTGCGAGCTTTGCGAGCGGCAAGCATTACGTCATGTATGTGGGAACTTACACCGGTAAAGGCAGCGAAGGGATTTACGCCTATCGCTACGACGCCGGATCGGGCACCGTCTCGCCAATCGGGCTGGCTGCGAAAACAGATAATCCGTCATTCCTGGCCGTCGCTGCGGGTCGCAAATTCCTATACGCGGTGCACGAGACGCATGATTATCAAGGTCAGGCGAGCGGCGGGGTCGCGGCGTTTGCGATTGATCGCGTCACAGGCAAGCTGGAAAAGTTGAACGAAGTCGCTTCGCGCGGAGCTGATCCTTGCTTCATCTCTTTCGACCGATCGGGCAAGTACCTGTTGGTAGCTAATTACAGCGGAGGAAATGTTGCTGTGCTCCCGATTCTTTCCGATGGACGTTTGGGAGAGGCATCATCGGTAGTCAAAGATGAGGGTCCTTTAGGGCCGAACAAAGAACGGCAAGAAGCCCCCCACGCACACTGGGTTGAAACTACTGCGGGAAACCGTTTTGCGTACGTAGCAGATATTGGTCTCGATCGCGTCCTGATTTATAAATTCGATTCGAGTAATGGCTTATTGAGTTCCGGAGATCCGGGCGCGGTAAAAACCACAACAGATAAGAGTGTATTCTCCGCGACGCTGGCGCCGGGCACAGGACCACGGCGCGTTGCGTTTTCCAGTGACGGCAGGTTCATGTATGTGCTCGGAGAAATGGACTCCACGGTAACTGTCTTCGCCAACGATAAGAAAGAAAGCTTTCGTTCCATACAGAAAATCTCAACTCTGCCTGCCGGATTTTCCGGAGACAATACCGGCGCGGAGATTGCGATGCATCCTAACGGAAAATTCTTATATACCTCGAATCGCGGCGACGACAGCATTGCCTTATTCTCGATTGATCATTCCAGCGGAAAGCTTGCATTTATTGATCGGTTTCCCACCCACGGAAAACAGCCGCGTTTTTTTACGCTCGACCCCTCGGGCTCGCGCCTGCTGGTGGCAAATCAGAGCACCGGCAATATTGTGGAATTGAAAATTAACCCGGCGACCGGAAGGCTGACGAGCGCAGGAGAAGTGGCCAAAGTTTCGTCACCAGTGAGCATCGTATTCGTGGACGAAGACTGAAGGCACATTTGCAGTAGTTGGCTGCCGACCTACCTGCTCGTGATAGCCGAGTGCACTCGTACTATTCCAGGGCTTCCGGGTGAAGCCCGATGTTCTTCTCGCCGGCGGCCTTCTTCTCGTTGTACTTCTTCATCCATGCTTCCCAGCTTTTGCCCGCGGCGGTGTCTTTGCCGGTGAAGGCGAGCGCAGCAATGTCAGAGTAGGAGATTGAGAGTTTCTCATTGCCCGACTTCGGATAAAGACGGACGGCGGAGTCGGCTAGTGATTTTCCACTGCGGCGGTCGAAGATGTAGCCCTCGATTTTTTCCCCGCTCTTAAGAGTGATCGAAACGTCGCCGCGATAATCGAAGGCCTTTTCGAGGGCGGCGCGGATTTCTTCGTGGCTGGCGAGCTGCGGAATCCAGCCTTCAAGATTTTCGCGCTCACGTCCGGGCGCGTGTTCGAGTTCTTCGGGATTAACGCCGCGCTGGGGTACGCTCATGATATCCGTGGGTGTCCGCTACTCGGGTAATCGCAGGACGGGAGCCTCGGTGCGGCAACAAACGCCATACTGCTGCCAGAGACGAAACCAGGGGCTTTGCGCGAGCTTTTCGTCGTGCCTTCGATTCGCGGCCGCAACATCACTGGGCGTCAATGGACGGATGTCCGACAGCGAGAACATGTCTTCCAGTTGCTCGATGTCCGCTATGGTCCGTTCGACGTCCAATCTTTTCTCCGGCTTAAGCCCGCGTTTCCTCTAAGGACTGCGTTTCAATTTGCACCAGCGGCCCCGCATGCTCGGTTGAAGACATCTCATCGAGCAGGCGCAAAGCGCCGGGATCTTCGTAGCGATTGAACAGCGTCGCCTTTACGGTGTCCATGAAACCGCGGAGGGAGCCGAACGTCTCGTTGACTGCTGACGCCTCGTATCCGCTGTGCACCATGCAATTGGCGCAGCGCGGATTGCCGGATTCAGTGCCGTAGTTCTGCCACTCGGTGGTTTCGATCAGCTCTTTGAATGTGTCCGCGTAACCGTCTTGGAGCAAATAGCACGGCTTCTGCCAGCCGAAGATGTTGTAAGTGGGCATGCCCCAAGGTGTGCAGGCGTAATGCCGCTTGCCCATCAGGAACTCGAGAAACAGAACCGACTGGTTAAAGCGCCAGGTCTTCTTGCGATTCGCCAGGATCGAACGGAACAGTTTTCGCGTGCGGGCGCGGCCGAGAAAATGCTGCTGGTCGGGAGCTTTGTCGTAAGAGTAGCCGGGCGAGAGCATCATGCCTTCTACGCCCAGCTCCATCATTTCGTCAAAGAATGCGCGCACGCTCTTGGGATCGGCGCCGTCGAACAGGGTTGTATTAGTGGTTACGCGGAAGCCGCGATTCACGGCTTCGCGAACACCTTCGAAGGCTTTGTCGTAGCCGCCTTCGAGGCACACCGACAGGTCATGGTGTTCGCGCTGGCCGTCGAGGTGAATGCTGAAAGTCAGGTATTTCGAAGGCTTGAAGAGATGGATTTTTTCTTTTAGCAGCAGCGCGTTGCTGCAGAGATAAATATATTTCCTGCGCGTGACCAGGCCTTCAACGATCTCCGCGATCTGCGGATGCAGCAGTGGTTCACCGCCTGGGATCGATACCATGGGCGCGCCGCACTCGTCCACGGCTTTGAAGCACTCTTCTGGCGTGAGCTGGCGCTTCAGAATGTGCGCGGGATACTGGATCTTGCCGCATCCGGCGCAGGCCAGGTTGCAGCGGAACAAAGGCTCAAGCATCAGCACGAGCGGGTACTGCTTGCGTCCGGCAAGCTTCTGCCCGACAACATAGCTGGCGACCGTCCACATCTGGGATACGGGGACACTCATAACTTTCTATATATGTTATCAGGTGAACTAGTCAGCTATTAGCTTTCGCTGATTAGATCCTAGCTCCTACGAAAGCCCTTTTTACCACATGGCACGCCGAGGAAACTTCGGCCATTAGTTCTTGGCGGCCTCTGCGTTCTCTGCGGTTAAAAGCTTTGATTTTTGCCGAAAAACCGCCTGAAACCAGCAGTTTACCGAGCCGGTTCGGGGCTCGAAAAGCAGGCTGAAATGTGGTAAAATTCAAAGTAGTCAAAGATGCCATAAGTTGTTGGAATTTCAGTAATTTGTGGGAACTTTTAGGGCATCAAAGAAGGGCGCTGGGAGAATCCCTGACTTCCGCGTTTCAGGTACCCCGAAACGTGTGCATCCAGAACAGGATCATTCTCTCCTAAATCTGAATGGCGACGAAAGAAATCAATCCAGCAATTCTCGACGACAAACCCGATTCCAAAGCTAAGGACGGCAAAGCTGCCGGCGGCAATGGCGACTATACCGCCGACTCGATCAAGGTTCTCGGCGGCATGGAAGCCGTGCGCAAGCGTCCGGCAATGTACATCGGATCCACCGGCGAGTTGGGTCTGCACCACCTTGTCTATGAAGTCGTGGACAACTCAGTCGATGAGGCGCTCGCCGGGCACGCCGACAAAATCGACGTCACCATTCATATCGACAATTCGATCACAGTTGTAGATAACGGACGCGGTATTCCCGTCGATCCCATGGATATTGACGGAGAAAAAATTCCTGCCGCCCAGGTCGTGATGACCACGCTGCATGCCGGCGGGAAATTTGATTCTTCAACTTATAAAGTTTCCGGCGGATTGCACGGCGTTGGTGTTTCCTGCGTGAACGCCCTCAGCGAAGAACTTGACCTTGAAATTTGGCGCGACGGTTTTACCTGGGAGCAGACCTATTCGAAGGGCGAGCCGACCAGCAAACTGAAGAAGACCGGCGCAGTGAAAGCGAAACGCGGGACGAAAGTCCATTTCCTGCCGGACCGAAGCATATTTACGGAGACGCAGTACAACTATGACACGCTGGCGCAGCGGCTGCGTGAGCTTGCGTTTCTGAACAAGGGTCTGCTGATCACGCTCACCGACGAGCGCGCGACCGATTCGAAAACCGGCGAAGCGAAGTCTGCCGAATTTAAGTACAACGGCGGTATCGCGGAATTTATCAAGCACCTGAATCGCGGCAAGTCGGTCCTCCACGATAAACCCATCTACATGGAAGCGGAGCGGGATGGCGTGGCCATGGAGATCGGGTTGCAATATAACGACGGATATTCCGAGAGCGTGTTCAGCTTCGCCAACAACATCAACACCGTCGACGGTGGATCGCACCTTTCCGGATTTCGTACCTCACTGACTCGCACCATCAATTACGCCGGCCAGCAGATGGGCTTGTTCAAGGACGTAAAAGAAAATCTGACCGGCGACGACGTTCGCGAAGGCCTGGTGGCCGTGATCAGCGTGAAGCTACCGCAGCCGCAGTTTGAAGGCCAGACCAAAGGCAAGCTGAATTCGGATATCGCCGGTACCGTGCAGGCATTCGTCAACGAGCGCCTGGGCGCATTCCTGGAACAGAACCCGACGGTTGGGCGGAAGATCATCAACAAAGCGGTTGACGCTGCGCGCGCCCGTGAAGCCGCACGCAAAGCCCGCGACCTTACGCGCAGAAAGGGCGCTCTCGATGGCGGTGGCCTGCCCGGCAAACTAGCAGATTGCAGTGAACGGCAGCCAGATCGCTGCGAATTGTTCCTGGTCGAGGGTGAATCCGCAGGCGGAACCGCCAAGCAGGGACGCGACCGGCGCTTCCAGGCGATTCTGCCGCTCAAGGGAAAAATCCTTAACGTCGAAAAGGCGCGTTACGACAAGATGCTCGCGCACGAAGAAATTCGCGCCATGATCACGGCGCTTGGCACCGGCATTTCGAAGGAAGATTTCGATGCCACGAAAGTCCGCTATGGCAAAGTCATTCTGATGACTGACGCCGACGTCGACGGAAGCCACATTCGCACGCTGCTGCTCACGTTCTTCTTTCGGCACATGCAGGAGCTGATCAAGCGCGGTAATGTGTTCATCGCGCAGCCGCCATTGTTCTCGATCAAGAAGGGCAAGTCGCTCCAGTACATCAAAGACGAGCGCGAGTTCGACAAAGTCATGGTGAAGCGTGCCGCCGAAGGGATGACGGTGCGTTACGGTGAGGGTGCGGCCAAGCTCGAGGGCGCAGTGCTGGCCAAGTTCATCAATGTACTGAACGAGTATCTCGGTTTTTACGACAAGGTCAACAAGCGCTTGCGGACAGAGCGCGTGACCGCATTGTTGCCCAAGCTCGATCTTTCAAAGCGCGCTGACTTCGAAGGCGACAAGAAAACGCAGCCGAAGAAAATCGAGAAGCTCGAAAAAGAATTGAAGAAGCTGCAAAAAGAATTGCAGTTCAAAGAAGTTGAAGCGCGCTTCGACGAAGAGCACAACCTTTGGGAAGTCCGGTATGTGAATCATCAAGGCGCGGAGCACCTGATCAACTGGGAACTGGCATCGACACCCGAGTACCGGCAGATGCTTTCGAAGTTCAAGCAGATCGAGCCCTACATGGAGCCGCCTTTCGTAGTGGAAACAGTTGCCAAGGGAGCGGCTGGTGGCAATGGGGCCGGCGCCGCTGATGGCGATGGAGCTGCGAGTGAAGATAGTGCGAATGTCCCTGCCGAAGAAGCTGCTCCGAAGAAATCCGCGAAGCCTGCGGGCAAGAAGGCTGCGATCGAGGAAGTTGAAAAGGCCACTGCTCGCGAACTGTTCGACTACGTGAAAGCCGAAGGCAGCAAAGGCTACGACATCAAACGCTACAAAGGACTGGGCGAAATGACCGCGCCGCAGCTTTGGGAGACCACCATGGATCCCGAGCGGCGCACGCTGCTTTCCGTCAGACTGGAAGACATCGCTGAGTGCGAAACCATCTTCACCACCCTGATGGGCGAAGACGTGGAAGCCCGCCGCAAGTTCATCGAAGAAAATGCGCTGGATGTGAAGAATTTGGATATCTGATCGTGTGGGGCGGGCGCCCTCGCCCGCCTGTTTTCCGCAGTCCCTACCACTAATACGCAAAGAATTTGCGCAAACTAAGCTGAAGGTGCTCGAAGGGCCGGAACTTTATGTCCACAGCCACCCAACGATGCGTCCAACTCTGAATTCTGATCGCCCTTTTCGCGTCTTCCCCTTCCTTTCTCCAACTTCACCCCTGTCCTAAATTCTGGCGTGAACATGCTACAGCTTTTCC
>Ga0310811_10008815_pt1 | contig 12985 bp, 12 predicted proteins | sample YCmetagenome_FD_207642 | JGI IMG/M metagenome (GOLD analysis project Ga0310811, IMG submission 207642) | Soil microbial communities from experimental microcosm in Duke University, North Carolina, United States - YC | ecosystem: Engineered > Artificial ecosystem > Soil microcosm > Unclassified ...
AAGTGCGCGTAGTCGCGCTCGGAATGTCGAGACGCCCCTTCGACGAGATTCGCTGCGACCGAAACGGCGCCGCGTCGGAGTTGGCTCTGCAAGCCATACCGCTCCTCCATCGGTAGATCCTTCGTCGCGCGGTAGACCTCGATCACCAGCGCATCGGCCAACACGAACGCTTCGAGCTTGTTTGGGTCACGCGTCATGCCGGCCGCTATCGACCACGCACGGCTCGCGTTGCGTCCGATCCGGACAACGGGAGACGGGAGACGGACGACGGACGACGAATCAGAGCGCGTTGAGCCGGCGCTTCGGTCCCGCGACCTCGGCGTCCTTCGCGACGAGCTTGTTCGCGCCGTCGACGAACACGACGGTGGGCTGCCAGCCCTTGGCCGCTTCGGCCTCGACCTCGGCGAAGGTCGCGATGATCACCTTGTCGCCGGGATCCGCGAGGTGCGCGGCCGCCCCGTTGATGCAGATGATGCCGCTGTCGTCGTCGCCGCGCAGCGCGTAGGTCACGAGGCGGGTGCCCTGCGTGACGTTCCAGATGTGGACTTGCTCGTGCTCGACGATGCCGGCGGCATCGAGGAGCTCTCCGCTGATCGTCACGCTTCCTTCGTAGTCGAGGTCAGCGTGGGTGACGGTCGCGCGGTGGATCTTCGCCTTGAACAGATGGATGCGGTGACTCACGGGCTCCTCCAGTCCCCGCCGCGATGGGTCGGGGCTTCAATGAAGCTGCACGAACCCTATCACTGCTCGGTCTCGACGAACAGCGGAACCACCGCGGTCTCCCCGCCGCGCACCGGGATCAGGTTGTGCTCGACGGAAATCGTCCCGTGTTTCGCGACGGTGTAATAGGCGCTGACCGAGTAGGTGCCGGGGGGCAGGGCGGCGATGGTGAACCGGCCGCGGTCGTCGGTGATCACCTGCATGGCCTGCGTGAGCGCGGGCGAGGTCGCGGTGACGATCGCGCCGGGCACGCGCTCGCGCGTCGCCGAATCGGTGACGGTGCCCTCGAGCGCGCCGGCTTTCGGATCGGCGTTCGCGGGCGTGTAGTGGCGGACGTCGCCCTCGTGCGCATCGCCGAAATCGACGTGCTGCGCCTCGGGGCGGCCGAGCGCGAGGTCGACGTCGCACGCGACGACGTGACCGGCGGTCACCGTGACGCCGCGGATCTCGAGGGTGACGCCGGCGTAGGTCGCGGTGACGTCGTATCGCCCGGGCGCCAGGTGATCGAGATCGTAGAGGCCGTCGTCGCCGCTGGTGACGAGCGCGGGGGTGAGCGTGCCGTCGCGCTGGATCGCGAGCTGCGCGCGCGCGATCGCCGTGCCGGTGTCCTGATCGCGCACCAACCCCGCGATCGCACCCGTGGTCGGCGCCGCCGGCACGCTGCCATGGTGGCAACCGGCGATCACGATCAGCAGCGCGAGGCGCACGCGCACAATGTAGCAGAGCGCGAGGCGCCTCCTCGTGCGTACAATCGAGACATGCAACGCGTGGTGATCGGGCTCGTGCTGCTCTTCCTCGCCTGCGGCAAGGGCAGCAGCGGCGGCGGGGTCGCGGTGGTGCCGGGCGCGCCGGCGGGCGACGTCACCGAGATCGCGGGCGACGTCCACGCGACGCGCGACGGCAAGACGCGCGCGCTCGCGAAGGGCGACGTGGTGAGCGGCGATGACGTCGTCGCGACCGGCGCCGACGGGCGCGTGACGATCGTCCTGCGGCACAACCAGGTGCCGTGGTCTCTCGGTCCCAACAAGGAGAAGAAGGTCGCCGACAGCGCGGCGTGGGCGGCGGCGAAGGGCGCGAGCGGCGAGAACGTCTCCGACGATCACAGCACCGCGGCCGGACGACATGCGGAGCGCAGCGCGACCGATACGACCGCGACGGCGGAGAGCGCGCCGGCGGCAGCCGCGCCCGCACCGACGGCCATGGCGCCGCCTCCGGTGGCGGCCGCGCCTGCGCCGACGATGCCCGAGCCCGCGCCCGCGCCCGCGCCCGCGCCGCCGGAAGCACCCGCGCCGCCTCCGCCGCCGAAGACCGCGTCGCGCAGCAAGGGCGCGCCGCCCGACTCGATCAACGACAGCCTCGACGCGCCCGGCGCGTTCGACAGCGAAGCCGATGGTCTGCGCGTCGGCACCAGCGGGGGCGGTGGTGCGCCTGCGCCCGGCGAGGGCGGCGGCGTCGCGGTCGGCGCGCCGCGCGAGGCCGGTCCGCGCGGTCGCATCAACATCGGATCGTTCGGCGTGACCGGCGCGCTGACCAAGGATCAAGCCGAACGCGTGGTCAAAGCGAGGCTCGGCATCTTCCGGGCGTGTTACCAGCGCGAGCTGCAACGGAACCCGACCATCGCGGGCATGTTGTCGATCACGATCGAGGTCAAGCCCGACGGCAGCGTCGCGCACGCGAAGGTCGACGGCGGCCAGGACGCCGACGCGGTGCGCTCGTGCATCCAGTCGCAGATCGGGCGCTTGAAGTTCCCGACCGCGGCGGATCCGTCGACGATATCGGCGAAGATGATCCTGTCTCCTTCGGACGGATGATCCCGATGCGCGTCTTCTTCCTCGTGTTCGCCATCGTGCTGTGCGCGTGCGGATCGCACGACACGTCGAGCGCGCCCGCGATCGTGCCGGGCGCGCCCGCCGGCGACGTCACCGAGATCTCCGGCGACGTCCACGCGACGCGCGACGGCAAGCCGCGCGCGCTCGCCAAGGGCGATGTCGTCAGCGGCGACGACGTGATCGCGACCGGCGCCGACGGGCGCGTCACGATCGTCCTGCGCCACAACCAGGTGCCGTGGTCGCTCGGGCCCAACAAGGAGAAGAAGGTCGGCGACAGCGCGGCGTGGGCGGCGGCCAAGGGCGCCGCGCCCGAAGGCGTGAGCGACGACAAGTCGGGCGCCGCCGGACGCCACGCGGAGCGGAGCGCGGCCGACACCACGCAGACCAGCGGCGGCGGCAGCGGATCCGCGGTGGCCGCCGGCAGCGGCAGCGGCAGCGCGAACCCGAACGAGGAGGCCGAACGGTTGGAGGCGGAGGAGAAGCTCGCGCAGCTCCAGAAGGAGAGGTCCGACATGGAAGCACGCGAGGAGGAGGCCAAGGCCGCGGCCGAGCGCGTCGAGCGAAAGAAGGGCGTGACGATCAGCAAGGAGTGTCTCGACAACCCGCTCGCGAAAGGTTGCGAGGGCGGCGGCGACGAGCGCAACGACATGCAGAAGCCCGGCGGCGGCGGCAACGGCGACGTCGAGGGCGGGATCGATCCCGCGGTGATCCGCCGCGTCTTCCAGGCGCGCGCCGGCAGCTTCAAGGCCTGCTTCGTACAGGTCCTGAAGACGAACCCGAAGGCGAGCGGCAAGATCAAGCTGCGCATCACGATCGGCACCGACGGCAAGGTCTCGCAGGCCGAGGTCGACGGCGACGACGCGCTCGCGCCGATGTTCGACTGCGTGATCGCGCAGGCGAAGAAGCTGGTCTTCCCGAAGCCGGAGAGCGAGCTGAAGGTGAGCTACCCGTTCGTGTTCAGCGCGCAATAGGCAGATCGACGAGCGATCGATCGAGCCCGATCTCGTCGCAGAGCGCGTCGAGCGCGGGCCCGTCGACGCCGCGCCACGCGAGCGTCTCGAGGTCGCACGGGATCGGCGCGTCCTCGCGCAAGGTCGCCAGCTTCTTGTAGAGGCCGACCACGCCGCGGTGCTCGGCGAGCGACGCCGCGAGCGACGCCGCGCCGCGCACGCTCACCTCCCATCGCGCCGGATCGGCCGGGATGTCCTCGACGCGCCGCCAGCGCGCGAGCACCGTCGACGCCGAGCGCGCGCCCCACTTCGGCACGCCGGGGATGCCGTCGGCGTCGTCGCCGACCAGCGCGAGCCAATCGGGGATCGACGCCGGCGCGACGCCGAACTTCGCGATCACGCCGTCCTCGTCCATCGTCGTGCCGCGCATGCGATCGAAGCAGATCACCCGCGCGCCGCGCACGCACTGCGCCATGTCCTTGTCGGGCGAGGTGATCACGACCTGCTCGACGCGCGGATCGCCGCCGAGCGCGGCGGCCGCGGTCGCGATCGCGTCGTCGGCCTCGAATTCGATCATCGGCCACACGACCAGCCCGAGCGCCGCGGCGGCGCGCTCGGCGAGCTCGAACTGCGACATCAGCGCCGGCTCGACGCCTTCGCCGGTCTTGTAGCCGTCGAAGAGCTCGTTGCGGAACGACTCGATCACGTGATCGAACGCGACGCCGCAGTGCGTGACCTGGCCCGAGCGCAGCCAGGCCGCGAAGCTGCGCAGGATCCCGCGGGTCGCGCCGACCTCGCGCCCGTCGTGGGTGGCGGCCGGCGCACCGAAGAACGAGCGGAACAGCTCGTAGGTCCCGTCGACGACATGGGCGCGCATCCGGTGCATGATGCGCGCGTGCAGGACGTTCGTCGAGTCGTCATCGCGATCCTGGTGGCTTCTTGCGGTGGGCATGCGACGCCCGCTCCACACGACGAGCCCGGGCCGCTCGCCGCGCAGGCGGTCGCCGGCGTCGACGACGCGGCGCTGAAGACGCTGCTCGCCGATCACTGGGACTGGGACATGCGCAACTCCCCGACGTGGGCGACCACGCTCGGCGATCATCGCTTCGACGATCGCCTCCCCGCGATCGATGCGTCGTCCCTCGAACGCGAGCGTCGCGAGGCGCGCGCGTTCCTCGATCGCGCGAACTTGATCGATGCGACGGCGCTCGACGCGCGCGATCGCGTCACGCTCGCGCTGTTCATCTCGCACCTCGACGGGGCCGTCGCCTCGATCGCGTGCCACAGCGAGGAGTGGTCGGTCTCGCCGCGCGGCAACCCGCTGATCGAGCTGTCCGACATGACCGAGCAGCACATCGTCACGACCGTCGACGACGGCGATCACCTGCTCTTGCGGCTGCGAGCGGCGCCGAAGATGATCGACGACTCGATCGCGAACCTCGCGCGCGGGCTCGAGCACGGCCGCGTCGCGCCCGCGCAGACCGTGAAGCTCACGATCGATCAGCTGGATCAGGAGCTGGCGCGTCCGACCGCGGAGTGGAAGATGTCGCTGCCGGCCACCGTCGCGCACGACGCCTGGCCGGCCGCCGATCGTGCGCGCTACCACGACGAGTACCTCGGCCTCGTCGAGCGGCAGATCAAGCCGGCGGTCGCGCGCTATCGCGACTTCCTCCGCGATCAGGTGCTGCCGGCGGCGCGCTGGGGCGCGAAGGAAGGGCTGGGCGGCCTGCCCGACGGGGCCGCGTGCTATCGCGCGCGCATCCTCGCCGAGCTGGGCGAGCCGCGGACGCCCGAGGAGCTGCACGCGCTCGGGCTCGCGGAGATCGCGAAGAGCGACGCGCGCATCGCGGAGCTCGGGGCTTCGGTGCTGGGGACGAAGGACTTGAAGTCGACGATCGAGCGCCTGCGCACCGATCGCTCCTTGTACTTCTCGTCGAAGGACGAGCTGCTCGCCGCCGCGACCGCCGATCTCGCGCGCGCGAAGGACGCGATCCCGCGCTTCTTCGGCCGACTGCCGAAAGCCGATTGCGTCGTCCGCGAGATCCCCGCGAACGAGGCGCCGTTCACGACGATCGCGTACTACCGCGAGCCGCACCTCGACGGCTCGAAGCCCGGCGAGTTCTTCGTCAACACGTACAAGCCCGAGGTGCGGCCGCGCTACGAGCTCGCCACCCTCGCCGCGCACGAGTCGATCCCCGGCCATCACCTGCAGATCGCGATCGCGCAGGAGCTCGGCGACGTGCCGATCTTCCGCCGCACGCTCGGCACGACCGCGTTCGTCGAGGGCTGGGCCTTGTACACCGAGCGCCTCGCCGACGAGATGGGCCTCTACGCATCCGACTTCGATCGGCTCGGCGCCGCGAGCTTCGACGCCTGGCGCGGCGCGCGGCTGGTGGTCGACACCGGCCTCCACGCCGGTGGCTGGACCCGCGCGCAGGCCGAGCAGTTCATGCGCGAGCACACCGCGCTCACCGAGGAGAACATCAAGAACGAGGTCGATCGCTACATCTCGTGGCCCGCGCAGGCGCTCGCGTACAAGGTCGGTCAGCTCGACATCCTCGCGCTGCGCAAGCGCGCGCAGGACGCGCTCGGCGATCGCTTCGATCTGCGCGCGTTCCACGACGTCGTGCTCGGCGGCGGCGCCGTCACGCTCCCCGTCCTCGACGCGCAAGTCGACGCCTGGATCGCGGTACAACAGCGTCGATGAGCAAGTCACCGCTGGCCGACGACGCCGTCCGCGGGCTGACCGACGAGCGCATGCGCGCGGTGGTCGCCGATCACTGGGAGTGGACGATGTGGTGGGCGCCGCAATGGGCGACCACGCTCGGCGATCATCGCTACGACGATCGGCTCGCGCCGCGCGACGCGAAGGCGATCGAGCAGTACCACCGCGAGCGCAAGGCGCTGCTCGCGAAGCTCGGCGCGATCTCGCCGCTCGAGCTCGGCGACGCCGATCACATGGCGTGGCTGCTCTTGGTCGCGAGCCTGCACGCGGCCGGCGCCGCCGACGCGGCGCGCGCGCACGAGTGGTGGGTGTCGTCGCGCGGCGGCCTGGTCGACGAGATCTCGTACCTGGTCGAGATGCATCCGGCGGGAGAGGGCGCGAGCCTGTGCGCGCGCCTGCGCGACGCCGCGGGTTGGATCGATCAGACGATCGCGAACCTCGCGATCGGCCTCCACTACAAGCGGGTCGCGCCGAAGGAGGCCGTGCGTCGCGCGATCGTGCAGCTCGACGGGCTGCTCGACACGCCGACCAAGACCTGGGCGATGAGCGGATCGGCGCGCGCCGAGCATCTCGAGATCTTGGCGATCGTCGACGAGCTGATCGCGCCGAAGCTGCGCGCGCTGCGCGACTTCCTGCGCGATCGCGTGCTGCCGGTCGGGCGCACGGGCGCCGCCGAGGGCCTGTGCGGGATGAAGGGCGGCGAGCACATGTACCGCGGCTACGTCGAGGCGCACGTCGGCAACGGCATGTCGCCCGATCAGATCCACGCGCTCGGGCTGCGCGAGATCGCGCGCACCGACGACGCGATCGCGACGCTCGGCGCGACGCTGTTCGGCGCGCCCGATCGCGCGGCGACGATCGCGCGGCTGCGCGAGGATCGCGCGCTGTACTTCTCTGCTGGCGCGGCGATCGTTTCGACGGCCGCCGAGGCGCTCGCGCGCGCGAAGGCGGCGATCCCGCGCTTCTTCGGCCGGCTGCCCGTCGCCGACTGCGTGATGCGAGAGATCCCCGCGCACGAGGCGCCGTACACGACGATCGCGTACTACCGCGAGCCGCACTACGACGGCACCAAGCCGGGCGAGTACTTCGTCAACACGTACAAGCCCGAGGTGCGGCCGCGCTTCGAGCTCGAGGCGCTCACGTATCACGAGTCGATCCCCGGCCATCACCTGCAGATCGCGATCGCGCAGGAGCTCACCGACCTGCCGATGTTCCGCAAGCTCGGCGGATCGACCGCGTACATCGAGGGCTGGGCCTTGTACACCGAGACGCTCGCCGACGAGATGGGCCTCTATTCATCGGATCTGGATCGTCTCGGCATGCACAGCTACGACGCGTGGCGCGCGTCGCGGCTGGTCGTCGACACCGGCATCCACGCCAAGGGCTGGACCCGCGCGCAGGCGGAGCAGTTCATGCTCGAGCACACCGCGCTCACGCCCGAGAACATCTCGAACGAGGTCGATCGCTACATCACCGATCCCGGCCAGGCGCTCGCGTACATGGTCGGCAAGCTCGCGATCCTCGAGCTGCGCAAGCTCGCCGAGGACGCGCTCGGGTCTCGCTTCGACATCCGCGCGTTCCACGACGTGATCCTCCGCGACGGCGCGCTGACGTTGCCGGTCCTCTCGATGCGCGTCGGGACCTGGCTGCGCGAGAGCGGCGGCGACCTATCGATGCACGTGCACGATCACGATCACGATCATCATCACTAGGCTAGGCGCCGAGACGATCGAACAGCTGATCGAGCTCGCCGGCGCCGGGCGCCTCGCGGTACTGGCGATCGTAGATCTGCACGAGCGCGCCGCGCGCGTCGTACACGTAGATCGTGGGGACCTTGGGCGGGCGGCCGAGCTCGGTGAAGAGCGGCTCGCCCGCCGGCACGACCCGCATCCACGGCGCGAAGTCACGGACGTAGTTGCGCACGGCCTCCGCGTTGCCGCGCGCGTCGTACTCCTCGTGCCCGCGATAGTTCACGCCGATCACGCGCAGCCCCGGATGGCGCGCGCGCAAGGCGTCGAGGGTCGCGATCTCTTCGTGACAGTGCACGCACCAGCTCGCGAAGACGATCAAGACGGTCGCGCGCGGCGCATCGCCCGGCGGGCCCGCCTCCGCGATCGCGCGCCCGTCGAGATCCGGCGAGGCGAGCACGTCTTGCAAGACGTCGCGCGGCGGCGCGGGCGCGGGCGCCTGCGCGGGCACCACGCAGGCGCCGAGCACGATCGCGACGAGCATCGCCCGCATGCGCGAATCGTAGCGTAAGCTCGGCGCGTGAGCCGCCGCTTCGTCGATCGCACCGTCATCGTCACCGGCGCCTCCGCCGGCATCGGCCTGTCCTGCGCGCGCAAGTTCGCGGAGGAAGGCGCCAACGTCGTCCTGGTCGCGCGCGGCAAGGCCGAGCTCGACAAGCGCGCCGCCGAGCTCGCGCGGCTCGGGCCGGTCGCGACGGTCGCCGCCGACGTCGCCGATCCGGCGGGGCAGGACCGCATCGTCGCGACCGCCGCCGAGAAGTTCGGCGCGATCCATATCCTCGTCAACAACGCGGGCATGAACACGCGCGGCCCGCTCGAGGACCACGCGCCCGAGGATCTCGGCAAGGTCGTCGACATCAACCTGCGGGCGCCGATCACGCTCACGCGCCGCGTGCTGCCGTACCTGCGCAAGGCCGGGCGCGGCGCGATCGTGAACGTCGCGTCGCTCGCCGGGCGCGTGCCGCTCGCGCACGAGGTCGTGTACTCCGCGACCAAGTTCGGCTTGCGCACGTTCTCGATCGCGCTCGCCGAAGAATTGCGCGGCACCGGCATCACGGTCTCCGCGGTGTCGCCGGGGCCCGTCGACACCAACTTCATCATGGGCGTCCTCGACGACGTCCCCGACATCGTGCTCTCGCAGCCGGTCTCGACCGCCGACGAGATCGCGGACCTCGTGCTCGCCTGCGCCGCCGACGGCAAGGTCGAGCGCGCGACGCCGCGTGTGTCGGCGGCGCTCACCACGCTGGGCTACGTGGCGCCCGGGCTCCGCCGCGTCCTGCGGCCGCTGCTCGAGGCCCAAGGTCGCAGGCGCAAGCGCAATCTCCAGCGCGGGGTACAACAGAGATAGATGCTGACGGCCTACCTCATCGCGGTCGGATTCGGCGGCACGCTGCTGGTCGCGACCCTCTTCTTCGGCGGCGACGGCCATCACGGCGGCGACGGGCACCACGCGCTCAGCGCGCACGACTTCAACGCGTGGCTCCCGGTCGGATCGCTCCGCTTCTGGACCTTCTTCCTCGGCTTCGGCGGCGCGGTCGGCGCGATCCTCACGCACCAGGGCATCGCGGCGGCGCCGGTGATCGGCGGCGTGGCGGTCGTGATCGGCTGGGTCACCGGCGTGGTCGCGGTCGCGATCGTGCGCGCGCTGCGCGGCACGTCGGTCGATTCCACCGTCGGCGAGCCCGAGCTGATCGGCGCGACGGGCACCGTCACCGTCGCGATTCCCGAAAACGGCATCGGGAAGGTTCGGTTCCAGGCCAAGGGCCGCTCGTTCGATCTGGTCGCCGAGGGCGAGTACTCGGCTGCGATTCCCTCGGGGGCGCAGGTGTTCGTCGTAGGTCGTCGCGACGACGGCGGCGTCCTGGTGTCGCGCGAACAAGAGTAAGCTCGGCCCTCCACAGGGAGGGACCGGATGAAGGAGCTCGTCAATCGCGTGCCGGCGCCGATCTTGATCGGTATCGCCGCCGCGCTGCTGTTGCTGATCGTCTTGACGATCGTGTTCACGAACCTGCTCTACATCTGCCGGCCGAACGAGGTCTTGATCTTCTCGGGGCGGACGCAGCGCACGCGCGACGGCAAGTCGCAGGGCTTCCGCGTCGTGTTCGGCGGACGCGGCTTCCGCGTGCCGTACGTCGAGAGCGTCGTGCGGATGGACGTCTCGCTGATCAGCGTGCCGATGAGCGTGACCGGCGCGTACTCGGAAGGCGGCATCCCGCTGACGGTGAACGCGGTCGCCAACGTGAAGGTGTCGACGGACGATCGCCTGATCGGCAACGCGATCGAGCGCTTCTTGGGCGTGGGTCGCGAGCAGATCGCGCGCGTCGCGAAGGAGACGCTCGAGGGCCACCTGCGCGGCGTGCTCGCGACGATGACGCCCGAGGACGTCAACCAGGATCGCTTGAAGTTCGCCGAGCACCTCGCGTCGTCGGCGGGCGGCGATCTCGAGAAGCTGGGCCTGCACCTCGACACGCTCAAGATCCAGCACGTCGCCGACGATCGGAACTACCTGCAGTCGATCGGACGCCAGCGCATCGCGGAGATCCTGCGCGGCGCCGAGATCTCGGAGTCCGATGCGGTGCGCGCGGCGCAGGAGGCCGAGGCGCAGGCGCAGGCGCGCGCGCAGGTCGCGCAGTTGAACGCCGAGGGCGCGGTCGCGAAGAAGCAGAACGAGCTGCGCCAGATCGCGGCCGAGCTCGACGGCCAGGCGAACGCCGAGAACGAGAAGGCGTCGGCCGCCGCGCAGCAGGCGCGCGCCGAGGCCGAGCTCGAATTGCAGACGATCCGCGGCGAGCTCGAGCAGCTGCGCTTGCAGGCGGAGGTCACGATCCCCGCCGAGGTCGAGCGGCAGGTGCGCGAGCTGTTCGCGGCGGGGCAGGCGGCGCCGATCGCCGCCGACGGCGAGGCGATGTCGAAGGCGCTCGCCGAGGTCACGGCGGCGTGGCGCGAGAGCGGCGGCAAGGCGATGGACATGTTCGTCCTGCAGCACCTCGACGGCATCTTCGCGGAGGTCGCGAACGCGGCGAAGCGCGTGAAGATCGGCGAGGTCAACCTGATCGATTCGGGCGACGGCGCGACGGTGGCGTCGTACGCGTCGGCGTATCCGCAGGTCGTCTCGGCGCTGCTCGCGCAGGTCGCGAGCACGCTGGGCGTGGACATCGCGGCCGTGATCAGCGGTTCTCCTTCGTCGCGTTCGGAGGTGCAGTCGTGAGCCAGATCGTCTTGGTCGCCGGTGGGGCCGTCGCGTTCTCGTTCGTCGTGCTCGCGATCATCGTCGCGCGCATGATCTACATCTGCCCGCCCAACGAGGTCCTGATCTTCAGCGGCGGGCACCGCGCGGTGTCGTCGACGGATCAGCGCGTGGTCGGCTATCGCGTCGTGCAGGGCGGGCGCGGCGTGCGCCTGCCGGTGCTCGAGCGCGTCGATCGCATGAACCTGACGAACATGCCGATCGAGCTCAAGGTGTCGGGCGCGTACTCGCGCGGCGGCATCCCGCTCAACGTGCACGGCGTGGCGAACGTGAAGATCTCGAGTGAGACGACCAAGCTCGCCAACGCGATCGAGCGCTTCTTGGGGCGCGGGCGCGACGAGATCATCGCGGTCGCGCGCGAGACGCTCGAGGGCAACCTGCGCGGCGTGCTCGCGACGCTGACGCCCGAGGAGGTCAACCAAGATCGCGAGAAGTTCGCGCAGGAGCTCCTGCACGAGGCGGATCACGATCTCGCGAAGCTCGGGCTCGAGCTCGACACGCTCCGCATCCAGCACATCTCCGACGACAAGGGCTACCTCGACTCGATCGGCCGCCGCACGACGGCGGAGCTCCTGAAGAAGTCGCGCATCTCGGAGGCGGAGAACCAGGCGCTGTCGGCGGAGCGCGCCGCCGAGAACACGATGAACCAGGAGATGGCGCGCATCGACGCGGAGATCGCGAAGGCGCGCGCCGACGCGGCGAAGCGGATCTTGGAGGCGCAGACGCGCAAGGACGCGCTGGTCGCGGAGCAGCGCGGCCAGGTGCGCGCGCTGCTCGCCAAGGCGCGCGCCGAGCTCGACGTGCAGAAGGCGCGCGTCGCGCAGGTCCGCCCGCAGCTGATCGCGGACAAGATCAAGCCGGCCGAGGCGCGCAAGGCGCAGCTGACGGAGCAGGCGCGCGGCCAGGCGTCGAAGATCATCGAGGAGGGCAAGGCGACCGCCGCCGCGATCCGCTCGCTCGGCCAGACCTGGATCGCGGCCGGCGATCACGCGCGCCAGATCTTCGTCGCGCAGAAGCTGTCGGCGCTGATCGGCACGCTCATGCAGACGGTCGGCGACACCTCGGTCGATCGCGTGACGGTGATCGATCGCCGCTTGTCGAACGGCCACGCCGGCGGCGGCGGCAACTTCGCCGTCAACGCCGCGGTCACCAACGAGCAGCTCAAGCAGACGATGGGCCTCGACCTCGCCGCGGTGCTGCGCGGCCTCGCCGAGCGCGGCGCGGCCCTGCCCGCCGGCGCGGCATCGGCTTCTCCGCCGCCGACGCCGCGCACGCGGCGGCCGACGGAGCCGGGCGCCGGAAGATAGGGCTTTGGGCTTTGGGCTTTGGAAGTCCGAAGTCCGAAGTCAGATCGTGAGGCCCACGCGCTGGCGCGCGGTGAGGCAATGCTCGCTGCCGAGCGTGAACTCGCGGCACGTGCGCGGGCGATCGTCGTAGATCGTGCAGCGGTAGCGCGTGGTCGTCATCGCGCCGGTCGCCGTCGCGTACGCGGCGCTGCTCGCGGTCGCGTTCGCTGCGCCACTCGCCGCATCGCCCGCGTCGCCCGCGTCGCCCGCGTCGGCCGCGCCGCCTTCGAGCGCGGCGCAGCGGTCGCCGCTGCGGCGGACCTCGAGGAAGTCGCCGCGCTGCACGACGAAGTCGGGACGCTTCTTGCGCACCGGATCGCGTACGCCGACCTCGACCGCGCCGTACGCCTCGCGACAACACGCGCCGCACGTCTGGCAATCGAGCGACGCCGCCGCCTCGTAGCGCTCGCATGCGGGCCA
>Ga0310811_10008816_pt1 | contig 12984 bp, 34 predicted proteins | sample YCmetagenome_FD_207642 | JGI IMG/M metagenome (GOLD analysis project Ga0310811, IMG submission 207642) | Soil microbial communities from experimental microcosm in Duke University, North Carolina, United States - YC | ecosystem: Engineered > Artificial ecosystem > Soil microcosm > Unclassified ...
TCTCTTTAACGGGGGCGATACGTCAACCATGCACTACTCAGAAGGGTTCGCGAACAGCAGCGCCCAGCGTTGCCACAGCCTATTTAGTGACTCTACCGGCAATCAGTCCATCTACAGCATTTCTAAAGTTTTGAGCCATTACGAGCGCGTTTCAGGTGTTATAACCGAAGTCCTTTCCCTATCCCACAGCAGTATTGGTACGTCCAGTATTAGCTTTACCGTGAACACTGCTAACGCAAACTACCAGGTACATATCGAGGTATTCGGGTAATGGACAACGACCAGAAGAAGCTCATGCGGCGCTTTACCGTACTGTGGTTTATCTCCCTGGGGCTGATTCTGGGCATCCTATTCCTCGCCGTCCGTAACAACCGTGACGAGACACACCACTACGTAGACCAGCAGATTAAAAGCGCTTCACTTACCAAGCCTATACAAGAGATCGTAAACAAGCCTATCCCCGGCAAGGACGGACGCGATGGCAAAGATGGGAAGGACGGAAGGAACGGCACAAACGCAATCTCGACTAACACCGTAGTAGAAAAGCCTGTCACTACCGTTATCCAGCAAAACGTACCCGTACAAGGGGCAAAGGGAGACAAAGGCGACCAGGGGGAACCAGGAACGTCAGGCCGTGAACTTGAACTCGGCAAACAGGATGGCCAGATTGTCTGGCGGTATACCGGGGACGAAGCCTGGCAAACATTAACGGAGGTGGGCAACTAACAATGGACGAACTGCTAAAGTCCTTAGGCTCGAACGGTCCCGCATGGACATTAGTCGCAATATTATTACTACTGAGTTGGGCGTTAATCAAAATGCTGCTCAGTGAGAAGGACAAACGTATCGCGGACGCCGTGAAGAATCGCGACGACCTCGTACAACCTATTGGGTTTATTAAGGACAGCCTTGAGCTGATTGAGAAGAAAATTAAGATCTCCAAAGGGGAAGACTAGTGTGGAAGTTCCTGATGAAACCAGTTGAGATTGCCCGCCGCATATTCGTTCCTTCTGTTACAGATGAGACCGTAGACCAGATCAATGCCGAAAGTAAGGCTACCCTAGAAGAAGCCAGTAAGGTTGCTAAGCGCCACCGTGACCTGCTCCGTAGGAATGGCGTTGCGTTACAAGTCAAAATAGCGGCAGGTGGCGGGCATGGACGTTAGGAACTACTACGCGCTGATAGGCGGCATTCTACTCGCTTTAGGCGTCATGTTAGAGGCGTCCACTATCCCCCGTGTTTTACGAAGTTACGCTGGTACGTCCTGGCTCGGCCGGTTGTGTATGTCGTCACGTTCAGCCCCTACGTTATCCGCTTGTTCCAGGTACTCGGTAGGCCGCCCCTTACGCACTTCGCCGCTATAACCACTGTGAGCGTACCCCTCGGCCTCTTTGTATTAGCTATCTTTACCTACTTAAGCTATAAGCCCTTAAAGGAAAAGGAGTAACCATGCACCAACCCCTTGCAACACTCTACATAGGCGGCTACAAGTTCCACGAACGCACGACAGACGGCACAGGGTTGCCTGACGTAGAGGGTATTCGTAGGCATATTGGAGTAGACTTCCGCGCCGCCGTAGGTACGCCCGTATTCGCCCCAGCAGACAGTATTGTTACCGCCTCATATCAAGCGCCTTCTGGCAACCAAATAATTGAGATCCTGATCGGCAACCTCCTCTGGCGCTTCCTGCACCTGTCCAACCGCAAGGTAAAGGCAGGCGACCACATAAAAGAGGGGCAACAGATTGCCTTCTCCGGCAACAGTGGCGGGGTCGTACAACATTTACACATGGACGTCCGCCGAAACGGTACGGAGTGGAACGCTAGTTTAAGCAATTATGTAGATCCCATGCAGTTTTTTCCTAACGTAACTACTGCAAGCGCAGTAAAGGAGACAAAAGTAATGCTCACAGAAATAGGCCTTAACCTGCTCTATCGCGTCCTAATGGGCGAAGAGCCGAGCCAGTTCGGGCGTGACCACTATCTAGGTAAGGTGACGTTAGACGAAGCCTACGCCGCGATTAAGGCCACACCTGAGTACAAGCAACACGTCAAAGACGTAAAGGCCGCCAGGGCACTAGTAATTAACCATTTACCCGTAGACATGCGGTAAAGGAGTATATATGAAAAAGAACGCGTTAACTGAAGCAGCAAAGGAGTTCGCGCGTATCGCCGTCCTGAGCCTTCTGCCGCTTGTTGTAGCCGCGCTAGAGGCCGGTAATCTATTCACGAAGGCAACGCTTGTAGCGCTTGCTGTAGCCGTCCTACGTGCGTTAGACAGCTATATCCACAATAACAAGAATATTAAGGCCAACGGCTTGCTGCCCTTTTAGGAGGCGCATATGTACCACATTATTGTAAAGTTTGTTATCGCTCTTGGTGTATTCATAGTCGCTGTACTCTTAAGTTCACTAGTCGGGCAACTACTCTCTGGGGTATCTAACCAAAGTGTAGCCCACATAGGTGCCTTTCTTGATAGCAACGCGACCCTTATTGGCCTCATCGCTGGCATTGTGTACTTTGTCTGGGGACCTTACCCATCCCGCCACGCGTAAACGAACGCAGCCAATAAAAATAGCCCTCTTGCGAACGGAGGGCTATTAAGGTTGGTCATAAATAGAAATACCACCGAGTTGTACAAGCTTGGAAGTATACTTACTGCAAGTGCAACTGTATCGGTGGTTTTCTACTTCTGTAGCCATTCAAACTTTCGTTTGACTAGGTATAGTATAGCACTAAAGCTCTTTAAGCTTCTCCAAATAATCTTTGTCTGAGACGCCTAAGATGCGCAGATTGTTCTTGATGATGAAGACCGGGATCGGCTTGTTATGCTCAGGCACAATTATTGGCCGTATGCGGTCAGGATAGGAATATACCCGGTGGCTGCCCTTCTTGCGCTTGTAAGTACACCCGACGGCTATCAGGAACTTATGGAACGTGTACCAGGCTACCGGTTTCATGCCTATGCAAGTACAGTGCCCAGGTTGATTTCTTTTTGTACAACCTTTGGTGGCTGCCAAGTTTTATTTTGCGACTTGTTCCAGCCGAGCGACAATAGCACCTGATCCAGCTCACGGGCGTCCTGAAAGCTGCTGATAAAGATACCCAACGCTTCTTGGAAGTTCTTCTGGGCCTCCTTCTCGGTTGAGCCGTACGAAGACAGGTCCAGCGCTGGCGCATACGCGACAACACAGCCATCCTGTTTCATTAAGGTGACTGAGAGGTTACCGCCGAGCTGTGTAATGAGATGCCTTTTCATACCCAAATTATAGCATTTCGGTATTGCCTAATGCTACTTATGCTTATATGTAGTGAGTAGGTGAATGGCAGTAAGTTGTGACTACGAGGAAGATTCGAACTTCCGCTTCCTTGACTTCACCGGCCACTGGGCAAGCTGGCGTTCTGCCGTTAAACTATCGAATCTTACTGCCAATATCTACCCACTACTTTCTAATATTTATACACCCTCGCGGTAATCGTTCTGAGCCATTTTCGGCCTCCTCTCTAATACACAAATGACACTTCACCCCAAACTCCATACGGTGCCGACAGAAATGCTCTGGGGGAGTTTGGGCTTGGGGGAAGCAGCAGTTGGACATATGTTAATTATAACTCGTTGTACGCCGCAACTGGCATGTCGTTGAGCACGTAGCGTTCTATGCCGAGAATGTCTGTGTACGTTTGGAACTCAAAATCTGCCATTTACTTCTCCTCTCCTGTACCTATAAGGGTGCGCGTCAGTGGGCCGCATGAAATTTGCTTAACAGAGGTAGCGTTGCCTACCAGGTGTTTGATTACCCCTGTTATTTTAGTGGGCCGAATCGTCATAACTCCTCCAGTGCTTGGCGCTCTTCAGCGCGTCTTTGGTTGCGTATTTCGTTACGTGCTTGACCTGCGGAACCGGTCATAAGGCCTGGGAAGTCATCACGGCCGATCACCCGTTCCCGTACTAACTCTTTAATAGCGGTCTCGGCCTCGCCTATCTGGCCGTCAAGAAGTGGGATCTCTCCAGGGTCATAACCGTGCAGGTTGTATAGTATCTCTCTTAGTGTTTGCTTAGGCATGGCTAACCTTCGATCTGCACGCCGATACTCAACTGCATGTTTTTACGCAGTTCGTGCTCGACTACATATTTAACTTGGTTCAGCAATTCTTTGCGGATAACATCAACTGAGCCATCGTCCGCAATGTCTGGCAACTCAACCGTAATTGTAAGTGTTTTGCTCATCTTCCTATTCCTTGTTTAATGGTAAATTGGCTTAATCTGCATGTGGTGGCATATAGTACATTCTCTGTGTCTAACGAGCTGTTTGTGGCTCTGCCCAAAGGCGTTACCGTAGACAGCGATGTCCTTCTCCCACGGGCCATACGTATGACCGAATATCCACCAGTGTTTGAACATCTCATCCCTCCTTTATCTTCTGCTCTATGATGGAGCGCCAAACCGTATTCGTATCATTTATCCAGCGATCAGGGCAAATACAGCCGTTCTGTTCGGAGTTGCGCGCGTCAGTACAATACCAGGTATGATACTTTGTTGCGCGCTGGTCATTATTGGCTTCCGCCAACACTCCCTCAAGCAGTTTGCGCTCTCTGGCTGACATAAGGTCAATAACCGCATTGGCACAGTTCCGTTCTGCCTTACCTGTTATCGTGGTCAGGCCGTACGTTTTTAGTATGCCGCGTATCTCACGGAATAGCTCAATGCGTTCTGTCTCTTCATTACTGGGCATATCTACATCTTGTGCATTTTCTGCACTAGTTCTATCTGGCATTGTCTTGGCCTTTCTGCACTCTTGGCTCCCAATAGTCCTCACCTTCTGGGTCTTGGTATTTAACTTCCAGACCGTATTTACGAGCGAAATCATCAGCCTGGCTTTCTTTAAACATCACCACGTCTTTCCGTGTACCGCCTACTGGCAGCACAATGCACTGTCCTTCAATGTTGACACCCTCGTAACTGATGTTCCCCCCTGGGTAGATAAGTGCCATGCGGCGCATAGTTGTTAGTTTATCTATACCGGCCATACTAGTTTCCTCCCTTATATTTACTAAGCAGCGCTTCAAGCTCGACTATATCCTGGTCGATAAACCTAGCTATTTCTTCGCCAAGTATGACGATAAAATCTCTGGTCGGATTCTTAGCGTCCTTTGGTATCTCAGTACGCCGAAGTACACGCGACTTAGCTTGTTGCATGCCCTCAATCTCCGCTTGCTTAGCCATGCGGTACATGAAGGTGGCCTGCCGGTCATCGAAGAAAACGTAGGGTTTTTTATCGCCTGGTGTTGGGATACGCCATTCGTCCATGGTCGTGCGGTCAGCGCCCATTCCTTCCATAAAGACTTTTATCTCTGCTTCACTCATACTAATTCCACCATCGGTATTACTTGCAGATAACCGCGCATGACGAGGATACCTATATTCTTGGTAAGCCAGTTAAGCACGGAGAAGTTTATCTCTTCTGGCGACATCGGCACGAACTTTTGCCTTTCGCCACCTTCTACGGCGTACCAAATACCACGATGGGGTTTACCATCGATCATATTCTGGCAGACTTTCTCTAGCCAGATATTCCTCGCCTCTTTAATGGTCACAGGTTTACCAGTTTTTATCTTCACCGCTAACAAATCATAGAGCGCGGCTTGGCCCCGGCGTAAGCTCGTACGACTGACTGCGATAACAGGTTTGAACTCTTTGAAGTTGTATTGTGCGAGTGCATCGCCAGTGGCTTCACTAGTTGGGGATACTTGGTTAGTCATGTTTCAGGGCCATCGCTTTCTTGACCATGATGTCAAAACATCTAGTATGGAAGTCGTAACGGACATCGGGTTTCCGTTCTTCTCGGCGCTGCCAGAAAAAATAGAACTTATTAACCCTCTTATCGCTGGTCGGGTGGCTAATGTAGCCATTTACTATGCTCGCTGTTAGGGGTTTGTGGTACTTCCCATCATGAATGTCGTATTTGTCCAGTGACTCTTTGCACCAGTCACATACCTTCACTTCGGTGGGTATTTGCATTGTCTTAAAGCTCATGGGGTGTCCTTTCTGCTTGAAGCTTGCGGATATACTCGCCAATGCGTAGATATAGGTTCGCCACGTCTTCTTTCTTGAGACTGTCGAATGAACGGAACTCACCGTTCGGCTCAAAGAGCGTGTTGTATATGTCGATTACGTGATCGAGAGCTTCGATCTTTGCCTCACGCTTCTCTGCTACGATGAGTTGCAGCGCGGCCTTAATCTTGCCATCAACGCGGCCTGTGCGTTCGCCAGATTCCCCGTAAATGGCGGCAACCTCGGCAATCTCTTTTAGCGCTTCAAGTAGCGCTTGCCCTCCGTTGTTTTCACTTGTTGGGGGTGTGTTAGACATTAGAGTGCCCGCCAGTAAGATCAATCTTATCAAGTGCTTTCCTGTATTTTGCTAAGCGTTTTTTGATAGCTTCATAAAGGTGGGGATTGTAATTCTTGCTAGCGTATGATGCTCTTAGGCTCTGGGCTTCTGTAATACGTCCTGCAAGAAATGCCTGCCTCCTGTGCTGTTCAACCTGTTCCGGTGTGTATAATTTGCTCATTACTGTTTCTCCTTTGCTGAGGTGAGTTGCTCATCAGTGAAACGCAGTTCTACTTTGGTCGCCTTGTGCTTTCGGTAATGCTCACCATCTAAGTTTTTAAGTATGTAGCCGACTTGGTCTGGCTTATCCTTGAAAATGTCCACGAACCGATGAGCATAAAGAAGTGCCTGATCTTCTGCTTCCCGTTCCCATGCTTGCCTTTGCGGCAGAACTAAAGCCAGAATTTCATCGGCAAACGCGTAAGTGTTAAGCTCCAGAGGTATGTTGTACCGGCTAATTGCAGCACGTAATTTTTCGCGCAGATCCTTGTCTTCTAATACTTGTGGTTGGTCTGGGTGCTCGGCTGGACGTTTATTACAGTTAATCCCGATTTGCTTGGCGTTGTCATGGCTAAGCGTTATACCGCTCTTAGATGAGTACCAACACCCATTACATTCATGCTCCCTAAAGGGTTCTGCGCCACATTCCGCACAAGGATATGAGAGAATTCTTGCGGCGCAGTTGAAGCACTGTAGAAACTGTTCCGCCGCCTGTATTTGCTTATTCATAGCTTGGCCTCCAGGAAGTTTTTTACATTAAGTTCCGAATATACAAAGTCTTTAGGTTCCCAAAGGTGCAGGCAAAAGTCATGGACGTTTACAAAGTCTTCCTGTGGCGGGAATATCTGTACCACGTATGGCACATCAGGTAAGAATTGATAGCGAGCCTGCTTAAGCTCGTCATACGATGGCAAACGGTCTTTACGGCTCAAGCTGAGGTGGTATAGCCCAGCGTCCTTCGTAACCATGACATTACAGCCCCGGAATTTGCCGGAGTATACGTCCTCGCTTAGTATTGGTTCTTTGCTCATGCTACCTCCTTAGCAGCTTGTGGCGGGTAGAGCGTGTTGCCGCCAGTTTTTATTGCTTAACTGATAGCCACATTCCGGGCACTTGCCTGGATTTGCCGGAATACTGGGCTTTTCTGGTTCTGTAGAAGGGGATTTAGGGGTCATACGTCCTCCAGTAAATTGTGTTCTTTACAGTAGAGCCACATCAAGGCGAGGGCGTCAGGTAAGCTTTCAGCGTACTCTTGTGCCAAAATGTCTTCCCTGACTGGCTCGTATTTGACGCACTGCAACCCAGTTGCTGATTCGTATATATAGCGTTGGTAAAAGACGCCATTGATGTCTAAGCTACCGGGTAGCTGTTCCAGCACTTCGTCTGATAGTGGGGCGGCAATGATTAATGGATGCTCGCCAGGATTTTCTACGAGAATATGGCTGCCGTCTTCGCTGTCATCCATATCGTATGCAAACTGTGTATTCTGGGGAAATTTAGACATCTTGAGCTTCTCAGACAGCCCGTAACTTACGACATAATTTTCCATTACTCTGCCTTCCTTTCCTCTATATGCTGGCGGAGCTGAGCGTCCACATACTTCTTTGGCATAAAGTAGCCCTCCTCTTCATAACGAGTGTTGCCTGTGGAGTCGGCGTCCAAGTCGACAACAGTCATCGTCACAATCGGACGCCTGGCAATCATTTCCCACGTCGTACCCTTCTCTACTTCGGCAAGGTGCCAGTCGGCAAGTTTTTCGAGGCGTTCTGTTTCATCAACTTCGCCCTGTTCGCAGTAAGAGACATAACGGATTCGCTTGCGGCCTATACGATCAAATTGCAATATTTCAGCAAAGGTCTGCATTGCCTGCTCTCTTTTGGTGGGGTGTAGGTTATCGGTCATGACTCCTCCTCCAAGATAACGCTTTGTTTGCTAACCTTACGCGGGTTGGCGAGCTGATCGCCTAAAGGCTTAACGATGTAGTGTGTGGTGTCCTCGGCGAGAATTTCCACTTTGATAGTGCTCGACTTTATGTTGCTAGGCCTACCTATGAGACGACTTATCCCGCTGTACATAGGGTCGTTGGTGGTCAGGAAGCCGAAACCTGATGTTTTGCTCATATATCATGCTCCTCGCTTGGCCTTAGCCTTGTTCCGGCCAGTTCTGTAACTCACTTGGCCCGTTATTAATTTCTTCTGCCCGTTTAGCCTTGTAGCAGTCACAGTCCCCACTTGTTACAGGGTTTAAGGATTTGCAGCCTGGCTGGTGGGGCATGAGGTGTATTTCGTTTAATTGTGTTTCTTTGATCTTTTGGGATAGTTGGTCGGGGGTCATTCTTCGCGCTCCTTTACAAGTCGTATCAAACCGCAAAGGAAGCAACCGAATTTCATGTTTACGCCGACCTGCTCTGCCCCTGAATGATATGGGAACTCGCGTTTGGTGATTTTGAGAATCGGCTCTTCTTTTATGAAGTACCACTCATGCTCGTGGTTAACGTTGCTCATACTTACTACTTCCTATTTAGTTGGGTTGCCCTGAAGAGGGATATTGAATAGTGGTTGGTTGCCACCATAGTATGTTGGTAGCTTACCGTCCCAGGCGTCTATAGCGTACTTCTGTAGTAACGCTGGGGTTAGGGTCTGTTGCTGAACGCGCTGGGCTTCAGCGTCAGCGTTAGCTTTAGCGACCTTCTGCTCGGCTTCTACCCTTACACGTTCCAGGTCTTGCTTGGCCTGTTGTACTTGCTGGTTAGCAACCTGCACCAGTTCCACGGCTTTACTATATTCTGGGCTAAAGGTGAAGTTGACAATGTTCAGGTCTACAACCCTAATACCATATTTACCAAGCCGTGACTTGATTATCTCGTAGGCTTTACCCTTAACGGCTGTACGTTCGGTAATAAGCTGTGGGGCAGTATAACCAGCAGTGGCAGCCTTGAAGCTCTCTTGCAGTGCTGGGATAACAACCCGGTTTTTATAATCGGTACCGATGGTCTTATACACCTTTAGGGCGGTGTCGTTGTCCAGGGCGTAGTTCAGGGCTAAGGTAGCGTTCACGTCCTGCAAGTCAGAAGTAGCGGCAGCGGACTGTTGCTCTTCTTTCTGGACACGGGTTTCCATCTTGGTAATGTGCTCGATAGGCCACGGTAGCTTCAGAGCTAGACCGCTGTCGGCAGTCCGGTTAACCTCACCAAACCTAGTGATAATACCAACCTGGCCAGCCCCCACGAACCTTACGCAGAATAGTGGCAATAGTATTAGGACTGCCACAATCCCGCCTAAAAACCATAGTGATTTGTTACTTTGATTATTCATGCTTACATACTCCTTACTTGGCCTTTAGAGGCCGCTAGTTTACGTTCATCTAATATTGCGAGGTATTCCTCGATGTCTTTGCTTGACTTATCGGCGTTGTGCCAGGCACATGATATGACTAATTTGCCTTTGTCAAACCTGAAGCCTGGGTGACGTACTTTGCTTAATGTGTGCTCAGCGTTCCATACTTCAAGCCAGTTTTCCCAGCCCATGTATAGGCAGTAGTGGCAAAGTTGCGCGCCTGGGTGCTCTTCGTGAAACTCTTTGGACAATGCAATAAGTTTCTTGCCGACCTTCCCGATCTTCCGCATACGCTTCTTAGGCTTCAGCTGCGTTTTGGCCAGTAATGGTTTACGAGCCTTAAATGGACAGTTGAAGGCGCTGTGCCCCGACCTTCCACAAGCCTTACAGGGTTTCTTCGTCTGCCACGCGGACATATGATTCTTCAAACTCGTCTGGCGTGAGCTGGTGGAAATACCCGCCAACATTAACGATGTAGTTGCCCTTCTCTACCGTTTCGATGCCGTCTTCTGTTTCCAGAGATAACCCGCCACCACCGTCTATGTGCACCGCGCCGTCTGTCCAGTTATGCAGCAATAAGTAATTTGTTTGGTTCCCTAGCCACTGCATAGCGCCGACCATTGAATCGCGGTTGGCATACCGTCTAATTGATACCCCCATATTTGCCCCCTTTTACACGCTTGGTACGAGTAGCAATTCGAGCAGTCTGCTTCCGTATAACAGGAGCAAGAGCAACCCGACCGCTTCTAAACACAGCAGCAACCGTAACCAGAACGGAATTGACCGCCAGAACTTTAATATTCTTGAGCGCTTGCGCCGATAGAAAAGTCCTGTCTTTTGGTTCACTGGATAGAGCCTCGTAGTGTAGGTCATAGTTTATTTCGCTTTGTTTACTGTTTTGGTTTTGCATACCGTTCGGAGATAACTTTGCCACCGCGTTTTCCGATCTCGCGCGCCCGCTCAGGGTCGTTCTTAAAGTTAGTGGGCGAAGTCTTACCGCCCATACTCTGGATCTCCCTGCGGCGTTCTGGTGACATAGCTGCAATGCCGCGTGGTTTCTTTGGTTTGTCAGTCAACGTATTGTTCCTTATTTAACTTGGTAGAAATTGCGCCAGATACCGTCCAGACCCTTCTTACGGAAAGCGACCTTAATACGGCCTTTCCTGGTAAGTTCTGCTAAGCGGTTCGTAACCGAGGACGAATCCCAGCCTAGCTTTCTCGCTACAGCACGTCCGTTACTTGGCATGTTTAGCTGCTTGAGCGCCTGGAAAACCATTTCCTGGTTGTGCGCCATTTTGCGCTTAGCGGCTTCAACGTTTTCGCGCCGCTGTTGTTTTGCTTGTTGTCTTTGCTTTAGAAAGTTGAGTAACATATATCCCCTATTCCTCAAATCACTAGTTAGTACAGTTGCAATTACCCTTTACCCTGCGCTTGGTCTGCCGTATGGGCTTGTGACACCTCCGGCAGAGCCTCTCTACACTCATTCCCTTTCGCCTCCTTGCTATTACGCTTTAGGTTTTTCATCCTGCCATCGCTGAGCATATGGCACCGACGGCATAGCCAGCGCCAGTTAGATGAGTCCCGGTTATAAGTGGCCTTATCGTATGAGGGGCTAACATTCGCTACGTCTAGAGGCTCAGAAATATGGCATGACGTGCAGGCTGTAGGCTTGGGCAGGTGCCCTCTTACCCATATATGAAGGGCGTTGGATTTGACATCATCGCCCCTCCACATAGGGTTTAAGCCTGCTTGTTTCACTTCGGATCTCGAGCGAACGTCGACATTTTCCCAACGCAGTCGTCGGTAGATGGTCGAGGTATGGAATCCGTAACGTTTTGCCAGACTTGTTGCAGGCTTACCATGTCTGTACTCGCTGATTATTCTCGGCAGAAGCATCTCTAGCCGGTCGGTCTCAACGTTGCCCCGTTTCCTTGCAGGTCTTTCGATCATCCCACGCTCCATTAGTAAACGTCCGTTGTCTCCAGTTCTTTACTGGTATCTATGCCTTCAGATAGAAACTTGTTTCGGATAGCCTCAATACCGGCTCTAATTTGTTCTGCGCTGAGTGCCTCAATAGCAGTCTTAGAGTAGGTGCCGAGTGCTTCTTGCAATACCTCCTGGCGTTGCTTCTGTGTCTTTACTGCGGTTCCTGCCAGGTCAAATTCGACTAGCGTTCCCTGTAGCTCTTCGAGGGCAATATCGCGTTGGCGTCTAGCCTCTGTCCAAGATTTATCTGGGCTTTCAAACATATCTTGCGAGTTACGGGTGGTATCCACGCCTACATGCTCTCCGCCGATATTGAGGGCGGCGATAACTGTTTTGAAGTCTTCGAACTTCGGATAGTCGATTACTTTGCCGTTCATAGTATCAGTGCGGTCTTTAAGGACATAACAGCGGTTAGCCCAGCCCTTCGCGCCGTCTAACTTAACGCGTTCCATCTCCAGAAGCAGGTCGCTTTCGTAACCGAACTCACCTTCTGCTTTCATCTTCGTGCCGGTCTTGAGCAGCTCTTTCTTACCGCTTTCGTCTTCGGACATATCGTATTCGTACCCAGCACGGCCAAGTACGATAGTGTGTACCTTGCTGTTAATGAAGGCGCTGGTGAACTGTCCCCACTCGCCTTTTACCTTGCCCCAGTCTTGGAACAAGAGGCCATTAGAGCGGCGTAACCGTTTCTCGTAGCTTTCACGCAGTTCGTTCCAAACATGGCTAATCGAGTCGATAATCGCGACGTCATAACCACCCTTTTCAACCTCGTTCATAAACTGCACAAGGTCCACAAAGGCCCGTGACTTGGCGACATCGAACTGTATGCCCTGTTCGTCAAAGTACTTAACAAAGAAGTCTGAGCCTTTCTCCGTATCGAAGAACGCGACCTTTGGCTTCTCTTTCCCTGATAACTTTGCTAACCCTGCAGCTAAGCGGGTTGCTGTATACGTTTTACCGGCTCCCTGGAAGCCGAGTATGCCAGCCTTTAAGTAGGCTGTCTGGTTTGCTGCTGGTTTCAATAGCATATAATTTCCTTTCCTTACACCCCTGGCTGTGTGACGTCCCCTACGGAAAAGCCACACGTCACACAATCAGGGAGATAATCGTTTACTTAATTAGCCATATAGTGCGTCTTATGCTTGACGCCCTTTAGGGATTCTCTTAAGAGAAGTGTGGTATCCAGGTTATGGCCTCTTCGTATGCCTCGCGAAGTTCGTCATCAGGGAGTGACAGAACAATCTGGTTGTTCTCGTGGTACTCAAAGATTAGAAC
>Ga0310811_10008817_pt1 | contig 12984 bp, 10 predicted proteins | sample YCmetagenome_FD_207642 | JGI IMG/M metagenome (GOLD analysis project Ga0310811, IMG submission 207642) | Soil microbial communities from experimental microcosm in Duke University, North Carolina, United States - YC | ecosystem: Engineered > Artificial ecosystem > Soil microcosm > Unclassified ...
GTACATCAAGCCGTCGGGCAGCTTCTTCACATTGGGACGAACCGCATAGTCGGCCAGGAAGCGCGCATTGGCGGCGGGCGAGGTATCATAGGCGGGACCGGCAACGCCCGGGGTTGCCGTGGCGGCTTCGGACCGGTTCTGGTCACAGACCGCCAGGCCGGCCAGCGGTACAAGAAGCAGAGCCAGGACTTTCAAGGCGCGCATGGGTTCACCTGGAGCACAACAGCCGCTTTTATACGCGAGAGAATCTCCCGTCGCTACCGGCTGGCGATCCGCACTTCGTCGCCGTCCTGCAAGGCATCGGCAGGATTGTCGATGATGCGATCCTGGGGCGAGATGCCGCTGGAAATGTCAACCGAAGCGCCCAGATCGCGGGAAATGGTGACGGTCTTCAGCTTGACGTGACCGGTGGCATCCACCGTCGCCACCTGCATGCCGGCATCGCGGAAGATCAGGGCGGTGGCGGGCACGCGAATGCCGTTGGCCCCGGCCGGCAGCGGGAATTTCACTTCCGCATAGGCGCCCGGCTGCAAGGCACCGTCGCTGTTGTCGGCGGCGAATTGCACCAGGATGGTGCCGGTGGCGCTGGCCACGGCGCCGGCGCTGGCCACCAGGCTGCCATGGAACGTCCGGCCAGGATATTGCGGCACGGTGAAGTTCACCGCCATGCCATCGCGGATATAAGGCGCGTAATTCTGCGGCACCCGAACATACAGGCGCAGCTTGCTCTGGTCGGCGACTGTGAAGAGGGGTGTGGTCGTAGGAGTCCCCACGGTGACCAGATTGCCGACGTCCACGGCGCGGCTGGTCACGATCCCGTCGAAAGGTGCGATGATGCGTGTGTAAGCCAGATTGATGGCAGCCTGTGACACCTGGGCCCGATCGGCATCGACGATGCCGGCCTGGGCGCCGACGGTGGCCTGCTGGGTGGAAAGCTGCTGGGCGGAGATGGCGTTCTGCGCTGCCAGAGCCTGATAGCGGCTAAGGTCAACCCGAGCATTGGCCAACGTGGCGCTATCGCGGGCCAGCGCGCCTTTGGCCTGGGCGAGCGCGGCTTCATAGGTGCGCGGATCGATCTGCGCCAGAAGATCGCCCTTCTTCACCCGGGCGCCGATGTCGAAAGACCATCTCTGCACATAGCCGCTGACCTGGGCAAAGATGGGGGCGCTGGCAAAGGCTTGAAGATCGCCCGGCAAGGTCAGGTTGCCGCCATTCTTGGCGCTCTTGAGCGTGATCACCTGCACGGTCGGCACTGCCTGCTCGTCGGTCCAGGTCGCGGTGGCGTGGCTCCGCCACAGCCGCCAGCCGATCCCTGCGGCGGCGATGACGATGGCCACGATCAGCGCGATACGGCCCCAGCGTTTCAGGCCGGGCGGCGTGGTGTGGCGCAGCAGGTCCGGCGCCTGCCGGCCGGTCTCAACGGGCCCCGCGTCGGGGTTCTTATCAGGCATAAGCCTCTCCAGGTTGAACCGCGGCGCGGGCGGCGGCTCCATCTTTATTGTTATGGGCGGCCCGTCGGCCGTGAATGATGCTGAACACCACGGGCACGAAGATCAAAGTGGCGCAGGTGGCGAAGAACAGGCCGCCGATCACGGCGCGTCCCAGCGGCGCATTCTGCTCGCCGCCATCGCCGAGCCCCAGGGCCATAGGGCTCATGCCGATGATCATGGCCAGCGCCGTCATGCAGACGGGACGAAAGCGCGTGAAGCCGGCCTCCACCGCCGCGAGCACGGCATCGCCATGGGCGGCAAGCCGCTCGCGGGCGAAAGAGATGACCAGGATGGAGTTCGCTGTCGCCACGCCCATGCACATGATGGCGCCCGTCAATGCCGGCACGGACAAGGTCGTGCCGGTGATGAACAACAACCAGACAATGCCGGCCAGCGCCGCCGGCAGCGCGGTGATGATGACGAAGGGATCGGTCCAGGACTGGAAGTTCACCACGATCAGCAGATAGATCAGCACGATCGCCGCCAGCAGACCGTAGAACAGCCCGGAAAAGGCGGTGTTCATGGTCTGGATCTGGCCGCGCAAGGTCACAGTGGCGCCGCGCGGCAGATATTGCATGTTGGCATCGATGACCTTCTGCACATCCTTGGCGACGGCGCCCAGATCACGGTCCTGCGTCGCCGCATAAAGATCGATCGTGGGCAGGATGTTGTAATGGGTCACCACCGCGTTGCCCTGGCTGCGGCTGAAATGCGCCAGGCCGCCCAGCACCTGGCTGGGGCCTCCCGACGCCGGCGTCACCGGCAGGTTCTGCAACGCCTCCAGCGAGTTCAGCCTGTATTCCGGCGTCTGCGCCGTCATGTTGTAGGAGACGCCGTTCTTGGGATTTAAGAAGAAATTCGGCGCGGTTTGCGAGGTGCCGGCCAAGGCGGTGGCCATGGCATTGGTGACGTCGCGCTCGGTGAGCCCCATCTGCGCCATGCGCGCGCGATCGGCATCGACGTTGAGCACGGGCTGGCTGCGCGACTGCTGCATGCGCGCATCCACCAGGCCGGGAATGGTCCGCATCTGGCGCAGGATGCGGAAGCCGAACGCCTCGGTGGCGTCATGGTCGGTGCCGGTGACCTGCACATCCAGCGGCGCGGGGGCGCCGAAATTCAGGATCTGGCTGGTGATGTCCGGCGGCGGATAGGAGAAGGTCACTTCGGGAAACAGGCGTGGCAGGCGCTCGCGCATGGTGCGGACATAGTTCAGCGAGCGGCTGTGGTTCTCGTTCAGGGTGATGAAGATATCGGCGTCCTGCAGGCCCGCGGTGCCGGTATTGTTGTAGATCATGTTGGTCGGGCTTTGGTTCAGGCCGACATTGTCGATGATGGTGGCAAGCTCCGCCTTGGGAATGATGCGGCGGACCTCGCGCTCGATCTGGGCCACGGTCTGGGTCGTGTCTTCGATGCGGGTGCCGGCCGGTGTGCGGGCATGCAGGGTGATCTGTCCGGAATCCACGCTCGGGAAAAAGTCTTCGCCCAGGAAAGGCACCAGCAGCAGGGAAACACCCACAGCGGCAAGGAACCCGAAGACGAAAGCCCGGCGCCGTGTCATGGCCAGCGCCAGAAGGTTGCGATAGCCCTCCCGCGTATCGGCAAACGCTTTCTCAAAACGCTTCTGCAGACGGGCGAACATGTTGTTGCCCAGGGCGGCATGTTCCTCCGAATGGGGCTTCAGCAGATAAAGCGCCAGGGTCGGCACCAGTGTGCGCGACAGGATGAAGGAGGCGATCATGGCGAACACCACCGCCAGCGCCATCGGCACGAACAGAAAGCCCGCCACGCCCTGGAGCGAGAACATGGGCACGAAGGCGACGCAGATGCAGAGCAGCGAGACGAAGGCCGGCTGGGTGATCTGGCGGGCGCCGTCCATGATCGCCTCATAGACCGGCTTGCCATGCTCCAGGTGCCAGTTGATGTTCTCGATCGTGACGGTGGCGTCGTCCACCAGGATGCCCACCGCCAATGCCAGGCCGCCCAAGGTCATGATGTTCAGCGTCTGGCCGGTGGCCCACAACGCCATCAGGGCCGTGAGCACCGCCAGGGGGATGGAGGTGGCGATGATCACGGTGGACCGCCAGCTTCCCAGGAAAAACAGGATCATCAGGCTGGTGAGGCCCGCGGCGATGGCGCCTTCGCGCGCCACGCCGTTGATCGCGGCTTTGACGAACAGCGACTGGTCGGCCAGCACATTGATCTTCAGGGCGTCGGGCAATTGCTGGCGCAGCAGCGGCAGCAGATTCTTGATGCCGTTGACCACGTCGATGGTGGAGGCCTGGCCGTTCTTGAGCACGGTGGACAGAACCGCGCGGCTGCCATCCACATGCACGATGTTCTGCTGCACGGTATTGCCGTCACGCACATGGGCGACGTCGCGCAGGAAAACCGTGCCGCCGTTCACGGTCTTGACCGGCATATCGTTGATGCCCTCGATCGTGTCGGCGGCATTGTTGAGGCGGACGACATATTGATAGCTGCCGATCTTGATGTTGCCGGCCGGGGTGATCTGGTTCTGGTTGGCGAAGGCATTCTGCACGTCGCTGGCGGACAGGCCGCGCGCTTGCATCGCCTGGGGATCGAGATCGATCTGCACCGAACGGAATTTGCCGCCATAGGAATAGGGCACAGCCGCGCCCGCCACGGTGGTCAGGCGCGGACGGGCGAAGTTCTGGGAATAGTCCAGCACCTGCTGTTCCGATAGCGAGGTGGAGGAGAACGCCATCTGCAGCACCGGCACGGTGGAGGCGCTGTAATTCATGATCAGTGGCGGCTGGGTGCCCACCGGCATCTGGCGGATGGCGGTCTGTGAGACGGAGGTGAGCTGTGCCGTGGCCAGGCGGATGTCCACATTGGGCTGGAAATAGATCTTGACGATGCCGATGCCCTGCATCGACTGGCTCTCGATATGCTCGACATCGTTCACGGTGGTGGAAAGGAAGCGCTCATAGCCGGCCAGCAGGCGCGAGCCCACTTCATCGGGCGACAGCCCGCTATAGCTGAAGGCCACCCCCAGCACCGGAACGCCGATATTGGGAAAGATGTCGGTGGGCGTGCGGATTGCCGCCAGCGGCCCGAAGATCAGGATCATCAGGGCCATGACGATGAATGTATACGGCCGGTCCAGCGCGACCTTGACGAGCCAGGTCATGGAGCGGGCATCTTGGGGAAAGTGTCGCGCATTGCCTTCTGGGCAAGTTTTTCTGATGAATTGTCAAGATTATAGCGCCAAAACCGCACCGCGCACCGACAGGGTTGTCGCAAGCTGTCGCACCGCTCCCGCCATCCCTTTGGGCGGGCGGGGCAGCGCTGTCCGGAAGCGCTATATTCCATAGGCTATATAGGGTATTAAGGCGTCATGATTTCCCAGAAAGCCCGCTATGCCTTGCGCGCCCTTTTGTACCTGGCCGGGCGCGGCGAAGCAGGTCCGGTGCAGATTTCCGAGATCGCGGATCGGGAAAAAATCCCGCGCAAATTTCTGGAAGCCATCCTGCTGGAGCTGAAAAAGACCGGAATTGTGCGCAGCCATCGCGGCCGCCAGGGGGGGTACTCCCTGGGCCGGCCGGCCAAGGACATCAGCTTTGCCGATGTTTTGCGGGTGACGGACGGGCCTTTGGCCCTCAGCCCCTGTGTCAGCGTCATGGCCTACCGCAAATGTGACGATTGTTTTGACGAAGAGGTTTGCGCCATCCGCAAGGCCCTTCTGGCCGCCCGGGATGCCACCGCCAAGATCCTGGAATCGCGGAACCTGGCGGCCGCCGCGCAACAATTGCGCCGTTCGGGCGCTTTATAACCACCCAATAGGCAGGTGTTTTCACGAGGATATATAGAAAGGCTATAATCCCTATTGACTTGATAGAGATTCAGAGGAATTAATTTGCGCGCCTGGCCGCCTTGCGGCTGGTGGATGAACCGACGGGGATGTCATGCGCGGATTCTGGATTGCGTCTCTTCTTGCCGGTGCGGCGCTGGCGGCCCTGACGGCGCCGGCTTTTGCCGCCGGCAAAAAACAGCCACCGGCTCCACAGCCCGATCCGCGGATCGGTGTCCTGGAGCAGGAGCTGCGCGACATCCACCAGCAGCTTGCCGAGATCAAAGGTGCCCAGGCCGCTCAACCGGACACCAGCGCCGCGGTGCAGGACTTAAAGCGCAGCACCTCCGATCAATATGCCGATCTCAACACGCAGCTGGCGTCGCAGACCAAAACCAGCCTTCCCAATGGCCGGCTGAGCTTTGCCTCGTCCGACGGCGCCTTCACCCTGGCGCTGCGCAGTCTGGTCCAGTTCGACTATGGCTATTTTTCCCAGAACAAGAATCCCGCCAGCGTGGATCTGAGCAGCGGATCGAATTTCCGGCGCGCCCAGCTCGGTATCCAGGGCACGGCCTGGCGCGACTGGTCTTACAATTTCACCTACGATTTCGGCGGCAATGGCACCGAGAAAAGCGGGTATATCTATTACGCCTATATCGAATATGACGGCCTGAAGCCTTTTGCCATCCGCGCGGGCGCCATGACGCCCTTTGTCGATATCGAGGATTCGACCGGCTCGGGCGATCTTCTGTTCCTGGAGCGGCCGGCCTCCGTCGATGTCTCCCGCAATATCGCTGGATCGCCCGGCCGCGAAGGCGTCGAGATATTTGCGCAAGGTGACACGTACCTGGTGTCGCTGGCTTATACCGGCAAGAAGGCCACCGACGCCGTCAGCTTTGACGCGCAGGAGGCGCTGGTGGGACGCGCCACCTATCTCGTCATCAATCAGCCGGATGTGAAGTGGCTGCTGGGCGGACACTTCACTCATGTCCTTCATCCGCCTGATGTCGCGGCGAATACCAACGGCTCCAATGTCTTCAGCTTCAGCAATGGGCCGGAGCTGGCGGTGGATGGCACCAAGACCGTCAATACCGGCAATATCGATGCGAACAGGGTCGACGAATTCGGTTTTGAGACCGCGGCCGAATATGCCGGCTTTTATGGCCAGGGCGGCTGGTTCCATTACGAGATCGACCGGCGCACGGCGCTGCCGAGCCCACATTTCTCGGGCTGGTATGGGACCCTGACCTATTCGCTCACGGGCGAGCAGCATCCCTATGATCCGACCACCGCCAGCTTCCGCTCGCTCAGGCCCGATCATCCGCTGGGAACGCCCGGTGGCTGGGGCGCCTGGGAGATCAAGGCGCGCTACAGCGATATCGATCTGGATTACCTGCCTTTCAACAGCGCGGCCACCGGCGGTGTCGCCGGCGGCAAGCAGGATGTGTGGAGCGTCGGCCTGAACTGGTACCCGACCAACGGCCTCAGATTCGCCTTGGATTACGACAATATCCAGGTCAACCACGTCAACGCGCCTGCCACGGATATTTCCGCCAGCGCCATTGCGCTGCGCAGCCAGATCTCTTTTTGAAGGAGCAACCGATGAAGCGCATTCTTTCCCTGATTGTGGCGGCGGGCCTCCTGGCTTCCACCGCCGCGCAAGCGGACGTCACATTGCTCAATGTCAGCTATGACCCGACGCGTGAACTTTACAAGGATCTCGGCGATGCCTTTGCCGCCGGCTACAAGGCCGACAAGGTCACAGTCAAAACGTCAAACGGCGGCTCCGGTGCACAGGCGCGCGCTGTTATCGATGGGCTTCAGGCAGATATCCTGACGCTTGCGTTGGCCGCCGATATTGACGCGGTGTCCAAGAATGCCGGGCTTTTGCCCGGCGACTGGCAGAAACGCCTGCCAGACAATTCCACCCCGTACACCTCGACCATTGTCTTCCTGGTGCGCAAGGGCAATCCCTGGAAGATCAAGGATTGGAACGATCTGGTGAAGCCGGGCATCCAGGTGGTGACGCCCAATCCCAAGACAAGCGGCGGCGCACGCTGGGCCTATCTGGCGGCCTGGGCCTATGCCGAGAAGGCGCCGGGCGGCAATGCCCAGAAAGCCAAGGAATTCGTGGGCAATCTCTACAAGCATGTGCCGGTGCTGGACACCGGGGCCCGCGGCTCGACCACCACCTTCACCAAGCGCGGCATCGGCGATGTGCTGCTGTCCTGGGAAAACGAGGCCCATCTGGCCCTGAAGGAAACGCCCGGCCAGTATGAGATCGTCTATCCCAGCCGTTCCATCCTGGCCGAGCCGCCGGTCGCGGTGGTCGACAAGAATGTCGACCGTCATAAAAGCCGGGCCGCGGCTGAAGCCTTCGCCAAATTCCTCTATACTCCCCAGGCCCAGGAGATCGAGGCGAAGGACTTTTATCGTCCCCGCAATCCGGAAATCCTGGCCAAGTACAAGCGCCAGTTTCCCGATATTCCGCTGGCCACGATCGATCGCGATTTCGGTGGCTGGCCGAAAGCCCAGTCCGTTCATTTCGCCGATGGCGGCATTTTCGATCAAATCTATCAGCCTGGAAAATAGGCATCTGATTTTTCGGCATCCTCCCCAACTATCCCGGGCCGTTTCAGCGGTCCGGGAGTTTCTTTGAGGCGTCATGAGCGCGATCGGACTGAAAATCCCGCTGCCCCGCTCCCGGCACGTGCTGCCGGGCTTCAGCCTTTCCCTGGGCTTTACCCTCTTCTATCTGACCGGGATTGTGCTCATTCCCCTGCTGGCGCTGGTTATCCGGCCGTTCGAGCTGGGCTGGGATGGCTTCTGGGCGGCAATCTCCACGCCGCGGGTCTTGGCGTCCTTGCGCCTGTCCTTCGGCATGGCGCTCTTTGCCGCCGTCATCGACTCGGTGTTTGGCTTCATCGTCGCCTGGGTGCTGGTGCGCTACCGCTTCCCCGGACGTGGCCTGCTGGATGCGATCATCGATCTGCCCTTCGCTCTGCCCACCGCGGTCGCCGGCATTGCTCTCTCCACTCTCTATGCGCCGAACGGCTGGCTGGGGTCGCTCCTGATCCCCTACGGCATTCGCATCGCCTACACGCCTTGGGGCGTGCTGCTGGCGATGGTCTTCATCGGGCTGCCCTTCAGTGTGCGCACCCTGGAACCGGTGTTGCGCGAGGTGGGCCACGAGCTTGAGGAAGCCGCCGCCACCTTGGGTGCCACGCGGGTGCAGACGATTACCAAGGTGGTGATCCCCATGTTGTTGCCGGCGCTCTTGACCGGCGCGGCCATGGCCTTTGCCCGCGGCGTCGGAGAATATGGCTCGATCATTTTCATCGCCGGCAACATCCCGGCGGTCAGCGAGATCGCACCGCTGCTGATCGTCACCAAACTCGAGCAATATGACTATGCCGGCGCGGCCGCCATCGGTGTGGTGATGCTGACAGCAAGCTTCATCATGCTGCTGGCGATCAACGGATTGCAAAGCTGGGCGGCGAAACGCAGATGAGCAAGACCTTTTCCAGTGGCGCCGGTCGACGCGCCTTTACCTCTCCTACCGAAGATCCGCTGTGGCTGAAGGCGCTGCTGGGCGCGGTGACGGTCGGGTTCATCGGCATTCTGCTGCTGATGCCCCTGGTGCTGGTGTTCAAGGAAGCCTTCGCCAATGGTGTCGGCGCCTTCTGGAACGCGGTCGTCGAGCCCGACACCCTGGCGTCGGTGCGCCTGTCGCTGGTCGCCGCGGCCATTGCGGTGCCGCTCAATACTTTGTTCGGCATCGCCGCGGCCTGGTGCGTCGCCAAATTCGATTTTCCCGGTAAGACCTTCCTGGTCACCTTGATCGATTTGCCTTTCTCGGTGTCGCCGGTGGTCTCCGGCCTGATCTATGTGCTGGTGTTCGGCATGCAGGGCTGGTTCGGCAAATATCTCGTCGCGAACGACATCCATATCCTGTTCGCCCTGCCGGGGATCGTGCTGGCGACCATCTTCGTCACTTTTCCTTTTGTGGCGCGCGAGCTGATCCCGCTGATGCAGGATCAGGGGCGCGACGAAGAAGAAGCGGCCGCCACCCTGGGCGCCTCGGGCCTGGGCACATTTGTGCGCGTGACCCTGCCCAACATCAAATGGGGGCTGCTCTACAGCGTACTGCTCTGCAATGCCCGTGCCCTGGGCGAGTTTGGCGCGGTATCGGTGGTGTCCGGCCATATCCGCGGCGTCACCAACACCATGCCGCTGCATGTGGAGCTGCTCTACAACAATTACGACTATGTCGGTGCCTTCGCCGTCTCTGCGCTGCTGGCGATGCTGGCGCTGATCACCCTTGCCCTGAAATCCCTGCTGGAATGGCGCTATGCCGACGAGCTGGCCGCCGTCCATCGTCACTAAGGAGAAATTCCATGTCGCTGACTGTCGACTCCGTCTCCAAGAAATTCGGCCGCTTCGCGGCTTTGAACGGCGCCAGCTTCGTGGCGCCCCAGGGTGGCTTCGTCTCCCTGCTGGGACCGTCCGGCTCAGGCAAGACCACCCTGCTGCGCATCCTGGGCGGGCTTGAGTTCGCCGACAGCGGCATGGTGCGCTTCGCCGATCTCAACTGGCTGGACATGCCCGCGCGCACCCGCAATGCCGGCTTTGTCTTTCAGCAGTACGCGCTGTTCCGGCACATGACCGTGGCCGACAATATCGCCTTCGGACTGAAGGTGCGGCCGCGCGCGCGCCGGCCCTCAAGGTCTGAGATTCGCGAGCGCGTGAAGAGTCTGTTGGATCTGGTGCAGCTTCCCGGCCTGGAAGGCCGCTATCCTAGCCAGCTTTCCGGCGGCCAGCGCCAGCGCGTGGCGCTGGCCCGGGCGCTGGCCATCGAGCCGCGCATGCTGCTGTTGGACGAGCCGTTCGGGGCGCTTGATGCCAAGGTGCGCAAGGAGCTGCGGGCCGACCTGCGCCGCATCCACGACCATGCCGGCGTCACCACGGTCTTTGTCACCCACGATCAGGAAGAAGCCTTTGCCGTGGCCGACCTGGTTGCGGTGATGAAGGACGGGCGCATCGAGCAATATGGCGTGCCGGCCGATGTGCGGCGCAATCCCAAGACGGCATTCGTGTCGGAGTTCCTGGCGGCGTAATCGTGTAACCGGATGGCGCGGCCTCACGAATGACGTGTGAGGAGCGCGCGATGAAGCTGTCCATTCTGACTTTTGTTTTTGCCATGGCGGCCTTGCCTGTCCAGGCGGCCCCCATCGTCGTGGAATTGTTCCAGAGCCAGGGTTGCTCGTCCTGCCCGCCCGCCATCGCCAATGTGAACAGCCTGGCCGACCGCGCCGATCTGCTGGCCTTGAGCTTTTCGGTCACTTATTGGGATCGGCTGGGATGGAAAGACACATTCGCCAGGCCGGAATTCACCGCCCGCCAATATGCGTATGGGCATGTCTTCGGCGACGGCGCCTACACGCCAGAAGTGGTCATCAACGGCCGTACCGATCTGGTGGGCGCCAAGCGCCCCGAATTGCTCGCGGCCATCGGCAAAGCCGTGCCGTTGCAGGGTCCGGCCATCACTGTCAGCGGCGGACAAGTCGCCGTGGCTTCAGCAACCGCAGCGGCTGCCGACGTCTGGCTGGTGCGCTACGACCCAAGGGTGTTGAACGTGGACATTGGCGCAGGTGAGAATAGCGGCCTGCTGCTGCCACACCGCAATATCGTCCGCGCGCTGGTACGTTTGGGCACATGGTCAGGTTCGGCACAAAGCTATGCAATCCCGGCCGGCGGCGATCCAGTCTGGCGCGCCGCCATACTCGTACAGGCCAAAAACAACGGCCCCATTCTTTCGGCGGCCAAGCTCTAGTGTCCCGATTCCGAAATTCGCACGATATCGATATCAGGCACCGAGTGAACTTCGAACCCGCGACACTAGGCGCCGGCGATGGACTTGGCGACGGCTTCGCCGACCCGGATGCCGTCGACTCCCGCCGAAAGAATGCCGCCGGCAAAACCGCCACCTTCGCCGGCCGGATAAAGACCGGTCGTGTTCAGGCTCTGGAAGTCTTCGCCGCGCCGGACGCGGATGGGGCTGGAGGTGCGTGTCTCCACGCCGGTCAGTATCGCGTCCGCACGATCGAAGCCCGGTATCTGTTTTCCAAAAGCGGGCAGCGCTTCGCGCATCGCCGCGATGGCATAATCGGGCAGGCAGGTTGAAAGGTCGGTGGGTGTCACGCCAGGGCGATAGGAGGGGCTTACTTCGCCCAAAGCGGTTGAAGCCCGGCCGGCGATAAAATCGCCCACCAGTTGCGCCGGGGCGCGATAGCTGCTGCCGCCGGCAATGAAAGCGGCGCTTTCCCACTGCCGCTGCAAGGTGATGCCGGCCAGCGGATGGCCGGGATAATCCACCTCCGGCGTGATGCCGACCACGATGCCGGCATTGGCGTTGCGCTCGTTGCGGGAATATTGGCTCATGCCGTTGGTGACGACGCGGCCGGGCTCGGATGCCGCCGCCACCACCGTGCCGCCCGGACACATGCAGAAACTGTAGACGCCGCGGCCATTGCTGGCGTGATGCACCAGGCGGTATTCGGCGGCGCCAAGCTGCGGGATCGAGCGGCCATAGCGCGCCTTGTCGATCAGGCCCTGCGGATGCTCGATGCGAAAGCCGATGGAGAAAGGCTTGGCTTCGATGGCGACGCCGCGGTGGTACAGCATCTCGAAGGTGTCGCGGGCGCTGTGGCCCAGCGCCATCACGACATGGTTCGAGGCAATCTCCTCGCCGCTGTCCAGCCTTACGCCGCGCACTTGACGATTTCCTGGGCGGTCATCATCCAGCAGCAGGTCGGTGACTTTGCTTTGGAACCGGTATTCCCCGCCCAGGCTTTCGATGGTCTCGCGGATGGATTCCACCATGGTCACCAGCCGGAAGGTGCCGATATGGGGATGGGCCTCGGTAAGGATTTCCTCGGGCGCGCCGGCCTTGACGAATTCGGTCAGCACCTTGCGACCCAGATGCCGTGGGTCCTTGATCTGGCTATAGAGCTTGCCGTCGGAAAAGGTGCCGGCGCCGCCTTCGCCGAATTGGACATTGGATTCCGGATTGAGCTCGGAACGCCGCCACAGGCCCCACGTGTCTTTTGTTCGTTCCCGAACGAGTTTGCCACGTTCCAGGATGATGGGGCGAAAGCCGGATTGCGCCAGGATCAGCGCCGCGAACAGGCCGCAAGGGCCGGCCCCGACGACCAGCGGGCGCTCGAAACGGCTCGGCGCCTTTGCCACGGGCCGATATTCCATGTCGGGGGTGCGAGGCGTTCCCTTGGGGGCGCGTCCTTCGTCCTTCAGCCGCACGTCGACCGTGTAGATATAGCTGATGGCCTTCTGGTTGCGGGCATCGTGGCCGCGCTTGAAGACCTGCCAGTCCAGAAGCTGGTCCGCGGAGAGTTTCAGCTTCCTGAGAATGGCAGCCTTGAGCGCCTCCGGGCCATGGTCCAGCGGCAGCTTGATATCTGTCAGGCGCAACATGGCGCCCATATAGAGACTGGGACCACGCGACGCCAGCGGCTCTCCACGGGAAACGGAGGACCGCTGACGGATGCCTAGAACTTCAGCTTCAGACCCAACTGGAAGGTGATGGGTTGGCGCAGGGTCAACGTGCGCGGATCGGTGAGGGCCGGGGTGACTAGGCCAGTCGTGTCCGACGGGTCGAAATAGCTG
>Ga0310811_10008818_pt1 | contig 12983 bp, 15 predicted proteins | sample YCmetagenome_FD_207642 | JGI IMG/M metagenome (GOLD analysis project Ga0310811, IMG submission 207642) | Soil microbial communities from experimental microcosm in Duke University, North Carolina, United States - YC | ecosystem: Engineered > Artificial ecosystem > Soil microcosm > Unclassified ...
AAAATTCGGTCAGTCCTTCGATAATGGCGAGGATGATAACGTGGATAATGTTCATAGGTGGGGTTGTATTGAGTTAGATTAAGTTGATTGAGTTGGATTAAGTTGATTAGGTTTCAAAATACGATAACTTAATCAATCACTTAACTCAATCAACCATTCAACTAAGCGTTAGCAGATGGCTTCTTCAGGATGGCGTAAAAGCCTATAGCGAAACCTGCCAGTACTACTACCGGGGCCACAACAATTTTAGTAGTGCTGTAAATGTCTGTAGTGCCCGACATGAGGATGAACCCCAGAACAACTACTGCAATAGCAATGATGAACCAGCGATAATTGCTTTTATCAAAAACGAATTTTACCGGAACGTGCCCTGTCTCTTTTGTTGATGTTTTGATAGGACTGATTGGCTTTGTTGGAACCTGTGCCATGTATGTTTTAATTAGTGAATTAGCGATTGAGTGAATTAGTGATTTGTTTAAATCTTAAAGTATAAAGGTCAATTGTGTTTCTGAATTTATTTAGGATTTTACCTTCTTGCTTTCGTCTTTCACCTCTACCTGTACAGATTATAAATTTTTAAACGTAAATATTTATTTACCGCCAGGAACGTGCTGAACCCTGAAATAAAAATGCCCAGGCCTATTACTATGGCGAATACAATGCCGAACTCAGTATAGTTTTGCAAGATCACCAGGTCGGGTATCTGTTTTTCGGCCAGGTAAAGACCACCCATTAGTATGATGATGGCGATCAGTGCGCCTAAAATGCCATGCCAGATACCGTACAATATAAACGGGCGACGGATGAAATTCTTGGTAGCACCTACTAGTTGCATCGACTTGATCAGGAAACGCTGAGAGTAAATAGCCAGGCGGATGGTATTATTGATCAGCGCGACTGAAAGCAATACAAATATCGCCGCAAAACCTAAAATGATCAGGCTGATGGATGTCAGGTTCTGGTTCATGGAGTCGACAAGCGATTGCTGGTATTTAACTTCTTTGATGACCGGGTTCTTCATCAGTTCGGTTTTAAATTTCTCAATATCTGTATTATTGGCGTATTGCGCTTTTAGGTAAACATCTAGTGAACCTGAAAGAGGATTATAGCCAAGGAACTTTACAAAATCTTCGCCCAGATCTTTTTGCAGATTGCGGGCGGCAAGCTCCTTGTTTACATACTGCGTTTGCTTCACCATTGGGTTGGCATCCAGTTGTTTTTGCAGTTGCAGCACATCAGTTTCGTGGGCGCTTTCATCTACATAAATATTCAGCACGATGTTCTCCTTCACGTAACGTGAAAGATTATTGGCATCAACCAGTAAAAGACCCAGCAACCCGATCATCAGCAATACCATTGCAATACCGAAAACGGTTGATATGTAAATGGTTTTGGTCTTTTTAGCTGACCCGCTTGCTTCAAATTCTTCCATATTATTAGATATGAGATGTTAGATTTGAGATATGAGATAGATCCCAACGTCGCGAAAATAACAATCCTGCAACTAAAGGTAAAACTTTATCTGCGATTATTATTTGCAAGGGGTTTTCTTTAACACATTTTAACAAAACACGATTAAGGATTGGATGGATTTTGTTTGATGAGGATGTACAGTCAACAAAAGAGTGTTGGATTTTGTTACTTCTTAAAAAGCAGCTATCATGACAAAGCCCGCAAACTCAACCAATAAACCATCGCCATCCGATACTCCAACACACCGCCCAAATGATGAGGGTGATAAAGCTAAACGGCATCAAAGCGATACGCAATACCATGCTGACAAGCCTCACGGCGGTGAGATCGCCAAAAAGCATGAGAAGGAGGAGCAGCCTGTAAGTCCGATAAAAAATCCGCCTGAAGAAAAGGGAATGGAAAATGGAAAAGTGCAACCGTAGTGGTGAGTAGTCAATAGTCAGCAGTGAGTTTTATACTTGTGCTCGTCTGTGACGAGTGCTTAATGTGGTTAAGCATTTGTAACGCGATACAATCGCAAACCCATATTAAGCACTGATTACAAATCAGCGCAAGTTGCGTAGTTTTCTTAACTCATGACTTCACAATCCCAGCCGAATTAAATTGCAGATCATACAGCTTGCGGTAATAGCCATGCTCAATTTTAAGCAGTTCCTGATGGGTGCCCATTTCTTTGATCTCGCCATGATCCAGAACGATGATCTTATCGGCATTTTGGATAGTAGATAAACGGTGTGCGATCACGATAGCTGTACGCCCCTGCATCAACTTGTTGATAGCATTTTGGATTAGCAATTCGGTTTCAGTATCTACTGACGACGTAGCCTCATCCAAAACAAGTATAGCCGGGTTATACACCAATGCGCGGATGAAAGATATCAGTTGCGCCTGACCGGAGGAAAGGGTCGAACCACGCTCCATTACATTATAATCATACCCGCCGGGTAGTCGTTCAATAAAATCATGCGCGCCCACATCTTTTGCTGCCGCGATGATCTGCTCACGGGTAATAGAAGGGTTATTCAGACTGATGTTATTGGCAATAGTATCCGAAAACAAGAAAACATCCTGTATTACCGTAGCGATCTGTGAACGCAAATAAGCCACATCATATTCCCGGATATCGACGCCGTCCACCTTTGCTGTGCCCTGACCGATCTCATAAAACCTGTTCAGAATATTAATGGTGGATGATTTCCCCGCACCGGTAGCACCAACCAATGCCAGCGTCTCGCCAGGATTAACGTGGAAGTTGATATTCTTGAGTACCCAATTCTCATCGTTGTAGGCAAACCAAACATTTTCAAAATCTATCGCACCGCGTAAGCTTGCAGGTTTTAGAGTACCGGTATTAACTGCAACTTCGTCTGTATCCAATACTTTAAAAATACGGTCGGCGCCCACCATACCCATTTGCAGGGTGTTAAATTTATCAGCCAACTGCCTAATCGGCCTGAATAGAAGGTTCAGTAATACAATAAACTCCAATATCATACCGGGCGTAACAGGATGATTACCCGTGCCTAAAGCAACAAATTGCTGATCGGTCAGAATTCGTTTACAACCGTACCATACCAGCAAAGCCATGCTGCATGCAAAAAGTATTTCGACAACCGGAAAGAAGATTGAATAATACCAGTTGGAGCGAATGTTGGCATCGCGGTATTTCATATTCACCGCTTTGAACTTGCGCATCTCCTGATCTTCACGCGAGAAGTATTGAATGATGCTAATGCCAGAAATATGCTCGGCCAAAAAAGTGTTCAATTGGGCTACCTGCGTACGCACTTCCTGGAATGACGATTTGATGGCCTCTTTAAAAACATAGGTTGATAACATCAGGAAGGGCATCGGAATCAATGTTATGAGCGCTAATTTCCAGTCACGTATCATCATCAGGATAATGATCGCCAATACCAGCAACAAGTCGCCGACTATGGAGATCAACCCTTCAGAAAAAATATCAGCAATAGTTTCCAGGTCGGATACGGTACGGGTGATGAGCATCCCTATCGGCGTGCGATCAAAATACTTTAATCGCAAACTCATAATATGATTGAACACATCTTTGCGCAAATCGCGTATTACGGACTGGCCTAAGGCGTTGGTTGAATAGGTTTGATAATACTGGACAGCCGTTTGTATGGCTAATTGCGCTATCATTAGTGCCACCATTAATACTAAATCGTTGTAGTTATTGGCGAGAATGTATTTATCCAGCGTCAATTGCATCAGGATAGGCTGAATTAAGGCGCTGCCCGCCAAAAAGATAGTCAGAAAAGCAGCAATGACGAATGTACTCCTGTAAGGTTTTACATACTTCATCACCCGCCCCAGCAGGTTCCAATCAAGCGCTTTCCCGGTTACGTTAGACATTTTTAATGACTGAATTAGTGAATTAGCGAATTAGCGATTTCAAAATCCTTTCACCTTTTCCCTTTTTAGCTTTCACCTCAAAAGTATGGATATTTTATTTCCGTTAAATATAAGCCGCAAGCCGGTACCGAAGTTCCGGCATTACTGCGGTTTTTGCTTTCGATGATCGCACGCACATCTTCCGGCTGAATCTCTTTACGGCCTACCTGCATTAAAGTTCCCACTATTGCCCTCACCATGTTACGTAAAAAGCGATCGGCAGTGATGTGGAATACCAGGCAATGCTCGCTGTAGATCCATTCGGCGCGTGTTATTTTACAGTTATTAGTATACGTTTGTGTATTCGATTTGCTAAAACAACTAAAGTCTGTATACTCCATAATAATACGCGCTGCGGCGTTCATCAGGGCAATATCTGGTTTATCGCGCAACTGCCACGAATGATTGATCTTGAACGGATCCTTATTAAAATGTACATGGTACTCGTACGAACGCGAAGTGGCATCAAAACGTGCATGCGCCTCAGTACTGACACTGATAATGCGTTTTACAGCGATAGTATAAGGTAATATGGCATTTACGCTATCCACTACTTTCACTAATGACTGCTGACCACTGACCAATGACTGACTGTCGAAATGCGCATAGAAATCACGTGCATGAACGCCTGTGTCCGTCCGTCCGCAGCCTGTAGTTTCAATAGGTTCGCGCAGAACTACTGTTAGTGCATCATCCAGCAATTCCTGAACAGTGGTAGCATTTGGCTGAGTTTGCCAGCCGTGAAAATCGGTACCATCGTAAGCCAGTTCAATAAAATAGCGTTGTTTTTCGGACACGTGGCAAAGTTAATTTTTGATTTCGAGTTTATGTGTCAGACAAGGGTAGCATTTGAAATTTGATGATTGCTGTCATTTAGTAAATTCCACATTTTTAATGCTCCCGGTTTCTGTTTCAACCTCTACACGAAAACAGTACCAAGTGTTTGCAAAAATCTTTTCTCCATTTGAAGTAAAGCCCACATAAAAATCATCCTTGAAATTAGGATGAGGCAAAGGTAAAAACCAATCAATTTCTAACTCCCTATCTAAACAGTACAGATTAGATAAGTTTTGGTGTTGAAATTTATAATCGTATTCTAATACCAGTATTCGACCATCCATGAGAACCTCTATTTCAGAGAAATTCGTCGATAACGGAGTGCGTTTTTTATGAAGCCAGTTTTCATTGTTATAAACTATGCAATTATTTCTGAAATCTATTCTCATTATAATTAGGTAATATTTGAAATAGGTTATGATCGATTAAAGTTAAAATAATTATAAAACCGTTTATCTTTGCTATCCAATTTATTACGATAAAAAATGATCCAACGTATACAAAGCATTTATTTATTGCTTGCCAGCCTGGTTATTTTCGCGCTTTTCTTATTCCCATTAGTGCACAATGTGTACGTGGCAGGAGTACCGTCTACTATTAAAGTAACCGGAATTTTCCAGGATATGAACGGAGGGCAGGCACATACTGAAAGCTTTATAGCGCTGATAGCGGCTACGGCAGTAGTAGCCATTTTGCCGCTTGTACTGATATTCCTATACAAAAACCGTAAGCAGCAGGCAATGTGGTGCTACGCCTATATCGTGCTGATATTCGGGTATAGTTTCTGGATGGCAGAGACGGTAAAATCTTACACAGGGGGCGTTAGTCTGACAACCAATAATTTTGGAATAGGGGCGTTATTAAGCTCGGTAAGTATCATTTTTGCATTGCTGGCGGCAAAGGCTATACAACGCGATGAAAAATTAGTAAAATCGGCCGACAGGTTAAGGTAAGACAAGATTAAAATATTTGATAAGATGAAGAATTGGATTAAGGTAGTATTATTTTGTCTGACGTCTGTGCTGTTTATCGGGTGCGACAGGATCACTAAAAACCTGGCGAAAGAGCACCTGATGTTCCATGAGCCAATTTCTTATTTACACAATACTGTACGTCTCGAGTATGTCGAGAACACCGGCGCTGCTTTAAGTCTGGGCGACCAGCTTTCAAAGCCGGTTAGTTTCTGGCTGCTTAGCGTGATCCCATTGGTGTGTTTGCTGGCACTCGCAACCTATGTACTCACCAAGGTGAATGAATACAACCGGCTTAAATTATTCTCATTTGCGCTTATTATCTCAGGCGGCTTAGGTAATATCATAGACCGCTTAATGTTCGATCGTCATGTAACCGACTTCATGAATGTAGGTATCAGCAATTTTCGCACTGGCATTTTTAACGTGGCTGATATGTGTGTTACGGCCGGGGTGATAGGGTTGTTGTTTTCATTGAGGGAGAAGAAGGAGGCTATAGAGCCGGAAGTGGAGCAGGTTGGTTAGAAAATAATGGTAAGCTTTTCTGGGTCTTGACGGACATCGAATATGGTAAGTATTTTAACTTCATCTTCGGTTTCGATAAAGAATAAGGTATTATGCTTGGTCAAAAAGCATTTTTGAATTTGTTTCCTACGATCCGCAAATGGGAAGATCGTAGCATTCTTTGACAATAGATCAAGTATTTTTTCAAATCGATCTATAAAATTATTGACCGTTGAAGTGCCCCATTTGTAGTTTAGGTAGTCAATAATATTCTGAAAGTCTTTTACTGCAATTGGGGTTAAAACAACTTCTTTAGCCATTTAACCCGTACTTTTCACGCGTTTTTTTGATGATATCTTTTGCCGGTGTTCCTAAACCTGCGTTAGCTTCCTCAAGGCCCTGTATAATCTTTTTTTGTTGGGCATCTGATAATGAGTCCCATTCTTCGGTTGTACTGTTGCCATTCAAATAATTCAGCACAAGGCCATAAATTTCTTTCAACTGCTTGCTTCCAGCATTGTCTATTTTATGATGCAAATCAAGTTTAATCTCAGCCGTTTTCATTTCATCTATCGTTTATCAAAAATAAGTTTTATCTGCCAATTTAAAAAGCTTTGTTCGATCCTTGATCGGTGCAGAATTACCATTCAGCCGTCATCTTTCCCATTTCTTTCTTCAGTATTTGAATTGCAAAAAATAATCCCTACCTTTGCGCCCGATTTGGCGATGTTGCCAGATACGTTATTTTAATTCATGAACCCATTTATTCAACTGGGAATCCGTCATGATATTGTTAATGCCATCTCTGAGTTAGGGTTTGAAAACCCAACTCCAATCCAGGAACAGTCGATTCCGGTATTGCTTACAGGCAGCAACGATTTTGTCGGATTGGCCCAAACCGGGACCGGCAAAACTGCTGCTTTTGGACTTCCATTACTGGAACTTATCGATTTCGAAGAAAATCATCCGCAGGCGCTTGTACTATGCCCAACTCGCGAACTTTGTTTGCAGATCACTAATGATCTGAAAAATTATGCAAAAAACATGCGCAACGTACATGTTGTAGCTGTTTATGGCGGCGCAAGTATCTCTGATCAGTTGCACCAGATTCGTCGTGGTGTACAGATCGTCGTGGCTACGCCAGGCCGTATGCTGGATATCATTAACCGTAAGGCTATTGATTTCAGCGGTGTAAACTATGTAGTATTGGATGAGGCTGATGAGATGCTCAATATGGGCTTCCAGGAAGATATAGACAATATCCTGTCAACCACACCGGATGACAAAAAAACATGGCTGTTCTCAGCCACCATGCCTTCGGAAGTAAGAAGGATCGCCAAGAAATACATGACCGATCCTTACGAGCTTACCATGGGCGCAAAAAATACCGGTAACGAAAATATCGAGCACGAGTACTATGTAGTACGTGCCCGTGATAAATATGCTGCCTTTAAGCGCATTGTCGATTTCAATCCTGAGATCTTCGGTATCGTATTCTGCCGTACCAAGATAGAGACTCAAGAGATTGCCGAAGCGTTAATTAAAGACGGTTACAATGCGGATTCACTGCATGGTGACTTATCTCAGCAGCAGCGTGATAAGGTGATGAAACGTTACCGCGAGCGTAGCCTGCAATTGCTAATCGCAACTGACGTAGCTGCACGTGGTATCGACGTAAACGATGTTACCCACGTTATCAATTACTCTTTGCCTGACGAGATCGAGAATTACACCCACCGTAGCGGTCGTACAGCCCGTGCAGGCAAAACAGGGGTGTCTATCTCTATCATCAACGCAAAAGAATTTGGTAAAATACGCCAGATAGAGAAAGTGATCGGCAAACGATTTATCAAAGCAGAGATTCCTACAGGTTTTGATGTGGTTGAAAAGCAATTGTTTGCTTTGGTTCACAAAGTACACAATGTAGAAGTAAACGAGCAGCAGATAGAGCAATACGTTCCGCGCATCATGGACGAATTTAAGGACATGAGCAAAGAAGATATCATCAAGCGTTTTGCATCACTGGAGTTTAACAGATTCCTCGACTATTATAAGAACGCACCTGATCTGAATGCTCCGGTTGACGAGAGTCGTCGTGCCGATGGTGCAGGTGACCGCTTTAACCGTACTGGTATGCGTTCAGACTTTACCCGCCTGTTTATCAACTTAGGTTCTGTTGACGGTTTTGGTCGTGGTGATTTGTTAGGTTACATCTGTAACACAGCAAAGATCAGCGGAAAAACTGTAGGCAAGATCGACGTGAAAGGTGTTTATTCATTCTTCGAAGTACCAAATGACGATACAGACAAGGTGATGAACGGCTTTAAAGGTGCCGATTTCCAGGGACGCGAAGTAAGAATAGAAATTTCTGGTGATTCGCGTAACGAAAGTCGCGGTGGTGCGTCTAACTATAAAAGACGTGAAGGCGGTGACAGAAGAGAAGGTGGTTTCCGCAGAAATGGTTACAGCCACGAGGGCGGTAACAGCAGGGAAAGAGCCGGAGCGCCAAACGGTGGCGGTTTTCGCGATTTCTCAGGCAAGCGCCGCGAAGATCGTTCAGGTAATAACGGTGGTGGTGATCGCCGCAGGAGATATTAATGTTAGTTGATCAGTGATTAGAGAATAGAGATTAGGATATTTCAAGAAGAAGAAACTAATCTCTAATCTCTCAAGAAATAAGTTTTAGGTTTAGTTTAGTTTGCAAGGCCTCTCACCTTCGGGATGAGGGGCTTTCGCGTTTTATTTGGTGAACTCCATAATGGTGGAGTCGGGGGAGAGTAATTTCAGGTTGTGGTCATCCAGCTTTTGTATCACAAATTTGCTGTATGGCTGATTGCCCTGAAAGGATGAGTAAATGGTATCACCTTTTACAAAATAGTCCTCCGCATACTGCAGGTCGCTGTCCATCGCGAATTTTTTCTTGGTGATCTTTAGTTTGGTGTCGCCGTCTTTAAGTTTCCAATCGCCTTGCAACCTGCCATCGCCTGAGCCACCGCCGGAGTTAGGGTGTGAACAAGCAGATACTAACAGCAAAACCCATACAAGGCTTAATCCTATGCTTTGGCTGGAAAGTTTTAAAACGGATAATCGCATAATATTTAAATAGGGAAGCATCCCGTCAGGGTCCGGGATGCTTCAGATTTGTAATATAAAATTACATTTTTTTGTCCTTCAATTCTGATTCTTTCAGATATACTTTATGCCCTTTTTTATCAACATAATAATATTGCGAATGGCTGTTGATATAAATGGTTTCGCCATTTGGACCGCATTTTTCTTTGTATTGCTTGTCGACCACTGCCGAAGCGCCTTTTACAGCTAATTCAGATGTTTTATGACCGATCTTTGTGGCTGCATCGCCAACCTGCCTGGTTGTTTTGTGTACTTTGGTCTTAAAGCTTGTGGTGTCTTTGCGTTTTGTAGTGTCTTTACTTTGAGCATGTACCTGACCGGCTACGAATAATGCCGCAGCAAATAGTGCGGCTCCTATTACCTTTTTCATGGGGTTATATATAAATTAATTAAGCAATTAACTAAGTTGGGCGGCTAAATGTTTCATCTCCATAGCCGGGTTCCGTTTCTCGTACAAAATACTGTAAACGGCGCTACAAATAGGCATAAAAACTTTGTATTGTTTGTTTACCTGGTGTAAACAATTTACAGCATAATATCCTTCAGCTATCATGTTCATTTCCAGTTGAGCTGATGTCACTGTATAGCCTTTGCCTATCATGTTGCCAAATGTACGGTTACGGCTAAACTGCGAGTAAGCGGTCACCAGCAGATCCCCCAGATAAGCCGATTCTTTAATATCACGGTCAATGGGATGAACAGCCTTTACAAAACGCTCTAACTCACGTATAGCGTTCGAAATAAGGACCGATTGAAAGTTGTCACCATAACCCACTCCGTGACAAATCCCGCTTGCTATTGCATAAACGTTCTTTAACACAGCTGCGTATTCGGTTCCGTAAATATCATCGGATACTATGGTGCTGATGTAACGTGTGCTCAGCATTCCTGCAAAGGTGGCAGCCAGCTCCGTATCACCTGAAGCTATGGTAAGATAGGATAGTTTCTCCAGCGCCACTTCCTCCGCATGGCATGGCCCGCTGATCACCATAAAATTGTCGAAGGATATATTGTAACGTTGATTTAGGAATTCGCCGATGATTTGGTTCTCATCTGGTACGATACCTTTTATAGCCGATACTACCTTCTTAGCGGCAAAGTCTTTAGGGGTGATGCCTTCCAATGCTTCTTTCAGAAATGCCGCAGGGACGTTGAGGAGAATAATATCTGCCTTTCCAATCAATGATTTTAGATCGGTAGAAATATTTTGAGCCGGAACTTTTATCTCGACAGAACTCAGGTAGTTCGGATTATGCCTGAACTGGCGGATATGTTCGGCTGCCTTTTCGCTACGCATCCACCAAAAAATCTCCTTCTCTACGGGATTATCGCTTAACATTTTAATATTGGCCGTTGCCCAGCTTCCCCCGCCGACTATGAGTATTTTATTATGCATTGAATTTTTTAATGTGCAGATATGCAGATGTGCAAATGTGCGAATTTAATTTTTAGATGTGCAAATATGCAGATGTGCAAATGCCACCAAATAAAAAAGGCCTATGTTATTACATAGACCTCGTCGTATTTGACAATCAAAATAATCTTTATAGTTTTATCCAATCTGCACATCTTCGCATTTGCACATCTGCACATCAAAAAATCTGCACATTATTTTCCAGCGTCACCGCTGAATAGCTTGGATTTATCTACTTTTTCTACCTCCATCTTGTCATTCAATGTTTTGGAGATGGCGGTATAGGGTGCCGATACTACTTCGTCACCAGCTTTTAATCCCGATAATATCTGGATATAAGAATCATCCTGAATACCAGTAGTTACAGTAACCTGTTTAACTTTACCTGCACTGTATACAAACACATACTCTTTTGCTGCGGTGGTTATCTTCGCTTTATTGTCGCTGTTATCATCAGGCTTGTTGCCGTCTTTATTCGAACTTGTAGGCGTTTTAGTGTCCTGGCGTGTTGTTACAGATTGTATTGGCACGGCAAGTGTTTTGGCGTGATTGGTCTGGATTTCAACGGTTGCTGTCAATCCCGGGCGGAAAGGCGAAGGATTGGAAGCAGTTTTGTTCAGTAATGCAATGTATGATTTTGGATCGATCCGTACTTTTACGGTAAAGTTAGTCACCTGGTCGGCTGTGGTGCCTACCACGTTGGCTGCACTGCCTATCTCGGTTACCGTCCCGGTAAACAATTTACTTTGGAAAGCATCTACCTGAATTTTTGACGAATCGCCTAATGTAATGCGGTTGATGTCATTTTCGTTCACATCTACATTCACATCCAGTTGGTTCAGGTCGGATATGGTCATAATCTCGGTACCTGCAAATTGCTGGGTTCCCAATACACGTTCACCTTTTTGGATAGACAATTTTGATATTACACCATCCACTGGCGAATAAATAGTGGTTTTATTCAGGTTAGCCTGTGATTCTTTAACCGAAGCAGCTGATTGTGCCAATCCATAGTTTGATCCTGCTACATTTTGCTTGGCGGCTTCCAATTGTGCTTTAGCACCTTCGTAGCTGGCTTTTGCTGCATCAAACTCGGCGGCAGTTAACACTTTGCTATCGTATAGCACCTTGTCCCGTTTATAAATGGCTGCCTGGTTTTCGTAGGTAGCTTCTGCCTGCTTCAGCAATTGGGTAGTATTCCCCACACTTGCTTTTTGCGAGTTATAAGCTGCTACTGAGCGGTCGTAATCTGACTGCAAAATATCAGGGCGGATGCGGCAGATCAGCTGGCCTTTCTTCACCACGTCACCTTCTTTTACCGGCAACTCAACCACCTCACCCGATACTTCCGGGCTGATCTTTACTTCAACATGGGCCTTTATTTTACCACTGGCAGATACCGACTCGTTGATAGCTCGTGTGTCTGCTTTTTCGGTAGCAACCTGTGTTTTTGGCGGTTTGCCCCAAAGGCCGGCTGCTTTACCAGCAATATAAATGACAACCAAAGCCCCCAGGCCTATTAAAACATATTTAGTAGTTTTTCCCATTTTTATAAATTCTAAATACTAATATCTATCAAGTTTAAATTCCAATGTCTAAATCCTAATCTCTAATCTTTAGTCTCCAATCTCTAACTACAGCTCTATCTTATTCCCCAAATAATAATCGATCACCTTGCTTCTGAATATCATTGAGTACTGCGCGTTGATCATATCGTTCTGTGCTTTATTATAGTTGGTAACTGCCGTATTGTAATCCAGTGTGTTCACGAAACCTGCATCGTATCGTTGCTTGGTAACATTCAAAGCTTCTTTAGTCGACTCATAAGTATGCGATGCTGACTGATAGTTTTTCACTGCCGCCTGCAAATCGGCAAGTGCCTGAATAATTGTCTTGCTTAGTGTATTTTTTGCCAACTGGGTTGTTACCTGTGCATATTCATAATTCAGGTTTGCTTTACGAACCCCGGTTCGTGCGCTAAAGTGGTTGAATATTGGTATTTGCACACTTACGCCAATAGATTGGTTAAGGTTATTACTAAGCTGATCGAAGAACGGATATTTACCTCCGGTAAGGGTTTGAGATATGCTTGAATAATTGGTACCTACACCGCCAAATAACGATACAGTAGGATAATAAGCTCCCTTCGCAGTTTTAATAGCTTGCGCATAGCCTTGTTGTTGTAGTTCGGCGAGATGAACATCAGGATTAACGCTTAGTGATGTTTTGATTACTTC
>Ga0310811_10008820_pt1 | contig 12982 bp, 12 predicted proteins | sample YCmetagenome_FD_207642 | JGI IMG/M metagenome (GOLD analysis project Ga0310811, IMG submission 207642) | Soil microbial communities from experimental microcosm in Duke University, North Carolina, United States - YC | ecosystem: Engineered > Artificial ecosystem > Soil microcosm > Unclassified ...
TCTGCGCCGGCGTGAAGTCGATCCTCGACGTGCCCGCCACGCTGCAGCGGCTGGAGACCCGGCAGGTCACCGTCGTCGGTTACCAGACCGAGGAGTTCCCCGGCTTCTACCTGCACACCTCGGGCGAGCCGGTCGACTGGCGGATCGAGACGCCGTCGGACGCCGCCGGGATCATGCGGGCGCAGGACGCCCTCGGCGGCCCGGAGACGGCGCTGATCGTCGCCAACCCGGTGCCCGTCGCCGACCAGCTCGACCCGGCTCTGCACGACCGCGTGCTCGCCGAGGCGCTGGCCGCGGCCGACACCCAGGGGGTCACCGGGCAGGCCATCACGCCGTTCCTGCTGGAGTACCTCGTGAACGGCACGGGCGGGGCGTCGCTGGAGGCCAACCTGGCCGCCGTCCGCGGCAACGCCGGCCTCGCGGGGCGGATCGCGGCCGCCTTCAGCCGGGAGGGCTAGTGGGCGGCCTGCTCGTGATCGGCGACGTCGTCACCGATGTCGTGGCGCTGCACGAGCGGCCGCTCGCCACCGGCACGGACACGGCCGCCGACATCGTGCTGCGCCCGGGCGGCTCGGGGGCGAACACCGCCTCCTGGGCCGCCCGCCTCGGGGCGGACACCCGCTTCCTGGGACGGGCCGGCTACGACACCGGCGACTGGCACATCGCCGAACTGGTCAAGGCGGGGGTCCGCCCGCACGTGCGGGTGGACCCCGACCGGCCGACCGCGATCGTGATCGCGATGGTCGACGCGACCGGTGAGCGGTCGATGCTCACCAACCGGGGCGCGGGCGGCCACATCTCCGTGGCCGACTGGGCGACCACGTTGCTCGACGGCGTACGGCACCTGCACGTCTCGGCGTACACGCTGTTCGCCGAACCCGGCCTGGAGCTCGCGCGACTCGCGATGCGCGAGGCGGCGGAGCGCGGTGTCACCGTGAGCGTGGATCCGGCGTCGACGGGTCCTCTGCGCGCCTTCGGCGTCGAGCGCTTCCTCAGCGAGACCTCACCCGCGGGGATCGTCATCCCCAACCTGGAGGAGGCGCTCGTGCTCTCCCGAGAGTCCGTCCCGGAGGCCGCGGCGGAGATCCTCAGCGCCCGGTACGGCACGGCGGTCGTGAAGCTGGGCTCCGGAGGCGCGCTTCTCGGGGTGGGCGGCCAGGTGGTCGGCAGGGCGCCCGCGGCCGCCGCCGATCTCGTGGACTCGACCGGAGCGGGAGACGCCTTCGCGGCCGGATTCCTGGCCGCGATGCTCGCCGGAATCTCTCCGGCCGAGGCTCTGAAAAAAGGTTGTGAGGCGGGTGCGGCGGCGGTCTCCGAGGTGGGAGGCCGACCAGGCGCTGGGAACTTTACCCGATTGACACCAATTGCTCGCTTCCAGCGTAAGCTGCCTCAGTAGCAACACGCGTCACTCTCGGGAGGGTGCGGTCTAACAGATGGACGCCGAGTCAACGATCTGCCTGAGCGATATGGTTCCTGCTTTGCGCTGGAGCCGTCCTCAGCAGGTGGCCGAAATTCTGGCCGATCCTCGCCTGCCTGGCGGCTGGTGGGCCTCCGTCGCGTTGAAGCGCGCTCTGGAGGCGACCGGTGTTGACTGGCTGTGCGAGCGGCTCGCCCGGCTGGCCGTGAGCCGCTGGGATCATCTGACCCTCACCGATCTGCTTCCGGCTCTCCAGGTCCACCCGGTGGACTTGGCCCTGCCGGGCTGGCCGGAGCCGGTTCAGGCCGCCGTCAAGGGTGCGGGCGGCTGGTTCCGCCTGCGCAGGCTGACCCCGCACGACCTCCAGTCGGCGTCGGCGCCCGCGGCGCCGGAGGCCGTGCTGGCGACGCTCTTCCGTGAGATCTTCAGCCATCCGCTGATCCACCCGGCGCCGGAGGCGGCGGTGCAGGCGGCCGTCCAGTCCCCGGTGCAGGCCCCGGTTCAGGTGCCCGTGCAGCCGCCTTTGCAGCAGCGGCGGCCGGAAACCAACGGATCCCTGGTGCCGGGCCCGCGCGCTCCGCTGGCCCCGGTCCAGCAGGCACCGGTTCAGCAGACTCCGCTTCAGCAGGCACCCGTTCAGCAGACTCCGCTTCAGCAGGCGCCGGTCCAGCAGCAACTCGCTCCGCAGGCACTCACTCAGCAGGCACCGCTTCAGCAGGCACCGCTTCAGCAGGCGCCGAGCCAGCAAGCGGTCCAGCAGCCACCGGCCCAGGCGCCCTCCGCCCCGGCGCAGCCGGCCGCCGCTCCGCCCGCGCCGGTCGAGGCGCCCCCCACGGCGGCGCTGTTGAGCCCGCCGCCCCTGCCCCCGTCGCTGGCGAGCGAGCACCCGATGGTGGGAGTCGTCGACGGACTGTTCCGCGAGTGGGACCCGCTGGCGCGGGCCGTCGCGGTCCAGCGGCTGTTCGCGGCCGAGCCCGTCAGCCTCCGCACGCTCGCGCACGAGCTGAACGTCGACCGCGACACGTTGTCGCAGGCCCAGCGCGCCGCCGAGGAGCGGGTGCTGCACTGGCTGCGCTCCCCCGACTCGACGGCGCTGACCGGCCACCTGTTCGGGCTGACCGAATGGCTGGGCGCGGCCGCCACCCAGGATCAGCTGATCGCCGCCGACCCCTCCCACCCGATCGAGGTGCCCGCCCTGGGCACGCCGCTCTGGCGGGTCCTGGTCACGCTCATGCCCGACCGCCGTCTCCAGGACGGATGGCTGGTGGTGGGCGACCTCGCCGGCCTGCGTGACAAGTCGCGGCAGATCCTGGCGGGCAGCCCCCCGGACGCCGACGTCGTCCAGGTGCTGGGCCAGCTCGGCATCCGGGCTCATTCGGCCAGGGCGTGGCTGGACTCGATTCCCCCGGCCTCCGACCCGCGTGCGTTCGCACCGCCCGCGCCGATGGAGAAGCCTCAGCCGCTGCCCCGCCGTACACCGGGCGCGAACGGCCACCAGCTTCAGCGCGGCGGGGTTCCCATCCCGTCGCAGGCGAACAACGGACCGGACGCGGCCACCGCTCTGGCGGCGCTCAACGCGCTGACGGCCCAGCCTCCGCGGCCCCACCTCGTCCCCGGGCCGCGCGCCACCCCGAGCCCCGCCTCGGACCCGCGCCGCTGGCAGCGCATCGACGTGACGAGCGGCCATCTCCGGGGCGAGCCGGTGGCCGTTCCCGAGGGGTACGCCACCCAGCTGGGAATGCGGCCGGGCACCCTGCTGTCGGTCACCGGACCCGGGGACAACGCCGTCGTCCTGGTCTGGCGGGACAGGCAGCCGATGTTCGACTCGCTCCAGCCGGTGCTGATGCGGCTCAACGCGCGGCCGGGCGACGCGGTCTACGTCACCGTGGACGGCTATCGCCTGGACGCCCAGCTCACTTCGTGACCGTGAGCATCTTCCGGTAGTAGGTCGCCGACACCTCGAACCCGAGCGCGCCGTAGAACTCCGCGGCGCGCCGGGTCGCGAGGGCGACGTATCCGGCGTCGCGGGAGCGGGCCCAGGTCTCGAACTCCTCCAGCAGCATGCGGCCGATGCCGTGCCGCCGGTAGGCGCTCTCGAGCATCGCCTCCTCGACCCAGGCGACCCTTCCGTTGGCGAAGAGCGTCAGATGGGTGAACCCCAGCAGGTAGCCCCGTACTGTCCCTTCGACGGTGGCCACGAGCAGCAGGGCGTCCTCGTTCTCCAGCAGTTGCGGGAAGGCGTCGTCGAACGCCTGCCGCTCCGGCCGGAAGGTCAGCGCGAACTCACGGGCCAGCGCGAATATCTGGTCGGCATCGGTCTTCTCGGCCTGCCGAAGCTTGAGATCACCAGATGTCATGAAAAGGACTCTAAGCCACGGGCGGAAAATGTCGGCACCGCCTGGCAGCCTGTCGGCTGTGGCCGAACCATTGAAGGAAATGATCAACCTTGAGTCCGTGCGCCGGCTCGCCGACGGGGTGGCCGCGGCGTGGGCGCCGTTCCGGGGCGACGACTTCGTGTCCGCCGCCACGACCGGTCTCGGCGGACTGGAGCTGAAGGACCGCGTCCGGCACGTCGCGCACGCACTGGACGGCGCCCTTCCGCTGCCGTTTCCCGAAGCGGCCGGAGCGCTCCGGGAGGCGGCGGCACGCGTCCGGCTGGACATGTGGAGCGGCTGGCCGGCCACCGACTACGTCGGCACGCGCGGGCTCGATCACCTGGACGAGGCGATGGCCACGCTGGCGGCCCTCACCCCGTACGCCACCGGCGAGTTCGCGGTCCGGCCCTTCCTCGACCGCCACCGGGACGACGCTCTGAAGATCATGTACGGCTGGGCCGGGTCGGCGGACGAGCACCTGCGGCGACTCGCCTCGGAGGGGTCACGCCCCCGGCTCCCGTGGGGTTCACGCGTCCGCTGGCTGATGTCGCCGGGGCCCACCCTGCCCATCCTCGACCTGCTCCGCGACGATCCGAGCGAATACGTCCGGCGCTCGGTGGCCAACCACGTCAACGATCTCGCGAAGGATCACCCCGAGGTGGCGATCGACCTGCTGGGCCGATGGCGGACCGAGGGAGGCTCCCATGTCGAGCGGGTCGTCCGTCATGCCATGCGCGGCCTGATCCGCTCCGGACATCCGGAGGCGCTGTCGCTGATGGGCGCCGTCCCCGGCAGCGGGGCGGTCGAGTCGCTGGTCCTCGACGGAACCAATGTGGCGGTGGGCGAGCGACTGCCGTTCACGGTCACGGTCCGCGCCGACTCCCTCGGCCCCGTGGTGCTCAAATACGCCGTGCGTCGTGACGGTTCGCGGAGGATCTTCCACCTCGGCGAGCGCGTCGCCACCGCTTCGGGGCAGCGCTTCACGGTGACCAAATCCCATTCGTTCCGGCCGGTCACGACCAGGACCGAGCCTCCCGGTCCCCGCGTGCTCGAGATCGTCGTCAACGGCGAGGTCCGGGCAAGCGCCGGCTTCACCCTCGTCGAGGGCTAGCGGGCGTCTAGTCGAAGTCGGTGCAGGTCGCGTACCAGTCGCCCGTCAGGTGGTCGGCGGTGGAGACCGGGAGGTCCTGCACCCGGCCGCCCGGCGTGTAGGCGAATCCGCACTGCTCAAGCATTCCGCCGACACCGTCCACGTCGAAGATCACAGCGCCCCCGGACCGCTGGACATCACTGATGGAGAACACTCCGACGAACCGGCCCACGAAAATGTGATCCTCGCCGGCCGGAAGCGACTCGGCGTATTCGACCAGCGCCGGTTCGGAGACGAGGAACGCGACGCGCGTCGGCACTCCGATGATCACGAGAACGGCGGTCAGAACGCCGATGATGGGCGGCCAGGCGTGCAATTTGGCGGCCCGGGTGGCGGGTCCGACAAGAAGAATCAGCCACCACACACCCGCGAACAGCCATGCCCCGAGAGCGGCAAGGGTGCCGAGAAAATGACCGCCCGGAGGGGCGGAGGCGACCAATGTCAGCGCCGCCGCGAATGCAGCCGGGGTGGTGAACCACAGCCACCTCCATCGCCCGGATCTCGTGTCCTGCCGGGTATCAGGCACCTCGTCGAGCGTCACGCGCCGACCTTAGATCATCCGGAAACCCCCACGAGGATGAATGCATCTATCAGGCAAACAACGCATTCCCTGAAACACTCGTTCTGCGGGATGACACCGAAGGAGGCCGGGATGCGAATCGACCTTGACGGCATCGGCATCAATGTGGCCGACACGGGGCAGGGCGCGCCGGTCCTGCTTCTGCACGGCTGGCCTGACACCCATGACCTGTGGCGAAACCAGGTGGCCGCCCTCACGGCGGCCGGATACCGGACGATCGCCCCGGACCTGCGCGGGCTGGGCGACTCCGATAAGCCCGGCACCGTCGAGGAGTACCGGGTGATGCGGCTGGTCGGCGACCAGGCGGCGCTGCTGGACCGTCTTCAGGTGCCGAAGGTTCACCTCATCGCCCATGACTGGGGGGCGGCGATCGCGTGGGCCATGGCCGCGCTGATGCCCGAGCGCGTCGCCAGCCTCACCTGCATGTCGGTCGGCCATCCCACGGCGTTCGCGGCGGCCGGTCTGGTCCAGCGGCAGAAGTCCTGGTACATGCTGCTGTTCCAGTTCCCCGGGATCGCCGAGCGCTGGCTCTCCCAGGACGATTTCCGCAACTTCCGCGAGTGGGCGCACCACCCCGACCACGAGGCGGTGGTGGCCCGGCTGCGCGTTCCCGAGGCGTTGAGTGCAAGCCTCGGCCTGTACCGCGCGAACGTTCCACCGGAATCGCTGGTCTCCCCTCCCCCCGAACTGCCGCCGATCCAGGCGCCCACCATGGGCGTGTGGAGCACCGACGACTTCGCGCTGGCCGAGGCCGGCATGACCGGCTCAGCCGCCTTCGTGGCCGGCCCGTGGCGCTACGAGCGGGTCGAAGGAGCCGGGCACTGGCTGCAACTGGAGGCACCCGACCAGGTGAACCGCCTCCTGCTCGACTTCCTGAACGGAGCATGATCGGCGTGGGGAACAGCTTCACCGCGTACGGTTCGTCGTCTGAGCCGGAGGAGCTGTCCCTGTCCAACGGCGGCACCGACGTCTTCCTCGACGTGCTCACCCTGGCGGGCTGCGCCCTCGCCGAGACGCCCTGGCAGCAGAACCTCGTGCTGCATTTCGCCGACGGGCACCGCCACAGCCGGGGATTCTTCGGATTCGACCTCGGCGAAGTTCCATGGACCGCCGACTGGGCGGCGGAGAAGGCGTTCTTCCTCGCGATGATCGACATGGCGAGCGGACGCCACGGCTGGGATCGGCTCCGCTACGACCCTCCATACGTCGCCGGATCCCTCGGCACCTATCGGGCGATGCTGACCGGGTTCACGCCCGTGCCGGTCGAGAGGCCGAGCTGGGGCGACTGGCGGAATGCTCCGCCACCGGATCTGCTGACGCTCTGCCCCAGGCACCTCATCTGCCAGGGGGAGTTCGGATGCCGTCTGTGTGACGACGCCTAGAGCGTGTAAACCAAGCCTTGACGCGCGCTCGACGTAAAGGCTACGTTTACAGTATGGACGAGCGGCTCGGTGAACTCGCCGAACAGGTGGCGCGAAGCGCCCGGCATCTGGCCGAGGTGGCGAAGCAAGAGGCGGGGGCACCCGGCGAGCTGGCCACCGTCCGGCTGGCGCAGCAACTGGACGCGCTGTCGGGTGTGACGTTGCGGGTCTGCGTGGAGCGGGCCCGGGCAGCGGGCCACACCTGGCAGGAGCTCGGCGATCTCCTCGGAGTCAGCCGGCAGGCCGCTTTTCAGCGTTTCGGCAAACCCATCGACCCCCGAACGGGAGCACAGATGAGCAACACGGCACAGACCGACGCGGCCGGCCGCGCCACCGCCCTGCTCGCCGACTGGACCGAAGGCCGGTACGAGCAGGTCGTCGCGGACTTCGACGCGACGATGAGCGCGGCCCTGTCCGCCACGGAGTTGGCGGCCGCCTGGGCACAGGTCGTCGGCACTGTCGGGACCCTGGAACGGACCGACGAGCCGCTGGTCCGCGCCCAGGGCGACCTGACCGTGGTGGACATCCCGCTGGAGTTCGAGGCCGGTGAGATGAAGGCCCGTTTCACCTTCAACGCGGACCGGACCGTCGGCGGCCTGTTCATCCTCAATCCCGACGTCCCCTGATTTACCTCGTTGGCGCCGGCATGGGCCGGCCGTGAAACTGCGAGCCGCTCCGTGGCGTACATACAACGCCGTCGTGATCAGGGGCTGATCGTGCGCCGGGTAAACATGAGAGAGGGTCTATTTCCGACCATGGAAGGGCCGTGGTCATGTCAGCTCCCTGGAACGTCAAGCGTCGGCTCACCGAAGCGATCAACGCGCACGACGTGCACCGAATAGCCGAGCTCTTCACCCCGGACGGCGTCCTCGTCTCGCCGGCAGGCGTGGCGGAGGGGCGTGAGCAGATCGCCTGGATCTATGAGCAGCTGTTCAAAGGCTTCCCGGACTGTCGTCTGACCCCGTGGTACGAGGTCTACGACTGCGATGCGCCCCTGATGGCGGAATGGACGGTCACCGGCACCCACACGGGTCCCTTCCTTCTCCCCGACGGGAGCGAAATCGAACCAACGGGCCGCCGCATCACCATCCGCGGCTCATGCGCCTCCTTCGTCGAGAACGACCAGATCACCACGCACCGGGAGTACTTCGATCAGCTGGAGCTGTACACCCAGCTCGGCTTGTGCCTGACGGAGCCCAGCACGGTCTCCTAGGCGCCCAGGCCGAGTTCGCGGGCGATGAGCATGCGCTGGACCTCGCTGGTGCCCTCGCCGATCTCGAGGATCTTGGCGTCACGGTAGAAGCGCCCGACCGGGAACTCGTTCATGAAGCCGTAGCCGCCGAAGATCTGGGTGGCGTCCCGCGCATTGTCCATCGCCGCGTTCGACGAGACGAGCTTGGCGATCGCGGCCTCCTTCTTGAACGGCAGGCCGGCCAGCATGCGCTCGGCCGCGTGGTAGTAGGCGAGCCTGGCCGTGTGGACCCGGGCCTCCATGTCGGCGATCTTGAACTGGATGGCCTGGTAGCGGCCGATCGCGTTGCCGAAGGCCGTGCGTTCCCCGACGTACCTGACCGATTCGTCCACGCAGCCCTGTGCGAGGCCCACGGAGAGGGCGGCGATGGCGACGCGCCCCTCGTCCAGGGTCTGCAGGAACTGGGCGTAACCCCGGCCGCGCTCGCCGAGCAGGTTCTCCTCAGGCACCCGGCAGCCCGAGAAGGACAGCTCACGGGTGTCGGAGGCCGACCAGCCGACCTTGGAGTACTTCTTGGACACCGTGAAGCCCGGCGTGCCGGAGGGCACGAGGATGGTCGAGATCTCCGGCTTGGCACCGTTCTTGCCAGTGATGGCGGCCACGGCCACCACTCCGGTGATGTCCGTCCCCGAGTTGGTGATGAACGCCTTGGTACCGTCGATCACCCATTCGCCCCCGTCGAGCACGGCGGTGGTCCGCATGCCTCCGGGGACGTCCGATCCGCCGCCGGGCTCGGTCAGGCCGAAGGCCCCGAGCATCTCCCCCGAGGCCAGTTTGGGGAGCCAGTGTTCCTTCTGCTCGGCCGTACCGAACCGGAGAATCGGCATCGCGCCGAGCGAGACCGCCGCCTCCAGCGTGATCGCCACGGAGGAGTCGACCCTGGCCAGCTCCTCGAGCGCCAGGCAGAGGGCGAAGTAGTCGCCGCCCATGCCGCCGTACTCCTCGGGGACGGGCAGGCCGAACAGCCCCATCGCTCCCATTTTGCGGACGATGTCGTAGGGGAACTCGCACCGCTCGTAGTAGTCCCCGATGACGGGGGCGACCACCTCTCGGGCGAAGGCCTCGACCGTCTTGCGCAGCTCGATGTACTCGTCGCCCAGCATCTAGATCTCCTTCGCGAGCGCCTGGACGACCCGGGACGGGCTCGGACGGCCGAGCTTCCCGGCGAGCCACAGGCTGGTGGCGGTCAATGAACGGAGGTCGACCCCGGTCTCGATGCCGAGACCGTCGAGCATCCAGACCAGGTCCTCGGTCGCGAGGTTGCCGGTGGCGCTCTTGGCGTACGGGCAGCCGCCGATGCCGCCCGTCGAGGCGTCCACCGTGGTCACCCCCATGCGCAGCGCGGTGAGCGTGTTGGCCAGGGCCTGGCCGTAGGTGTCGTGGAAGTGGACCGCCAGCCGTTCGGCGCCGACGCCCTCGGCCCGGAACGCCTCCAGCAGCGCGGTGACGTGGGCGGGGGTGCCGACGCCGATCGTGTCGCCGAGCGACAGCTCATAACAGCCGAGATCGAGCAGTCTCCGCCCCACCCGCACCACCTGGGCGGGCGCGACCGGGCCCTCCCACGGGTCGGCGAAACACATGGAGACGTACGCCCTGACGCGCAGGCCGTGTTCCAGCGCCCGCGCCACCACCGGCTCGAACATCTCGAACTGGGAGTCCAGCGACCTGTTGAGGTTGCGCCGCGCGAAGGTCTCCGTCGCGCTGCCGAAGATCGCGATCTCGGTGACCCCGTGCTCCAGCGCCCGGTCCAGGCCCCGTTCGTTGGGCACCAGCACCGGGTAGCGCACGCCGGGGACGCGGGGCAGCCCGTCCAGGAGTTCGGCCGCGTCGGCCAGCTGGGGAACCCACTTGGGGTGGACGAAGCTGGTGGCCTCGATCGTGGTCAGGCCGGCGTCGGCCAGCCGGCCGATGAACTCCCGCTTCACCTCGACCGGTACGACGACGTCCTCGTTCTGGAGGCCGTCCCTGGGCCCGACCTCGTAGATCGTCACTCGCATGCCGTCACCCGCGCAAGCACGGCGTCGAGCTCGACGGTCTGACCCGGCCGGGCGCGCAGCTCGGCGAGCACTCCGTCGAGGGGCGCGGTCACGGTGTGTTCCATCTTCATCGCCTCCACGATGAGCAGCGCCTGGCCCGCGATCACCCGGTCGCCTTCGGCCGCCTTCACCACCAGCACGGTTCCGGGCATGGGACTGCGGACGACGCCGTCCGCGGCGTGGGCGCCACCGGGCCGGTCCCCCGGGTCGCCGGGCTCGTGCCGGGCGAACGGCCAGGCCTGGCCGTCCCTTCCGAGCCAGACGGTGTCGCGGTCGTCGGCGGTCACGTAGCGCCGGGTGGTGCCGGCCACGGTCACGGCCGCCTCCCCGGTCCCCAGCTCGATCCTGGCGCGGCCAAGTGAACGACCATTAACTTCGATCTCCGCGTCGTCCGCCGGCCCGCGCACCCTCGCGTACCGGTGGTCGGTCCAGGCGCGCTCCCCCAGCCGCCAGCCGTCCGCCACGTCCCAGGGATCGCCCGTGGCGTCGCCGGCGGTGCGCGAGTGGAAGACGAGCGCGGCCGCCGCCAGGACCTCGTCGGGCACCGGACCTCCGGCGAGGTCGCCGAGGTGCCGCTCGACGAGGCCCGTGTCCAGGCGTCCGGCCACCACGTCGGGATGGGTCAGCAGCGCTCGCAGGAAGGCGATGTTGGTGGTCACGCCGAGGATCGCGGTCGAGGCCAGGGCCCGGTCCAGCGTCCTCAGCGCGTCCTGCCTGCCGGGGGCCCACGCCACGACCTTCGACAACATCGGGTCGTAGTCGCTGCCCACGACCATCCCCTCGGCCAGCCCGGAGTCGACCCTGACTTCCGTGGGCTCGCGCAGGGCGAGCACGCGGCCTCCCGTGGGCAGGAAGTCGCGCGAGGGGTCCTCGGCGTAGACCCGCGCCTCGACGGCATGGCCCTCCAGGCGGACGCCGTCCTGGCCGAACGGCAACGGCTCCCCCGCGGCGATCCCGAGCTGGAGTTCGACGAGGTCGAGGCCGGTCACCATCTCGGTCACCGGATGCTCGACCTGCAGCCGGGTGTTCATCTCCATGAAGAAGAACTCCAACGGCCCGGGCCGCCCGGGGACGATGAACTCCACCGTGCCCGCTCCGACGTACCCGACCGACCTGGCGGCCTCGACCGCCGCGGCGCCCATCCGCTCCCGCGTCTCGGCGTCGAGCAGCGGAGACGGCGCCTCCTCGATGATCTTCTGGTGGCGCCGCTGCAGGCTGCACTCGCGCTCGCCCAGATGGACGGCGTTGCCGTGGGCGTCGGCCATGACCTGGATCTCGATGTGCCGGGGGGTCTCGACGTACCGCTCGACGAGCAGCGTGCCGTCCCCGAACGCGGCGATCGCCGTACGCCGGGCGGATTCGACCGCGTCGGGAAGCTCGGCCGCGGTCCTGACCAGCAGCATGCCCTTGCCTCCGCCGCCCGCGGAAGGCTTGATCAGCGCGGGGAAGCGGTCCCACTCGAGGAGATCCTCGTCCGGCTCGGCGGCGCCCGGCACCACCGGCACACCGGCCCGCGAGACGGTCGCCTTGGCCTTGATCTTGTCGCCCATGGCCTCGATGGCGGCGGGCGGCGGGCCGACGAACACCAGGCCCGCCTCCGCGCACCGCCGCGCGAAGTCCGCGTTCTCGGCGAGGAACCCGTAACCGGGATGCACCGCCTGCGCCCCCGTCGCGAGGGCGGCCTCGATGATCCCGTCCGCGTCGAGGTAGCCCCGCGGGAGCCGTACGGCGAGGTCGGCCGCCCGGACGTGGGGGGCGTCGCGGTCGGCGTCGCCGTACACGGCTACGGAGCGGACGGCCATGGCCCGCAACGTCCGGATGATCCGGACGGCGATCTCGCCGCGATTGGCGATCAGCACGCTGTCGAACATCATGCGCTCACATCCGGAAGACGCCGTAGCCGACGGGGTCGAGCGGCGCGTTGGCGGCGGCGCCGAGTGCCAGGCCGAGGACGGTCCGGGTGTCCGCGGGGTCGATCACGCCGTCGTCCCAAATCCTGGCCGTCGAGTAGTAGGGGTTGCCCTGGTGTTCGTACTGGGCGCGGATCTCGTCCGCGTCGGCGCTCCCCACCGTGGACAGGACGGTGGCCGCCTGCTCGCCGCCCATGACGGAGATCCGGGCGTTCGGCCACATCCACAGGAACCTCGGCGAGTACGCCCGTCCCGCCATCGCGTAGTTGCCCGCGCCGAACGAGCCGCCGATGATCACGGTGAACTTCGGGACCCGCGCGCAGGCCACGGCGGTGACCATCTTCGCGCCGTGCTTGGCGATCCCCCCGGCCTCGTACGCCTTGCCGACCATGAACCCGCTGATGTTCTGCAGGAAGACCAGGGGGATGCTGCGCCGGTCGCACAACTCGATGAAGTGCGCGCCCTTCAGCGCGGACTCGCTGAACAGGATGCCGTTGTTGGCGACGATCCCCACCGGGTGGCCGTGGATCCGGGCGAAGCCGGTGACCAGGGTGGGACCGTACTCGGCCTTGAACTCCAGGAAGCGACTGCCGTCGACGACGCGGGCGATGACGTCCCGCACGTCGTAGGGCGTCCGGGTGTCCTGCGGGACGATCCCGTACAGCTCACGCGGATCGTGGGCCGGCGGCTCCCCGGGGGCGACCTCCCACGGCGGGGCCGAACGCGGCCCGAGCGTGGCGACGATGTCCCTGACGATCTTCAAGGCGTGGGGGTCGTCCTCGGCGAGGTGGTCGGTGACTCCGCTGACGCGCGCGTGGACCTCGCCGCCGCCCAGTTCCTC
>Ga0310811_10008821_pt1 | contig 12979 bp, 14 predicted proteins | sample YCmetagenome_FD_207642 | JGI IMG/M metagenome (GOLD analysis project Ga0310811, IMG submission 207642) | Soil microbial communities from experimental microcosm in Duke University, North Carolina, United States - YC | ecosystem: Engineered > Artificial ecosystem > Soil microcosm > Unclassified ...
CGCGGGCGCGATCGCGCGCCGCCGATCCCAGTCTCGCCGGCGGCTGAAACCGAACCGCCTGGGCAAGCAGGCCCGCCGGATCGCGGTGGGTGCGGACCTCCGTTCGCCAGGCCGGATCGAAGTGGTCGAGCAGCACGCCGAGGGCGGGCCCGGTCCCGTAGGCGAACCCACGCACGTAGGTACCCAGATGCTCGCGCTGCATCACGGCACGGGCCACGCGGGAGGGCGTGAGGCCGGTCAGCTGCATGGCGAGGCGCTCGCCGTTGTATTCGGGGAGTCCTTCCTGCATCTCCAAGCTGGTCTCGAGAGAGTCGGAGCCGGGGAAGAGCAGGCGGCGGTAGGCGCGGAAGAGCAGGGCGTCTTCGGTACGACGGCGGATCGCGTCGGGGGCGCTGTCGAGGGCGACCAGGGCGCGGGCGAGCGCGCGGTACTCGAGGCGCAGCCAGGTGCGGCCGGCGCGGGTATCGAGCTGGTTGTTGAGGGCGTCCCGGGCGTGGAGGCCGAGGGCGCCTTGCTCGCGGTGAAAGACTTCATGCAACAGCAAGGCGATGCGATCGAACCGGTCGTCGGGCAAAGGCAGTACGACCATGGTCCATTCCCGGTCCTGCCACGTGAAGGACGTGTTCGCGACCCCCTGATCGGACGGCAGGGCGGTGACATAGGCGTCGTTCATCTGTAGGTAGGGCCAGCCCCGGACGGTGTCGTTCGCCACCACGAGATGCGAGCGGCGGGCCACCAGGGCGATCGGGCCGCAGATGTTGCGCCCCCACAGGGCGCCGTGATCCGCCTCGCAGGCCGCGCGGGCCTCGCGCAGGCCGCCCAGCGCGCGGCCGGTGTCGAGCGCCTGGGCGGATAGCCGGGGCGCCAGGGCGCCGAGGGCAAGACCGGCCAGGATTCCCCATTCGCCACGCATGCTCACGCTCCTCGATCGTTGTTCTACAATGTATGAGATATAACGACGACAAACCGTCGCACGCGCCCGACCCGCCTAGTGTGTGGGATTCCCCCGGGGAACGCGGCCGCGCCAGTAAAAGCGGCCGTCGGGACGCAGCCGGATATTCAAGTCGGCGCTTCCCGCCCCGCCGCGGATCACGAGCCGGCCGTCGTCCTGCACCAGTCGCTCGGCGGCGACCGGGGCGCCGTCGAGGGTCGCCCGCACGACGCGCAACCCGTCGAACTCGAGCGCGAACGACCCCGCCGCGTCACGCGCCGTGACGATGTGGTGCCTGGGATCTCGGGGAAGGAAGGCGAGCCCAAGCAGCAGGAGCGCCGCCGCCGTTCCGGCCCAGCGCCGGACGCGCCGCGCATGGATGCACACGCTGACAACGTCGCCCCAGAACGCCCCGACCGATTCCCTGGCGCGGAGCTCGCACAGGTCACCCAGGATCTCCTCGCGGCGGTCCCGGTCCACCATCCAGGCAACGAGTGAGAGGGGGTTTGGCATTACGTGCGCGCCGGGGCGGGGGCGCCGAGCTGGCTGCGAATGCGCTGCATGGCGCGGAGCGCGGCCGACCCGGCGGCGCTCACGCGGAACACGCGCTTGCGTCGCCCCCCGCGCTCGGCAGTCGCGGGGCCAACGGTCGAGCGCACCAGACCTTTACGCTCCAGGCGGTCGAGCGTGGCGTACACGGCGCCCAGCGAGATTGCCTCGCCCGTCTCGGCCTCGAGCTCGGCGCGGATGGTCATCCCGTACCCTGATCCGTCGAGTCCCAGCACGGCGAGCAACACGAGCTCTTCGAACGCGCCGATCCGTGACATGGTTCTATTATGTAGGGAAAATCGAGGAACCGGAAGTCTTGAGGGACAGCGCCAGGATATCGGTGGACGGGGCGAAGCCGTAGCGCGCGTACAGCGTCCGGCTTCGCTCCGAGGGCCAGAGGAACACGGTGTCGACGCGCCGTTCGCGACACCAGGCGAGGGCCGCTTCGACGAGCAGGCTCCCCGGTCCGCCCCGAGCCTCGGGACGCACGTACAGGTTGGTGAGGTAGGCGTGCCGCTCCGGCTCGTTGCCGCCGGGGTTCGGAACCTTGTCCACCACCTCGAGCCAGACGTGTCCGACGGTCGCGCCATCCTGCTCGGCCAGGAGGCAGCGCCAGGCGGAGCCGGGCGCGAGCCGCTCACGCATCCACGTCGTGCAGCGCTCGACGAACTCTTCGCGCGACTCGGCGGCGGGACGCTCGGCGGCACGGAACTCGTAGCGCAGCCGGGCGAGCTCGGCGGCGTCGTCCGTCGTCGCCGCTCTCACGGTCAACATGCCCGCACGATATCGGTGGCCGACCGGAGGGCAAGGCCCTATTCTTCGCCGTGGGAGGGCGCATGATCTGGACGATGTGGCTGAGTGTGCTGTCGCTGTCGCCCGCGTTGCCTGACAGCATTACGGGGACGATCGTCGACACCGCGCGGCACGGAATCCCGGGTGTCACGGTGTCGCTCGCGGAGCTGCATCGCAGCACCGCGACCGACTCGATGGGCGGCTTCCGTTTCGCGGAGGTCGGGGCGGGGCACTATACCGTGGTCGCGTCGAGAATCGGCTACACGCCGGGCGTGCGACCGGTACAGGTTCCGGGTGCCGCGCCGCTCGAGATCACGCTGGCGCCGACCGCGTTCGACCTCGCGGCCGTGACCGTCACCGCCACGCGCGCGCCGGTCGACCCGCTCTCCTCACCGTTACCGGCGGCGATGCTGCAGTCGGCGTCGCTGGCCCGGGAGTATCGCGTCTCGCTCGCCCATGCCCTGGAGTCGCTGGCCGGTGTGCGCGCGCTCACCACCGGGGGAGAGATCGGCAAGCCGGTGATCCGCGGACTTTCGGGCGCACGCGTGCTCGTCTTGGGCGATGGGAACCGGCTCGAGGACTATTCCTGGAGCGACGAGGACGGGCCGTCGATCGAGACGCGACTCGTCGACCGGGTGGAGGTGATTCGCGGTCCCGCGAGCGTGCTCTACGGGTCGGACGCCTTGGGGGGCGTCGTGAACGTCATTCCCGTGGACGTCCCGGACGCCCGATCGCCGCGCGCCGCTCCCGCAGGGCAGGTGGAAGTCTATGGTGCCAGCAACAACCACGAGTTCGGCAGCGCCCTGCACGCTCAGGGGACGGCCGGCAGCCTGGGCTGGCTGGCGGGATTGGTCGGCCGGCATTCGGAAGCGCTGCATACGCCCGCCGGTGAGCTCGACAACACGGGGTTCACGGCGTTCTCGGGCGAGGGGGCGGTCGGGACCCGCGGCTCCTGGGGTAAAGCCACGCTGCGGTTCACGCACTATGGCGGCGAGTTTCACCTGCTCGAAGCCGACACCGCCCAGAACCCGGCGCCGCCGCCCCCGGGAGGGGGGGAACAGGGCCCGGTTCGCAAGCTGAGCGACGATCGGATCCAATTCGGCGGCACGTTCCCCGCCGCAGGGTTGTTGCTCGAGGCGAAGGGACAATGGCAGCGGCATTGGCTCGCGGAGGTGGTCGAAGGAGACAGCGCGGCAGGGGAGGCGGGCTTCGATCTTCTGCTCAACACGACGAGCCTCGACCTCCTCGCCCACCACGGCGCGGGAGGGCGCATCGCGGGCACGCTCGGCGCATCGGCGTACTACCAGACGAACGCGACGCGCGGTCAGGAGCCGCTCGTTCCGAACGCCAGCGCGTCGGGTGCCGCGGCGTACCTGTACGAGCAGGTGAGCCTTTCGCAGCGCTGGCGGCTCCTCACCGGCGCCCGCGTGGATCTGCGTCGACTCAGCGCCGACTCGAACACCGAACTGGCGTTGCCCGACGAGCGACGCGACTACACCGCGTGGTCGGGCGACGTCGGTCTCGTCTACCGTCCGGCGGAGCGTCTCGCTTTCTCCGTGAACGCCGGCCGAGCGTGGCGGGCGCCGACGTTGTTCGAGCTGTTCACCAACGGCCCGCATCCGGGGGAGGCGCGCTTCGAGGTCGGCGATGCGACACTCCGGCCCGAGGCGGGACTCAACCTCGACGCGAGCGTCCGGTGGCAGTCCGCTCGCGCCCGCGCCGAAGTCTCGGCGTTCCGCAATCGCATCAGCCACTACATCTACATCGCCCCCACCGGCACGACGCAGGACTCGCTCCCGGTCTACCGCTACCAGCAGGCGGACGCAGTGCTCGACGGCGGTGAAGCGTCGCTCGAGCTCGCCGCGACGTCGGCCCTGGTGCTCTCGGCGCGCGTCGATTTCGTCCGCAGCGAGCGGCAGTCGGATCACCAGCCGCTGCCGCAGACTCCGCCGCTGCGCGGCAAGCTCGGCGCCGTGTGGCGCGGGACGAGTACCACCGGCGGCCTGGATGTGGACCTGGTGTCGCGGCAGACGCGCCTGTCCCCCTTCGACATCGGCACCGCGGGCTACGCGTTGCTCGATCTGTTCGGGAGCACGGACCACCACTTCGGCTCGCGCCCGATACGCATCGAGCTGCAGGTGCGGAACGCGCTGGACACGCGGTATCGCGATTTTCTCAGCCGCTACAAGGCGTTCGCGCTCAATCCGGGCCGCAACATCGTGGTCCGAGTATCGACCGAGTTGTGACACTGTCGCAGGCGGGGTGGCAGTCGTTCGTCGTCGTGTTGCTGCTCACCGCGGGACGGACGGCCGCGGGGCAGGTCGTGTCTCGGGCCGATCTCGCCAGGCTGCGGGCGCAGGCGGTGCGCCTGCCGGTGATCGTACAGACCGGGAGGCAGCACGCCGATACGCTCCGCCCCGAGGTCGATTCGTTACGGCTCCGCCCCGGCCAGATGCTCGTCGCCCAGCTGCAGGACACCTCGCACCGCTATCTGCCGTTTCTCTTTCTCGTCGCCGATCCGCGCGCGTCGCAGCCCCTCGCGTTGCGGCCGTACGTGGAAGCCGCGGCGCTGGAATTCACCGGGGCTCTGTTCCGCGGCTCCGTCGCGCTCGGACTGGTCGACACGCTGCAGCCCGACCGCGCGGTGACGCTCCCCGCGCCGATCTGGTTTCACCTCTCGGCCGAAGCCGGGGACGTGAGTCCCCCTGACGTGCCGGTTCGGCATACCAGCCTCCCACCGTCAGCGGCGATCGTCACAGCGGCTGCCCCCGGCGATTCGCTCCGCCTCCTGGTGCAGCCGGCGCTCACCCTCACGCCGATCATCACCTGGCTCGCGGTGCACCGCACCCTGTTGGCGGTCGAGCCGGCGACGGCGCGCATCCCGGGATTCGGGTTGGGTCACACCGAGATGCACATTTCGCTGCTGGCCCATGCGGGGGAGGCGCGGCGCGATGTCGTGTTGAGCGCGCGGCACGGGGCTCCCGATCCCAGCGTCGTGTCCCTGGCGGGCGGGGAGACGGGCCGCTCCGTCATCCACTCCAGTGGCGTCGGCCGCGACACGGTGACCGCCACGAGCGGGCCGCTGCGCTCCGCGCCGGTCGAGCTGGTCTACGGATGGCCGCTGCTCTTTCTGGCCGCCGCGCTGCTCGGCGGCATCGTCGGGAGCGTCATGGAATGCGAGGCGATCCGTCGCCGCGGAACCCCCGCGTCACGGCGGGCATTCGTCGTGAGCGGCCTCGCCGCAGGGCTGTTCGCCGCCGTCGCGTTAGCCATCGGGCTCAATGTCACCGGGGTCGACCTCCCCGAAACGTCCGGGGAGGCCGTGGTGTTCGTGGTGGCCGCGCTCGGAACGGTGCTCGGGTTGCGGGGCCTCAGGCGCGCGCTCCCCGGCTTCGGGAAGCTGCTCGAGCGGGGAGCGGCGCCCGACGCCTAGCGTTTCCGCTTTTTCTTCGCGGCTTTTGTCTTTGCGGTTTTCTTCCTGACGGTCTTCTTCTTGACGCTCTTTTTCTTGGCGCTTCTCTTCTCGATCCTTTGGGGTCTTCGCGGCGCAGCGACGGAGTGCACCGCGAAGCCGGCCCCCTCCATCGGACCGTTCAGCACTTTGCCGCCCAGCCGCGCGACTGTTTCGGCGGCGCGATCGGCGTTTGCCACTCGCACATACGTCAGCCACGCCGCTGTTCCGGGCATGTCCGCCGGTCGTTTGTAGAACGCGCCGACGTCGATCTTGCCGCCACCGCGACGATAGATCTGATACGTGCCGGCCGGTCCCATGTCCATCGCCGTGGATTTCTCCCAACCGAAGAGCGCCTGATAGAACGACCAGGCGGCGTTCGGATCGGGTGCCGCCAGCTCGTGCCACGAGAAATCGCCGATCTCCGCCTCATCGGATCCGGGCCGTGGAGTCTCCGGCGTATAGAGCGAGAACACGATGCCCTGGGGATCGGCGAGGATCGCGTACCGTCCCACTCCGGGCACGCTGTTCGCCGCCGCCCGCACGCGGGCGCCGAGCCCCTCGGCCTGACGGACCGTGGCGTCGGTGTCCGCGACGGCCACGTACATCAACCAGTGTGGCGCGAGCCCGCGGCGCCGGTCCTCCTCGGACTGGCGCATGACGCCACCGTACTGCTTCCCGCCATGCGACCACAGGCGGTACTCCGGCATGCCGGGGAACGGCTCGGTGGTCCAGCCCACCACCTGGCCGTAGAACCGGATCGCGGCGTCGGGGTCGGGGGTCATCAGCTCGTGCCACACGAACCGCCCGCGTGCGACTGCGTTAGCCATATCAACTCCTCCCCAAAATGATCTGAAGGGTTCTACTGACCGCCCTTTCGATTCGACAAGCGTTCCAGCGCCTGGACCACTGCCTCGCGGGCGTCGGCGTGGGTGAGCCGGTCCCGGGCCCCAGAGAGCCGGGAAGTGGCCAAGGTGTCGGGAAGTGCGTTCTCCATGGCGATCAGGGCCCAGCGCCGCACCGACGGCCGGGTGTCGTCGAGATGCGCGGTGAGAAGGTCGAGTGCCCGGCTGCTGCCGCGAGCCCCCAACACCGCCAGCACGAACGACGGGTCGATCGCTGCACCAACCGCGCTGTCGACCTGGCCGACGAAGCTCGTGTCGTTCGCCTGGATGATCGCCTCGTAGGCGCCGTTCGTGATCGCATCGCGATAGGATGGGGTGGTGAGTCCTTTGGTGATGAGCTCGCGGCGCGAGGAGGAGTCCAGATGCGCGAGCGTGACGAGCGAGCGGGCGCGCACTTCGTAGCTCGCGTCGTTGCCCCAGGCGCGCCGCACCAGCGCCACCGCCCGGGGGTCGGCGCTCTTGGCGAGGGCCGTGGCGGCACCGGCGCGGACCTGCGCCGAGGTGTCCGCCAGGGCGCGCTCCAGGGCCGGCAATGCCAGCCCGGGCGGCGCATCGGCCAACGCGAGGACGGCAGCCCGTCGCGTCAGGAAGTAATCGGCGGACGTGGCGGCGCGCACGAGCGCGGCGACCGCCACCGTGTCGCTCGTCCGTTCGGCCAGACGATCGATCACCCACTGGCGATTCCAGAGGTCGGGGTCGTGCAGCAGCTGCGTCGCCAGCCAGGCAGTCGGTTGATCGAACGACAGCTTCTTCAGTATCGCGTTGCCGTCGTCGAACACGACCATCGTCGGTGGGCCCGGGAGCGCCGTGAAGACGACCTTCTGCTCCCGCTGATCGACGGAGGTGCGCTGCACGACGTCCCCGCTCGCCGTCCCGATGCGAATCGTGACCGGCATGCGGAACGTCTGCGGTGTGGTGAAGCGGGGGGGGACGGTGTCCCCCGGGGTGGGGGCGCTGTCCGTCTGCGTCTGGGAGATGGTGAGGGTCAACGAGCGGGCGCTCGTGTCGTACTGCGCCCTCACCCGGAAGTCCGGCATCCCCGCCTGGTACACCCACTCGTCCCAGAACCAGTCGAGATTCTCACCGGTGGCCGCGAGCACCGCCTGGCGCAAGTCGTCCGACGTGGCATTGCCGTGGGCGTGATCGGTGAGATAGCGGCGGATCGCCGCCCAGAACCGCTGGGGCCCGAGGTAGCGCTCGAGCATCCGCAGGACCAACGCCCCCTTGGGGTAGATGTTGTTGGACCCCTTCGCCGCGAGCGGCATGCGGCGCTGCTGGTCGATCTGCAGGTATTGCTGATACTCGTCGAGGTAATAGTCGTCCTCGGCGTGGCGCCCGAGCCGGATGCTCCAGTACTGCCCCGGCATGAACTCGGCGAATCCCTCGTTGAGCCACATGTTCGCCCAGTTTTCCGTCGTGACGTAGTCGCCGAACCACTGGTGAGCCAGCTCGTGCGGAATGAGGATCCACGCGTACCAGGGGCGATCCGCGTAGGCGCGGGCGTCCGGCAGCCAATCGACCAGCGTTGTGGCGCTGACGTTCTCCATCCCGCCGAAGAAATCGGCGACCGTCGTCTGGGCGTACTTCGCCCACGGATACGGAACGCCGGTGAGCCGCGAGTACACGTCGATCATGTTGGGCGTATCGCGGAACAGCGGGCGCGCCAGGGCGCTGTCTTCGCGGTACACGTAGTAGTCGACGGGCGTCTCCTGCCAGGCGTCGTGGATCTTGACGAGCGGCGCGACGATCAGCGAAACGAGATACGTGGCGCTCGGCTTGTCCTGGCGCCACGACATGGTGCGCGTGCCGTCGGCGTTCCGACGGTCGCCGGTGAGGCGGCCATTCGAAACCGCGGTGAACCCCGCGGGCACCGTCGCCGCGACCGACCAGGTCAGTTTGTCGTTCGGGAAGTCGTAGGTCGGGAACCAATAGTGGTTGTCGTGGTCCTCGCCCTGGCTCCAGATCTGGCGGGGCCGGTGGGGCCGCCCTTCCGGCTGGATGAATGTGAGACCGTGCCCGCTCTCGATGCGGGCGTGGTAGGTGATGGTGAACCGGGTCGTGTCGTGGAACGGAAGCGGCACGGCTGGGAACACCACGAGCGAGTCGCCGTGACGCGCAAACCGGAGCGTGCGCCCGACGCGATCGCTGATCCCCACAATCTGCAGTTTCGCGCCCGCGTCCAGGATGATCGAGTCGAGTCCCGGCCGCAGGGCGACCAGCGTCGTCACCACCTCCCCGTCGAACGACGTCGAGTCCCAGTCGAACGCCCGCACGGCGATGTCCTGGTTCACGAGGTCGTAGTCGTGCGAGCGGCTGTAGTGGTCGTTTGCCATCAGCTCGGCGTTGCTCTGCGCGGCGAGTGAGCCGGCGAGCGCGACGACGGGGAGCAGCGTCGGCAAGGGGAAGCGCATCGAGCCCTCGGGGTGAACCTACGGCTGACTGTTCGGATCCGATGACTGCATCGGCGTTGGCTTGTCGTCGGCGTGCTCCTGCCGGCGCTGCTCATCCTTCCACTTCTTGTAGGACTTCACCTGCGTGGAGCTGAGGAACGTCTTGAGCCGGTTGTCGAAGCGGCTGTCGGCTTTGTCGAGCGAGTCGCCCAGCGTCTGGAGCAGCGGGACGTACCCGCGCGCGACGATCCGGTCGCCGGTTTGCCGCGCTCCGTCGATCACGCTCCGCGCCGCTTTGGCGCTGTCTCGGATGGCGGAGGTCGCATCCATGAAGGAGTCGTACAGGAAGCGGTACTTCTCCGCTTGCACCGTGTCCAGCTCGAACCGGTCCACGAAGAAGTCCGGGATCGGCGGGCCCTCGAGCTGATTCGCGGTGGGGAGCTTCCGGGTGGGATCGACGCCGCGCCGATACCCTTCCCGTCCCATCCCTCCCGCTCCTGGTCCTCCCATCCCCCCGCCGTAGCCCGGGACCTGCGCCGACACTCCGGCAGCGATCAGGAATGCAGCCGTCGCGCAGACGGACCAAACCCGATGGATGCTCATCGCAGCGTTCTCCTTCTACTTAGAGGGCCCCTCGAAACGGCCCATCCCGGCGTGGTGCAGGTCACATCAGGTGGTCCTGGTCACGCCCATCGTTTCCTCAATATGTACCGCGTTCCCGCGTCCTTTGCAGCGCTTGCCCTCCTCCTGGGAGGTTGCGTCGCCGCACCCACCGACTCGAGCGGTGGGGGCGGTTCGGGTCCGGGCCTGGGACCGAACGCGAGTCTCGAAGGCCGGCGTCCGTTTCCCGCTGACAACCCCTGGAACTCGCCCGTCGATCAGGATCCGGTGGACCCGAGCTCTGATGCCCTCATCGCGAGCATCGGCCTCACCAAGGGTCTCCATCCCGATTTCGGCGCCGACTACAACGGCGGGCCATTCGGGATTCCGTACATCGTGGTCGGCGGGTCGACGGCGCTCGTGAGCGTCACGTTCGACTACGCCGACGAGAGCGATTCCGGTCCCTACCCGATTCCCGGCGACGCCCCGGTCGAGGGCGGAGCCTCCGCCGGCGGTGACCGCCACGTGCTGGTGATCGATCGCGATCATTGGAAGTTGTATGAGCTGTTCGCCGCGTACCCCGTGCCGGGATCCTCGAGCTGGACCGCCGGCTCGGGGGCGATCTTCGATCTCAGCTCCGACGCGCTGCGGCCGGCCGGCTGGACCTCAGCCGATGCCGCGGGCCTGCCGATCTTTCCAGGCCTGGTGCGCTACGATGAAGTCGTGGAACAGGGAGCCATCCTGCACGCGTTGCGGTTCACCGTCAACCATTCACGCCACGGATACGTCTACCCCGCCCGCCACTACGCGAGTTCCGACACCAGCGCCGCGGTTCCGCCGATGGGTATGCGCGTCCGGTTGAAGGCGGCGTTCGACATCAGCGGATACCCGCCGAGCGCCCGGGTGATTCTGCAGGCGTTGAAGACGTACGGCATGATAGTGGCCGACAACGGCGGCGACTGGTTCATCTCGGGTGCCCCGGACGCCCGCTGGGACGACTCCGATCTCAACACGTTGAAGCAGGTGCAGGGGAGCAATTTCGAGGTCGTGCAGATGGGGACCGTCGTGACGCACTGACAAACGAAACGCCCGCCCGGTCCCAGGATTCGGGATCGGGCGGGCGCGAGGCCTCCGCTAATGAATCCGGCGGAGGTAAAACGTCGGCGCTGCCGGCCCGACTTCAGGACGCCGCACCGGCGCGGCGATGGTTCCGAGCAACCGTCCCGAGGGATCGTGCAGACAGTAATCGCGAGAGCGCGTCGCGGCGGCCGGGCCGATGGCGCGTGGCCCGAAGCAGGTCTGGTCGATCGAGTTCGTTGCGAACGGGGACATCGGGCGCTCCCTTCAAGCGGTCACTCCCTTTGATGCCTGTCGGCGAAAAAGGGTTGCGACCGGCGCCCGGCAACAAATCAGCCTTCTTCTTCCAGCCGATCCAACGCGTACCGCAGACGCACCAGGGCGCTCTCGAGCGAGCGCTGCTCATCGTCCGGCGCGGAGCCCGAGTCGATGACCTCGGTCAGGAGCCGCAACGCCTCGTGGATCTGCCCCTCTGCCGAGAGGATCGCGAGCCGCCGCTCCAACCCGGTGCGCCGATCGCCTTTGGTCCGCCGCTCGGCACTCGGGCGCTCCGAGCGGGCGCCGGCGCGGCGATTGAGGAGCCGGCGGTCGTTGCTGCCGCGGCGCTCGTTGGGGGCGGTCATGCACAAATCTGACACCAATTTTCTCCGTCGGCCAACCGTCTGTCGGAAGGCAACGAACCCACAAGAAAAGCGTGATTGGGATCACCGGGGCAAACTCGAGGGGAACCTTGCACGCCCGCCGGGTGTGTATGCCTTCGTCTCACCGCCTTGGAGCTTTCACACAAGGAGGAGTCATGCTTCGCTTGTCCCTGGGTTTTCTGGTGGTGGCGATCATCGCCGCCTTGTTCGGATTCGGCTTGATCGCGACGACGTCGGTCGCGATCGCCAAGCTCTTGTTCTTCCTGTTCCTCATCGGGTTCCTGGTGTCGCTGGCGTTGGGGCTCTTCTCCCGCCCCAGCGTTCCGCGATAACGCCGCGGACTTAGACAGGAGACGCGCATGACGACCAGACACACGCGCTATGGCCGAGCCGCAAGCAGGAGCGTGGCCCGTGCAATGCGTCGGCGCAAGCGGGGCACGCTCCGCAGTGGAAAGGGCGGACACGGTGGGCCCGTGACCAGTCGCAAGCAGGCGATCGCGATCGGTCTGTCGGAGGCCCGCAAACGAGGCGCCAAAGTGCCGCGTCCGAAGCGGTGAAGCGACCACTGCAGAACCATTATCCGGCCCTCGTGCAGGCGCCGGTGCAGTCATAGATCGCAGTTGCTCGGTGGGCGAGCCCCATGGGCTTCGCCCGCCGAGGCGACCGGGATCGCACTCAGGCCTCGGACCACACCGCGAGCTCGTTGCCGCTCGGATCGGTGAAGTGAAACCTGCGGCCTCCCGGAAAACTGAAAATCGGTTTAACGATGGTGCCGCCCGCCCGGCGCACCGTCGCCTCCAACGCCTCGAGATCCTGGGCAAAGATCACGACGAGCGCGCCCCCCTGTGCGACCTTCCCGCCCTTGGTCAGCCCGCCGGCCAATCGCCCGTCCTCGAAGCTGGTGTAATCGGGCCCGTAGTCGGTGAACTTCCAGCCGAAGACGTCCGTGTAGAACCGCTTCCCCGCAGCGATGTCTGTGGCGGGAAGCTCGATGTAGTCGATACGGCGGTCGCGCTCCATGAGGGCTCCTCGAAGGTGAAGCGCCGAATCTAGGCGGGGAGGGGATCCTCGTCTTGAACGATTCCGACACGCCGTTCCGCGACGTATTGGGCCGGCGTGACACCCGCCAGGCGCTTGAACTCCCGGATGAAATGAGGGTGATCACTGTAGCCCGAGTCAAAGGCCACCGCAGCCATGGGCCGCGCCGCCAGGCGCCCGATTTCCCGCACCGCCCCGAGAAACCGCTGCACGCGGGCGAATCGCTTGGGGGAGAGGCCGACCGCGAGGTCAAACGCCCGCTGCAATCGCCGCTCGCCCGTGCTCAAAGCCTGCGCCGCCGCCCGGATCCCGAGGCCACCTCGGGTCCGCCGCATCAGAGTGACGGCGCGGAGAATCAGGTCGTCGTCCAACCGTGGTTGCCGGAGGCCGGCCAGCAGCATCCGTTCGAGCACGGTCACTTGGTCACCCGGTGGAGCGGCGGCGACCGCGTCGGCCAGTGAGCCGGCGGCGCCGCCCCACAGCGCGTCGAGCGCGATGTGCTTGTCCGTCAGCTGGTACAACGGCACGCGCAGGAATGGCAAAGCGCCGCCCGGCCGGAAGCGAACACCCAGGAGGTCGACGCGCCCGGCCAGCGGTACCACCTC
>Ga0310811_10008822_pt1 | contig 12978 bp, 8 predicted proteins | sample YCmetagenome_FD_207642 | JGI IMG/M metagenome (GOLD analysis project Ga0310811, IMG submission 207642) | Soil microbial communities from experimental microcosm in Duke University, North Carolina, United States - YC | ecosystem: Engineered > Artificial ecosystem > Soil microcosm > Unclassified ...
ACAGCGAGATGATCGACTGGACCTTGCGGATGAAGCCCTTGTCCGTCGAGCCGACCTGCTCCTGGATCATGCCGAAGCAGTCGTCCGAATCCATGATCGAGAACTGCGGCTTCAGACCGACGTGTTCCGCCTCCTGCCGCAGAATCTGCACGCCGAGCGAGTGAAAGGTGCAGACCGTCAACTGATTGACGGGCACTTTGCGGCCTTCCTTGCCGGGCGTGGTGAGCGTCTTGCCTTCGAGCAGCTTGCCCACGCGCTCGCGCATTTCCGCCGCGGCCTTGTTCGTGAACGTGACAGCGGCAATGTGGCGCGGCTCGAAGCCTTTGGCTTCGATCAGGTGCGCGATCTTCTGCGTGATCACGCGCGTCTTGCCGCTGCCTGCGCCGGCGAGCACGAGACACGGACCGTCGAGATAACGGACCGCTTCATTTTGAGCGGGGTTCAGGCCTGCGGACATCGTCTGTGGATGGGTGTTGCGGTTGAATGCGGCGGTTAAAAGCGCGTCGGCGCGAAATTGCCGGCCGATGGTTCGGGGCATGCTGCGCGGCGGCGTCGGTTGGAACGGACGCCCCGAGGGGTGCGAAGGCGTCCCCGGCCCGCTGCGATTCGCGCGAGAGGAGCGATGTTAACATGGATGCCTCGACGGATACCCCCGACCGACGTCCGCAACGGGTACCCGGACGGATCGCAACGAAGACGCTGACGGTCCGCCTTCGGGACATGCCACAATTGAGGTGTTGCGCGCCGTCGCCGCGGTGGCAAAGCGGCGCGCCGTTTTTTGCAGGAAGACACGCATGTCCGCATCGCTGAAAATTGGTTTGATGGGCTACGGTTTTGCCGGCGCGACCTTTCATGCGCCGGTGATCGCGCATTGCGGGCGCGCCAGCGTCGCCGCCATCGCCACGGGTCAGCCCGAGCGCGCGCTGGCCGACTATCCGCACGCGAAAGTCGTAGCCGATCTCGACGCGCTTCTGGCGCTCGACGACATCGAGTGCGTCGTGATCGCGACGCCCAACGACACGCACTTCGACCTCGCGCGCCGCACGCTCGAAGCCGGCAAGCACGTCGTGGTCGACAAGCCGGTCACGCTGAGTGCCGCCGACGCCCATACGCTCGCCAACATCGCGCTCGCGCGGGGCAAGCTGTTCGTGCCGTTTCACAACCGTCGCTGGGACGGCGATTTTCTGACCGTGCGCGATCTGCTCGCCCGCGTGGAGTTGGGGCGCGTCACCCAATTTGAATCGCACTTCGACCGCTTCCGCCCGGAAGTAAAGCAGCGTTGGCGCGAAGAGGTGTCACGGGGCGGCGGCTTGCTGCTCGACCTCGGGCCGCATCTGATCGACCAGGCGTTGGCGCTGTTCGGCGCACCGCAAACCGTGTCGGCGACGGTGCGCACGCATCGTGACGGGGCGAGCGCGCCGGACTATGTGCACATTCAACTCGGCTACGCCGAGTTCGAGGTGGTGTTGCACGCGAGCGTGTTGACGGCTCTGATCGCGCCGCGTTTTGCGATCCACGGCACGCGAGGCAGCTACGTGAAGCACGGCCTCGACACGCAGGAAGACCAGTTGAGGGCCGGTCTGCGTCCGGGCGATGAAGGCTTCGGCGCGGGCAATCCGGCCGGCGTGCTGCGGGTGCTGGAAGGCGATCAGGAAGTCGAGCGCGAAATGCCCACGCGCAACGGCGAATACGTCGGGTTCTATATCGCGCTGGCCGACGCCATCCAGAACGGCGTCGCATTCCCTGTAAGGCCTCAGGATGCGGTCGACGTGATGACCATTATCGAGCTTGCCGCGCGCAGTTCGGAAGAAGGCGTGCGTCTGCCGTTCGAGCGCATCCGCTGAGCTGTTCCGCTGCACGGCGTGACGGCTTGTGTACCTAAAAATACACTGGCCGACCGCGTCGCGCGGGCACCAACCTGACGTCCCCGAAAGGAACATAACGTTACAACTCTGCCCGCCTCCCCGGTCAGCGCGCCGCCGCGATCATCCGTTGCTACCCAGTAGCACCTTCAAAGAAAACGACTTCCGGAGAGCCCATGCCCCGTACCCTTCGCGCGATTGCCGCATGCGCCCTGCTCAGTTCTCTCGCCGCCTGCGTGGTGACGCCCCAGCCGGCGCCCGCGCCGCGCCCCAGCCCGCTGCAGATCGCGGATCAGCGTCTGCATCAGGTCGACGGCCGGATCGATAATCTCGGCCGCCGCATCGACAAGCGCGTGAATCAGGGCGACTACCCGCCGCCGCAAGGGGCAGAGCTGCATCATCGGCTAGAGGTGATCCGCCGCGAAGCGCACGACATGGCCGCGCAACACGGCGGCGGCCTCACCGCCGACGAACAGCGCGTGCTGAATCAGGAACTGGACAACGCGGCTCACGCGATCGGCGAGTAAGCGAAGCGCCGCCGGCTCCGACACCGAATCGACACGAGCGCGGACAGCAGCGCGTGCCGCATGTCCCGCGCTTTTTTTGACGCTGGCGCCACGCCGCGCTAGCCACCATGCCGGTCGCGGTCCTTTATTTGACAAGCCCCGAGCCGTCGCGTACATTCGCCGCACGCGTCGGGAGAGCGTGCTGGCCGCTGAATATCGCAGGCCGCGCCGCCGAAGGGGCACACCCGCAAACTCTCAGGCAAAAGGACCGACCGCGTCGAAAAACCCGCGTCAACGCAACATCAGGCAGCGGTTTTTCGCACTCTGGAGAGCGGCAGTAGCCATCCGCGTTTTGGCAACATCACGCAGACTCAGGCAGGCTGCCCACCGAAGGGGCGCGCGTTTCACCGTGACAGATCAACGTTCGCGGCAGCGCAATCTCTCAGGTATCGAGGACAGAGGGGTCATGCAGAACCACGCTCGCAGGCATCAGGCCGCGAGGCGTAGCGCCGCATGGCCTTTTTTGTTTCGCGAGATGCCCGAGGCCCCATGACCGAACTCAAACACACCCCACTCAACGCCACCCACCGTGCGCTCAACGCCCGCATGGTCGATTTCGGCGGCTGGGACATGCCCGTCAACTACGGCTCGCAGATCGAGGAACACCGCGCCGTGCGCACCGACGCCGGCATGTTCGACGTCTCGCACATGTGCGTGGTCGATTTCACCGGCGAGCGCGTGCGCTCGTTCTTCGAGTTCGCGCTGGCCAATAACGTCGCCAAGCTGCAAACGCCCGGCCGCGCGCTCTACTCCTGTCTGCTGAACCCGAACGGCGGCGTGATCGATGATCTCATCGTCTATTACTTCGGCGAAGACCACTTCCGCGTGGTCGTCAACGCCGGCACCGCCGACAAAGACATCGCGTGGTTCGGCCAGATCAACGCCGACGGCGGCTTCGGCCTGACCATCACGCCGCGCCGCGACTTCGCGATCGTCGCCGTGCAAGGCCCGAACGCGCGCGAAAAAGTCTGGCAAACGGTGCCCGCCGCGCGCGCCGTCACCGAAGCGCTCAAGCCGTTCAACGCCGCACGAATCGAAGATACGCCGTTCGGCGAACTCACCGTCGCGCGCACCGGCTACACCGGCGAAGACGGCTTCGAAATCATCGTGCCGGCGGACCACGTCGAAGCGCTGTGGAACGCGCTGCACGCCCAGGGCGTGCGCCCGGCCGGCCTCGGCGCGCGCGACACGCTGCGCCTCGAAGCCGGCATGAACCTGTACGGCCAGGACATGGACGACAATGTCTCGCCGCTCGACGCCGGCCTCGCCTGGACCGTCGACCTGACCTCGCCGCGCGACTTCGTCGGCAAGAGCCGGCTGGAAGCCAACGGCTCGAAGGCGGCGTTCGTTGGCCTGATCCTGCTGAAGGAAAACGGCAAGGCGGCTGGCGTGCTGCGCGCGCATCAGAAAGTCCTCACGCCGCACGGCGAAGGCGAAATCACCAGCGGCACTTTTTCCCCCACTATGCAGGAATCCATCGCCTTCGCGCGCGTGCCCAAAGGCGTGCAGCCGGGCGACACCGTTCACGTCCAGATTCGTGACAAGGCGGTGCCCGCAAGCGTGGTAAAACTGCCGTTCGTGCGCAACGGCAAAGTGCTGGCGGTTTAAGCAGCCGCGCGCGCGTCCCCCCTTTTTAAGTCAATAACGAACACACCGCATAGGAGCATCCGATGAGCATCCCGGCCGATCTGAAATACACCGAATCGCACGAATGGGTCCGCACCGAAGCCGATGGCACGCTGACGGTCGGCATCACTGACCACGCGCAGGAAGCGCTCGGCGACATCGTCTTCTTCGAAGTCCAGCAACTGGGCAAGACCGTGACCGCGGGCGACACCGTCGCCGTGATCGAATCGGTGAAGGCCGCTTCCGATATCTACGCGCCGGTTTCGGGCGAGATCATCGAAGCGAACAGCGCCGTGGCCGACTCGCCCGACTCGGTCAACAGCACGCCGTACGAAAGCTGGCTCTTCAAGATCAAGCCCGCCGCCGACGCAGCGCTGGACCGCCTGATCGACGCCGACGCGTACACCAAGTCGATCGGCGCCTGATTCACATTTCGTTAAACGTCAGGTGCGGCCCCCGCGAGGCATCGCACGCCGCACCACCAGGAACACCCATGAAGCTCGAACACCCGGATCGTCTGATGAACCGCACTCCTCTCTCGCTCGCCGCGCTCGAAGTGCATGACGCCTTCGCCGAACGGCACATCGGCCCGGATTCGGCCGACCAGCAAGCGATGCTCGAAGCCCTCGGCTTCGCGTCGCGCGCAGCGCTGATCGACGCCGTGATTCCGCAGACGATCCGGCGTACCGAAACGCTGCCGCTCGGCCCCTTCTGGCAACCGAAGAGCGAAGCCGAAGCGCTCGCCGCGCTGCGCGAGCTGGCGGACAAGAACCAGGTGTTCCGCTCGTACATCGGGCAGGGCTACTACAACGCGCACACGCCGACGGTGATCCTGCGTAACGTGCTCGAAAATCCGGCGTGGTACACCGCGTACACGCCGTATCAGCCGGAAATCTCGCAAGGCCGTCTGGAAGCGTTGCTGAACTTCCAGCAGATGATCGTCGACCTGACGGGTCTGGCGATCTCGAACGCGTCGCTGCTCGACGAGGCCACCGCCGCCGCTGAAGCGATGACGCTGCTGCAACGCGTGGGCAAGCCGAAGTCGAACGTGTTCTTCGTCGCCGACGACGTGCTGCCGCAAACCATCGAAGTGGTGAAGACGCGCGCCACGCCGGTCGGCATCGAAGTGACAGTGGGCCCGGCCGCGGAAGCCGCGAATGCGAACGCATTCGGCGTGCTGCTGCAATACCCGGGCGTGAACGGCGACGTGCGCGACTACCGCGCGCTGACCGAAGCGATCCACGCAGCGGGCGGCCACGTGGTGGTCGCCGCCGATCTGCTCGCGCTGACCGTGCTCACGCCGCCGGGCGAATGGGGCGCGGACGTGGCCGTCGGCAATACGCAGCGCTTCGGCGTGCCGGTCGGCTTTGGCGGCCCGCATGCCGCTTACCTCGCGGTGCGCGACGAATTCAAGCGTCAGATGCCGGGCCGCCTCGTCGGCGTGACCGTCGACGCGCAAGGCAATCCCGCACTGCGTCTCGCGCTGCAAACACGCGAGCAACATATCCGCCGCGAGAAGGCCACCTCGAACGTGTGTACCGCGCAAGCACTGCTCGCGATCATGGCCAGCATGTACGCGGTGTATCACGGCCCGCGCGGTCTGAAGACGATCGCGCTGCGCGTGAACCGGATCGCCGCGCTGCTCGCCGAAGGCGCGAAGCAACTCGGCTACACGCTCGTCAACGAAACCTTCTTCGACACGCTGACGTTCGACACCGGCGCGCGCACGCAAGCGCTGCTCGACGCGGCAACGGCGAAGCGCATCAACCTGCGCCGCGTGAGCGCCACGCAAGTCGGCCTGTCGATCGACGAAACCACCACGCGCCACGACCTGGCCGATCTGCTCGCGGTCTTTGCACAAGCGGCCTTCGCCAGCGACGTGCCGCAAGTCGACGCACTCGACGCCAGGCTCGCGGCTTCGAACACCGCGTCGGTGCCGGCCGCGCTCGAACGCACCAGCGCGTACCTCACGCACCACGTATTCAACCGTCATCATTCGGAAACGGAAATGCTGCGCTATCTGCGCAGCCTGTCGGACAAGGACCTCGCGCTCGATCGTTCGATGATCCCGCTCGGCTCGTGCACGATGAAGCTGAACGCGACCTCGGAAATGCTGCCGGTCACGTGGCCCGAATTCGGCCAGATCCATCCGTTCGCGCCGGCCGATCAAACCGTCGGCTACCGCGAGATGATCGATCAGCTCGAAGAGATGCTGGTCGCCGCAACCGGCTATGCCGCCGTGTCACTGCAACCGAATGCCGGCTCGCAGGGCGAGTACGCGGGTCTGTTGATCATCCACGCATATCACGCGTCGCGCGGCGAAGCACATCGGAACGTCTGCCTGATTCCCGCTTCGGCGCACGGCACCAACCCGGCATCGGCGCAGATGGCCGGCATGCAGGTGGTCGTGGTCGCGTGCGACGCGCAAGGCAACGTCGATATCGAAGACCTGAAGAAGAAGGCCGCCCAGCACGCCGACAAACTCGCGGCGATCATGATCACGTATCCGTCCACGCACGGCGTGTTCGAGGCGAATGTGCGCGAAATCTGCGAGATCGTGCACGCGCACGGCGGCCAGGTGTATGTGGACGGCGCGAACATGAACGCGATGGTCGGTCTGTGCGCGCCGGGCCAGTTCGGCGGCGACGTCTCGCACCTGAATCTGCACAAGACCTTCTGCATTCCGCACGGCGGCGGCGGACCGGGCGTCGGCCCGGTCGCGGTGGGCGCGCACCTCGCGCAGTTCCTGCCGAACCAGATCTCGTCGGGCTATGAGCGCGCGCCGAGCGGTATCGGCGCGGTGTCGGGCGCACCGTACGGCTCCGCCTCGATCCTGCCGATCTCGTGGATGTATATCGCGATGATGGGCGCGAAGAACCTGACCGCCGCCACCGAAACCGCAATCCTCAACGCGAACTACGTCGCGAACAAACTCGCGCCGCACTATCCGGTGCTGTATTCGGGCCCGGGTGGACTGGTCGCGCACGAGTGCATTCTCGATCTGCGCCCGCTCAAGGAAACCAGCGGCATCACCGTTGACGACGTCGCCAAGCGCCTCGCCGACTACGGTTTTCACGCGCCGACGATGAGCTTCCCGGTGCCGGGCACGCTGATGGTCGAGCCGACCGAATCGGAATCGAAGGAAGAACTCGACCGTTTCATCGAAGCAATGATCGCGATCCGCAACGAGATCCGTGCGGTCGAGGAAGGCCGTTCGGATCGCGAGGACAATCCGCTGAAGCATGCGCCGCATACCGCGGCGGTTGTGATCGCCAACGACTGGAAGCATGCTTATGCACGCGAAACCGCCGCGTATCCGCTGCCCACGTTGATCGCGAAGAAGTACTGGCCGCCGGTCGGCCGTGCGGACAACGTGTACGGCGACCGCAATCTGTTCTGCTCCTGCGTGCCGATCGCCGACTACGAGTAAGTACGAGTCAGCGTGAGCACGCCGCGCATCGCCCGCTGACCGCAACATGCGGCAGGGCGGTGCGCGCTGTTCCGCCCCGGGCTCCTGTCGCTCGTGGCCGCAAACGGCTAACATCACACACCGAATCAGCCTAACGAGGAGTTTCGCATGGCGCGAAAGGTGCGATCGATGCAAAGCCGGGCCGCAGCAACGCGAGCCCGTACGTGGCGGCAAATTTGCGCACTGCTGTTCGCTGGCGCGGCTGCGCTGCTGCCGCTGCGGCAAGCGCAGGCCGCGATGAATTTTTGCGCGGCGCCCGCGTTGCAAACCAGCGAGCGCACCAACGCCGATCCCGGCGTGAAGGCGCTCGTGGGCAATGTGCAGGCGCATCTGAACGAGCAGCCGCATGCGCTCGCGAAGCTGCATACCGAGGGCACGTTGCCGCACGAGGGCATCTACGATCAGAGCGTCGAAGCGGAGAAGGATCTCGATCTGCTGCGCGACGCCGCGCTCGCGTGGCGCGCAACCAGCGACGACCGCTATCTGAAGCTCGTGGACCGCTTGCTGTACGCGTGGGTCACGACTTATCAGCCTAGCTTCAATCCGATCGACGAGACGCGTTTCGAAGGACTGATCCTCGCGTATGACATGACCGCGAGCGCGTTGCCCGTGAAAACGCGCAACGCGGCGATGGCGTTCCTGACGAAGCTCGCCAACGGCTACATCGCGCAGATCGATGCGCAGCCACGGCCGCTCAAGGGCACCTTCCGTAACAATTGGCAGAGCCATCGCATCAAGCTGATCGCGATGGCCGCGTTCACGCTCGATAACCGCAAGATGATCAACGCGGCGCAGCGTCTGTTCGTCGAGCACATCGGCGACAACATCGCGCCGGACGGCTCGACCATCGACTTCAGCGAACGCGACGCGCTGCATTACGTCACCTACGATCTGCAGCCGCTCGTGATGGCCGCGCTGGCCGCGCGCCGCCACAACCGCAACTGGCTGCAGGAGAAGGGCGCGAACGGCGCCACGCTGCTCGCCGCGCTCAACTGGCTCGTGCCGTTTGCGTCCAGTAGTCAAACGCATGAGGAATTCGTGCATTCGAACGTGCCGTTCGATGCAAAACGTCGCGAGGCCGGCATGCCTGGCTACGCGGGTCAATGGGACCCGAAGAACGCGACGGAGCTGTTTCATCTGGCGGCGCGTCTGGACGGACGCTTCACGCCGATCGCGCTGCAGCTCGCACCGACGCCGCCCGCGTGGCTCGCCGTGTGTTTGCCGCTGCCGGCGCGCTAAAATCTACTTATCAGCAGGAGCAGTCAAATGGCAGTCAGCGTGTTCGATCTCTTCAAAATCGGCATTGGTCCGTCCAGCTCGCATACCGTTGGACCGATGCGCGCTGCGCTGATGTTCGCTCAAGGACTTGAACGCGACGCACTGCTGGATGCGACCGCATCGGTGAAAGTGGATCTGTACGGATCGCTCGGCGCGACCGGCAAAGGGCACGGCACGGATCGCGGCGTGATGCTCGGCCTAATGGGCGATGCGCCCGACACGGTCGACCCCGACACGATCGCGCAACGCCTCGAAGCGGTGCGGGTGTCGCGCAAGCTCGCACTGCTCGGCACCCACGAGGTGCCGTTCGTGCAGAAGGATCACATTTCGTTTTATCGCCAGGCGCTCGCCGAGCATCCGAACGGGCTGAAGCTGCGCGCGTTCGACGCGCAAGGTGAAACGTTGCGCGAGTCGACCTATCTGTCCGTGGGCGGCGGCTTCGTCGTGACGGCTGGCGCGCCGAACACGAAGGTACTGAGTGCCGTCGATCAACTGCCGCACTCGTTTCGCACCGGCAACGAGTTGCTCGCGCTGTGCGCATCCACTGGCAAGAGCATCGCGCAGTTGATGTGGGACAACGAGCGCGTCTGGCACACGGAAGAAGAGACGCGCGCCGGCTTGCTGAAAATCTGGGACGTGATGCAGTCGTGCGTGGCGCGCGGCTGCGGCATCAACAACCCCGATGCCGATGGTCACTTGCCCGGGCCTTTCCAGGTGAAGCGCCGCGCGCCGCAGTTGTATCGCGCGCTATCGGGCAATCCCGAGCTGGCGCTGCGCGATCCGTTGTCGATGATCGACTGGATCAACCTCTACGCGATCGCCGTCAACGAAGAAAACGCCGCGGGTGGCCGCGTCGTCACCGCGCCGACCAACGGCGCCGCCGGCATCATTCCCGCCGTGCTGCATTACTACACGCGCTTCATGCCCGGCTCGAACCAGCAGGGCGTGATCGACTTCCTGATGACGGCGGCGGCGATCGGCATTCTGTACAAGCTGAACGCGTCGATTTCCGGCGCGGAAGTGGGCTGCCAGGGCGAGGTGGGCGTGGCCTGCTCGATGGCGGCGGGCGCGCTCGCCGCCGTGATGGGCGGCACGCCGAAGCAGGTCGAGAACGCCGCGGAGATCGGCATGGAGCACAACCTTGGCCTGACCTGCGATCCGGTCGGCGGGATGGTGCAGATCCCGTGCATCGAGCGCAATGCGATGGCGTCGGTGAAGGCGGTCAACGCGGCGCGCATGGCGTTGCGGGGCGACGGCAGCCACTACGTGTCGCTCGATTCGGTCATCAAGACCATGCGCGAGACCGGCGCGGACATGAAGACCAAGTACAAGGAAACGTCGCGGGGCGGGCTGGCGGTGAACATCGTCGAGTGTTGAGCACGCTGCTCGATTGCGCATGACGACGCGGGCAAAAGCCCGCGTTTTTCTTTGTGCGTTCACTCTTCATGTTCCCGCCTTGCGGCCTAGACAGTTGCGCTGCGCAATGACAGCGAACGCGCGCTCGGCGTAAGCTGTCGAGGCGCTCATCGGCCAACGTCCCGCGTTCCGTCGATGCGGCAAATCCGACCGCACTCACGCACTGCCTGGAGGCTTCTTCGCAATGTCGCTGCCGAATGCTCCCGTTTCAGATTCCAACGCCGCTCGCACTACCGGCGCACGTCTCATCGTCGATGCTTTGCTCACGCACGGTGTCGAACGCGTTTTCTGTGTGCCCGGCGAGAGCTTTCTCGCCGTGCTGGATTCGCTGCATGACGAGACTGAACACATCCAGACCATTGTTTGCCGCCACGAAGCCGCGGCGGCGAACATGGCGGAAGCGGTCGGCAAACTGACGGGCCGCCCAGGCGTCGCGCTCGTCACGCGCGGACCGGGCGCAACGCATGCGTCGATCGGCGTGCATACCGCGTTTCAGGACTCCACGCCGATGATCCTGCTGATCGGCCAATGCGCTCGCGAACATCTCGACCGCGAGGCGTTCCAGGAGATCGACTATCGGCGCATGTTCGGCCAGATGGCGAAGTGGGTCGCGCAGATCGACGATCCGAAGCGCATTCCCGAATATCTGAGCCACGCGTTTCATACGGCGACCTCCGGACGGCCGGGGCCAGTCGTGCTGTCGCTGCCGGAAGACGTGTTGAGCGATGCATGCGATGCCGTGGCCGGCGTTCCGGCCTATCAACGCGTGGCGGCGTCGCCATCCGGCGCGCAGATCGAGAAGCTGCGCAATTTGCTCGAAGGCGCGCAGCGGCCGATGGTGATTGCGGGCGGCAGCGGCTGGACGCCGGCCGCGTGCGCCGACCTGCGGCGCTTCGTCGAGAACTGGCAACTTCCGGTCGGCCTCGCGTTCCGCTTTCAGGACACACTCGATAACGACCATCCGAACTACGCGGGCGATGTCGGCCTCGGCATCAATCCGGCGTTGGCGCAGCGCATCCGCGAGGCCGACTTGCTGCTCGTACTCGGTCCACGCCTGGGGGAAGCGACGACGAACGGCTACACGCTGCTCGACATTCCAAAGACGAAGCAGACGCTCGTACACGTGCATCAAGGCGCGGAAGAGTTGGGACGCGTGTATGTCGCGGATTTGCCGATCGTCTCCGGCATGCCCGAGTTGACTGCGTCGCTGGCGGCGTTGCAGCCGTCCTCTGGCACTCTGGCCTGGGCTGGCGCGGCCGGGGACGCGCACCGCGCGTATCTCGAATGGCGCAAGCCGCGCCCAATTCCCGGCGACGTGCAAATGGGCGAAGTGATCCAGCAATTGCGCGCGCATCTGCCCGACGACGCTATCCTCACGAACGGCGCGGGCAATTACGCGACATGGCTGCATCGGCATTTCTCGTATCGGCACTATCGCTCGCAGCTCGCGCCGACGAGTGGTGCGATGGGCTATGGCGTGCCTGCGGCGATCGCGGCGAAATCGATGTATCCGCACCGCGCGGTCGTCGCGCTTGCCGGCGACGGCTGCTTCATGATGGCCGCGCAGGAATTGGCGACGGCGATGCAGTACGACCTTCACGTGCTTTTCATCGTCGTGAACAACAGCCAGTTCGGCACGATCCGGATGCATCAGGAGCGGCATTATCCGAACCGCGTGTATGGCACCGGGCTGACGAATCCGGACTTCGCGGCGTTCGCGCGATCGTTCGGCGCGCACGGCGAGACTGTGGAGCGGACCGAGGATTTTCTGCCCGCCTTGCAACGTGCGATGAACGCGCAACGCGCGGCGGTGATCGAGATTCGCATGACGCAGGAAGCGAGTACGCCGGGCGCGACGCTGGAGCAGATTCGCGAGCAGGGGCGGAAGATGCGCGGGGAGTAGTAGTGCGGCGTTGGTCGAGTAAAGGTAGTGCAGAGCAACTGCCCCATAAAAAAACCCCGCCGAAGCGGGGTTTTTTCCAACTCCAAACGCAGAGCAAGCAGCAAAACCCCGCTTACTTCCCGCCCACGCTTTGCAGCGTCGTCCACTTGCCGTCGACCACCTTGTACAGCGTGATGCCGCCGTTCTTCAGGTCACCGCGGCTGTCGTACGCGAGGTTCGACGACGTCACCGCCGGCATCGAGGTCTTCGCGAGCACCGGCAGGTATTTGGCCGGATCGGTCGAGTTAGCGGTCTTCATTGCAGCGAACATCGCCATTGCGCCATCGTAAGCGTACGGCGAGTACGTTTGCACGTCTTCGTTGAAACGCTTCTTGTACTTCGCGACGTAGTCCTTGCCGCCCGGCATTTCTTCCAGCGGCAGGCCGGCAAGCGACGCCACCGTGCCGTTGGCCGCGTCACCCGCGAGCTTGATGAAGGTCGGCGTGTGAACCATTTCGCCACCCATCAGCGGCGCCTTCACGCCGAGCTGCTTCATCTGCTTGGCCATCGGCGCCGCTTGCGAATCCGCGCCGCCGTAGTAGATCAGATCCGGGTTCGTCGACTTGAGCTTGGTCAGGATCGACTTGAAGTCGACGGCCTTGTCGTTCGTGTATTCACGATCGACGATCGTCGCGCCCGCCGCCTTTGCCGCCTTTTCGAACTGATCGGCCAGACCCTGGCCGTAAGCCGTGCGGTCGTCGACGATCGCGATCTTCTTCATGCCGAGGTTCTTGACCGCGAACGCGCCGGCGACCGAGCCTTGCTGCGTGTCGGACGTCATCATGCGGAACGTGGTCTTGAAGCCTTGCTGCGTGTACT
>Ga0310811_10008823_pt1 | contig 12978 bp, 5 predicted proteins | sample YCmetagenome_FD_207642 | JGI IMG/M metagenome (GOLD analysis project Ga0310811, IMG submission 207642) | Soil microbial communities from experimental microcosm in Duke University, North Carolina, United States - YC | ecosystem: Engineered > Artificial ecosystem > Soil microcosm > Unclassified ...
GAAGCAACAACCAAATGTGGACACTCGAAACCAGCGGGTCTTATGTCTATATCAAGAACCGCAGCACAGGATTGTACATCGACGGAAGAGGCGTAAGCACTAATGGTGCGTATGCAGGCCAGTGGACCAGTTCTACTAGTAACAATTTGCAATGGCAACAGGAGACAGCTGGAAGCTATGTTAAGTTCAAGAACCGTGCAACCGGATTATATCTTGATGGCCTTGGCAACACAACCAATGGCGCGGACCTCGGTCAGTGGGCCAGTAGCACAAGCGATAACCAGCAATGGACGGTGACTACAACGACTGCACGCATGGCGACTCCAACGGAAGAAGTTGACACTAATGACTTCCAGGCATTTCCAAATCCTTTCAATTCGTCAATCAATGTTATTATACAAGAACCACTTAAGGTCAGAAGTTTGGTGCTCTATGATTTGAGGGGAAGACAAGTAGAAATAATAGAAGGTAGCCATGTTGCAACGAAGCAAACAATGGGTTCACTATTGGGATCTGGAATTTATATTCTGAAGGTTAATCGCATTGACAAATCACAGTCAATGAAGGTTATTAAGAACTAGAACATCGTGATTACGGGTGGAGTCGATACAGTTTACACTGTGCGACTACACTCGTTTTTTTTGCCAGTCATTTTCTTGGTGAAATCGAATTTATGAAGTGAGTCGGAAGAAATCGATTGGCTTTTGATAGCCCTCTAAAAAAAGAACGACACACTTAAACCTAAATAAATATGAAACGAAGACGTTCTGTAAGTCGAAGTACAAAGATGTATATGAGATTCGTGGTCATGATGATCGCTATGTTTATCTCGACCTTGGGCTGGTCTCAGTTGCCCACTGCGCAACAAATTTCCAGTCAGATGAAAGTCGGGTGGAACCTCGGAAACACACTTGAATCCATTTGTTCAGAAACCGCATGGAATGGCGGGGTAGTGACAACACAGGCCCTTATTGATAAAGTAAAGGCATCTGGATTCAACACCGTGAGACTACCCGTTTCATGGGATTGCCACGCTACCAACGGAGTTATCGATCCAGCTTGGCTTGCTCGTGTAAAGCAAGTTGTTGATTATTGTATCAATGACAATTTGTACGTTATCGTTAACATACACTGGGATAACGGTTGGCTTGACAACCATATCAATTCTACAGATCAGGCTTCGATCATCGCTAAGCAAAAAAATTACTGGACTCAAATCGGCAACTATTTTAAAAACTATAATGAACACCTGCTTTTTGCCGGATCAAATGAGCCTCCTGTTACCAACGCAACTGAGATGTCAATACTGTTATCATATCACCAGGCTTTTATTGATGCCGTTCGTGCTACTGGTGGAAATAACAGTTCACGTACTCTCATTGTTCAGGGGCCATCTACTGATATCGAAAAAACATATAACATGATGAACACAATGCCTAGCGATCAGATTGCTAATCGTTTGATCGTTGAAGTTCATTATTATTCTCCCTACCAATTTACCATCATGGATAAAGATGCCGATTGGGGCAAGATTTTCTACTACTGGGGCAATGGTTATCACTCAACAACAGATGTAAGCCGTAATGCAACGTGGGGTGAAGAAAGCTATGTAGAGCAATGGTTCAGGAATATGAAAACTAAATTTATTGATAAAGGAATACCGGTAATTATTGGAGAATTTGGCGCCTATAAAAAAACGATTAGCCCACCTTCCGATCAGGCACTTCATAATGCATCAATAGAATATTTTCATAAATACATTGTCAATTCTGCCGTTACCAAAGGGATCATTCCTATCTATTGGGATATCAATGGGGGCTTATTTAATCGCAGTACACTGGCGGTAACTGATCAGGGTAAATTAAATGCCATTATGCAGGGTGCGGGTGTCTCAACAACTACCATCGTAACAATTAAGAACCGCGCAACAGGTTTATTAATGGATGGTATGGGCAGAACTTCTGTAGGCAGTGTATGTGGACAATGGGCCAACAGCGGAAGCTGGAATCAAATGTGGATATTGGAAACCAGTGGAGCTTATGTTTATATCAAGAACCGTAATACGGGGTTATATATTGATGGACGAGGAATTAGCACCAATGGTTCATACGCAGGACAATGGTCCAGTTCTACCAGTAACAATTTGCAATGGCAACAGGAAACAACGGGAGGCTATGTGAAATTCAAGAACCGCGCTACGGGGTTATATCTCGATGGGATGGGCAACACTACCAACGGTGCAGATCTTGGCCAATGGAGCAATAGCTCCAGTAATAATCAGCAGTGGACAATGACTACTACTACTACTGCACGCGCAATGACCAGTCATGAACCCGAAGGAGTCAACATCGAGAAAGAAGTAGATAAGATTCGTGTGTTTCCTAATCCCTTTACTTCAGGAATCAATGTATCCATTCGCGAACCTGAGAAGGTTAAAAATATTATCATGCTTGATCTTGCAGGCAAACAACTTGAGATAATTGAACACGAGCAAGTTAAAACCGAGCAAACAATCGGATCTCATGTGAATCCCGGAATATACATGATTCAAATTAATAGCACACTTGGCAGACAATCTTTCAAAGTAATCAAGAAGTAAAACACTAACAATGTGAACGAGGCACATGCTCAGTGCCTCGTTTCACATGTGTCGTGCGCTGAACGTTCGATCCGCACGTAAATGATGAGATCGCGATATTTTATTAAACACTTAACATTAATGTACTATGGACAAAAGTCAACTAATTGATGGGCCGCGAAGGTCGTCACAATCAAAATGGGGCCACTATTGCCGGCCACAATTTATTGTGGCTTTTTTGCTGATTCTTTTTTGCTTTTCACAAACAAAACTAAGTGCACAAACATTTGGTAATGTAGCCTTTGGGGGAGGTGGTTTTATAACAGGGATCGTACATCATCCAACATCAGGCGATGTTTACTGTCGCACTGATGTTGGAGGCGCTTATCGCTGGGATGCCACAAATTCAAAATGGATTCCTTTGCTCGATTGGAATTCTGAGGATGAATTAACCTACCAGGGAGTGGAGGCGCTGGCGCTGGATCCTCAGAATGCAAATAATCTGTATCTATTTTGCGGGACTGATTACTTTAATGGCGGAAAAACAGCCATTCTAAAATCCACAGATAAGGGAAATACATTTTCTATAGTGGAAGTAACTTCACAATTTAAGACTCACGGAAATTCTTTGGGAAGGGGTAATGGCGAACGTCTGGCGGTGGATCCTAATAACAGCAACATCCTTTTTTGCGGATCACAAGCAAATGGTTTGTTTAAAAGTACCAACGGAGGATCCAACTGGACACTGGCCTGGAACGGAGTAACAACTACAAGCAATGGAAACGGAATCAACTTTGTAGTGTTTGATCCTTCGAGTGCTGTGGGAGGAGTTACGAAAACTATTTACATAGGAGTTTCTCGCACTGGTGCCAGTAACATATATAAAAGTACCGATGGCGGCAGCACTTTCACTGCAATTCAGCCTGATAATTCATTTATGCCCCACAGGGCTGTTTTATCTTCTGATAATTCTACTTTATATGTATCAATGGCGGATTCTGAGGGTCCATCGAACGGCAGTAGCGGAAGAGTTTACAAACTTGCTACTGCTACCGGAACCTGGACCAACATTACTCCCAATGGGAATAATTTCCCTTATGGAGGCGTGAGTGTTGATCCAACAAATAAAAACAGGGTTATTGTTTCGACGGTTAACGTCTGGAGTAACAACCAGTTTGGCGACACATGGGCGGATTTTATTTATTTATCTACCGACGGAGGAAGTACCTGGACCTCAAAGTTGACGAATACAAGTACCCTGAACACCAATGGCATTGGCTGGATCGCTCCCTATGGGATACATTGGGCAGATTGCATTGACTTTGATCCGTCAAATACTGCAAAAGTAAGGGTTATGTCGGGGAATGGACTTTTTACCTGCGATGATATCAATGCATCCACCACGTCCTGGAAATTTGATGTAAAAGGATTGGAAGAAACGGTACCCCTTGATGCTATAAGCATTCCCGGTGGTCCTTTTATAGAAGGAGTAGGAGACCAACACGGAGCGGTGTATTCTGATATTTACGCCTATCCGACTCAGTTAATTAACCCTTCTCCTAATGCGATCAGTGGCGTAGCCTATGCCGCGAACAACACGAGTAAAGTGGTAATGGTTACAAATGATAAAATAAATTACTCTACCGATCAGGGAGCAACCTTCCCAACACAGGCTACTGTTAATGGTACCTATGGGAAAGTCGCATTGTCGGCAGATGGAAATACAACGCTTCATTGCCCCGGCGGCTCAAGTACCACGTATTATTCAACCAATAATGGAACAACATGGACAAGTACAGGAGTTACTAATGTGCAGGATGCTTGTCCGATAGCAGACTACGTGAACACCAATAAATTTTACATTTATAACTCTGGTAGCGGACAACTTTTAGTGAGTACCAACAAAGGTGTAAGTTTTACAGCTTCTTCATCTAATCCTGGCTCAGGTGGTTCAATTCGGGCAAGGGCTGTTCCAGGTAACGAAGGACATGTGTGGGTAGCGTTGGCGAATGGATTAACCTATACTACAAATAATGGAACCTCATGGACAACTGTTCCGAATGTTACATATTGCAAAGCTGTTGGATTTGGTAAAGCTGCAACGGGAGCTACTTATCCCGCTATCTATATTTGGGGAACTGTTAGTGGAGTTAAAGGTATGTTCCGTTCTACAGACCAGGCCGCTTCCTGGACACGAATAAATGACGATGCCCATGAGTGGGGAGGCGTGGGGAACGGTAATTTTGTAATGGGCGATATGAACGTATATGGCCGCGCATATATGGGTACGGTAGGACGAGGTCTGGTTGTCGTCGAGTCGGGCAGCTGTACGCCTACTGCTATTACTCCATATATCCAGGTTAATGGCGGCACATGGACTCAAACCAGCAGTGCCACCGTGTCTTCAGGAGCAACCGTCGTCCTGGGTCCTCAGCCTACTACCGGCGGATCATGGAGTTGGAGTGGATTGGCTTCTGGTTCAACGCGCGAAGTGACATTAACGCCTACATCTTCAGGTACAGCAACGGCTACCTATACTAATGCATCAGGTTGTCAAAGCACGCAGGTGTTTACAATCACAGTTAGTGGAGGTACAACCTATGTAACGATCAAGAATAAAGCCACGGGATTGTTGATCGATGGCATGGGAAATACTTCTGCCGGAAGCCATTGCGGACAGTACGCCAGCAGCGGAAGCAACAACCAAATGTGGACACTCGAAACCAGCGGGTCTTATGTCTATATCAAGAACCGCAGCACAGGATTGTACATCGACGGAAGAGGCGTAAGCACTAATGGTGCGTATGCAGGCCAGTGGACTAGTTCTACTAGTAACAATTTGCAATGGCAACAGGAGACAGCTGGAAGCTATGTCAAGTTCAAGAACCGTGCAACCGGATTATATCTTGATGGTCTTGGCAACACAACCAATGGCGCGGACCTCGGTCAGTGGGCCAGTAGTACGAGCGATAACCAACAATGGACAATGACTACTTCTGTCGGACGAAGCGCTGTTAGTGCTGAAGAAAGCCCGGAGAAGAAGTTTGCTGAACAGATCAGTGTATCTCCGAATCCATTTGTTTCCGGAATTAATGTATCTATCCCCCAACCGGAAAGCGTCAGAAATATTATTATGATGGATCTTGCCGGCAGACAGGTTGAGATAATTGAACACGAACAAGTGAAAAGCGAGCAAACCATGGGATCTCATGTGAACCCTGGATTATACCTGATTCAAATTAATAGTACCCATGGACGGCAATCGTTCAAGGTTATCAAGAAGTAGCAGGTCATAATTAATTATTAGGGGAGGCCTGGCAAATGTCAGGCCTCCTTATTTTTCGGCGGGTTACTGTTCCAATAGCGTAGTCCAATTTTAAATTTTCACATTCAATGCCAAGCAAAAACATAGTTTACTAATAAACCAATGTCCATCTGAATCTTGATTCAAATAAACTAACTCATCTTCGTAGTGAAATTCAACTAAGCAGTGAGGATATTTCATATTCTATTTTAATTTATTGATCTCCGTTTTCTTAAGTTGGAAACTTGATTTAATACAACCACAAGTTGCTAAAGCTAAACTTGTGGTAGAAGGAGGTCACGCTGTCTATTAGTGTCAATTGCAAAGTTGGTCATTTTTTGCCCTTCAATTTGCTTGCGTAATGTTACCGCCAATACATCAAAGAAGGTCGTTCAAAGAAAGTCAAGCCTCTTACCAATATAATTAGGACTCGTCCGCGTAAATATGTGTATGATCGAACAATAACCTGAGCTCCTGAAAGTCAGTAAATTTTACAGCATAGCGTTGCGAAGCCACTGTTTGGCTGATTCAATGTCTTCAAATGATGCAGTTTTTATTTTTTCGTCTGGAGAACTTAAAGTAACGTATTCTTGAATCTGTACGTCCGCGAAAATATCTTTCGGCGAAACGAACGCCAGATGATGTATACCTTCTGCGAAAACTCTCGGATTCCAATCAGAAACTGCCCACTCTGCCGAGGTGTTACCATCCATTAACCATGTGTCCGCAAGCCAACCTAAATTCGCGCATTCTTTTTTCTTTTCAGTGGCGTATTCTAAGCCTAGATTGAGAAAATCTTTAAACTCTTTATCGGTAGCAAATCCGATATGTGATGCAATGATGCAGGGAACAGATGGATCATAATCTAATGTGCCATATTCTTCTGTGTGTAGTCGGATAACGGTTGTTTGTTTACTCATTCCTAGATGTTATAGATGTCACTAGTTGCTTTTCTATAGATTATTCAAACGCATTTATTATCAAAAACAATATTTAAATCCAGATTGTAAAATCTATTTACGCCGTAAAGGTAAACTAAAACAATTTCATACTTATTGAATTAGTTCATATGCGAATCACTTGTGGTATAAAATAAAGGTGACATGAAGTTAAAAATTTATAATGCCCGTAATTTTACGGATGTTTTTTATTGTCGTATACCGCTAATGTTTTTTTTACAAAACCAACCTGTCACTATACTTTACTGATTTTTTGATAAAACTCGGATGAACCTGATGGGAGGAAAAATTGACGTAGCAAGCAATCCCAGCACTCATGTTTTTATTTGGAGGAATTAATAGGAGAAAAATTTACAATTCATGAAGTGATTCAACCACCATCAACAAAATGAGAGAAAAAATTCAATCTATTATTCAACACCAAATTTCCCAAGGATGCATATTTGATGCTCATTCGATTATTAAGCATGTCATACAAAATCACAGTGATGATTATTTGTCCTTTTATGAAAAAGGGAAAAAACAGAGTTTTATTACAGTGAGATTAGCAAAACAATAGACTTTTAATGAAATCCTTGTTATAAAGAGTAGAATAAAGAAGTTGGTCTTTGAGTATTCACAAAAAATTTACCCTAAACGTATGTTGGAGAAAAAAATAAAGTCTTACACACTATGTATAACATGACTTTGTTTTTTTGATCGAATCGAATAGTGAGCAGTCTCCTTAGTAATACGTTTCAGACTTGGCATTGACGCTTGATAATAAATAACAATGAAGAAGGCCCCTGAAGCCCATCCTTATTGATCTTAATAATTTTATTCACGGTTGATGAAATTAAGTTTGGGTAATGATTGACGGAGGATTGTAGAAATCTAAAACCTTTAAATTGGCCTTGATCCTGTGCACACTCCAAAAATTCTCTGAGAGTATCTTCAACCATCTCCGGTTTGCCGACCGCAAACCATTAAATATCATTTGTTCTTCGGTATTAAAAATTGCATGTGTTCGTGCACTTTTTATTTACAACAAACTCAATTCGAAATAAAAGTGGATACAGGCGAAAAAGTGAATTTACTTCTTCACTGAAAATTTATTTCTACGATTTTGTTGGCAAAACTTGGTCATTGTAAAATGCGCAACTTCCTGAAGCTAAAGGTGAACGAACAATCCACATTTTTTAGACTTTCCAACACCATTTTATACTTTTTAGCCATGTCTATTAGACTTTTAACCATTGGCACTTCTATAATTTTACCGCAAACGATTACGATGTTGATGAACGGAAATCCTTACCGGAGATCTTACAGATTTCATCAACGCTGAAATCGAGCTTAAACACTAAACCAAAACTATAATCCTATGATGAAGAAACTTTACAGATTTTCAGGAATTTCTGTATTGCTCCTGCTGAGTTGCATGAAGCTGCTTGCTCAGCATGGAACAATAACAGGAAAGATAACAGATGCATCCGGATCAGCATTACCCGGCGTAAGCGTAGTCATTAAGTCCACGACGATAGGAACAGTAACAGATAGTGATGGTGTATTCACTATTAGTGCCAGTCCTGATAATGTTCTGGTTTTTTCGTTTATCGGTTTCAAGGGGCAGGAAATTATGGTTGGACAACAATCAACCATCAACGTCATTTTGAATGAGGATGTACAAAACCTTAGCGAAGTAGTTGTGATTGGCTATGCAGAAGTAAAAAGAGGAGATGTTACAGGAGCCATATCTTCTGTTAAAGGTGATGATTTAAAAAGGACGAATGTTACCACACTGGAACAGGCTCTCCAAGGTAGAGTACCAGGCATGGTTGTTCAGCAAATTTCCGGACAACCAGGTGGTGGCGTTTCTGTTCAGATTCGCGGGATAACTTCTTTAACGGGCGGTTCTCCATTATATGTTATAGATGGGGTAAGAGTTGTTGTTACCGGTACTACAGATGGGGGCATGAATCCTTTAGCCGGTATTAATGCCACAGAAATTGAATCTATTGATGTATTAAAGGATGCTTCTGCCACGGCAATTTACGGAAACCAGGCAACTAATGGTGTTATTATAATTACCACCAAAAGAGGAAAGCAGCAAGCTCCCACAGTTTCATATCAGGGTTATACAGGGTTTCAACAACTAGCACAAAGGCTTCCTGTTATGAATTTGCGTGAACACGCAGACTTCTTAAACGCACGGGCGGCAGATCCGACCTGGAATTTTGATGCCAGGCCCGAGTTTCAGAATCCGCAATATTTAGGTAACGGAACTGACTGGCAGGGGGCACTCTTCAGAACATCGCGGGTAAGCGAACATTCAATTTCTTTGGCTGGCGGAGATGACAAAACCCGTTACTATTTATCCGGAACGTACTACCAAAATGATGGTATTGCTTTTGGATCTAGGCTTGACAGAACGTCTGTCCGTTTAAACCTGGACAATCAAACAACCAAGTGGTTGAAAATCGGTACAAGTATTCAGTTTGTAAACGTTGATGACAAGGTTAGCGCTACATCTTCCAATTTAATTTCGAAAGCGCTCTCCATGACTCCAGATATTGCTGTGCAAAATTCTGATGGCTCATGGGGAGGGGCACATAACGACAACGCATGGATACCAAAAACAGAAAATCCTTTTGCTTTAGCAAAAATTAACAAGGATTTGACTAACCGGAAGCAAGTCCTTTCTAATGCCTTTTTTGAAGTTAATATTTTAAAAGGTCTGGTTTTAAAAAATGTTATTGGAGGAAATTTTTCCGTAGAGAATAGAGAAAGGTTTAATCCATCTTACGTGATGGGCAATCTTATCAAGGGTCTAAGTGACGCCACTGCTGATTATAGGGACGTTAGCCATTCGGAAATGAGTACTACACTTACCTATAACCATTCATTTGCAAATAAATATAAATTGACCGCAATGGGGGCGCATGAGTGGCAATTAGATAGGTCGAGATCCATATCTGCATATCGCAAGGATTTTCCCACAAACACTGTTCAAACCGTTGGAGGAGGTGATCCATCAACAGCAACAAATGACGGATCAAAAGCTCACAGGTCGGTGGAGTCATATTTTGGTCGTTTGGATTTTGGTTATAACGATCGATATCAGTTCACCGGAAATGCCCGGTATGATGGTGATTCAAGATACGCTGTACAAAATCGTTGGATTTTGTCCTATTCCGGTGTTTTAGCATGGAAGCTAAATAATGAGGCTTTTTTTAGTAGCCTAAAAAATATCAATGAATTGAAACTACGAGTGAGCTCGGGGCTGACCAACAGAGCTGGTGGTAGAGATTTTGCATACGCAAGTACGCTTAATACAGTATCAACAGGTCTGGGTGGTGGGGGCGTGGCTATGGTGAATACTGATATTGGAAACCCTGGGTTAAAATGGGAACAAACCCATTACAATAATATCGGCCTCGACGGAGCTTTCCTTGATTCGCGGATAAGTTTTTCAGTCGATTTTTACCAGCGCAAGACTAATCAACTTGCCATGCAAATTTCGTTACCATTGTATTCAGGAACAACTACTCAATCCTGGCCTCCTGGTCCAATGAACGCGCCTTGGGTTAATATAGGTGCCATGGATAACAAAGGGTATGATTTTAGAATAAGTTCTGACAATGTTCGAGGCAAAGCCTTTACATGGAGAACAGATCTTAATGTATCGCATAACAAAAATAAGATAGTTAGGTTAAATGCCGAAGGTGCGTCAATTTCAAATACGTATAACAGAACTGTTGCAGGAAGATCAATTGGAGAATTTTATGGGTATGTATCAGAAGGTGTTTTTGCAACACCAACTGATTTTCTAGGTGATGCTGACAAGGGTATTGAACCACATGCTAGACCGGTGAGAAATGGTGATCCTATTCCTGTTGGTCCTGCCTATGGTAGTATCTGGTATGGTGACCGCAAATTTAAAGATTTAAATGGAGATAAAATTATTGATGAGCGAGATCAGAAATTTCTGGGTTCGCCAATTCCCAAAATTCAGTTAGGGTTAAATAATACTTTTACTTATAAGAATTTTGATTTAAATATATTTTTTACTGCCACCATTGGTAACAAAGTATATAACGCAACGCGTCAAATCCACGAAGACCCACAGGGAAATTCTGCGTACTTTAAAAACTTAAGTAATTATGCGAAGCTTGCGTTAGTTGACCCTAACGGATCAGCTTCAGATATTAACAATGTATATGTAACCAACCCCAATACTAAGATAACCGGATTAAGGAATGACCAAACAAATGGAAACCAACGAGTAAACAGTCAATACGTTGAGGATGCATCATTTGTAAAGTGTAAAAATATTTCTTTAGGTTATAACATCCCCGGCAGTCTGACACAAAAAATGCACTTGAAAACTTTAAAGGTGTATGCGAGTGCTACGAACGTGTTTAGGATAACGCATTATTCAGGTATGGATCCTGAAATTGGATCATGGGATCCGACGAATGCAGGTATTGATAATGGCTATTATCCTCAGCCGAGAATAATCACATTTGGTTTAAACTTATCATTCTAGAAAACTATGAAAACAAAATCTAAAATAATCTATTTAGCGCTTGCTATTTCTGGTTTTTTGACCTCTTGCTCTAATTCATTCTTAGATCGTCCTGCATTGTCATCAGTAACGAGCGACAATTTTTATAAAACCGCTGAAGATCTGAAGAAAGCAACTGCTGCATTATACAGTGGCAATATATGGGGGGCATGGACTTCTGACTGTTACTTGCCAATAGGTGAAGTATTGAGTGGCAACATGGTGCTTGGATATAACCCGGGTGCGGTTGAGTTAAATACTTTTTCGATGACTGGCTATAACAGTAATTTGGTTACAGAGTGGAGATCGATGTACAATTTAATTGCACATGCCAACACTACTATTCATGCAATAGAAGAACGAGCGCCAAATAGTATTCCGAAAGAGTATATTAATGCTACACTTGCCGAGGCAAAGTTTATGCGCGCTTATGCTTACTTTACCCTAACGAGGTTGTGGGGAGATGTTCCTATTATTGAAGACAACAGAGATTTATTTGACCATCCGTTGGTCTACAAGAATAATACTAGCGACGTATATAAATTTGTTGCTAATGACCTGACGTTTGCACGAAAAAATTTGCCGATAACTGGCGGTACGTGGGAGAAGGGCAGAGTTACTACATGGTCCGCCCAGGGATTGTTATCAAAAGTATATTTAACATGGGCTGGTTTGAATCAGAGCGGCAATCGCGATCAGGCACTCCTTGATAGCGCCAAACTATATGCAGGCAATGTTTGTGAGAGTGATTTATTATTGTTAGACGATTATGCGGACGTTTTCAAATATCAAAATAGTGATAATGAAGAGTCCTTGTTTGCCCTTCAGTGGCCAACGAATGGTGGCGGCTGGTATGGTGGTAATATGCTACAGCTTTACAGCAATGCTTTAATAATAAATGGTGGTGGTGGATTTTTTGGTATTGAAGTCACTTATGATATGTATCTTCAATATGCTGACAATGATTTGAGGCGCAAGGCTACGTTTATGTATAAAGATGAAGAGTATCCTGAATTGAATACAAATTTGGGTGGCCTTAAATTCACTGGCAGTAGTGGTTTGAAGAAACATATCATAGGTAACGAAAAAGATCTTGGTTTACCTAAAATGACCAATACTTCATCTCCTGAACACACAATACTGTTAAGGCTTGCTGACATATACTTGATTTATGCAGAAGCCGTTCTGGGAAATAATGGAACAACCACTGATGGGAAAGCGCTAGCATACTTTAATAAAATAAGGTCAAGAGCAGGTCTCAATCCGGTTAGCTCCATTGATGATGATGCATTGCTCAAAGAAAGAAGAATTGAGTTAGCCGCTGAAGGTGAATACTGGTTTGACCTTGTCAGACTTTCATATTACAATCCGTCAAAAGCTTTGGCGCTTCTTGAAGGATACGACAAAAGCCGTAATAAAATCGATATTGATGCTGCTGGTGTGGTGACTCCGGGAAGTTCTTACGGGGTAATTACAGCGCCAACTATAAATTCATTTAAGTTACCTATACCATCTTCTGAGGTAACAGCCAATCCGCATCTAGGAACGGACGAACCTGCGGTACCTTACTCATTCTAAAAAATAAAAGAAATGA
>Ga0310811_10008825_pt1 | contig 12977 bp, 3 predicted proteins | sample YCmetagenome_FD_207642 | JGI IMG/M metagenome (GOLD analysis project Ga0310811, IMG submission 207642) | Soil microbial communities from experimental microcosm in Duke University, North Carolina, United States - YC | ecosystem: Engineered > Artificial ecosystem > Soil microcosm > Unclassified ...
AAATATCCCGGCGTTCGGGTGACCTGCAACGGTAATCAGTTGGTTACGCAGCATGTCGAAACGCGGATCACCGAAGGTGGCATTTTCTATCCCATCACGCCGTCCACGGAAGGCGGCGAGCTTTACCAGCAGTCCTATGCCCAAGGCGAACTCAATGTCTGGGGGGCTTCCAAGATTGCCGTGGAAACCGAGGGCGAACATGCCGCGCAGGGCGGCGCCACGGCCTTCGCCGTTTCCGGCAAACGCGCGGTCAACTTCACCTCCGGCCAGGGTATTGTGTACGCGATGGAGCAGTATTACCACGCCCCCGGCAAGCTGTGCACGATGGTGCTGGAAATCGGCGCCCGCGCCCTTACCAAGCACGCTCTCAACGTGCATTGCGGGCATGACGACATTTACGCCGCGCTCGACACCGGCTGGATCATGCTGATGTCCCTCGACGCCCAGCAGGCCGCCGACCAGGCCATCGTGCTCCGCAAGGTCTGCGAACTCGCGCTCAACCCGGGCATGAACATCCAGGACGGTATGCTCACCACGCATTCCGAACGCACCTACCTCGCTCCCGAGGCCGAATTGCTCCGCGAATTCCTCGGCGCGCCCGACGACACCATTGACTGCCCCACGCCCGCTCAGCGCGAGCTGTTCGGCCCCAAACGCCGCCGGGTGCCGGAAATGATGGACCTGAAGAATCCGTTGCTGCTCGGTCCCGTGCAGAACCAGGAACATCACATGAACGGCGTGGTGGCCCGCCGCAACAATTTCAACGAGCCGATCCTCAAGTTTCTGGAAAGCGCCTATTCGGAATTCGGCAAGCTCACCGGCCGGCATTACGGGCTTATCACCGAATACAAGACGGAGGATGCGGACACCGTATTCGTCTCCCTCGGTTGCGCGGCCGACAACATTGAGGCCGCCTGCGATTACCTGCGCGATCAGCGCAACGCCAAGGTGGGCTCCATCCACGTGAACGTCATCCGTCCCTTCCCCGAGGCGGCGGTCATCAATGCCCTGCGCGGCAAGAAAAACGTCATCATCCTGGAACGCACCGATGAAGGCCTCGCCGGAGACAACCCGCTCGCCCGCGACATCCGCGTGGCATTGGGCAAGGCCAACGAGGTCGCCAAGTTCAGCGGCACGCTGCCTGCGCTCACGCCGGAAGAAACCCCGCGTCTGTTCCGCGGCTGCTACGGCATCGGTTCGCGCGACTTCCGCCCGGAACATTCGCTCGGCGCGTATGAGTTCGCCACCGGCCAGACCCGCCGCAAGGATGGGCGTGGCGCAGTGGACGGCGAAACCTTCTTCGTGCTCGGCGTGGAGCATCCGTACGCCGTCATCAGCAAGGACACGCCATCATTGCTGCCGGACAAGGCCATCGCGGTGCGGTTTCACTCTATTGGCGGCTGGGGCATGATCACCACTGGCAAAAACCTGGGCGAAATTATCGGTGACTTCGGCGAACTGCTGAAACAGCGGGCCAAAGAATATGAGCCTGACGGCCGGCTCAAGGAACAGTTGTACATCATGGCCAATCCGAAGTACGGTTCGGAAAAGAAGGGGGCCCCGACGAATTACTACCTCACCGTAGCCCGCGAGCAGATCAAGGTGAACTGCGAGCTGAACCACGTGGACGTGGTGCTGTGCTGCGATCCGAAGGCGTTCACCCACACCAATCCGCTCGAAGGCATCAAGAAAGGCGGCTGTCTGGTCTGGGAATCCAGCGACACTCCCGAAACCGCCTGGCTGCGCATTCCCGCCAAGCACCGCCAGTTCGTGCAGGAGAACAACATCCGCGTGTTCATCCTCCCCGGCTTCGAGATCGCCCGCAAGGCCACCGACAAACCGGAGCTGCAACTGCGCATGCAGGGCAACTCGTTCCTCGGTGCCTTCTTCCGCGTGTCGCCGTTCCTTCAGGACAACCACATTGACGAGCACACGTTTCACGAAACTGTGCGCCATCAGTACCAGAAGAAATTTGCCCGTTTCGGCGACGCCGTGGTGACCTCCAACATGACCGTGATGACCGAAGGATTCTCGCTGGTGCAGGAAATCAAATACGGCGGGGCCAACGACCCCGACCGCTCCTCCATGCGCAATGCGCCTGTGGCACCCGTGGCCTCCGTGCCCATGATTCCCACGGCCGGGTGTGGCCCGGCCTGCGGCACGCCCATTCCCACGCCGGCGCAGCAGACGCCCCGCTACGCCTTCCAGACCATGGCGAAGTTCGATTCCGAATACCGCAGCGGCCTGGCATACCACCAGCCCGCCGGCCCGCTGGCATCGCTGGGCGTGATGGCCGCCGGCACCGGCGCCACGCAGTCCAAATACGTCGCCCGGCGCGAAACGCCGGTGTATATCGCGGAGAACTGCACCCAATGCATGGAGTGCATCACCGCCTGCCCGGATACCGCCCTGCCCAACATGGCGCAGGAAATCAGTACCGTGCTGAAAACCGCCGCCAACTTCTATGTCACTGATGCCGGGGAACGGCAGAAGCTCGTGGTGGAACTCAAGGGCGTTGAGGAACGCGCCCGCGCGAAGATGAACGACGCGATCAAATCCAAGGCCAAGCTGCCCTTCAAAGACATCATTGCGGCGGAGATTGGCGCCCTCACCACCGTGGCCGACAAGGCCAAGGCCGAATTCACCGGCATTATTGGAAAGCTGCCACTGGCTTACAATGCCGTGCCGGCCATCTTCCGCTCACTCGAAACCAAGACGCCCGGCGGCGGCGGCCTGTTCTCCATCTTCGTTTCCGACCTCTGCAAGGGTTGCGGCGAATGTGTGCAGGTGTGTGGCGACCACGATGCGCTGCGCATGGTTCGCGAAACCGAGGATCTCAACGCCGAGCTGACCACTGCGCAGATTTTCTCGCGGTTGTTGCCCGACACTCCGCAAAAGTTCCTCGGCCTCTACAATGATGCCGATGCGGCCAGCTCGCGCGAAGCCGCGCTGCGGAATCACCTCATGGTCCGGCGCAATTACGAGGCGCTGGTTTCCGGCGACGGCGCCTGCGCCGGGTGCGGCGAGAAGAGCGTGCTGCGTGCGCTGGCCTCCGTTACCGAGGCCTACATGCGGCCGCTGTATCACCAGAAGGCCGACCGGCTGGTGGCCAAGGCCGGCCAGTTGGAAAAGGATGGCGTTGCCCGGCTGCAAGCCATCAAGGCGCGCAGCGAGGAGGAATACCAGCTCGTGCGCCGCGCCGTCACCCACATCATCATGGGTCTCGGCGGGGAAAATGCCGAGGACACCGCCAAGCGCATGGCTGCATATGAAGCCAAGCACGGCGTGGTAACCGACGCCCAGCTGATCAAGTATCTCATCACAGTGCTGCGCCAGGATGCCTTTAATCACAAGGAGCTGCAGTCCATTGACGGCCGCCGCGCCAACGGCATGAGCGTAATGTTCATGGGTGCCAGCACCGGGTGCAACACCGTGTACGGCTCCACCCCGCCGTCCAACCCGCATCCGTATCCGTGGATGAACTCGCTGTTTCAGGATGGCGCCACCATTAGCTGGCTGCTGGGCGAATCGCTGATTATCAATCACGCCCGCCGTTCGGTGGTCCCTGAACGCCTGGCCGACGCCCTGCTCGAACGCACCGAGAATGTCCTGAGCGAGGCGGACTATTTCACGCTCACCCACCTGGACGACGCGCTGATGACCGACCAGGAAATCCGCGAATTGCCCAAGGTGTGGGTGGTGGGCGGCGACGGTGCGCTGGGCGACATCGGGTTCCAGAACGTCTCCAAGGTGGTGCTGCAAAACCGTCCCAACGTGAAGATGCTCATGCTCGACACGCAGGTGTATTCCAACACCGGCGGCCAAAACTCCGATTCCTCCACCATGCTGGGCGGGTACGACATGAACCAGTTCGGCACGGCATCGCAGGGCAAGCTTATTGAGAAGAAGAACGTGGCCGAGGCCTTTACTAGCGGCCACGGCTCGCCGTTTGTGGCGCAGGTCTCCATGGCCAATGCCGCCAAACTCTACAAAGCCATGCTCGACGGGCTGGAATACCGGGGCACCGCCTTCTTCCAGGCCTACACCACCTGCCAGCCGGAACACGGCGTGGGCGACAACATGAGTGCCGACCAGGCCAAGCTCGTGCGCGACGGCCGCGGCATGCCGGAATTTGTCTTCAATCCGCGCCGAGGCGAAACCTCGCAGGAGGCCTTTGACCTCAAGGGCAACCCCACGCCGAACCGCGACTGGTGGCGCACCAAGTTCTCGGCTTCCGGCGAGGAATACAACTTCACCGTGGCCCACTGGGCGCTCACGGAAAACCGTTTCCGCAAACACGTGAAGGCGGTGAAGGAAGAGCAGGTCAGCGAATTGATCCTGCTGGACGACATGCTGGCGCTGATCACCCAGGACGACGTGATCTATCGCCGGGTGTTCGATGCCAACCACCGGTCCTGTGTGCCAAACTTCGGCTGCTACATCAAAGCTGAGGTGAACGGCAAGCTGAAGTTCTTCGCCGTATCGCGGCAGATGGTGCTTTTCGCCGTGGAACGCCGCAAAGCCTGGCGGATGCTCCAGAGCAAGGCCGGCCTGGTGAACAAGGATTACCTTGCGCAAAAGGCGCTGCTCGCGCGGGCCGACAAGGGCGAGATCTCCGCAGCCGACCTCCGGGCCAAGACCCGCGAGCTGTTTGAAGCCGAACTGGCCAAGCTCAACTGAGCTGGCTGGCTAACAATTCAAGGCCGTCCGTAAGGACGGCCTTTTTTGTTTCGCGAGATGGTGGGCGCGACAGGGGTCGAACCTGCACGGATTACTCCACAGGATCCTAAGTCCTGCGCGTCTGCCAATTCCGCCACGCGCCCGCCAGCAGATGACCGACTTTAAGCCACCCGGCAGGATTCTGAAATCACAAAAACATTACCCTTCGCAGTTGCGCCCCGTTCAAGGCTCTTTTTGGGGCCGGCCCGGATTCAAGGCGTCAGCAGCCGGACGGGATGGGACTGACTGTGAAGAGTCACTCCACCTTCGGTCAGGCCGTCGGCTTGGGCGCTCAGTTGAATGTCCCCCGCCTGTGGATCCGTCCGGACGATGACCTGGGCCAGCCCATTGAACACACTGCGCTGCCACGCGGCAGCCGCCGGGTTCGCGGCAAACACCAGCTGCCCGCCCTTGTTCACTCCGCCGGCGGCGGCATGATTTTTCACCACCACAGCAATGCTGTTTGTTCCGGGGTGCAGGTATTTTTTGACCTCAAAAGTCGCGTCGGACTGCCAGTCATGCGCGTCCCCGGCGAGACTCCCGTTGACGTACACCCAGCCGGCATCGTCAATCATTCCAAAATTAAGCAACACCTCCCCGGCATCCGCCAGATCGTTGGTGGTGAGCGAACAGTGGGTGCGATAGACCGCCGCCTCTTCCGGTGCCAGCGGCCCAGCGGCGGAACGGATATCCACTCGCGGCCACTGCCGGTCGTCAAACTCGGCGGCCACTTCCGGCCGATCTTTAAGGTCCGGAATTTTTAGCATGCGCCAGTCATCCAGCGCCATTGGGTGAACCGCCGCCGGACTGAGCCAGACATCGGCTTCGTGGCTGATCGGGTTGCCGTTGCCCACGCCGATGATTTTGCCCGGGCCATTGAGGGTGAAATGAACCAGGTTGCTGGCCGTAGGCACCACCCGGCCCGCGGTGTCCACCACGGCCACAGTAATCACGCTGCAATCTTCGCCATCGGCATTAATGGTGTCCCGATCCGGGATCAGCCGGATGGCAGCGGGTTCTCCGGTGGTTTCCACCCGGGTTTCCGTAACCTCCTTGCCATCAGTGTAGCCTTTGGCGCTCAAAATGCCCGGCTCGTATTTCACCGACCATTGTAAATGTGAATTGCGCGGCATGGCCTGGCGGCCGAGACTCCGGCCGTTCAAAAACAATTCCACCTCCTGACAATTGGCAAAGGCGCGCACGTCAATGTCCCGTCCTGTCGCGCCGGGCCAGTTCCAGTGCGGCATCAGATGCAACACCGGCCGGTCGGTCCACCACGACTGATAATAATAGAACACATCCTTGGGAAATCCGCAGGTGTCCAGAATGCCGAATTCCGAATTGATGCTCGGCCAGTCAAAGGGGGACGGTTCGCCCCGGTAGTCAAAGCCGGTCCAGACAAACGCGCCGCTGGCCCAAGGGCGCGCGGCATAATATTTCCACCATTCTTCCGCCGTGGCCCCGTAGCCGGGTTTGTTGTCGTCGTAGGCGGAGTCGTAGAGCCTGGTATTTTCGTAAATGCCCCGGGTGTAATAGGCGCTGGCTTCTTCGGTGCCGATGCAAGGTTGATGGGGATTGGACCGGTGAAAGCCGTCCATATCGCTGTTGTTCAGATAATTGAAGCCCTGCACATCGGCCACGGTGGAAATGCCGTCGGGCTTGCCCCCGGACCAGGAGTTCATGGCTGCCGTGCAAAGGCGGCTGGGATCCAATTGATGCGCCAATTGCTGCATCGTCTGATACATCCGCGCGCCGACGGCGTCCCGTTGGACGAAATATTCTTCGTTGCACAGCGACCAGATGAACACGCAGGGATGATTCCGGTCCTGGCGAATTTGCTGCTCAAGGCAGGCGAGGTTTTGCGGCTCGCTGCCGAGCCGGCGGTTTTCAGCCATGACCAGCAGGCCGAGCTGATCGCAGGCATCGAGCAACTCCGGCGTGGGCTCATTATGCGAGGTGCGAATGGCGTTGCAGCCCATTTCCTTCAGCCGCCGGACGCGAAACAACTGCAGCGCGTCGGGCAGGGCGGATCCCACCCCGGCGTGATCCTGATGGTTGCAGGTGCCCTTGATGACGTAGGGCTGGCCATTCAACAGAAAACCCCGGTCCGGATCGAATGCTACGGTGCGAATGCCAAACACCGTGGACAGCGAATCCACGACTTGCCCGGCGTTTTCCACTGTCGTGACCAACTGGTAACACCGGGGTGATTCCGGCGACCACAATTCCGGCGCGGCCACGACGGCAGTCTGCTCGAGTTGGATCTCGCCTGCCGAGTCCAGATTGGCGGAGGCATTGGTCGCGGCCACTACTTTTCCACTCGGACCCAAGATTTGCCAGGTCACCCGGGCGGTCGCGGCCCCCGGCTGCCAGTTGTGCAATTGTGCCTGCAAATGCACGGTGGCTTCGCCGCCGGGCAAATTGTTGGAAAAGGTACTGTAAACGAATATTCCGTCGGGGACGACCGCCAGCGGCGCAGTTTTGACGAGCCAAACGTGGCGGTAAATCCCCGCGCCTTCATAAAACCAGCCTTCAAATTTGGAGGCATCCACGCGCACGACCAGAACGTTTTGCCCACCGTAATCCGCCACGTCGCTGATGTCGCAATAGAACCCATTATACCCGCTCGCGTGATGCGTCAGCGGGCAGTTGTTGAGATACACCTCACAGTCACGATACACCCCGTCGAATTCCAGCCAGAGTCTTTTGCCGTGGTCAGCCGCGGACAAGGTGAATTTGCGGCGATACCAACCGATATTGTTTGTTGCGTAGCCGGGGCCCAGTACCTTGTAGCCATGTGAACGGTCGGCCTGCGCGTCAAAAGGCAATTCCACCGCCCAGTCGTGCGGCAGGTTCACTGTCCGCCAGGTCAGGTCGTTAAAATCTTTCCGTACGGGTCCGCTGCCGCCGCCGGTCTTGTCGAGCTGCCCGCCCCAACCGGGATGGTCGCCCAGATAAAATTTCCAGCCGGCATCCAGCAGCAACCGCTCCCGCGGGGCATCTGCAGCTGCAACTGCTGTGGTGACTCCCACAACTACAAAAATCACGAGACCCAACTTGATCAATATGTGCTTCATCTTTTCCATTTGGTTCGGCTGTTAGTGTTTGAGGGCGGGAAAAGATATAAACCGTCCCGGTGCGGGATTGCACGTGGATTCTTTCAGATTTGTGCGGGCAGAGGTCGGACCAGATGAAAATAGGATCCGTCACGATGACCGTCGCAAACCGGATAATAGCGACGGAAAAGCTCCCGCCGTCAGAACATGAAACCCGGGGAAGAGCCAGCCTGGTTGACAATGTTCGTCATCGCGCGAAACGGCCGCCATTCGTTGTGGCCATCGAGGAAGAGGATGTTGCCGCCGGCGGGCTGTTTTTTGGTGAGATGGGCACTCTGGCAGGGCAAGGTTTGGCCGGGCGGATAAATCTCATCATAACGCCGGCCCCCGCCAAGACCGCTGAGGAAGATGGTCACATCGGTGAGCATTTCGGTATTGGACACATTGCCGCCGTTCTTGGGCGTGGTGGTGCGCTTTACGTTGGCAAACTCGGGGAAATAGAGGTTCCCCTTGGAATTGGGAAACAGCCAGATGTAGCCGGTGACCACATACGTGGGAAACGCATCCCAACCGCCGGGAGTTTGCCGATCATACAGGTAGGTTTCATTGGGGCAATAGAACGAGTCCCGGCGCGAAATGTAGGCCAGGAGGTTGCTGGCCGCAAACCGGGGCATGTCCCAGACCCAGACGCCGGGAATGGTGCCGTCCGCCGCCTTGAAATCGGGCAACCGGTCGCTGTTGTCGCCGGCATACATCAGCGTGGCCAGGCTCAACTGATGCTGGTTACTTTTGCATTGCGTCAGCCGCGCCTTTTCCTTGGCTTTGGAGAGCGCGGGCAGCAGCAGCGAAGCGAGGATGGCAATGATGGCAATGACCACCAGCAGCTCAATGAGCGTGAAGGCGCGGGCGCGCGGCGCGGCGGTCGGCGCCGGGGGATGAGCAGTAAGTGAGGTCATGAGCAGGGCGTTTCGCGCCAGTCTCCCTGCCCCGCCGCAGCAACCCGGCGGGGAGGGAGTCCTGAGTCCGGTGGCATGGTGTCCGCTTAACGCCGCAGCCGGAAGAACTGCTGGCTGCCGGTCGCCGGCACGGTCACCGTCCAATTGGTGTCACCCGTTAATGTGGGTACGTTGGTCAGGGTCACCCACCCGGACGTCAGATTGGAACTGACCTGCACCGCAAACCCGGCAGCGGCCCCGGGCCAGGTGAGCACGGTGGTGGCGCCGGTGGGGGTCGCCTGCAGGGTCACATTGGTGGTGAGTAACTGGTCCGGCCCGAGCAGGTCGCTGGCTGCAATTTCCTCGGGCGAAAGCTGGCCCTGATAAATGCGGAACTCGTCCACGCTGCAATTCATAAACGGATCGTTATAGGGCGACTTGCCAATCCATGCGAGCGATTCGCCTACTTGGTCCAGCGACCCGACCAGCCCGGTGAAGGTGCGGACCGGCACGCCGTTGCTGTACAGCACCAGCGAACCGTTGCCGAACACGGTGGTGATATGGATGGATTGGTTCTGCCAGTCCGGATTGTCATCGGCGGTGGCGCCGTTGCGCACCCCGGCGCTGATGCGGTGGGTATTGCCGGAGGTGGTTACCGGGGCAAGATAGAATTCGTTGGCCTGGTTGTCGCCAAAGAACCAGAGCCGCCCCCACGTGCCGCCGGCGTTGAGCGTCACCCAGGTATCAATGGTAACCGCGTCATAATTGCTAAGCAGGTTGGCCGGCAGGCTGAGGTAGCCATCCGCCGAGCCGTCGAGCACCAGACTGCCGCCCGTTTCCGCGGCGGTGCCATTGTTGGTGCCGTCGGCGTGGCCCACGGAATCCGAGGCATCGGTGGCAAAGCTGTACCGGTGCGTAAGCACCCCGCGGTTAACCACGGTAAAGGTGCCGCTCGCCGTCTGGCCCAGGTAGGTGGCGGTGACAGTGACTTCACCGGGCCGATAAGTCGTGGCCATGCCATTGGCATTAAAGGTCAGGACGTTGGTATCGCTTGAACTCAGCATCAGCCCGTTGACGGCTCCTGCCGACACATTCGGAAGCAAACTGAAGCTGGAGAGATTCGCGTAATGAGCCAGGATGCTGGGCGCCAGCAGGCTGGCAAACGCCGGCACCGTCTGGTTGGGCACGCTGATGGATTGCAACGCGCCGGGATCGCGGTTGGTGCTGTTCGGTCCGTTCAGCTCGGTCATGGCGATTTCCTGCGGACTCAGCGCGCCGCTGTAAATGCGGAACTCATCAAGGGAACCGATGAGATACGGGTCCGCAAAAGGCGACCGGCCCAGCCAGGCAACATTGGTGGAGACGCCCGAAAGCGCCGCGGTGGCATTCTGCACGGCAAAATCGAGGACCCCATTCACGTAGCTTTCCAACCGGCCGGTGGCGGGCTCAATTACCCAGGTATGGTGCGCCGTGGTGCCGGACCAGGTGTGGGCGCGGTCCAGGTTCTGGCTGCCGGCGCCAAAGTTTTCCGTGATGGCCCAGTGATTGAAGCCGCCCTGAACTTGAGGGGCGCAGAAAAAGTCCGCCCCGCCGGTGCCGTCGCCAAACTCGAAGAGCCGCGCCCAAGTGCCATTGGCAGCATCCACCGTGGCCCAGGCTTCCAAAGTGATGGCCTTGTTGGTTGCGATGTTGATGCCATCGCCTGGCAGATCGAGGTACGAACCGTCTGCGCCATCCAGCACCAGTTGGCCGCCGGAAACGGTGGCGGAGCCGTTGAGCGTGCCGTTGGCGGTCCCGACCGAATCATCGGCGGTACCGGCAAAGCTGTAACGGTGCGTCAACGTGGCGGGGATGGAGATCACCGAAATGGTGACGCTGTTGCTCACCGTGCCATAACTGCCGGTAATCGTGGCCGTGCCCTGCGCCACGGCATGAACCAAACCATTGGTGGGATTAACTGTCAGCACTCCGGGTTGATCCGATGTAAAACCAGCCCCACCGTAGGCAATCAGATCCACGTTGCTGACGTTGGCAAAATCTCCAGTGAAACCGAGCTGCAGGTTGGCGTTCACCACAATTGAACTGGCCGGCGTTGTCAGATGCACCGTCTGGATGGCGCCGGTATTGGTGACGATTTGGTTTGGCCCGGAGGCGTCGTCCAATGCCACAGTGGCCAGCGGCACCACGCCCGAGTAAATCCGGAATTCATCCAGGGAACCGATCAGGGCGGGGTCCACATCAAACAGTGACCGGCCAATCAGCCCGTAGGCGTCGTTTAATCCACTCAACGGGGGAACAGAGTTGTGCAAGGTGGACACCAAGGTGGTGCCGTTATAGTAGTACATGTTGTGGTTGACGGGGTCCACCACCACGGTCACATGCACATTGGTCATGCCGTTCAGCCCGCCGGGATTGTTGGCGTACCCGTTGCCATCAGGGGTCTGGTAATTCAGGTTCTGCCAGTTACCACCTGCGTAGTGGCAGTAATCCAGGCTGGTGTTCGCGCCGCCACCGCCGTTCTGATCGCCAAAGGCAAACACGCGCGACCAAACGGCGTTGGCCGCGTCAAAGCTGGCCCAAAATTCAATGGTCACCTGGCTCAAGCCGCTGACCATGCCGGCCGGCAGTGCGCCGTAACTGCCCGCCTGCCCGTCCAGTTGCAACTGGCTGCCGTCAAGATAGGCCGTGCCCATGATCGAACCATCGGCTCCGCCAACGGAATCAACAAAGGTCGTGCTGGAAGTATTTGCATCGTTGAAGGAATAACGATGTATCAGGGATTGCGCTGGCAGCGTGGTTTCCAGGCTGAGTGCGGCCATGGCGGTTAACGCCGCCAGGGTGAGTTTATGGGGTTTCATGAGTGTTGGGGGAGGGGTTGGGTTGCGGTCAAAGGGACAAAAGAGATTGAAAATAATGCACGGTAATTCGCCTCAATGGATTATTGTGATTGTCACAAATCGTACGTTAGGCGGGGGGACTAAGTCATGTCGCATGAAAGGGCTTCAAATCAACGCCCAACGCAACCTGCGGCGGAAATTGTCACTCGTGGTGGGGATTCCGGCGGACCTTTTGATATGGAACAATAATCGAAACCGCCTCAGGCTGAATAGGAAGCAATCCAGCGTTTCAAGGGGTGCTGGTGGTGTCCGGTTCCGGCGCCACGATGCCCACATCAAGGTACTGACCGCCCACGGTTTGGTCGCAATGCGCGGCGATGGTGTTAGTGCCCGGGTGCAAGGTGGCCAGCGCCGCGGGAGCGATGGAAAATTCATTGTACTCGGCCAGGAAGCTGTCGCCGCTGTAAGCCAGTACGCCGTTCAGGTAAACCTCGGCGGCCTTGTCGTGGTGCAACCGGAATCGGGCTTGGCGCAAATCCTCTGCTCCCAACACAAACGTGCGCCGCAACCAGAGGTCCTTGGTGGCCCATTCGGTTTTGACCTGGGAGCCGCGGGTGAAATCCGTGCCGAACCCAGCTGCGCCTTCGGGCCAGGCCGTTGCCGCCGGAAAATCGGGGAGAAACCAGTTCGTGGCCGGAGTTTCAAACGTGTACCGCCAACGGGCCGGAGCCGTTGCCAGCGCATCTGGCAGAATCACCCGCCAGTGCTGTTGCAAATCGCGACCGCTGTTGATCCAGGCCAGGGCGGCGGGTGTCATCTTGGCCACGCGGCGGTCATAGGTTTGCAGGCCGTTGCTCTCGTTTTCCACGTCGGTCAACTGGGTGTAAACTGCGGCGCACAGGCCCCGCGTTTGGTACTGCTGTCGCGCCTCGTGCAGGCCGTACGCGTACCAGGCCCGGAGGGTTTCGGGATCCGACAACATGCGGTAAGCCCAGGGTTTGATCCAGGCATGACCCGGCAGCACCAGACCGAACCCGCCATACTCGCCGAGCACGGAAGCGCGACGGCCGTCGGTCGCCGGGGCCGCGGGATCGGTGTACGTGTGTGCATCCTGAAAATCGCCCACGGATTTGTCGGTCCAACCGCTGGCGTTGTCCACCAGTCGCGACGGGTCGGCCGCCTTCACGGAAGCGACCAGCCGTTCGGTGTCGTATTGGCCCCAACCCTCGTTGAAGAGCACCCAGGAGATGATGGCCGGATGATTGTGCAAAGTGGTCAGCATGCGTTGCAGTTCCGTTTCAAATTGCAACCGGCCCGGCCGGGTGTTGTTGTTGGCGCACGGCATGTCCTGCCACACCAGCAGCCCCAGGCGGTCGCACCAGTAATACCAACGCTGCGGTTCCACCTTTACATGTTTGCGGACGAGGTTG
>Ga0310811_10008827_pt1 | contig 12977 bp, 14 predicted proteins | sample YCmetagenome_FD_207642 | JGI IMG/M metagenome (GOLD analysis project Ga0310811, IMG submission 207642) | Soil microbial communities from experimental microcosm in Duke University, North Carolina, United States - YC | ecosystem: Engineered > Artificial ecosystem > Soil microcosm > Unclassified ...
GTGATGCGCCGCTGTAGCGCAGCCTCGGCGTGAAGGCCTCGGCAATCAGGGCCGCCTGCGGGCCGTACATGATGTCGTGCGGGATCAGCGACAGCACGATGGCGATGAACACCGCCGACGGCATTGCCGTATCGAGCATGCCGAAATAGAGGAAGCCGAACAGGCCGGTCACGGCTGCGCCGATCAGGTACATCCTGCGTCGCCCGATGCGGTCGGAGATGTGGCCGGCGAGCGGAATGGTGACGAACGACAGGATCGACGCGCAGAGCACGGCGGTCAGTACGAAGTCGCGCGACATCTTGAGCGTGCCCGTCGCGTAGGAGAAGACGAACGCCGTGAAGATGTAGAACGGCGCCTGCTCGGCCATGCGCAGGAGCGCCGACAGCAGGATCTCGCGCGGCTGGCGGCGGATCACCTCGGCGATCGGCGCCTTCTCGATCTTGCGCTCCGATACGAGCTTCTGGAACACCGGCGTCTCGAGGATGCCGAGCCGGACCCAGAGGCCGACGCCGACCAGGATGATCGACAGCGCGAAGGGGATGCGCCAGCCCCAGTCGAGGAAGGACTCACCCGCCCAAGCGCTGAAGCCCAGGATCACCAGGTTGGAGAGGAAGAGACCGGCCGGCACGCCGAACTGCGGCCACGAGGCGACCAGGCCGCGGCTGCCGTGGCTGCGCGCCCATTCCATCGAGATCAGCACCGAACCGCCCCATTCGCCACCGACGCCGATGCCCTGGATCATGCGCAGGACGGTGAGGATGACGGCGCCCCAGATGCCGATCGATTCGTAGGTCGGCACGAGCGCGATGGCGAACGTGGCGAGACCCATGCACATGAGCGTCGCGATCAGCGTCGCCTTGCGTCCGATACGGTCGCCGTAATGGCCGAAGATGGCGGCGCCGATCGGCCGGCCGACGAAGCCCACGAAGTAGGTGCCAAAGGCGGCAAGCGTGCCGGTCAGCCGATCCTCGTTGGGAAAGAACAGCTTGCCGAAGACCAGGCCGGCCGCCGTGCCGTAGATGAAGAAATCGTACCACTCGATGGTCGTGCCGACCGTCGCAGCGATCACGGCGCGGCGCAGTTGTGTGCTGTGTTCGGAGTCAGAGAGTTTACCGAAACCTTCCGCGGCCACCATGGTGCTACCTCCGGAGGCGTCACGAGGCAGTCATAATACCCCCGAAACGCCCGTCGCCAAAGCGCTGCGGTTCGCTGGAGGCCGCCGTCAGAGTTGCAGGGTGATCGTGCGTGCCGAGCTGCCGACCGGCCGAAATCCCAGCCGCTCGTAAAGTGCCCGGGCGGGATTGTTCTTCATCACCTCGAGGGTGAAGTCCTTGTTCTTGCGCCGGGCGCGATCGCTCATCCAGGTGAGGAAGGCGGTGCCGAGGCCGCGATTGCGCATCTCCGGTGCGAGATAGAAGTGGCCGAGATGGATGGTGAAGCGCGTTTCACTGCTCTGAAGCCAGCCAGCCGCGCCGTTGTCGACCACCAGTATGGAAGCGTTCTCGTCGGCCAGCGCTTCCCGGATGTGCTCCTGTTGCTCCGCATCCTCCCAGTCGAAGAGTCCGACGCTGAGCGGCTGCAGCGCTTCGCGATAGAGCCGCCAACAAAAGCTGAAATCGCTGTCGCGCACGCGGCGGAAATCGAAGGGCGGAGCCGTCATCGCTGCAGGCGCCGTGCCACCGTGATCGCCACTCCGCCGGCCACGGCCAGCAGCAGGCCCCACCAGATCCAGGGTCTCTGATCGATCATGAAGCTCGACTTGGGATAGGGAAAATAACCGCTGCCCTGGCCCATCCAGACAACGCCGGTCAGCACGGCCAGGACGCCGAGGATCAGCAGGATCTTGCGCGTAAGCGGCATGCCGCACCCTATCGCGCCCGTGCGGCAATAGCCAATCCCGTGGCCGCGCTATTGACGCGGGCTGTTGTTGCGATCGGGGTCGATCTTTGGCCGTTGCGGACGATTCCCGCGGTCGAAGCGGCTGTCCTGCCCACTGTCCCGATTGATGCTGGGGTCGTCGCGCGTGCCCGGCACCTGGGTTTGATTGCGGTCCAGCGTGCCGGACTCCGGCGGGCGAATCACGCCGCGCTCCATGGGATGGACGTCGTTCTGGTTGCGATCGATGGTGCCGTTGTTTGGCCTCTGGTCGGGAGCCTGGTCCTTGGTTTGGGCCACGAGGGTTGGCGCTCCGGCGATGAAGAGGCCGGCAGAGACGGCAAGCATGCAGGCAATGCGCATCATTGTCCTCCTCCTGCTGTCATTGCTGTGGGGTGAACGCCACCGCTGGCGCGCGAGCTGCCGTGGCGTCGGCGAGAATCTCGTTTCAGGAGATCGTGCGGAGGTGTTCGAGGCGCCATCGCAAAGTGGATGTCGACATCGGCGGGCGGCGGATGGGTCGCGGCGGCAAGGGCGAAGGCGGCCGGCGATTGGCGTCGATGAAGGCGCAGGCCAGCTCGAACTCCTCCACGGCGGCGGCTCCGAGCGCGCTCAGGAGGTTTTCCTCCTGCCAAAAATCGATCGCGCGACCCGTGTGGCCAAGCCGTTCCAGCTCGGCCTCGAAGCGACCCTCGAACACCGCCTTCTGGTCGGCGCCGGATGAGGTCCCGTCCAGGATAGGATCGATCTGGTCCATGGGTTTGGGTGTTTCGGCCTGCATGCAAAATGACATCGTGGATTGGCTGCCCCAGCTTTAGTAAACGGCACATTGGTCTTTAGGTTGCGGTGCCAGGCGGCCGATGTCGGGAGTCGGTGCGCCGATGGCCTTTGGGATAAAGGGCAGGCCAAATGCGTACTTTCCTCATGACCGTGTGTGCCTTGCCATGACGCAACCTGCGCCTCGGCTGCGCTTGCCAACGACCGCCGAGCTTGTGGCTGATGACGTGGTGCATGCGCTGGGCGTGGGTTTGGGCTTGCCGGCGGCAATTACGCTGGTTGTGCTGTCGGTCCTTGACAAAAACCCGGCTCGAGCGATGGCCGATGTGGCAGCCAATGTGGTGGCATCTGGTGCGGCAGCCGCCAGCGCGGTGCCGATCGCGATCTACGCCGCTGGCCTTGTCGCCATGTTCGTCTGCTCTGCCGCCTACAATGTCTTTCGCCAAAGCCGCCGGCGTGCCTGGCTGCAGCGCTTCGATCACGCCGCGATCTTCGCCATGATCGGCGGGACCTATACGCCGTTCACGGTGCGGCTGGAGAGCGTCTGGTCGGCCGCGCTCACCGGCGTGGTGTGGGCGATCGCGGGGTTCGGCATCGCGGTCAAGCTCCTGCAGCCGCGCTGGATCGATCGGGTCTCGATTGGCCTCTATCTCGCGCTGGGCTGGATCGGCCTCGTCGCGATCAGGCCCTTCGCGCAGACGATGGACACGACGACGCTTGCCCTGCTGGGCGCGGGTGGCGTCATCTACACCGTCGGCGTGATCTTCCATCTCTGGCGCACGCTGCCGTTCCAGAACGCGATCTGGCATGGCTTCGTGCTGGTCGGCGCCAGCCTGCACTACGGGGCCGTCCTCACCCTGGTCGCCTGACTCGGGTCGCCTGACTCTCGCCGCGCGGCGGCGATGGCACTTTCGGGGCGACAGTGCACTCCCGATGATGCTAAGCGATCGAGACCTCCGACGCTCCCATTCTCGCGGTCCGCCCGATGGGCCAACAACAATTCGTGGTGATGACGGGATATCCTCGTCCGTCGGGCCGGCCATCGCGTCGTCGCGTCGCGATGGCGTTGCCGCCGTGGCCGGTCCATTGCTTCTTGCTGATCATGGCCGTGATCTGCGCGGCGGCGGCACTGCGCCCGCATCCGCCGACGGTCGTCATCGACACGTCGCTGGTCGAGCGCACGCAGGCCGTACCCGAGATCGCGTCGTATGAACCGGCGCCGCTGCCGACGGGAGTCGAGTTCCAGCTCGTCGCTGCGGAACAGCCGGCGCCACCGCCGTCCTCGCTCTACGAGCCTTACGACATCGTCGTGCGGCTTTCCCGCGGTGACACGCCGGGTGATGTCCTGGACGAGATCGGTATCTCTGACGACGATCGTGTCGCGGTGGTCGCGGCGCTCGAGCAGCTCCTGAAGAAGCGGCGGCTGGCGGCGGGAGAAAGGCTGAAGCTTTCGTTGCAGCCGTCCGCCGATGCCGACGATTACCCGCTCCTGTTGTCGCTGCAGGTGCGGCCGGAGCCCGAACGCGAATACGTCATCACCCGCCAGGACGACGGCTCGTACGACGGCGATGTCACGATCTACAAGGTGCAGCCGCGCATCGTGCGTGTGGCGACCCGCCGGATCGGCTCGCTGTTGGCGAGCGGCGTGCGGGCCGGTGCGCCGGCCGACGCGCTGCGCGAGTTCATCCGGGCATTGTCCTACGACGTCGATTTCGAACGCGAGCTGCGCTCCGGCACACCCTTCGCGCTCTTGCTGGAAGAAGGCGTCACCAGCGACGGTCTTGTGGCGCGGCCCGGCCGCCTGCTGGCGGGCGAACTCGAGCTCGCCAAGCGCACCGTGACGGTGATCGCCTTCACCCCGCGGCATGGTGTGCGCCAGTTCTATACGCCCGACGGCAACAGCGTCGTGCGGGCCTTCCTGCGCACGCCGATGGATGCCTCGCACATCAGCTCGCCGTTCGGCCGTCGCCGTCATCCCATTCTGGGGTACAGCCGCATGCACGAAGGCGTCGACTTCGCCGCGCCGAAAGGCACACCCATCCTCGCGGCGGGACGCGGCACCGTCGTCCGCGCGGGCACCTACGGCGGCTACGGACTTTATGTCGAGCTGAAGCACACGGCGGCGATCTCCACCGCCTACGGTCACATGTCGCGGCTGGGGCGCGGCATCCGGCCAGGCGTGCCGGTCCACCAGGGCCAGGTGATCGGCTATGTCGGCGCGACGGGCCTCGCGACCGGCCCGCACCTCCACTACGAGTTCCACCGCCGCGGCCGGGCAGTCAATCCGCTGACGCAGCGCGCGTCGCTTCGCCAGCATCTCGCCGGCCGCGATATGACGCGCTTCGCGGCCCTTGTCCGTCAGTACCGCGCGCAGTTGCGCACGGCGCCCCTCATCGGGGCGGCGTTTCGCTGACCTTGTTGTCCGGCGCGACGGGAATCGCGGCCACGGCTTCAGCCACGCTCATGAACAGGCGATCGGGGCCGAGCGTCGCCAGCACACCGAACTTCTCCAGCGCGTCGCGGGCGCGCACCGATTCGAGACGGGCGATGGCGAAGACGATGCCGCGGTCGCGGCAGCTCTCGATCAGCGATCGCAAGGCCTGCGCGGCGGTGTAGTCGACCGTGGCGATCCCGCCCGCCTCGAGCACGACCAGTCGGACCGAAGATCGCGCCGCGATCGCGGCTTCCAGGCCGCGCCGGAACGGCTCGGCGTTCGAGAACACGAGCGAGGCGGAGAAGCCCGCGACCAGCACGCCCTCGACCGTCTCGCCCCCGTCGGAGGTGCCCTCGGAGGTATGGGCTGGCCACCAGATCGTCGTGCCCGGCAGATGCCGAAATTCGGTGACCCGCGTTTGCGTCGCGATCCAGACGCCGTGTAGCAGCGAGAGCCCGATGCCGATTGCGACGCCGGTGGCGATCGGCAGCGCGATCACTGCCACTGCCGTGAGGCCGATCAGGGCGGCCTCACCCGGCGCCTGTCGCGCCACGGCCGAGATCACGTCGGCGCGCACGATGCGCAGCGCCACGAACAGCAGCACGCCGGCGAGGGCGGCCTGCGGCACATGGGCAAGCAGTCCGCCGCCGGCCAGCGCCAAAACAGCCACGATGGCCGCGGCCACGAGCGCGGCCATCTGCGAGGTGCCGCCCGCCTCGCGCACGACAGCCGTGCGCGGCGGGCTCGCATTGACGGGAAAGGCGCCGAGCAGCGCCGCGCCCAGATTGCCGAGCGCGAGACCGAGATAGTCGCGATTGACGTTGGCGTTCCCGTCACCAAAGGAGCGGCTCACCGCCGCCGTTTGCATCATCACGATCAGCGCCACGATCAGCGCGAGCGGCACCAGCGCGCGCAAGCTGTCGAAGCTCAGCGCCGGTGCGACCGGCGTCGGCAAGCCACTCGGCAGCACGCCCAGCACCGCAACACCGCGGCGCTCGAGCCCGAAGGCCAGCACCGCCGCGGTCGCGAGAGCCATGGCGACGAGCGCGCCCGGCCAGCGCGGATTGATCTTCTCGTTGAGCAGCACCAGTGCGAGCACGCCGAAGCCGATCGCGACCGACCAGGGATTGCTGTCACCCGCGGTGCGCGCCAGCACCGACAGCCGGTGGATCATGTTGTCATCAGGCGCCTCGAGCCCCATCACGTCGGGCAGCTGCGAGGCCACGATGTGGGCGGCGATGCCCAGCAGAAAGCCCGTCACGATCGGCGTCGACAGGAGATCGGCGATCCAGCCCAGACGCAGAAGACCTGCGATCAGCAGGACGGCCGCCACCAGGAGCGCCAGCGTCATCGCCGCCTGCGGCTGGCCGGCGACTCCCGAGGCGGCGAGCCCCACAACGGTCGCGGTGAAGATCGGGGTGATGGTGCTGTCGGCGCCGGCGGTCAGGATGCGGTTCGCGCCCGCCGCCAGCAGGGCGACGATCGCAAACCCCAGCGTCGCGCCGACAAAGGCGTAGAAGCCCACCTGCGGTTCGAAGCCGCCGAGCCGGGCGGTCGCCATCTGCTCGGGGATGGTGATGGCGGCCAGCGTCAATCCCGCCATCACATCGCGTGCGATTCCGCCCTTGCCGGTCGAGCCCGTCTGCCGCATCGCAGCATCCTAGCTGATATTCCCCTAGCTGATATTCCATTGTGTGTGTCCGTTTGCACGCGGTTCGTATGGGAGTCGCGGCCATCGAGGTCTATGCTCACGCAAAGAATTTCTCCGGGAGGAGATCGATGGAATTCGGCATGTTCCACGAGTTCCAGCAGCCGCCGGGCACCGATGCGGCCGAGGCGTTTCGCCAGTCCTTCGCCCAGGTCGATGCGGCGGAGCGGCTGGGGCTCGACGCGATGTGGCTGGCCGAGCTGCACTTCGCGCCCGAGCGTTCGGTGCTCGCCTCGCCGCTGATCCTGGCCGCCGCCATCGCCGAGCGCACCAAGCGCATGAAGATCGGGACCGCGGTCCAGGTGCTGCCGCTCTGTCATCCGCTGCGACTCGCGGAGGAGGTGGCGACCGTCGACCAACTCTCGAACGGCCGGCTGATCTTCGGCGTCGGCCGCTCGGGCTTCGCCCACACCTATGCCACCTACGGCGTCGACTATGGCGAGAGCCGCGACCGCTTCGCCGAGACGCTCACGATCGTGAAGCGCGCCTTCACCGAGGAGCGCTTCTCGCACAAGGGCAAATACTTCGCCTACGACAACGTTCGGCTGGCGCCCAAATCGGTGCAGAAGCCGTGGCCCGAGATCCGCGTCGCCGCGGCGAGTCCCGACACCTACGAGGAAGTGGGCGTACTCGGCCATCCGATCTTTGTCGCCGCCCGCACCGGCGATCTCTCCGAGCTGGCGCCGCTGGTGAAGACCTATCGCGCGGCCTGGGCCAAGGCCGGTCATCCTGGCCGCGGCGAGGTCTTCCTGCGCGTGCCGGTCTATGTCGCCGCGACGGAGGAGGCGGCGCGCGAGGAGCCGCGCGAAAGCATCCTGCATCTCCTGCGCTACATTGGCGACCGGTTGGCGGCGTCGGCGACGGCGTCGGGCACGCGCGCCATCGAGAACCGGGCGGCGCGTGGTGCCAAGATGCAGTCGATCGACTACGAGGAGGTTCTGCGCGAACGCATGATCGTCGGCACGCCGGCGGGCGTGATCGACAAGCTGCAGAAGGTGAGGGAGGAGCTCGGCCTCGACGGTATCCTGGCCGAGCTCAATCCGGGCAGCCTGATCCCGCACGAGCGGGTCATGACGGCGCTGCGGCTACTGTGCGAAGACGTGATGCCGCGCTTCAAGTAGCGCGGCCCTCATCTTTTTAAGCAGCGCGTCTTATGCCGCTTGCTTGGCCGACATGTCTTCCCGCTCCCAGCGATAGCCGAAGGAGGGGAAGTTCTGGATCTGCTCGAAGCTGTCATCGATCGAGCGGAACTTCATGCGGATGCGCTTGATGATGGAGCGCACGTTGCTGCGATAGCCGTCATCGCCGTTGCCGGCCATGAAGCCCGCGTGATGGACCACGTCATAGACGGCGCGGTAGCTCACGAAGTCGCCGGCGCTGGTCGCCAGCAGGCGCACGACCCGGAACTCCATCAGCGTGAGATCGAGCTCGGTGCCCCGCCAGAACGCGCGGCTGGTGCCGCCGTTCATCGTGAGCTGGCCGCACGTCTGCATGTCCGCTGCCGGCTCGGCCTTGGCGGCGGCCGGCTGCTGCTGCGTGTTCTCCAGGATCTTGCGGATGCGCTTGGCCAGGATCGGCAGGCCGCGCATCTTGTCGACGAAGTCGAGCGCACCGTGATCCAGCGCCTCGCCTTCGAGGGTCGGCGTCGACCGGCCCGTAAGGAACACGATCGGTACCTGGATACCGCGGTCGCGCAGGCGCTTCAGCAGGTCGAGGCCGGACATGGCCGGCATCGTCCAGTCCAGCACGATGGCGTCGGCCGCAGCCGCCGTCCCGTTGGCGAGTTCCGTCAGGAGCCGCCAGCCGTCGGCGAAGCTCTGCACCGAAAAACCGAGATCTTCGAGTTCGGCGGAGGCGGCGTCGCGGAAATCGACGTCGTCGTCCACCAGGATCAAGCGAGTTGGCTTGAGATCGGCACGCATAATCGGCGCCGCGGACATGCGCTCACGCGCATGGTCACCCACAACATTTAGCATTTTGAGACACTCCACACACTAGCGGAGAGTCCGTACCCCACGGATGAACCCCGCCCCCGAAAGCACTAAAACAGATTAGCCCCTGTTCTTAAAGCAAAAAATCATGTCGATTGTAGCAGTGTCCGTCAGGCGAACATGGAACAAGTGCAAAAGGCTAGAAGATTCGGCTGCTGTGCGTTTGTGACAAATTTGCGCCGCGCCTTCCCTTTGCGTAACCGCAGAAGATATCTTGGGCCGAGGCGTCGGTGCTGACCAAGAGAGCGCAGACTCTCGCTGACTGGGGGTATGCAACTGCATGATGAATTACACGGGGTCGTCTCAGACCGTGACTAGCCGCGGGCTCGCTCCCTCCGGCCGCCGCAGGCCGATCCATCTCGTCCTGGTCGATGACGACGACGACTTCCGCGAGGCTGCGTCGGGTGAGTTGGAGGATCTCGGCTTCACCGTCCAGAGCTTTGCCGACGGCGCCGACATGCTGGCGGCGTTCTCGCGCGGCATGCGGGCCGACGTGATCGTGCTCGACTGGTACATGCCGGCCATGATGGGCATCGACGTGCTGACGCATGTGCGCCGCTCCGGCAACTGGCTGCCCGTCATCTTCCTGACCGGACACTCGACCGCCGGCCTGAAGGACATTGCGCTGAAGGGCGGCGCCATCGACTTCATGGACAAGATGGGCGGCATCCCCAATCTCGTGGAACGCCTGAACCATCTCCTGGAGCCGGGGAAAGTCTCCGGCTGACCGCAAAGCCGCGGCGCGCCGCGGTAGGAATGCGTTCGCGTCAGCGCGAGGCGCTGTCGCCGAACCTGCGATAGCCAAATACTTTTGTAATGGGGCATCGCTGTCGGCGTTGTCGTCGTAACCTGCATTTGCAAGGGAGCGCCGACCATGGCCTACCGATTCACGCGCGACTGGTTCTCGCACAACATTCCGAGCTGGCAGCGATGGCTGGCCAACCTTTCAGGCAAGCCCGGCTTGCGCGCGCTCGAAATCGGCAGCTTCGAGGGCCGCGCCACGACCTGGCTGCTCGAGAACGTCCTGACCGACGAGACGAGCCGCATCGACTGCATCGATCCCTTCGGCAAGGTCTATTACCGGCGCTTCCTCGCCAACATCACGCCGTGGCGCGATCGCGTGACCGTCCATCGCGCGCTCAGTACCGCGGTGCTGCCGACGCTCCGGGGAGAGTTCGACATCATCTACGTCGACGGCGATCACCGTCCCTTCGCCATCCTGTCCGACGCGGTCCTGTCGTGGCCGCGCCTGAAGGTGGGCGGCACATTGATCTTCGACGACTATCTGTTCGTGCCGCACGAGTTCGACCGGCAGTTGAACGGGGAATGGACGGAGGCAGCAGCGCTGGCGCAGATCGCCGAGTATCCCGCGCTTTGCCCGAAGACCGCCATCGACGGCTTCCTCGCGGCCATGACGGGCCAGTACGAACTTTTGGGACAGGACTACCAGCTCGCGCTGCGCAAGCACGCCGATCCTGGCGCGGATCTTCCGTCGCTGACCTTCGCGACGACTCCCGAGGATCACACCTCACGCGCGTCGCAGCCGCGAAGGTCGCGCAAGCCAAAGCCAAAGCCACCAAAGCCAAAGCGCGGCCGAGAGCGTTAGGACTCGGAATCACAAGACTAGGTAATGGCAGGACTTTTGTTGTCCTGAGCGCGGGGACTACCCCGCGCGCGATGACGAGGAAGAGGTGCCTTCCAAGCAGCGCCGCTCAATCGAAATCGATCGGCTCTTCCACCCCGGCGACGTCCTGGACCTCGAGCTGAAGCACCTCCGATCGTCCGTGCATCCATTCGACGGCGTCGAAGGCCGGCGGATGTTCCAGGACGAAGCCCGAGAGGGTTTTGAGTGACCCTTGCAAGGCAGCCCAGGCCATGAGGACAGCGAGCCGGTTCACGGGATTCGGCCCGGTCCTGAAACGCGCCAGAGCGGCGTGGACCTCCAGTTCCGCATGGTGCCAAAACTCAACCGCGGCATCAAATTCAAGCAACAACGCTTGAGCGGGCACCGCTTTTCTCTCTCGTTCGGACATCGGGCCACACTCCTCCAAGGCGCGGGGCATGCCCTGATAACGCGCGTCGCATGGATTGGCTCCCGAAAGGCTTTAGGCCGGGGATGGCGTTTCCTGGCCGCAAAGCCGGGTGATACGATTGCGACGCTGGGACCGCGTCGGAAAGCTAAAGCGTGGCTGGAGTGAGGGAGGAGTATCCTTCATGCAAAGACCATGGATTTTGCTCGGCTCGCTCGTTCTGCTTCTGGTTGGTGCCTGCGAGACGGGCTACTCCGCCGCGGCGAGGGGGCGCCAGCTCGTCATCGGCATGGACACCGAGACCTTGCAGGCCTGCGCCGGCATTCCGACCCGCACCCGGCGGCTCGATGCGCAGACCGAGCTCTATTCCTACGAAATCAAATACGAGCACGGCGGCGGCGGGCAGGTCACCCTCCCGATCATCGGCGGCGGCTTCAGCCTCGGCGGCAGCGGCGCCTACTGTCACGCCATCGTCCGCATCGTCGGCGGCAAGGTTGTCGACGTCGTCTACACGGGCGACAACGATGAGATGCTTGGCAGGGACGGCATCTGTGCGCCCATCTTCCGCGGCTGCCTGAGGGCACACGAGAAACAACAGAAAGAAGCGCGCTCCGCGAACCGAACGCCCTGACCGCAGAACGCTCGGCGCCCCGGATCACTTCGCGTCGTCACAAGTGCAGCTACCCCGGTTCGGTTTGCAGATCTTGTTGATGGCGACTGTCCGTCGATCATAGCCGGCGTAGCCGATAAACGTGCCGCTCTTCCCGAGTTTGATGTTGTAGGTGCAATAAACGGTTTCGTTTCCCGGGATCGACGTTTTGAAGAACATCAACGGCGAGAGATACGTCTTCTTGTTCGCGTCGGCCGTGGCGTTCGGACTGCACCGCGCATTGGTCTGCTCGACCGTAAGATAGTCGGCGCAGCGATTGTCGATGTTCAGTTCGCCGTTATCGGATGCCATGCAGGCAATGGGGAACAATAAAGCGAACGTGGTAATGGATACTCTTAACTTTCCGAAAAACATACTCACTCCCCTCTTATATGCCTGCAACTATTGATATGTGACGCCGGCTTGCCAAGCGTCCCTCGACGCCAACCGCGCATATCTTGCGAGTGACAGACGATGATTGCGCTTGTGCATCACTGCCGCGTCTGCCGTCCCCGCACCGGCATCGCCAATGGTCGCGCTAGTGATCGCCGGGCGGCGGCTGGCCGAGCGTCTCGAGCAGGGGCCTGAGCGCGTCGAGCTCGGCGCCGAAGCCGGCCCAGTCTCCCGCCTTCAGGCGTTCGATCGCGCGGTCGTAATGGGCGAGCGCCTCGCGGGCGTGCTTGTCCGTCGGGCCAACGGGACCGGGACGGGGACCGGTTGTGCCCGCCGCCGATGGAATCGCCGGTGGCGGGACAGCCTCCTTGAAGAGCGCCGCCAGCGCCGCGCCCAGCGTGTCCTCCATCACCACGCGATCGCCATAGGCGGCGATCACCCGCTTCAGCTCGGGCAGCTGGCCGGTCGCGGCACGCAGGTAGAGCGGCGATACGTAGAGGATCGAGTTGTCGATCGGCACCACCAGGAGATGACCGCGGATGACGCGCGAGCCCATCTGGTTCCACAGCGAGATCTGCTGCGAGATTTCGGTGTTCTGCTGGATGCGCGCCTCGATCTGGAACGGCCCGAAGACCAGCTTGTCCTTGGGAAATTCGTAGACGACGACCTTGCCGTAGTCGGGCGGATCGCAACGCGCCGCCAGCCACGCGATCATGTTCTCGCGCCGGCTCGGCGCCATGGGCAGCAGGAGAACCAGCTCGGCGTGCGCCTCGCCGGGCAGCCGCATGATCATGTAGTAGGGCGCCATGCGCGGGACGTCGCGCCCTCCAGGGCCGGGACCGGGGCCAGGACCGGGGCCGGCGCCGCCACCCATGCTGGCCGTGTTGCCCGTGTCGTCGCCGATGCCGGCGGACTGCCGTGGCAACTGCCAGAGATCCTCGCGATTGTAGAACACCTCCGGCGTGTCCATGTGATAGGCGCGGTAGAGTTGCGCCTGGATGAAGAAGAGATCCTCGGGGTAGCGGATATGCTGCTGCAGGTCCGCGGGCATCGCCGCCAGCGGCTTGAATAGGCCTGGGAAGATGCGCTGCCAGGTCTGGATCAGCGGATCGCCTGGTTC